>Ga0247779_1000327_pt1 | contig 32798 bp, 43 predicted proteins | sample UWRJL221509R5_FD_179925 | JGI IMG/M metagenome (GOLD analysis project Ga0247779, IMG submission 179925) | Plant litter microbial communities from Arlington Agricultural Research Station in Wisconsin, United States - UWRJ-L221-509R-5 | ecosystem: Environmental > Terrestrial > Plant litter >...
TCGAAGACAAATGATGCCTCCTCATCCCATGCATCTTTCTCAAAAGGTGGAATTGGCACTCTGCGTACCGAGTCTACACCATCATTTGCAGGAATGTCGAAGGGAGGCATAGGTTCCTCGCGCTCCGAGTCGACACCGTTACTTTCTGGAATGCCAAAAGGTGGCATAGGCTCGAAGACAGCGGGAGCGCCTACCGAGGAAATTTCCTTTGCAAATGATACTCCAAGCATGTTCAACATGCCGTCTGCTTTCGGGCAAAAGTCCCAAAGTTTCAATCGTTCGACAAGTTCTACCCCCAAACCTAGTGCCTTACCTGCGGAAGAGCTGGCTCATTTCAACAAAATACAAAATACCTTTGGTGCTCGTATGCTTGCCAAAATGGGTTGGCAAGCTGGTACTGGTTTAGGCGCTGATGGTACCGGAATTGCAATTCCAATAGAGAGCAAGCTGCGTCCACAAAAGATGGGTATCGCTTTCAAAGGTTGGAAAGAGAAGACCGAACAATCTAAACTAGAAGCGAAACGGCGAGGAGAGGTCGTTAGTGACGACGAAGACCCAAAGACGAGGAAGTTCAAGAAGAAAGCTAAGGAGCAGCAAGAGAAACGAGCTGACGCGTGGAAGCGTCCTAAGAAAGTCAAAACAAAGATCGAACACAAGACGTACGAGCAAATTTTAGCAGAAGCTGGTGAAGAAGTAGCTCCCGTTGGAATAGGTCAAATTATCGATGCTACTGGCGCAGTGGTATGTTATTCCGAGACGTATTCTCTAACTTTGAACTCAAATTGCCAACCCTGACTTTGTGTAGCCGAGAGAAGTATCATCCTTGGCTGACATCAATCTCAATTCATGGGCTCCCTCGAATGATCCCACCCGGATTCCAGAAGTGCGACATAATATTCGGCTCATTGCTGACGCTTGCAAGAGCGACTTGGATGGGCTGGCACGAGAGGCAAAAGCTCTCCAGGAGCGTAAGAAATTTGTAACATTGGAGGATACCCGTTTGCGCAAAAAGGTTGAAGACGAAGCAGAACGTCAGCTAGCATTGTATTCCCTACCTTTCCTTTGACAAATATCTGACTTTCTTGAACTAGTTATCGCGAGGCTCCAACAAATCCAGCTTGTTGCTAACGACATCAACGATATCTCGAAGCAATTAGCGTCCCTTTACGAAGTTACATTGGAACCATTTTCTCCAATGGTTCAAAAATTGATTAACGAGTACACGGCGGAGTATGATAGGTACGGATTAGACGAAATCGTTGTCGGCGCTATTGCACCTGTTCTGCGTAGGATGATAGCAAACTGGAATCCTTTGGAAGACCCTTCGTTATTCCTTCAAACATTTAGATCATGGCGGCGTGCACTGAAGATAAATGAGCAGCCATCGTTACCTGAGTCGCAAGTTGACGTTTATGGTTCGAAGACGACAGTTTCCAGACCCATAGATTTGTAAGGGTTTCTATACCCGTGTAATCATACTCTACTAACATTCTCTGATCACAGTGAAAATCCAATGACTCCTTTTGAAAGTTTGTTATGGAATATTTGGCTACCCAAAGTCAGGACTTCAATCAACAACGATTGGTCCCCAGAGGTCTCGCAGCCTGCTGTCAGCCTGTACGAGGCCTGGTCGTCATTCTTGCCTCCTTTTATTCGGGATAATCTTTTGGATCAGCTCATCCTACCAAAAGTTCAAAAGGCAGTGGCGAATTGGAATCCCAAGTTGGCCAAGGTGTCCTTGCAAGCAATTGTTTTCCCTTGGTTACCTCATATTGGATTGCGAATGGAAGATCTTGTTGGAGATGCTAGACGAAAGATTAAGAATCTTCTTCGAAGCTGGGTTATCACCGACCCAATGCCCGCAGCCGCAGATTTACTTGCATGGAAAGATGTAGGTTTGTTCATCTGTGTGGACATGTCTATACTCAGTGAATATAATTTCTTAGGTTTTCGATGCCGGTGATTGGGATGCTATGCTTCTGAAGTATGTCGTGCCCAAGTTGGGAGCAACTTTGCGCAATGACTTCCGCGTCAATCCTCGGGACCAGAAAATGGAGACGTTGCAGCGCGTTTTTGCATGGAGCAGCATCATCCGCAATACTATATTCACACAGATTTTGGAAAAAGAGTTTTTCCCAAAGTGGTTGGACGTTCTCCATATCTGGCTCATACAACCTCGTGTCAGCTTCGAAGAAGTTGCACAATGGTATTCGTTCTGGAAAGAGACTTTCCCCGCATCCATCCGCGACTTACCTGCGATCAATAAAGGCTTCATGAGAGGATTACAACTCATGAACAAAGCTATCGAATACGGTCCTGATGCGCCGACCAAACTTGCCAAACCGGATTACTTAGCAGAAATATCTGCTCCTAGCTCACCTGTACGTGTAGCAAAGGAGACAGAGAAAGTTTCACGTCTTTCTGCACGCACGCACGAAATTACCTTCCGTTCTATCGTGGAGGAATTCGCTTCATCTCACAACTTATTATTCATCGCGACCGGCAAGGCTCACGAAAAATCGAGAATGCCCTTGTTTCGGGTCAGCAAGACTGCTGATGGTCGCAAAGGCCTTCTTGTGTATATTCTGGATGATGCAGTATGGGCTCCCAAGACAGAAGGTGCCAATGTGGAAGCAGAAGAATTCAAGGCTATTAGTCTTGAAGACATGGTTTTGAGAGCGACAACGTAAATCAATTACATCATTCCTCCTTGTCTTGTCCATTCTTAACTACTTATTATATACCAAATACATGTACGATAGAACCACAGTCGCACGACTTTTCTGCAGCTCGGTACCCATAGTAGTTTGAGGTTGCTTTTAGGCATCAAGGAACCCTTCCATTCTCGGAAGACCTGTGTTGTCGTCTGTTGTTCAACGCCAGCCGCTACTTTGAATCTTGATCGAACAGCGTTGAGCAAGGTCGACTGTCCCTGAAGTTATATCCTTCCTGTAACAGAAACACATTGCCACAAAATGACGACAAAGAGAAGGTTCGTGTGGTTATTTCATAAACGTTCTCAAGACAACAACTAAATTACTCGCAGTGCCAAAGTTGACCTTCTAGCACGCGTCCGATATTCGAATCCTCTACCGGCACCACCATGTCCGCCAAAACTACTCAACATCCCCACCAATCCTATGCGCTACACGCGTCCAGAATTTCTCAATGCCCTTGCCAATGATACGCCTCTGCCAATGATAGTTGACGCCGAATGTGGGATGCCGTTAGACTTAGGGAAATGGGAATGCCTATGGGAAGAGAACGGAGATGATTCAAGTGCGTTTCTTTCTTATGCGAAGCAGAGAATGCTCACCTGAAATGATTTCTATAATAAAGCCCTAAATCCCGATCCCAACAACCTACCAAAACTTGATCCAAAAGACGCATTTTTACTCGCCGACCCTTCCTCATCCACAGGCGCTTACCCAGCTAATGGGACTACTTCATCGTCTGGGCTTTCGTACGGTACGCCGCTAGGCCATGTGCCGTGGTTAAGAAAGACGGAATATATAAGCAGAGAGGGATTGCAGCGGAGTACTATGCAAGAGACGTACGTTGGCCTATACCTCTTCGTGCTTTACTAAGAATCCTGAACTTTGCCTCTTTCCAAAGGAAACATGTTATTGCTGCACCAATAGATGTTTCGAGGGAAGCTCAGCTGCGCGACATTGAGGCTTCATTTGCCGAGTGTAATGACAATTTCTCGTTGGAACAGTTAGAACATCCCAACAAGCCAGGTGTCACTGCCCTCGATTCATATCCTATACTGCCGGATGTCGATATTTGGGCGAATCAGTACGATCTTTTCAGGTTTTCAGAACGACCTGGAGATAGGCCCGTCGACGTACGCGTCTCGTCTCTGTTGTATCATTCACGACGCGCTCACTAACTCTTCATAACAGGTACCAGATCCTCGTCTGGACTGCGCTATTTTACGACCCATGAAAACGGAACATGATTCCTTCCTTGCTTTCTATCTCACCGAAACGGACGAGGCTGCCATTCAATTCAAGGAGACGCGGTTTGGTTTGGCGCCTTACGAAGTGCCAGAAAATGAAGATGTAAGCTTTCCCGAACTCTTAAGAAGCATCACACTTAAATAATCTTGTTTAGGAAACCGAATTTCACTTTGTTCGTGATTACGAAACTGTCAAGGTTGAGCAAGAGGTTCCCAATGAGTTTCTCCTTGTGCTATACGATGGTGATTCACCGGACGACAACGAGCACGATGCAGACTCCAGCATTCCCAAGAGACCGCAGGGTGCATATTATAAGAATATTGAGCGTAAAATGTTACTGAAGAAGAAACGCGTAAATGTAAGTCGTGATTTCAAGTTGTCAGGTTTACTTAGAATTGACCCGTTGTCTAGGTGTATGACCAATACGAAGATAAATGGGAAGTCATTCGTCTGACACACGCGCCTATGAGCAAAGAAGAAGATGAGGAACGGGAAGAAGCACTGGCAGAAGTTGCGGATCCTATGTATATGTTTATGCGCGCTGACCAGGATGCTGACGGAGAGGTAGACGACACTGCGGTTCATGGAAACGGGAACATCGACATTATATCCGAGGTGTAGACTGATATATACCGTTTGGCATGCCGCTAAATTATCACAGTTGCCTAAAAGCGACGCACTGTTCCATTGCTTAACACTCTCAATGTACAAGTACAGTATATTGAAGCAGGTTTTACAAACATATGAGAATCCTTGAATCGCGGCGAAGTTTGGATTGATTGACAGCGAGGAAAGCGAGGGTTGCATGTCGTATTCATATTTTGTATTCATGTGCCATACGAACATAGGTGTGATGAAAGCAGATGTGAAGAGAGAAAGGAAAGCAAGCACTCTATGCTTCAGTAAGCTCGCGCAGACGACGAACAGTGCTATAATTTATATGAGCAGACACTTCATAGCCAGAAACGCAACACGCACCTGCGAACGGTAGCAGCAGCCGTTGTCGAAACGCTCCAGGCACCCCCTGCAATAGTCTTCCTGCAAGCACTGCAGTGCCAAATTCCAACGGCGGTCCTCTTGACGGAGTCCTAAAGAGTGATGGGATAAATGGATAAGCAGATGCAACCCAAAAGGCGGGGTTTAATTGCACACCTTTCCGCAGAAAGTGCAGGTGTATCTCGCGTGCTGTGAGATTTCCATCTTTTTCACCTGCTTGCGCAGGGAAGCACCGTAACGCTACGATGACCGCAAAAGTCGTCAAAACAGTTTCATTTCCAAATAAAATGATCAATTTTCGACTCACCACACCATATTTACCGGTGATTCCTACTTTCTTGGTGCGCTTGGTCTGTAAGAAATAACGACTGTAAGATTACAGGGCATAGCAGCATAATTTTGCAGCCACGAACCATCTTGAGGATGTTTTGGGGATGTCTCGAGTATGCGGCGTGAGGTAGCTTCAACGATAGTTGGTTCTGATGCGTGAGAAAGAATACGGAAATTAGCGAGAAACTGTACAGTTAGTGAGCCACTTGCCTGATCTTATCTGATAATTGTTTATTAATAGATTTACGAATTTGAACAACGATTTTACCATCACTGTACTTACTATTAGGCGTCTTCGATTTCTTTCGTCATCATCATCCTGGCCACAGAAATCGAGCTGCTCACAAAATGAGATAATGTACGAAAAATTCCATTGAAAGGGTATATATCCGGGGTTATCCGTTCTATTCGGACTTTATAAAATAAAATAAAAAGAACGAAAAAAAATGTGTTTATGTATTTAATATGCACAAAGTTTGGTGAGTGGGGATGATATAAGTCAAGGTGGACAAGGATACATTCATGCTTCCTTAGCTTCACCACCATAACGTTGAGGTAATTGAGAAGCGTCTATGTGCGGTAGCAGCGCGTCCTTGATTGCACTTTGACTCGTACCAACGACGGACATTTTTGCCAATGTGTTGGCTGAAACAAGAGGCTTGAAAATCCAGAAGATCCAATTCAGCAAGGTAGGAATGTTGATAAAGAATTTCTTGTACTAAGAAAAAGGTCATAAGTCAGCGTTTTGGCGACATATCGGTGACCTTACCAGAAGTTCCGGATAGTGACTCTGGAAAATGTTAGTTGCCTCTGCAGCAGCCGCTTTTGAATTTGCGTCTCTACTAGTAAGGCTAACACCGTGATAATCTGTAATATTGAGATCAGGGTAAGCTTTAATGTCACATTTGAATGTAAAGTTATTTTTTCACCATGAACTTGAAGCATCTGATCTATGTTTGTAAAGTCGAGAAGCAACACGCTTCTTTCCATAAGAGCAACACGCCAACTATTTGAAAGTGTTCAACTTGGCCGGAAAACGTAGTTAAAAGTGTTCGTACCGAATGAATCTCTGGATATCAGAAAAAACAGTTTTGAGGTCCTGACTTCCTCCGTAGATATTGTAGCTTCATGAAGTATAACGGTTAGTTGGTTGCATAAAACGGATAAAAAGCAGATAACGTACGTCACAGGCCTTCCATCTTTGTCGCGTCCGGAGACATATCCTAACCCTCCAAAGATGTCTTCTGGGAACTTTTCGTCCAGAGCAGCAGATACATTAAAAGATTCTCTCCATCTCAAAGTGTTCACGAGCATGTCACGCGCTTCGCGAACACTAAGATTTCTGGTAGTTTGATGAACTTAGCCAGGAGTATAATTAACATTACACAGGATATAAATAAAATAGCTACCTTGCACGAAGGAATTTCATGAGTATGACACTCACGCGCACGTCCTTGTGAGGGTTTGATGGGTCAACTGAGACGCCCCAGATAGTTATGGAAGATAGCCGAGCTTTCGCATCGTCAGGAAATGCTTCTGCAAAGATGTCTGGAAGCTGTGCCTAAGTGTGAAGTAGTAAAATAGATTATTAGCACTCGCAACATAAGAAATATATACAGTCCTCACTCGGAGTTCAAAAAGGGCTTTCCACTCGTCGTCAGTGAACTTCTTGGTAAGAGGGCTCTGAAGCTCTGAAGCTATGGCTGCAGAAACAACCTTAGGAACAGATGCCTCAGATGCGGTTGCTTCAGGTACAGGTACTTGTCCGGGAGCTGGATTCTCGGCCGTTTGTGTGTCCTCTGCAGGCACTGCCGTGGTACTGGGAGCGGCGAGAGCAGCAAATTGCTCAGGAGCACGGGTAGGCTCTGGTACAGGGGCTTCAGTCGTGGTTGAGCTAGGTGCAGGCTGAGGGGGTTCACTGGTTAGTGTTGTGGTTGGCACAGGCAGCACATTCTGAGGGGCAGGGTTCTGTTCTGTGGTTGGTTGTGACATTGTTAGTATGGAGAGGTGTGAGAGTAAATGAACAAAAGGTAACTCGTAAGGGAGTCTAAGAACTAAGGGGCTGCGGTTGTGAGAAAAGCTATCTGATAAGATATGCTTACATAATGCATCCACCGTTGCTGACCATTTTCAAATCTCCCACTGCTACACAGCTTCCTTGTTACTGTGTTACAGCGAAAGTTAGAGGATCGACTTCTGTTTCATCCTTCTCCCTGTCCCCCTTTCCTCAATACCCCAGGAATACTGTATCTTGAATGCTCTGACATACTTTGTAGAATCTATATCCCATCCTCAATCCCATAGAAATGAAGCCGACGCCTGTCCATGTCTACGACTATAATTCACGTTTTCCATCAGAATCCCAGCGAGCGCGGGATGGAGGTCTTGGCTTTTACGCTGGTCGGTTGCCAATGTACAGTCCAGTTTGGACTAACGAGAAGTCCTGGGTACAACGAGTAGCCACCAATTTCAGCAGCGCTCTTGGGGAGTTACCCAATCTTGTTTCTCGCAATCTTCCCTTTGCGAGTAGAAGATCGGCCAGGTCCTACGTTACTGGTAGACCATCGATGACTTCAACCTCCTCATCATCCAATTTCTTATTTGTTCTCTTGTGCGCTTTATGGTACACCACGTCCGCCCTTTCCTCAAATACCGGCAAAGCCATCTTGAACCAATTCCGTTACCCTGTTACCCTCACTTTTGTCCAGTTCGGTTTTGTCGCCTTCTATTGCCTTTTTTTCATGTCGCCGGTGGTCAGATTCACGAAACTTCGCACTCCAACAAAGGCTATCATAAAGAGCACCCTTCCCATGGGTTTATTCCAAGTAGGCGGTCACATCTTTTCTAGTATTGCCATCTCGAGAATACCAGTTAGCACAGTCCATACCATTAAGGTGAAGTTGGCCTGAGGCTGAAATTTCTTTCGTCTGTATTAACATACTACATTCCAGGCGTTGTCTCCCCTATTCACCGTAGCCGCTTATGCGATCCTTTTTGGCGTCAGCTATTCAAGCAAAACGTATATCTCCCTCCTTCCACTTACCCTTGGCGTCATGTTGGCATGCTCATTCGATGTTTCGGCCTCCGATGCCATTGGTCTGCTATGCGCTTTCGGCTCAGCACTTGTATTCGTCAGTTCAAACATCTTTTTCAAAAAGATAATGCCATCAAATGCTGCAGGGGCATCCACATCACACAAACTGGACAAAATGAACCTCCTCCTCTACTCCTCTGGGATGGCGTTCATCTTAATGATCCCCATATGGGTCTATTACGACCTACCAGTGTTTCTCGCAGGTTTGCCTACTCCGGCACCTGTGAAAGGAGGCCCACCGGCTCATTCGGTTACATACTACTTCTTCATGAACGGCACTGTACATTATGCACAAAACATCATTGCCTTCGTCATCCTATCGTCTACCTCGCCAGTTACCTACTCAATCGCCTCTCTCATCAAGCGTGTTGCCGTAATTTGTATCGCCATCATTTGGTTTAAACAACACGTTCATCCAGTCCAAGCTTTTGGCATATGCATGACATTTACCGGACTTTATATGTATAATAATGCGAAAGGTGACGTCGAGAAGGGCGAAAAGAAACTTCGGCGCATAGAGGCCACTCGAGATTTTATGTTGCCAACCACCAAGGAAGATCTCAAAGTGCTGACAGGCGCGGACACGCCACCAGAGTCCAACTTAGAAAGCATGAAGTCCACAGGCATAGGCTCCGGCACGATATATGGACGTCCGAGGGGGGTTTCTGTGTCGGCCGCACTCGGAAACCAGATTCATATCCAACAAAATCACCGACCTCACCCAGCCGCCTCCCTGCACATCAAAACGTCTGGAGCAGTACCCTCAATAATAGAAAACCATGGCTCTCCCATTGACTTATATCCTTCACCACCGTTATCTCATGATTCACCACCTTCAAATACAATACCCCTCCCGGCGTTAGGCGAGGGATACGGCATGGATAAGATGAAAGACGGTGAACTGATGTACCACCTTCACCGCCATCCAGCATCATCAATTGTAAATGTCGTTAATTAACCCCGCGAACCATAGTCTATTACTCTGTGGATTACATATCTGCATTTTACTCTGTTATTTGTGTAGAGCTTCCGCAATGTACGTCCGATCCTAGCTGATAACTGGGCTGACCTTGCACACTATCTTACCAGCATTTATTTCTTTTGAACTTTGTATTGCTATTTATTTCGGGAACTCGATGGATATCAACCAATATGGGAATGCCCGACCGCTGATGGTGTATGATGTTTTGACCAGGCTACTCTAGAGCAGTCCATTTCAATTCGGTTTGTTCCACCTTGAATTACTAAGTGCTGCATACTTTAATTCCTGGATGAGCTTTACTAAGACGATAACGTACCTTGCTTAATTAACACAGAAGGCCCACAGATTGAAGCGCTTGTAAATTTCTATATCGGGAATTAATTACCATTTGTGGATAATATCATAACATATAGTCGGGTTCGCAAGACTTGTTCTAGACAGTGAATATTTTTGCTTTGAGTATATTGACTTCTGAAAGTTTTTCGTATAGGATGGGCTGTCAATATACGACAAACACAGAATGAATGAAGCTCATGCATATGCGATAAGTAGATGCTTATCGACCTAACATTTCTTAATGAAAACCTTGAAGAAAGACAATGTGCATTAACAAGAATATCAGGTTCAAATTGGCCCAGTATGATTCCTCTCGTTGTTATAGCAATGTTGGGCTCTGAGATGGCTATAAAACAGTCCATTGATGAACAGTGAAAGAAAACATCTCCAACGAAAGGAGGACATATTTTTATATGGCAGGATGCTTGTGATAATTAAACAAAATCGTGCAGCGGTGCTCCATGCGTAAAGATTTCCATAACCCAAAGCCAAAGCAAGTTCGAGGTTCGAATGAAGACTCCAGGAGTAGAGAAGAGAAAGCATAACGTTTGTTTGCAAATACATGCCTACCGTAAAATTATAGGGCAGAAAATACATAAGGCTTGTAGTTCAGGTATTCCAGTCGAGTTTACAGCGGGTGAAGTGCAAATGAAGTAACAAGTTCGAGGTTAAGGAGGAAATGGTGCTGTCTCGTGACTGTCTTTTTGTAGTGACAGACAGTGACATTGTGACCAGCCACTTTTTCGCACGTGAGTCTTTCGAAGAAGGTCGCCAAAAGCCTCTCGACAACGGGCACGACGACACCCTCCGCCACCTTCAAGCACACCTCGACACAGTATGGTCCGTAATTTCACCTCCAGTGGACTCCAAGAGCCTTTTAGAGTGGTTATTCTGGCGGAATTACGATTCCAATTGGTGGATGGGTCGGAATCAACTTGGATGACCTTTGGATTTGCTCTTGGAGGAAACATTTACACCGGCAGTTTTGAAGCTAACTTGCACTTCCCCAGGCCCGTGGACCCAAAAAGCACTTGAAGCGCCTTAGTGCCCCTTCATCATGGATGTTGGACAAGTTGAGCGGCACATATGTATGTATTCACTTTATTGAATTATTGGACATGATTGAATAGTGTGGCCATCGTCTTATTAGGCTCCCCGCCCATCCCCTGGACCCCATAAGCTCCGCGAATCTCTCCCTCTAACTGTGTTCCTTCGCAATCGCCTAAAGTACGCCTTGACTGGACGTGAAGTCACCTCAATCGTCAAGCAGCGCTTGATCAAAATCGATGGAAAGGTCCGCACCGACCCCACCTACCCCGCTGGATTCCAGGGTGAGGAAAGCTTCATATAGATTTGGCGATTGTAAGCCTGATGGTAGAATATTAGACGTCATTTCCATTGAGAAGTCTGGCGAGCACTTTCGTCTGCTCTACGATGTCAAGGGTCGTTTCACTATTCACCGTATTACCCCTGAGGAAGCCACCTACAAGCTTCTTAAAGTCCGCCGTGTTGCTATCGGTAACGGAGGCGTTCCTCATGTCGTCACCCACGACGGTCGCACCATCCGTTACCCCGACCCCCTCATCAAGGCTAACGATACCGTCAAGTACGACCTCGAACAGGGCAAGATCACTGACTTCGTCAAGTTCGATACCGGCAATATCGTCATGATCACCGGTGGACGTAACATGGGTAGGGCTGGTGTCATTGTGCACCGAGAGAAGCACATTGGTGGGTTCGATATCGTCCACGTTAAGGATTCTCTTGACAGGACATTCGCCACTCGGTATGATACCCTGATTCACGTCTTCCTGTTTGCAACTTAACAATTTTGTTTCAGTGTCACCAACATTTTCGTCATCGGCGAGGGTATCAAGCCATGGATATCGCTGCCCAAGGGTAAGGGTACTAAGCTCACTATCTCCGAGGAGCGTGATCTCAGGAGAAAACGCGCTGCTGAGTAAATTTTGGGTTTCTCAAAATATTACATGCTTTTTCCGGTCCTATGCTTTGTATGCTATCTCCATTGACATTCTTCCATGCAAATCATGTTCCATGAGTCAATCCAAAGAAGTTTAATTGTCTGGCTATGTACGTCTATTTCACCAATAGTCAGGATGGCGATGGGGCACTATTGTATCTTTTCCTCTTTTTCTTCGTTCTGCTTCCCATTTGTCAACCCATTTCGCCATTTTCTCTCGACTTTTTTCGCTTCCTACATTCACGGTCGCTATCATCTTTTTCCAATTAAATGACATGGCAAAACACGTCAATTCATGAAAGGATGAATGCTCTGAATATGGGACCGGATATAATTGTAAAGTTGGTGTTGATCTGGGAGATAGTTGTAAGTCGGCAAATGTGTAGTTGGATGTAATGGAAGCGGAAAGGATGCTCGAAACCGATGGTGATTGATTCGTGCCTGCAGGTTGTGTGTACGTCCAGCCAGTGGGTCGGAATGCAATTATAGTGTCATAAAAATTCTTGAATTTCTCCAGGTACAATTTCAACTGGTCTGTCGAGATGGAGGAGAGTGGGATTAAATGGACGTGCCCTTCCTCTGGGTTGCTGGTCAGCAATTGATGCAGCTGTGGGTCCGCCTGACATTTCAGTATGGCCATCTTGCGAGCATCGCAGTATATCTTAGTTTTTAGCGCAAATGCAACTGCTGTAAAATCACGTTCATTTCTGAAATTAGTATATGGGAATCATGTAGGAACTTACCTTTCGCAATTCGCTCTTTCCCGATAGAATATGTCCTGTATCAACGCATTAAGTTTGCGGTGGAATATTATTTGATCAAAGACACGAACCCAATGACCACAAGTGGTCTTGATGGTACTTCTTTACCTTTTCCTTTGAAAGCAGAATTACCCATCATCCATGAAAGGACGCTCGAGGAATTCTTTTCCTTCAGAGAGTGTCCATTGATTGCTCGTTTGGCTAGATCAGCGCACGCGGAAATCACGAGTGGTTGGGGTGGAAATGTGTACTGTCGAAATTGCTTAAACTTCGGAACACTTAATGGAGCAATGCGGTTTGCATCTTACCTTGGGGTCGAGATATGTGGTGTCCAAGTAAACATGATCGATAACTTTATCCTTGACGGCGGGATGTAGTATGTGATAGGGGGATGCTCGGAAGTCTCCACAGTGAAGATATCGAAAAACCCTCGAAGAGCCTACATAAGATGACTTGAAATTGCTATCCCCGGCATTGGCTGTCTGCAGGCCTTCGAAAAAGAAAAGACAAGATCCTGGACAATGATTCGCTTCAATTAAAGTCACTGTCACCCCACCTGTATTGGGAATGATGGTGGGGGTGTCCATTGGTAGAGGGTGCACCCATTTCCTGTCAACTGAAAGCATATGTACAATGAGGTTAGCAGTCCCATCTGAACAGTAGATAGGACCATTGTTCCATTTTGACGAGAGATTAGTGTAATGATCGGAGTGGGCATGACTGAAGAGGGCAGAAGATTAGAACGTAAAATACATTTCAAAAAAGATGGGACGAACGTCAAGAAGTAAGCTGTAACGCCAGGTATTGCACCATATTTAAAGGCATCGACGGCAATGGGCATGCCTTGTAGAACCTTATAAAATGGTGCATGGCGTCTGTTTCCGTTGGATTTCATAGGACGGAAATTCCTGTCATCTGCTACGGTCGCTTCTTTCCACACTTCATTTTCTTTAAAAGAGGTCATGAGGATTGAAAAGGCGTTGGACCCGCTGCCTGTTGCTCGTTTCTCGCACGTGAGTACTGACTCGGCGCTGGCTTGCATCGACGTAAGTTTTTTGCTGGTGTTGGATATTTCAATATTCATGCTCGAGCCTTCCTGTAGTTGACCTTCCTCGGTTGCCCAATCAGGTCCATAGTCATCTTCTACAAATGTCTCCAGGTCTCTTTCATCGTCCCCAGTCTCCCATTTATCCGGCCCAAGTGGCAGATTCTCGGACTTGATATCCAAAAGGGATGAAGAAGATTCAGCTGAAGCATTCGTTGCATTCCAGGGTACATCAGGTTTGTTTATGGCTGGAGAAGACCTCAGCAAGAAAGGTTCTCCAAAACCTTTGCCGTCAGACGAGTGCATCAAGGTGTTAGAAACATTGGTAGAATGCACCTCAGAGGTTGAAGTTGTTGGTGATTTCAGCAGAAATGGCTCTCCAAAAGTCGTATCATTAGCTTCCTCTGAAGCCCCGGAAGACGAACTATTCACAAGAAGGAAAGGGCGTCCAAAAGATAAAGAGTCTTTTGAGTGGTCGGAAGGGCTTTCTCTGAGCACTGTGCCTTCGTTCTCTTTGAAAGAAGAGTGCTTTAAAGTAGGAGAGTATTCCGCCTTAATAGGACGCGTAGAATTGCCAGATTTTCTTGGAGTCAGCTTCCGACGTTTGATAGATGTTGGTTCCACTATCTCAACTTCGTCGTCGTCATCGTCAGAATCAATTACGATGATTTCATGCTGAGTTGAGGACCGTGCCGGACGTTTGCTAGCATCGACTTCGGTGAGTTTTGATCTTGATCTTCGTCTGGTCTTGGACTGCGAAGGAAGAATGGGAGTTGGATTGAAGAAATGATGCAGAGTCTGTGTAGGAGCTTGTGCTTTTTTCGGTTTCAGAGGCATACAATCGTATTTCAAAGCTTTGGGGGCAAAATGATAGTGAATGATGTCTTATTTCTGAAGTCGCCGACCAACGAGCCGGGAGATTATGAAGTAAATAAACAATTGCGGTCGTACTCGATCGCTGGTCGCCGGTCGGCCGAAAAGGATCTTTTCTTTCTTTCAACATGGGTATATTTTCACAGAGGCTGTCATAATCTGTCGCGTCTCTCATTCTACTATCGCTTCTCGACTCCTCGGAAATGAATGTATTTTTTTATCCTAAGCAAGATCGATGGATGTCCTATGGTATCAGTAGGTCTTCCAATCGTGTTGGTGTTATGAACTTAAAGGTTGCGATTTTATGCCAATCAGAGATGGCTTCTAGTGAGAGATTCTAGTGAGAGATAACGCATTGGCTGTGAACAGTATGATTCATCTAAGATGTTACTAAATAATTGCAATATCCATTTCTTATCGCACAATATTCGTATAAATATTGAGTCATAACTCATGACCCACATTTTAATCCCCACATCTATCTAGCATCCACCATTTCTTAACGCCAGATTCGCAAATCCATGGCACCCTCACTCGAAAGCTCAACACCATCTAATGCTACTGTTTCATCTAAGGCATACACTCCAACCAACATTCTGCATAGGACCCCTTGGCAGCCTCCTGTTGCAGTTTCGGCAGAGGGTAGTTACATCCGACTCGAAGATGGAACCAATCTCCTCGATGGTGTAGGGGGTGCTGCAGTTGCATGCTTGGGCAACACCCACCCGACGGTCATGCAGGCCATCAAGGACCAGGTCGATAAAGTTTCATGTGAGCCATTATCCACAGATAGTATGGGACCTGCTTTTCTTATGCACAATAAAAATTACAGATGTATATAACATGCAGCTATCCAATCAGCCTGCTGAAGCACTTGCCAAAAAGCTTGTCGAAACCAGTGATGGCGCATTTTCTCTGTGTGGCTTTGCGTCCGGTGGTCTGTTTTCCATTTACTTAATGTTGGCAACACTGGTCGAATCTCTTCGCTCTCTTAACAGGATCAGAAGCTATGGAGAGCGTGTTGAAGCTAGCTAGACAAGTATATCTTATAACTTCAGGATACCGGGTTGCTCCTTCAATGACTTTATTTTATAGTACTTCTTTGAGACGGGGCAACCTCAACGTACCAATTTTATTGCTCGGCAACTGTCCTTCCACGGCAACACTCTTGGGACGTTGTCCCTTGCATACCATCCAACTCGACGTCTTCCGTATGCAGATGTCCTTGATGATCAGCACTTTCACCACGTCTCGCCGGCGTATGCCAAACGCTTCCAAAAGCCCGACGAAAGTGAAGAACAGTACGTAGAGCGTTTACGACAGGAACTGGAAGACAAGTTCATAGCTCTAGATCCAAATACGGTTATTGGATGTAGGTTCATCAACTTCCTTAGAGGATGAGATTATAACTCATGATCGATAACAGTTGTCGCTGAAACTGTCGTTGGAGCGACTACCGGTGTCGTCCCTGCCCCCAAAGGCTATTTTAAAGGTAACTGGGTCCCATGAGTAAATGTATAGTTTTGCACAGTTTATTGATAAATTCATGAAGCCATGAAATCTGTCTGTGACAAATACGGAGCGTTATTCATTCTGGACGAGGTATATTATCTTTCTGCGTGTCTTTCTCTCGAGAGTATTGATCATTTTCAAGGTAATGAGCGGAATGGGACGTACGTGTGACCTGATATTCCTCCGGATTGTCATGACTCAACTTGAATAATGATAGGAATGGGCACCTTACATGCCTGGCAATCATTTGGTGATGGTGTAGCCGTAAGTGCTTGACTATTCTACCGATGTGTAACATGAACTAAATTGCTTTCAGCCCGATATCCAAGCAGTTGCTAAAGGGCTGGGAGGTGGATATGCTTCGATTGGAGCAGTTTTGATGTCCAAAAAAGTCGCGGACGGTATTCGCGATAATTCTGGGTTGTGGAAGCATGGCCATACTTACCAGGTGGGTATGGTATCTGTTGTTTTTATCCTAAAAAAGGAATGCTGATCTACTATCTACATTGGGTAGGCACATCCATTAGCATGCGCCGCTTCTTTAGCCGTACAAGAAGTCATCGAGAAAGAAAATTTACTCGAAAACATCCGTGAAAAGGGAGCATACTTACGTATGTGCCTCATTTTAAAATATGTCGTCAGTTTACAGATAAATACTGTAATATTATTCTTTAGGACAACTTCTACAAGAAGGACTGACTGGACCTAATTCCCTAGCCTCCTCGTATGTCTTTGATATCCGAGGCGGCGGCGGCTTCTGGGCAGTTGAATTCGAATTTAATGACGTCGACTTCCGAGGTTCTTCGTTCGCGATGCTGGTACAGGCAAAAGCACTAGAAAATGGTCTGATCGTGATGGGAATGGTTGGTGGAGCAAATCTGGAGGGGACGAAAGGGGACCACATTATTTTTGCACCGGCATATAATATCACGAAGGAGGAAATCGAAAAGATCGCAGGCGTTTTTGTTAGGAGTGTCGATGAGATTCTGAAAGAATACAATGTACAATAGTTATCTACGAATCGGATCGGGATGATGCATTGGTATGAAATTTCGGATCGTTCAGAAATTCACGCCACCTGCTTATATAAGGGGTCAGGATTGCTTTAGGGCGTTCGCGAAGTCTGACCTGCTCTTGCTTCCTGCCTTCTCGTCACATTCTCTGTGTATCCTACTTTTGTTTTATACATTCGAACGCAGGATCGATGGCTGGGTGCGTGTACTAAATGGACTTACAACCAATCCATCATCAAGAAGCCAGCAGCTCAAGCACACCTAACACTCATCATCCAAGCCTCAACACAGTCGATTCAAACCCTTTACTAGCCCCTGAAAGCAAGCCTATACGTTCAAGTGCGAGAGTTAAAGCTGCGAAACACAAAGCACAACTTTCAGTGAAAGATCTCGACTCTTTGAATACGGAAGAAGACCCCGGAACCTCGTCGGTACAACCGTCTGAATCAACGAGCAAGCGAGGTACCTCTGCAAGTCCGAACAAATCCAGCCGTTCCAGAGAAAACACAGCTGGAAAGGGAAAAGCCAAGGAAGTTCCACAAGATTCATCTCGTAGTAACAAACGGTAAGCGCCTATACTTCATCATGACACATTCGGTCAATCAATTTACCATTTCTTGTGGGTATTTTAGCAATCGCCGAAACACAACTTCATCTATTTCTCTGACCATTAACGAACCTTCACGGGACTTGAAGGGCAAGAAACGCGCCGCCCCTGAAACAGACGACGAACACGCAGGACCGTCTACTAAACGCTCTAGGACTTCCGCATATTCTCTTAGATCCGCCACATCATCTGCAAATCAATCTGAAATGCCCAGAAAACCTCGGTGAGTACATTGTTCTAAGCATTTGCTATTTCTATATTAATTATTTTTCAGTGCCTCTACATCATCTTCCAAGGGAAAAGCGGCTTTGAAGACAAAGATGGCAGCTGCGGGTTCTTCTCATATGGCTGTTGAAGATGTTGAAATGCTCGATCCCGAGTGCCACGATTCCAAGCATGATGAAGAAGAATCTGACGCCGAGGATCATGTGGAGGAAAAAGACGGCATGGAAGACCAAGTTAAGGAACATGACAAGGAAAAGGCGGGAGGTGTTAAAGAAGAAGAAGACGACGACGAAGATGACGATGACGACGATATGCCCAACAGCGGGGGAGGTGGTATCTCTTCAGGCGGAACAGGCCCGATTCCTGGTGGGATGGATGAAGCAACAGCTCTTGCGATCTTCGGTGATTATCGCCAGTTTGGATCCTATATGATGTCGCTTTCGTCGCGTTTGAAGACCATGTTAAATAACATCAAAGCTACTGCCGATCCTACTACTCGACTCGTCACTCTCCAAGAACTAAGCGAGCTGTTGAGTATCAGTACTGAGGATACTTTAGCTGGCTCCTTCCAAGTTGAACAGTTTGTGAGGGAGTTGGTCAAGATTTTAGGTGGACGAGGTGCAGATGATGACGAAGACGAAGACGACGAGGGTCCAGAGCGCGACGAGGATGCTGCTCTGGCTGCTGCCCTTGCATTAAGTTCCGGAGGTGCTTATCAAGGCGACGAGAATCTTGAAGCTCAGGTCCTTGCATGCAGGTGTCTGGCGAATCTTATGGAGGCTTTGCCGGGCGTGGCGCATACCGTAGTCTACCACGGTGCCATCCCGGTTCTTTGCAGCAAATTAATTGAGATTTCCTACATTGATCTGGCGGAACAGACACTCAGTGTAAGCATTCATTCATTATTTCAAGTGTCATATTCTCTTATGCTGTATGTAGACCCTAGAAAAGATCTCGGAAGAATTTCCGAGTTCAATCGTCCGTGAGGGAGGCTTAGCCGCTTTGCTGAATTATCTGGACTTTTTTTCGATTGCTGTTCAACGGACTGCGTTACAAGCTGCATCCAATTGCTGTCGCAATGTTTCATCCGAGCATTTCCCTATGATTCGTGGCGTTTGGCCCATCATCCGGAATTGCCTGGCTTATTCTGATCAACGTTTAGTAGAATATGCGTGTCTATGCGTTATCCGAGTTGTGGATTCTTATCACAGATCTTCAACTGAAAATCTCGAATCGCTCATGGACGTAGATCTCATCCGAGCAGTCAACCAACTTCTCCTGCCGGCGGGTGGCTCTCCTTTGATTGCTTCTAATACCTACACGCTATTGCTTCGAGCTTTGGCGACCTCTGCCAGAGCCAGTCCGAAGATCACCATTACGTTATTGGAGGCTGATATTGTTGATACTCTTTATCAAATCTTGACAGGTGTTCTGCCCTCTGCGCCGTTGAACCACTCAGAACAGGGCGACGCCGCAGATGGACAAGGCCTCGGAGGTGGTTTGGCTGATATGACCGTCATGGAAAACCTTGCGCATAGGCCTAAGGAGCAAGTGGAAGAAGCTCTTAGCCTTATATCTGAGTTATTGCCTCCCTTGTCTAAAGGTACGTGTATTTGTCACTGGATTACTTTCAGACATTCAAACTCTATTTAGAGGGTGTCTTTGACCATAAGGTGTACACGGAAAAGTCCCTGGCCAAAATGGTGAAGGCAAAGGCAAAAGCAGAGAGAGCGGCTGCACGCCTGGCTGCTCAAGGGGCCCCATCTGTTCCTCCTACAAGTTCCACGCCAACGCCAACGCCTGTAGCTTCGGAAACACCTGCTACAGCTGAAGTACAATCTCAAGAACCTGAAGAAAACAGGGAAGCGTCTGCTGCCCTCCCGGAAGTGGAGACAGTTCCAGATCGTACAGACATGTTGAGGTCCAAGCCAGCTGTTGTTGGAAGGTTCATGCAACTCCTCGTTCCCATTCTGGTTGATGTCTATGCTGCAAGCGTTATCACACCAGTCAGAATTAAAACATTGACCGGACTGCTGAAAGCAGTGGGCTTTTTGGATCCAGACGGCTTGAAGCCCGTGCTGATGGTAAGTGGCATTCTATTACTTTGAATCCTGGCTTATATTCCTGCAGTATGTTCCAGTGGCAAGCTTTGCTTCATCTATTCTTTCATCTAAAGACCATCCTTCTCTTGTCATCGGAGCTCTGCAGCTTGTTGACTTGTTACTAGCGAAGCTGCCGTCGCTCTACAAACCAACGTTTCACAGGGAAGGAGTTTTCCATGAAATAGAGACATTAGCAGAACGAACGTTGAACTCAGCTAAAGCCAAAGAGAAAGAGAAAGAACATAGTGAAGCTGCTGAAGATGGCGCTCTTTCTAGCGCTCCTGTAAGCAGCGTTCCCGGGTTCAAAAAGCTTTCATCGATGTCTTTGGATCCAGAAGATGCCATCACCCTGAGAGCTCGGGTTATACAATTCAGGTATCTGTCAGACAAGCATGAGACTGATGAAGATGGTTCTTTCGATCGTCTTCGCGGCGTTGTTGAGAAAATCTCAGCTCTCGATTCTTCAGATCAACAATATTCCGAAGCATTATGGGAGCTTGCTGAATTGTTTGCGTCACCCCACACTTCTGTGTCGAGTTTCGAATTGCTTCAGAGCGGCGTCGTTGATGGGTTATTAGCCTTTGCCACGGATGAAAATCGGACTGGTATGTTTTTGAAAGAGCATTTCCCTCATAAACCTTCATCATTTATTATTCAAATTACAGTGAGTCTACACAGACGGAAAGAAATATTACTAGATGCATTCGCCAGTCGCAAAGTGAAGAACTTGAGTCCCACTCAAACGCCATTCGCTACTCTCGTGAAAAAGCTACAGGAAAGTTTCACACGAATGGAGTCTTTTGAAGTTATAACGGTTGCCCAGAACAGTGATGGTATGCTTGAAACAAATTTTATGCGACTTCTTAACCTAATACTATACCTGCATAGAATCCAAACGCAGTTCTCCGTCCTTGTTGGCTCGTCAACTTCGATTGCGACTTGTCGCTGGGGATGAATCTGACATTCCACGGAATTTGCATAATATCGTGGTTTCAATACATGCCATAGCTACATTCCAAGCGCTCCACGATTATCTTCGCCCCAGAGTTGCGGGACTACTGGGCAGTGGTTCTCGTTTATCTGGTATGTTTGCGGCGTTGGCAGCGTCCGGTTTCGTTGGTTCTTCCTCCTCGAAAGCTTCTGGAGATGGAACCGTCGCCTCTTCCGCGAAGTCAAACCCTGCCGCAGAATCTAGCTCTGGCACAGCAACTTCGTCATCTCCTACTGTTCAACGCCGTCGCAGCCAACGTTTAGCTAAACAAGGAACCTCGACCACACCTTCTGCGGACCATCTTATGGACGCCGATGATTCTTCGACATCAGGCAAGAACCCAGCCACTTCAGATGCGGCTACTTCACCATCTTCGGAGCCAACAACTAACCAATCTATCGCTACGGAACCTGCACCAGGTGACGCACTCGTAGAGCCTGAACTGCATGCAGACTTCAGTGACGAAGATGATTTAGATGCCGAGGTGTTTGATGATGAAGTGGATTCAGAAAACGCTGTAGCTGACAAGACCATTAACCTTTCGGTTGCTGAAGGTCTGTTTTTTTCTTCATATCTTCTCTTGTTCGGGGGACTGAAATATGATATCGTCATACTATAGATGGTAGTAAAGTCGAAGCCCAAACACCGGAAGGCACCAGGGTCGCAACACCTAATGCAGCTAAGGAAAGTCTGCTAGCCATGGCGCGGAACTCTCTGTCAGCTCGCGGGTCATATGCAGCTGCCTTGAAGGCCAAACCTACTGATTGGCACATCGAATTTTCAATGGATGACCATATCTTGCCATTGGACTTAACTATCTATGGGGCTATCCACCAGCACGAAATGCGCAAGAAAACAGGCTTAACTCCTCTAAACATGATTTGGCAAGGTATTTATACAGTGAAGTTTCGAAAGGTTATGGGTCCAGCACCAAGCTCGGAAGGTATGTTTAATCTTTGCCTCTGCAGTCACATAATTTCATGCATAATATAGCTCGTGGGGAAAACACAGATTCTAGAAATCGGACATCTAGCCCAACTCTGTCCTCTTTACCTGAAGATGCTCCTCACGCGAAAATCTTGCGACTTCTGCGTGTCCTTTCTCATCTCAATACGTTTGAAGCAGAACGCATCGCCTTCCCCAGCGAGAAGCGAAACCTTCCTGACTCAGCCTTTGTGAACAATAAACTAACGGCTAAGCTTACACGACAGTTAGAAGAGCCAATGATTGTAGCTAGGTTCGTCATTTTTCTATATCTAACACATTGAAACTTACTGTTTTTATAGCTCTTGTCTTCCTGACTGGGCTCTAGATCTTCCACAGCATTTCCCTTTCCTATTCCCCTTCGCCACTCGTTACAATTTCTTGCAGTCTACTTCATTTGGATATGCCCGTTTAATCCTCAAATGGCAGAGTCAACAATCCCGAGGGCAAGACAGCTCACGACGTGACGAGGGCATTGGATTTTTGGGACGCCTGCAGAGGCAGAAGGTTCGGATATCACGGAAACATATCCTGGAATCTGCTGTCAAGGTCTTCGAATTATATGGTTCTTCATCGTCCATTCTTGAGGTCGAATATTTCGAAGAGGTTGGAACTGGACTAGGACCGACCTTAGAATTTTATTCTCTTGTCTCAAAAGAATTCGCGCGCAAAGACCTCAAGCTTTGGAGGGATGCAGATTCCTCTGGTCCAGGACCTTACGTTAGTCATCCCAACGGCCTCTACCCAGCGCCAATCAGCCGGGAAGATATTGCTAACGATGGGGGACAGTAAGCTTCATTCTTCTCTCTTGCCCTTTGTTCCTTTATTTAATACAGAGATTTCATAGGAAAAGGACACACATCCTACGCGTTATTGGGCAGTTTGTTGCCAAGGCTATGTTAGATTCTCGAATCATTGATTTGTCATTCAACAAAATTTTCTTGAAACTTGTTCTTGGGGAGGAAGTGCCTCTGACTATTGCGACACTTAAGGTAACATTTTTTTGTTTCTATATCAATCATGATACTGAGACTTTCCCTCAGCTTGTCGATCCTGAGCTAGCGAACTCTCTAGCTCAAGTTCAAAGCATAGCGTCTGATAACGCAGCTCCGAAGGACAAGGTACATACTCCACCGATTTTTTGGATGTCTAACTCACACGGCTCTCCAGTTGGCGGAAAAGGTTGCTAGGATCGAGAAAGTCAATATCGAGGACCTTTCGTTAGACTTTACCATCCCTGGATATGACATCGAGTTACGGGTAAATATTTACCAAAGTTCCCTGGCTTCGTAATACTGACTCGGCGGCTGACAGCCCAACGGGAAAGAAACTTCGGTCACGATAGATAACGTTAATGAATACATTACTGAAGTACTTGACGCCATCCTCGGCAAGGGCGCTACTGTCCAAGCAAAAGCTTTCCGCGAAGGATTCTCCAAAGTTTTCCCTGTCGCCGATCTTCGTGCCTTCTCCGCAGACGAACTTGTCATGTTATTCGGCAATTCCGACGAGGACTGGAGCATTGAGAGTAAGTTGTTTTTGTTTTGTTTTGAAAATTTTCACTGATCATGTTGCAGCTCTTTCGGAGGCTCTCAAGGCGGACCATGGATTCAATGTTGAAAGTCGAGCTATACGCGATCTCGTTGAGATTTTGTCTGAATACGAAGCACCATCCCGACGAGCATTTTTACAATTCATCACTGGTAGTCCAAAACTTCCTATCGGTGGTAAGTACAATCTCGATGCTTCACCCAGCTTCATAGTCTTATGTGCATGTATGTTTGCAGGTTTCCGCGGTTTGAACCCACCCCTGACTGTTGTCCGCAAATTACACGAAGCCCCTCTCACGGCGGATGATTACCTTCCCAGTGTTATGACCTGCGTAAACTACCTAAAACTTCCGGAATATAGTTCGAAGGCGGTTATGAAGGAAAAACTTCGAACAGCGATGATGGAGGGAGGAGGAAGTTTCCATCTTTCATGAACAATTTTGAACCACTATTTTTTCAAGCAAGAACTGTCGGTCATTATTTTTCTTTTCTTTTCTGTTGCACTTTCATCGTCGATCAAATAGAAATCATCACATAAACGTAGCCATATAACATGTTTGCATCCACATTGTCTAAACCTCAATTGTAAATTTTTATCCTCTTGCGCGTTGCAAAATTTCTGAGAAGTGAAGGACAAAGGTAAAAATAGAGCAATCCTTTTTTGATCAATAACGTAAGCGCTCCATCGAGGTCCTTTCACAACTCGAACTTGTTCAGTGAAGTGTTACTTTCGTGCCACTATGTCTACGGCAAAAGAAATTCAACTGCATTCAGTGGCTGAGAAAGAGGGACAGAAGGATACAGTGACGTGTCGTCTGTGAGTTCTCCTATTTGTGGCAGCTGTAAGGGCAAACGCTCATTCGCAGATTTCAAGGTGCCGGCGACAGTTTGCAAAATATACCTGTTCTCGGTGCAATGTCCCTTATTGTTCTCTCACTTGCTATCGGTCGCAGGTGTGTGCACCTTCTTGATACGATGCATGTATGTACATTGATTGGGATCGTCTTCCTCATTCTTTGGATTGAAAGGCTCACAATCAATGCTCAGAGGCTTTCTATAAGAAGGAAATCGAAGAAGACATACATGCCGGGCCGTCCAAATCTCTGCAAGAGAAACAAACAATGATGGAAATGTTAAAGAAGTTTGAGGAACAAGCATCTGAACAGAAGCTGGATGAGGAAGAAGATGAGGAGGAGATGTCCGATTTGGCTGAGAGGTTCGGGACGATTGACCTAGGTGCGTCCAAATTGATACTTGGACGTAGACCGAGTAATTCCAATCCCTCCTTCTAGAGACAGTGTCGCCTGATCAACTCTGGACAATTCTTACTCCTGAGGAGCGAAAGAAGTTCTTAAGGGCTATGGATGACCCGACCAGTGAGCTTGCGCAACAGCTTTTGGCAAGCGAACAGTTGGAGAGAGAAATACAAATGCCTTGGTGGGAGGCGCCGAGTACGCCCAGTGCAAACAGTGAACCTGAAACAAATAGAGCAGAGCGTTTTGAAGCTGGAGGATATGGACATCGACCAGATATGATGGAGATTCCGACGTCAATGATTAAACCGATCCCGATAGGACATCCGTTGGTTTACAATATGTGTGCCATATGGTGCGTAGTGTATTCTGTTACAGAACGTGGAACTTTAACTGAAGGGTCCTCCTTTTTCTCATAGCATAGTGTACGCACACATCACACGACACCTGGGAACCTCGCCATTAGGAAGCCTCGAACCGGAAAATCTGGATTACAAGGAGGCGCGGCGACTGTTCTCTCAGCTGGTACCCTTTTTGACTGATCGCAAATCTACGCAATTATACCCAAATGTCTCATCTGTTATTACGGGAATATGGTCGCTATCAGAACCGGTGCGTTTCCAGGTCCTATGTGGATTGCGGTGATTGTGTCGTTGACGAATGTTAATATAGGGAAAGATGACAAGTGACTTGTTTGCTTTGCTCTTAGCAGATGCGGCAGCATTACTGAGACCCCTCAAAGTCACGGAGATGACTATAGAGTCTGCAGATATCGTTTCGTCAAGCCATGCACACTGCATGCCTGTATTCGTCCTGTCGGATGTGGCCGAGCTATTCTCGGATGTGGCAGAGACAGAAGTCTCTCATGAAAGTCGGGCGGCACGCAGAAAAGCAAATCATGTAACGCATAAACTCCGTTATTACGCAGCACATATACTATCAACGCCAAGTACCATCTTATGTGCCATTTGTGATGAGATGGTGGCCAGAGCTGAAAGCTATGTGGCGGAGACAGGATCTACAAAAAAACTTGTGGAGGAGATATGATATGATTAGAGGACCTTCGCGGTGTAATTTAGCGACTGTGAGGGTACTCAGAAATACACGTGACTTGAACCAATGGGAAGTGTCTAAATATTCACCAGGGATCCATGAGGAGAACCCGACCAGTCGTCATTTCATCTGAATAAAACAGACGGTCTTCTTTCTCTCTGCCCACCATCCCCTTTCGCCCGAACCGCCCCTCAATGGACGACGCTCACCACCACCACAGCGACGAAGAGCTCAATTGTGGCTTGGGTGGCGGTTCAGACACCGACTTCCACCTCCGCGTCGCTGCCATCTTTATCGTGCTCATTGGCTCTTCATCGGGTGCTCTATTTCCTATTCTTGCTAGACGGTCAAAATGGCTTCATGTGCCAAAAAGTGTATTTGAGTGAGTCGTTTGCTCCGTGTCTCCTTTCAATCTCTAATTTCATGGCAGCTTTGCGAAGTACTTTGGGTCTGGTGTTATCGTAAGCGTGTCTAGCATGAATATTAGCCTTATCTCTGATCATTGTTTTAGATTGCGACTGCGTTCATCCATTTGCTCGCCCCTGCGATAGAGGCTCTCGGGAGTCCGTGTCTATCAGAAGGATGGTCCGAATACGTATGGGACATAGTATTTCGCGTTAATACTCCTGACTCATTGCTCTTTCTAGCCATACGCCATGGCCATCTGCCTGCTCAGCATATTCCTGATCTTCATCGTGGAGCTTGTTGCGTTTAGATGGGGCACTGCTAAATTAGCGCAGCTAGGAGTATCCCATGGTGAGTTCTACTTGCTTTTGGGAGAGGGTCTGTTGAAGCTGATTTACCATTTAAAGACGCACATGGACACAATCTTGGATCCCACGCTGCTCATGGCCCAGAAGGAAGCTACCAACCATCGGACACTGATCTCACAAAGAATAACGAATCAAGCATTTCTGACCTGGAAAGTTCGCGAGAACATGGTCATTCTTTCTCCGACAACGCGACTACGCAACTCATCGGTGTAGCAATTTTGGAATTCGGTGTCATCCTTCATAGGTCAGTTTAGCGGTTGTCATTTTAGCTACCCACAACTGAAATGGTTTGCTATAGCATTTTAATTGGCTTGACACTAGCAGTTGACGAAGGATTTAAGGTGCTATTCGTTGTCATTGTCTTTCACCGTATGTCTCGCATTACCAAATTTACGCTATTCCATCTAACATCCCACTAGAGACATTTGAAGGGCTTGGGATTGGTTCTCGACTGGCATACCTCAAATTACCACAAAAATACAACTGGGTTCCCTTGGCAGGCGCTATTACATATGGCCTTACGACTCCGATAGGAATTGCGGCTGGTCTTGGTGTTCGAACTACCTACAATCCTGGAAGCACAACTGCTTCGATCGTCAGCGGAGTAATGGATGCATTCAGTGCCGGCATTTTGGTCTATACCGGCCTTGTTGAAGTGAATTTTTCTGTCTATTCCTCAAGTATAATACCAACCGCTGACGATTTTTCCATCATTCCAGCTATTTGCGCATGAGTTCTTGTTCAACAAGGAAATGATGGCGTCCTCGAATGGAAAATTGGCATACGCTCTCGGTTCCATGTGCTTAGGATGTGCACTCATGGCTCTTCTTGGAAAATGGGCGTGAACTATCTTGATTTTCTCCCTTACCTGGGGGTTCTTCTTGACAAATTTGCCTCATTGGATGTATGTGCCTCTACAGCGGACACACTAACTCTATCTGTTGCATATCTTTCGCAAACTTCTACCATGGTTTAACATCAACTTCAGCATTACGGTCAACCTGCAATCAACTAGAAACATTTAACACGCCTTTGTACTTGTAGCTCTAAGGATACATCTGCGCTTTTTCTTGTCATATGTAAATAATGTGTTTGTACAACAGCCTCGCGTAGTCTGTAAAAGGATGTATGGTACAATTATCTTTTTAGTAGATAACTTATTAAATTTTGGAAAGATTGTCCTGTTGAGTATTTGAAGCGGATCCACATCCTAGAATAGAAATTTCCTCCAAAAAGGATTTATAATTCCAAGTTTAACCGGCCGTCATTATCAAGCAGAAATTGCCGAGCCGTTACTGTAAGAATCTCTTTCTGTGAACTTTCACCGACTTGCAGACAATCGTGAAAATGTCAACATTAAATGCTACGGGGTCTTCTTCCTCGCAGAATAAGGCCCCAAAAAACTCTAACATGCCACCAGGCATGATAATGGGACCTGATGGCAAACCGTGCAAAATCTGCACTTCGTTCCGCAACTGGAAGCCTCGAACGACAAACCATACCGAGTCAAACCCAGACAGAGAACCCAAAGTGTGGCCTGCTCAGAATGGCTCTGGGGATAATACGCAACAGAAAACAAACGCGACTGCTGCGGCGACAAGCCTTGCTGGAATGGCTGCTTTTGCTGGAACGGCGACGAATACCGCCACCGCGTCGTCTTCTACAACTGCTGCTCAGGACGCGCCTTCTTACAGAGGCGACGAACCACCCCCCGGGTGCCCACCTGATGTCGAACAGCTAGGACGCGCCACATGGACGTTCCTACACACAACGGCTGCTTATTATCCGGAGAAACCCACGCCGACGCAGCGCGCGAATATGCTGATGCTCCTTCGCTCGATACCGGTGCTGTACCCGTGTACGTGGTGTGCGAATGACTTTGGGGAGAATTTGGAGAAGAGCCCGCCGGATGTTAGTGGGAGGACGGCGTTGAGCTTGTGGTTGTGTAGGAGACATAATGAGGTGAATGAGAAGCTGGGCAAAGAGGCGTTCGATTGTGCAAAGGTGGATGAGAGATGGAAAGATGGGCCCAAGGATGGACGTTGTGATTAGGAATGAAATATTTCATGCCTTTTTCTTTTGACTTTTGCGAGTCAACTCAGTAGCTTTTTCAAATGTCAAACGTGTATTCAAAAATACACGAGCTAATCTAGACTCGTGCGTTAATCAGAGGGATGGAGTGGGCCTAAATTGTGACACTGCCCGTACTTGTCGATCCGCCAGCAGCCTGCTAATGGGAAAAAAAAAGCAGACATTTGTTAAAGTCATAGTACTCTTGGAAAAGTGAAAAAGCCCAGCTCGAGTTGCCATTGCCAAGACTACATATACACAATCCGAAAATAGCACAGTGACTGAAACGGTGGTGACCGTTTCGGCTGGCAGACTTGACCCTTCTTGTCTCTTTCTCTCTATAATTCTTCAATCTCAAAAAGCTGAGGAGCCGTGGATGGTGCGTCGTATGCCGCACAACCTTGTCATCACCATCCCACCAGCGAGTCCATCGTCCAGGCAACCAGCAGCATCCACCTCATCATGGCGATCGGGCGGTGGTAGAAGAGGTATCCTACTTCGAATATTTCCGTGGATAGTAGGTTGTACCATTGTCCTCTGGATTTTCGTTCTGCGAGCAGATCGACCACCTCTACGAGACTATACCGCCCTCCCACATCGACCTATCGACGGCCATAAACCGAGGCCTTTCCATCCACCCTACAAGGGCCAGGCTCTTTCTCCCACTGCCACATGGACCGAACGTGCAAAGTCCGTACGGGGTTCGTGCATACATGCTTTGAAGGGATACCAGACGTGGGCGGATGGATACGACGAGCTGTTGCCGACAACAGGGGGGAGGACTAACAAGTACGTTGTCTGTTCATTAGTTTAACAACAACACCATGCCTAATCATCCTATTCAATCAGTTTGAATGGTTGGTCGCTAACCCTCTTCGACTCGCTGGACACGATGTGGATCATGGGTCTTCGGGATATCTTTCGAGAGTCTATTGGTAAAATTTCTGCGGTTGACTTTGCTCTGTCTTCAGTAAGTGCTCAGGCGCTTTTTCTATTGCTGTTCGTCCATGCATTTTGACCGGATCATCTGCATAGGGAGAATATGCACGATTCTACGAAACTGTATTACATCACTTAGGAGGGCTTCTTTCTGCCTATGCACTTTCTGGAGAGCCTGTATTGTTAACACGGGCAGACGACCTTGCCAAACTTATCCTTCCGGCGTTCAACACCACGTCGGGGTTTCCGGCCATGGGCATTAATCCTTCGTCGTACGTTCTTCACAGCACACTATCAGTCGGCCCATACTAATTATTCGTGCCCAGGGGAATCACCTCCGCCATGGGGCACGAGAGCGTTTCATGGGCGAATATTCTTAGTAATCAAATGGAATTGTGCGTCATAATTTCTGGCATATTCCACGTTTCGCTCGTCTGATTCCTTGCTCCTTTTATCCAGTAAATACCTCACTCACATTACTGGACGCACAGAATATTATAACAAGGTCCGTGAACCAATAGGAACATAAACACCAATATTAAACTTCGATCACTAAACACCATCAATACAGACCGAAAATGTCATGAGAAAGATGTTCGAAACGGATATCTCAGCTGGGATGCTTCCGACAATGTGGGATCTTAATTCGGGCACTCCTATCAATGGTGAGATGATCTGCCTATTTTGATGTGAATGGACTAACGCCTCTGCCTGTTTATAGCTCATTTTTCTGCAGGGGAAAAATCATACAGCGCTTTGCATTATCTCTTGAAGCAATGGGTGCTAACAGCGCGGACTGATCGTCGAAGTCTTGATTTATGTACGCCCATGCGGTTTTCATTTCGTCGTTAACAGCGCCCAATATGACCAAATTAAATTAATTGTTGACATCTTTTTGCAGACCTGAAATCTATCAATTATATCATCAACAATCTGTTTTATATTACCTCAAAACGACAACTACTCTATGTGACGGACATCATAGATGGCGAATTGACACACCGACTGGAACACCTTTCTTGTTCTCTTCCTGGATTGCTTGCGTTAGGCGTACATACCCTTGGGATTTCCTTGCCCTTGCGAGAGAGGGAGCTGCATCTGTGGGCTGCGCAAGGGTTGGCATACACATGTTGGATGACATATCGTGACCAATCGTCGGGTTTGGGACCGGAGGAAGTGCAGATGGAGGCTTGGCTAGACGAGGAAGGCGAACCTATGGGGAGGTGGATGGCGCACTTCGAGGAGTGGGAGAAGTCGGGGAAGAAAGGAAACGGACCTCCTGGAACTAAACAGTATGAGGAAACAGTATCTGCTGTGACAGATAGGGAGTATATCGCACTCAGACCGTGGTACTTGTTGAGGCCTGAAGTGAGATCATTCCCTTTTCACCTTTAATCATAGTGGTAACCTGGAACTCGTTTTAGCTGGCGGAAAGCTTTTACATGCTATGGAAATCTACCAAGAATCCCATCTGGAGAGAACGCGGCTGGTTCGTGTCTTTTTATCGCTGTACGTTCTCGACTAATACAATATAAAAACAGGACAATATACGAAGCCATTGAGCGACATGCAAAGACCGAATATGGCTATGCTGGTATCTTGCAAGTTGACCAGACACCTACTCCCATGAAAGATGAAATGCCTAGCTATTTCATCGCAGAAACATTGAAATATCTCTACCTGCTCTGTCACAATGACGATTTGATACCCCTAAATGGATGGGTTTTTAATGCTAAAGGACACCCTTTGCCGGTGTTTGAGTGGAGTAAATGGGAGAAGGAGAGACTTGGTATCGTGTTATGAATATGTGACTCGATACGCTCCTCTCTTTGTCTCTCCTTACTCATACACTCGACTATTTTCTTCTTTGGATTTCAATCCATTTATTGCATAGGTACACCATCTTATTCTTTATATCCTAATACCCATAACTCGTCCGTGCTTTTTTTATCATTTGTACAATAGATACTGTATCGTTGGCATAGTCCTTCTTTTGTATGTTTGCATGTAATAAAAATATATAGAACTTTTTTCTTTGCTCTTGGACGTTCTAGTCTGTAGTGACTTTCTCGATACCAGGAGGGAATTTGTATCCTCCTTGGCGACGTACCTTGAAGCATGGAAATAAGTAATTAAAACACAGGTATGAGACTGGCAAAAGACCTTACCTCGTCGAAAACCGTCATCTCCAAGATGCTCTTGTCGTGTCCCCACAGTGCACTTTCCTTCTTGTTATCCCGAACACACCTAGCAACTTCATCGGCTTCAAAGTGCCATCCACCACCAACGTACTCGAACACCCTTTTTTCCTCTCTCTCGATTTTACCATTCTTGCCAAAGTATTGCACTTTAAATTCCTTCGGGCAGTAGATGGGTGATGAGATGAGGATATTACCGTGTTCGAAGCGGATGATCACGCCAGGTTCGGAGGCGTTGAGCGTGGTGCTGCAGCTGAGCGCGGCCTGGGCTTTCAGCGTGGATGCTGAGTAGGTCAAGCTGAAGACAGTGCTGCTGTCAACTGGCGTGAGCGGGGTGTTGAGCATGCTGGCGGAGATTTTGGTTGGGAAGGTATTATTGTTTGCCGGGTTTTCGTATAACGCTAGAGTTGCCCAGAAGAGAGGGTAAGGGCCGCTGTATGTTTTTTTTAAAATAAGAAAGTTAGACACGATAAATTTTAAAGAAGGTGATGCAACCGACATATCAAGAAGAGCGCCTCCTCCCAATGCAGGATTCAATATCCTGTGGGTGAGGGGAATGTCTGTGTATAATTACGCGAGTTGAGTGTCTTGAAATAGGTGAGTATAATTTAGATAACCAGCAAACATACTGTGTATGTCAAAGTTCCCGGACAAATCTGCATGAAGGAGAACAGGCAGTCCAAGGGTACCTTCTTCCGCAATGCGCTTGACTTCGAGAGTGAGAGGTTGGAACCTTGTCCAGACGGCTTCCATGAAAAAGACATTGTGCTTCTTGGCCGCCTCGATGAGGGAGCGTAGTTCTGCGGTGTTGCAGGTAACTGGCTTCTCGCACAAGACGTTTTTGCCGGCTTGGATAGCATCTAGGGCATTCGTGTAGTGATAGGTGTGAGGTGTACCTATTCTAATACTTTGAGTGAGCTCGTCCTCACAAAAACGAATATATCAATCACCAATGTAGATCGCGTCTACATCCTACACGTTAGATCTTCTTAAATAGCTCCAAGGAAACTACCATGAAAAATGGTCAACCTACCTTGTCTGCGTAGACTTCCTCGTATGTCCCGAACGCTTTGATGGATTTATCACCCCCAGCGAGTCTGTCGATGAACTCTTGTGCCTTTTCCACCGAACGTGAACCGACGGAAGCGACTTTGTGCACTACATCCTC
>Ga0247779_1000328_pt1 | contig 32717 bp, 26 predicted proteins | sample UWRJL221509R5_FD_179925 | JGI IMG/M metagenome (GOLD analysis project Ga0247779, IMG submission 179925) | Plant litter microbial communities from Arlington Agricultural Research Station in Wisconsin, United States - UWRJ-L221-509R-5 | ecosystem: Environmental > Terrestrial > Plant litter >...
TTATCCAGCATCAAGAACGTCTTAGGAGGTGAGACTGGATACTCCACCATGCATCAGATGATGGTCAGCCTCGAGCATCGCATGTCAGGGGACGAAAGGCATCTAGTTAAGATACAGGATACGTTAAAAGTGATCGGCAAGCGAGTTACGGATGCGATGGGAATGGCTGTAGCCGTGGCGGAGGATGCAAAATCTAAAACTTCCAAAACCAATGACACCTTCCAAAACCCTAAGGATTCCAGTTGTTCTAATGAGGATCACCTCGCAGTAATAACTGCTCTCAAGGATGTCCAGGATCTTTTGGCCCACGAATTACCTGTTCTTTCTGGCAAGCTGCAGGAAATTAAAGAAGCGCAAGAGAAAGATCGACACAAGGTACATGAAAATGAAGACACGTCAAATTCGAACAGCGCTTCTCCTGGGAACGTCGGAGAAGGAGGAGGAAGGGCGAGAGATGTGGATCTTCAGGCGCTTTTCGTAAAGATAGAGGAAATTCGAGTTTTATGTGCAACTACGTCTACAACCTCCGAGGAGGATAGAGGTGACGCGAAAGGTGACACTGGTGTGTCTGAGGTATGTTTACTTCGCTATATGGTTTTTTTGAGATATAACATGTACACTACACAGAACATTACGAAGATCTTGACTCTAGTTCAAGAGGAAGGAAATAAGCAGACATTATTGTCACAGCAACAAGCGGATAGTGTGCGCTACCTAAACGAGCTCAATACAGTAAGTTTATTTCCTTTTTTAGTCGGGATGAGTCTCATATTCGAGAAATTGTTAGTGGTTGGAATCGTTCGTCAACAACGGCACGTCTCAGATTCAGGGAATGTCATCAAATATTGAGCTGCTATGTCGTGAGCTTGGTTGTAGGCCTGGACCAAGCCAGGAAAGCGCCTCTCGACCAAACCTGATGAATGACATACGCCAGCTCGTAGCGGGTATGAAAGCGCGAGACCAGAATTTTACTGCCCTCCAAGCTGCGGTTCATAGCTTACTTGAGGTCTTGACCGTGTCGCAGACACAGCAAGGAGCAGGTTCGTTATATCGTTTCAGTTGAAAGGACAGGTATTGATTTTGATCACATCATCGTCAGACTCGCAAGCGATTGCTGGACTGATGGATCGACAACGACATGATCAACAGGCAATGTTTAGGGCGTTTACTAATGGTATGCATCTCTCTCTCTCTCTCTCTATTTGTGCATTGATTCCATCACAATTTCTAGAAATATCAGGCGAAATCAAAGGAGAAAGGCTTCGCTTTGTAGAAGCTATGAAGGAGGCTACTGCCATCAATGTGCAGAGTCAGTTTACTTATACCTCTCCTTTTGACAACGCAATGCTCACAAGGCCAAATTGACAGTACACGTTGAACAGTTCAAGCAAGAATTGAGTCGTGAAGTGATGACGATGACAGAAGAAGTAGGGCGCCTCCATCGAGAGAAACAACAAGTGGAGAATCAAATTTCCGATTTATTTTCGTTTTACTCAAAGCATAAACAACCAGACATGGTGATTATTATTATTTACTTACCGCGTGTAATAAAACGGATCAGACTAATCTATTCTATAGCCTTTACAGGCATTATCATCCAACGTTGGGATTCCTGTACGATATCCTCAAGACAGGGCTCGAGCTGATATACCGAGGTCAACCCAACATCGACTCTTGCCATACCCCAAACCTCAATCTTGACGTTGCAACGTTCTTCGACATCGGAATACGATACATACTAATAAATAAATAAGAAATATTTAAGCATGGAGTGCAGCATTGATTTGGCGGGCAGTGGCCGCAATGCGGAAATTTGTTGGAACAACTGTGTGTCTGTAGGAGAGGTGTGAGGTAAAGACAACTAAGGGAAAGGGCGGACGCACTCGTAGTATTCCTGAACAGCGGAACCGTCCATTACAAGAATGTCACCCTTTATAGATTGTTGTCAGTTCTTATCACAACAAAGTTCAAAGGAAATAAACGTACATGGCGTAGAACGACGCTTAGGAGAATACCCTTTTTCGTTCTTTCAGGGTCGAATTTTGGGTGTAAACGGAAATGCATCAAAGCAGGCGATCCTAAAGATAAACCCGCCACAAGCGGGCCTAATCCGACTTCGTTGTCACTATGAAACTGTGCAAAAGAGCAGATAATGAATACAGACACTATAAATCGAATAAAAAATCGTACAGCCATCTTTTGTCGTTCCATATATGCAGCACTATCCGAAGATTTAGCTCCCAAAGTATACTGGAACGAGTCCGAGAGAAGTTAACGGACCTTAGTACCTCGTTGAATTCTGCCTTCACTCCAATCGCCTCGTTGAGGCGCTTCTCCAGGAGCGACCGTGCTTTGACGACAGCATCTGGCGCTGATTCTAACGGCACTGTGTTTAAATCTCCCCCGACATACTTTAAGCAATACAAAACGTGAGTTACGTCAAGGCATGTTTTGGAATGTTTTGCATACTTTATAAGGTACTCCAGCTAATGATGAACTATTGAGTAAAGAATAGCTCAACACAACGGCGGTACTTACAATTTTGGGAAAAATAATTGGTGAGAAGAGAACCGCGACCTAGCCATTGCAAGTGTGAGTGATAATAAGACGTCGGTGATTAGGGCAGGAAGAAGTACATTTATGCTAAGGGAGAACTTCTGTTAGAATAGTCCCAAAACATTGTAATCGTGTGCCTCACAGCTCTCATTGGCCAGCGACGAAATTTAAGGGTCCCCTTGGTAGCCTGTACCTGATAGTCTAGGAATATTTGGTCCGCTTCTTTCCTTCCTCGAGGACTTCCTGATTGGATATGGTGGATTCTAGCGCTGTAATGATATTTAGGCAACGTCTAGCTATACTTTGAGGACTTCACTTTACTTGGTGTAAGGTAGGATGAAAGTTTGTATAAATCCCCTGCCAGCATCGTGGGCAAAAGTAGCTTGTGGTAAGGCAATAATATCTATAAATCCGACATGGGTATGATATGGCGTGTTAGGTATCAAGGTATCTTACCAGAGATAGGGTTGAGAGAATAATTTTTGAATGTTACGGGTATTCCTTGGTGAACGAAGTCTTTTACGTCTCTAGGAGGACGCTCGATAGTTATCGAGTGCTACAATATATCAGTGATCCATTCATCGAGATAAAATATAACCATACTCCGCAGTGCATACATTCCCACGTCTCCCATTTGTACCTGATCTACCCTTTAGTTTTGTAGACCTTGCTGAGTTGGATCTTTATTACGGACCTGCAAGACAGGCGACCACAACTGGTACAGTGAAAGCCTCTGGTGAATGCATAATTGGTAACGTTGTCGCCAAATAGGAAAGACAACGGTGATTCCGGTACAATGGTTTCGAACTCATCAGTGTTAGGTTTTGATAACGGAAGTTCCAGGAAATTTGGATGATAATCCAATTGTATAGGCAAAAATCGACCATTTGCCTGCCGCCAGAAGCGTTGGCATTTGGGATTCAAACAAACCCAACTGGCCTCAAAAATTCGCACAAATCGTCTTAAACACGTGTAACAGGTGAGAGACAACTCTCTTCTTTCTCTGCGTAACTTTCAGTAGGCATCTTCACAATGTAAAAACGACTGACCTCAGAAAACGTTCAGGATAAGAATCGAATGTGTCTGGGGAGCTTTTGATATAGTGTGAGCACAGCTGGCAAAGGTTAATTATTTATCATACAAACCTCTTAGACGAATTAGAAACAACGAATTCCTCAGTTTTAGCTTATATTTTAAAAGCTCAATGTAATATCTTTATGAATATCTGACATGATGCGGCTTACCTGGACTAATTTCACGAACCACGGTAATACTGCCTCGACTGGTATCTTCGAGCGGATCGCTCTCTACGGAAGGGACTTACCCACAGTAAAATTCAGTCACAAAAAACCGATAATTCAAATTATGTATTCACCTTGCGTCTCTTCAAAATTCCACCACGGGATTCCCTGGAAATTCACTCTTAACACACGCTCTGAAGGTGATGTATAAAAAAGTTGAATACCTGATGGTCACACCACCGAAACGCAAATTTATATCTTACAACGCGACCTAGCTCATTGTTTGCAGGCTGATATTCCGCTACAGCAGCTGTCATGAGATAGGAAGATACGAGATACAAATTAACAACACACCCCAAGCATACACAATTGTGTACAGTCCAAGTACAGCATATGTGACACCTTTAGCTTTCAAATCATACGGAAAGAGAGCGTATTTGTCGTCCACTAGAAGAACAAGGGGGCGATTATTCACATAATTATCATAGAGTGCGCGTACAGATTTGTCTTGAGCCATTTGATCACTGGCTGGATGATAAGTAGTTTTTCCTTGTTTTGTGTGAAGACTCTCCGCTTTTCCACCTCTAGTAATTGAAGAGAAACACTGATTAAACTATCTGACGTTATTATAGCAAAAAACTCACCCATGAGAAATGATCAACCGTCCACCATGTTCAAACCTATCACGACTGATAAAAGATTGGAGATAAAAAGGGGACTAGTCTAGCGAACGAACGAGTGCCATGATTACGGGGATAGACATACCTTGAAGGGAAGCCGCCCAGAAGGTAACCTTTGACAACGTTGTGCACATGATAAACACCACCTTGATAACTACGAAACCAATCAAAAGACTCGCAAATCTCCTGACGGGACTAAAAACAGTCAATATGACATAGAGGTGTAGTCAAGAAACAAATTACTTCAGCCCAAATTGGAGGTAGCTCTGGCAACGCCGGTTTTGGAAGGTAATAGTACTGTTCAGTATCAGGAAGCTTGTCAAAAGGCGCTTCAATGTACGGCTCCGTTTCTTCTAGCTTACTCGGACCTTCTTCGTTGCCAACCAGGTTCATGTAATTTGATTCGATTTGTTCTTGCTTAAAAGGAATCAGCGGAAGCGCGTCTTCGTCAACTGCACACTTTTGTTTCTGTGAAGATGTTCCCCCTATATCAGGTACTCCAGCAATATCTAAAGTCAAGGAAATCACTTTTCCCTCAGAGTTCGAGGCCTGATTGTAAGGCATGGCCAAGCCATTTTCTTCTGTTTGAAGTTGCTCTCTATTACCATTTTCATCGAGAAAGGTGGGAACAGAATCCACACATTCAGCATCCGTCTGGGGAAGCACTTCTGATAGTTCTTCCTTGATTTGGACTTTGGGACCTTGGGACGAGTCTGGGGAAATACGCAAAACGGAAAGTGGGCGATTGTCTACAGATGTTCCTGCCTTTTCCGGCCTATTACTCGTCCACTTCTGCATAGGAACAACTTTGGACTTGGACCGGGGTCTTTTCATGACTACCTTAGGGGCTTTCTTGACGCCCATATTTTGATCCAAGATGGATTTGCGTTTTCGTGTTGTCAATGCTGGTACACGTTGGTCAGAACTAGAATCAGATGGATTATTTGGTGCTTGCTGGTTTAACGCGGCTATTGCTGAAGATGAACTAAGGGAGGCTGCTTCGACTGAGGTGCTTGGATATTTTAACGGTGTAGTATTCTTTGCCACAGACTGTTTCCAAAGTGCTTCTTGAGAGCAAGCAGACGACCCTTCGGGCCTTAATGAACCTTGAACGCGATCAGACCTTGTTACTTTTTCGCGAGCAGTTATCGCTTTGTCTGTATCCTTATTCTTAGATAGGCCGAGAATATGGCCTTTTTCGTCGCCTTTTCCTGTGCCATATAGGGGTCCCGGAAGCAAGTTATAACCTAGGCGTTGTCTTTTGACGCAGTCTCTTGACATTGACCGTTGCCTCTTCATAGGCAACAGCTTGTTTGGTATATCCGTTTTGGCGATATTGTGAAACGCTTCCTGCAAGTTTGACACCTGTTGTCTCGGCTCCATCATTGACCGTGATTTTTCTGCATGGACAAGTTGTATGTCAAATGAAGGGCCATTCGAATTTGGAATTACGCCTGGAACGTCTAGCACAGTACCCATATCGTCCAAAGAGGGCACAGCTGGGCAGAATAACCGGTGCGCAGGAGTTGCCTCATGGTTGGGCAAAGGATTCATAACTTGTTGTAGTCGTGGGGAAGTTTGAAAGTAGCTCAAACGTAAGGAATTATTCTCCTCGGATAGATTCTCTTCTGACTTGATGTTTTGTTGAGTATCAAGTGATGTAGGGGATGCAGATTGTACAAATTTACTCTGATCAATATCTGCCGCTGGCTTGTTGGTAGGTACGTTCTTTTTGAAGCGAAGACCCCTGAGTACATTTCGGTTCTTCTCGAGTGTGTCTACAGCATTGGGGGTTTGCGACGCTTGTGACTGTTTCGTAGATGCTCCTGGAATAGCTTCATCTTCGTCTGGAACGAGATTAGTCTTATAAACAAGTAAATCTCCGGTTTTAGCTTGGTGTTGATGAGAATTTGCTTCTGCGTCGCCGTTTTTCTTTAGGCATTCGCGACCGTTCTGAGATTCAGAATATAATAACTTGGTCTCGGATCCTCCAAGCATAAACGAGCTAGAGACAGCAGGTCCCTGGTTGAGTCGATTTCTACTGGATTTTGTTCCCTTGGTACGGAGGTGAGGAAAAGGAGCTTTCCTCTGAGTGTGCTTGTTGAATGGAATGCCTACCGCCTTCGCCTTCGTCTTGCCTGATTCCCTGATATGATCAGGTAGGCTGGATTTTCCCATGTTTAATGGGCCCGAGTGACTGATGTTGATTGAATTCGTAAGAATTGTGGCATTTGTGGCATTTGTGACATTATCTGTGAGAGCAGGACCCACAAAGTCATAACCTTGTGATATCAATAGACGTTGTAGGCAAAGATTGGCAGTTGCCTCATCACCGATGAACAGATTCCAGTAAAAATCAACAAAGGTCTGAATTGTGCGATATTCAATTTCAACTAGACGATCATTGTGACCTGTGGTTGTTGGATGATTCTCTCTCCTTCTGCTTAAAGCAAGACACTTTTTGTGCCAGAGATTGACCTGGAATTAAAATATGGGCATTGACCTTGGCGTATAAAGGCATATCCAAGCGCTCACCACAGTTGTCCCGGAAACCTTGAGCTTTTCCACCAATTGATAACGTTCACCGTTTCTAGTGTGAAATTGCTTTTCCCCCTTCTCAAAAGCACTGCGAAAGGGTTCATCTTCCAGGATACCCTTGTCATTCCAGGACTTAGGAATGCGCATTGAACACGAAAAAACTACTGCTTGAAGTCGAATGAACAGAATTCACATTGATGACTCTTCTAACATATGGAATGAATATATGAATATATAGGCCGATGTTAAAAAACACTTACGTACATCAGTATGCCAAATTCTCCTCCGAGCTCAACTTCAGCCTTGCCTTGATCAACCCGCCGCCCGGTCTACGATTCTGGACTACCACTTGCTCCAGAGAATATTGAAGTCGACCAAATACGAAATGTACTTGGGGGGTTACATCATCCCCTCTTGCGGTCATCTGACCCGGAAGCACACCTCGTTAAACTCATTTAAACTCTGACTGGTAGTACGACTCTCAGTAGAATTACTCAAGACTCTATTTCTGCTCTAGCTTAAGGTACATATATCTGCACCCGACTAAGTTCGCTGTATGTTCCGAAGCTGGGATTATTAGGCAGGCATCGTCAGCTTGAAATATTGACGCGTTACATCACAAACCATAAAATGGATATTCATCTCTAAAATCCAGAAGACCTTGAGCTTTTTCCTACGACCGCCCCTCACACTAAAGTAAACCAATAGGACATGTCATGGCGCTCTGGGCCAACGAGAAACTGATTTATGAAAAGGTAACACGTAATCTATTATTTTGCGAGGGCGTTCTGGATAGATTCATACACGTCCGCCTCAATACGTGCTTCCAACTTGTCCGCCTCCGAGCCATTTCCTGATGCTGTTTTGAGTGCTTCTTGGAGGTTGGAACGAACAGCCTGTAATGAAGAAATGGAGAAATTGAGAGACGTGATTGCTAAGTGGCCGCTATAAGCATACCTCGAGCGAGAAATCCTCAAGAGGGGCACCCTCTACAACGTTAATTGTGAGTTTGTTGTTGGGATGGACGGTGGCAAATCCACTTGACACTATATATTGCATACGTGTAAGTCAAGAACATAGGCTAGTCTACAGAGAATTTACCGAAAAATTTCTGGGTTCCATTCGACTCCATAATCTCAACAACACCAGGACGGAGAGATTCGATGGAAGGTACGTGGTTGGAGAGGATACCCATATCACCAGAGGTAGCAGGGATGTTCACTTGCACGACATCTTGGGAGTTGAAGATGGTCTGGATTCAAGTTGAAATGCAGCCTTTGCGTGAATATTTAAGAATGACCTTACCTTGTGAGGCAGGACGAGAGACAGAGTCAGCTTGTCGCTAACATCAGCATATCCACGTCGGGCAAGAGAGAAGGACGTAGCCCGGCGAGCTGCAGAGGAGAGGAGTCGTAGGGAGGACATTTTGTGCAGTGACAACTGGCGTCGTGCGTTTACGGATTTGCTTTGTCGGCAAATGCCGGAACTTGCCGTGAGATTACTCGTGTTCCAAGTTTGGCACCTCAGTCTCCCTTCCGTCCTATGCAAATTATGATTTGTACTTGTATTTCTATTCTTTACATAGTTGATAAAGATGTCCCGTAGGTAGTTTGTTCAATAAAAAAGAAATAATTTATAAGCCAATTGAGCCCCGATCCTTGTTTCCACCCTTATAGTAGTCAGGGAGCAATTCAGGAGCCTGTCGAACGCCCCGTTCACTTGAAAACCGAAACACATCAGCATAGGAACTGGTCTGAATATTGTAGACTTACATCTCATCGACAGCTTTGAGGAGGTCGTAATTTATTAACTGTGAAACTACGGAATCTTTCTTGTAATCTGGGTGGGAAGTAACGAATTGACGGATCCATGTAGCAGGTGTCAATAGTTGCCCTACCAAAACAACTGTCAGATATAATGGGCTCGAAGAAATGGATTTATTAACCATCGGAGCGACGTCGAATGAGGTCTAGATACTTCTGAATTTTTTCCATATGCTCGGGTTCAATCTCCAGTGTGTCGAGGTATGCATTAACCAGAGGCAAGAGCCCTGGGAAATCAACACCCTATGGAATAAGAGTGAGAGCTTGGATTTACTGCGTCTGAGAGGGAAACATACCTTCCCATTCATAATTTCGTTCATCGTCATTTCTTCGTATTCCTCACATACTGGCACACGACTGACGAAGCCTTTCTCGGGAAGAGGAGGAGGAGGAAAACAGTTTCGTAGTTTTTTCTCTTTCTTCTTAAAAGACCCATTTGGCGTGTTTGAACCGGAAGAAGATCCTACACTGGAGTTTGCGCTTCTGTTGTTGGTATAAACATCTTTCCTAAAGAAGAATTTATTTGAAACTGAGGCATCTCGCTGCTGAGCTCTGGCCATGTTTTCGTCTACCTATTTTGTTTTCGCAAAAATTGTCAATGAAGGCTACAGTAGAGTAAAATTTAGGATTACCTTTGAAATAGGAACATAAAAATTGAGGTTGAAGCTCAATATTGCTCTCGAGAGAAGAACGACGAAGACAGCGAATGCTGCGTTCTCAAAGTCTGTCATTTGCACTTCCATGCTGCGGAATTCTACCCTCCATCCTATATCTGAGTTAGGGGGCGGAGGTTTGAAGCGAAGAGTTTGCCAGTTGGTAGATTGAATGTTCTAATGGAAATAAATTTCAAGCTTAAGGAAAGGCGAGACGTGAATCACCTCGAAATGATCACTACTGGAGCTGTCGTCTTGATCGATAGTTTCGGAGAAGATCACCAATGGATCACGAATAAAAAGGTGTGAAATGTGCTTTGATAACAAGTCATCGATTCCTAGATTTTTTATTAGTTTGTCCAGGAGGGAACATTACAAGGCTTACCATGATTTCGTAGACGGTCGTAAATTGTTTCATCGTAAGGAAGCGGGTTATCGTTGTATTCCGGGCGATTAATCCAGTCGTCAGAGATATAAAGATCAACACTATCATAACGAGATTTGGGAATGCGAAATTTATTTTCTTTCAAGGGCTGAAAATTTATTCAGTAAATCATATATATGCGACTTAGGAAACAATACCTTGAGTCCTCTCTCTTCTTCGGTTCTGTCATCGACGCTTCCAGCAATGACGTTCCACCGGCAGTCAACATCGGCAAGATAACCACGCCAGATTGGACTGGCCGCGGTCAGCGCTAACTGGAAAATCGTTAATCAGCTGAAAAGAAAGTAAAGCAAAGCGAAGTAGTCACTAGGATCGGCCCAATTGGAATCAAGCCGTCGTACATACGTCTAGCATCAGCGACGTTACAGGCCTGGAACGTAAGCTGCAGACAAGAACAACCCATTCCAAAGCCCATTGCATCCAGATAGATGTGATCCGGTAAGGCCGCACTAAGCTTGGCCTCTGAATATAATCTATGAGTTCCACAGGGTCTAGACAGATATTCTGTAAATCAAACTCACCCGAATCTTCAGGGTATATGTTCCTATCCCATGGAATAGTTGGGTCAATGAAAGGACGAGGCGTATTCTCGTCTACAAAAATCGGTAGATTGATGGCAACTTTAGAACCCCTTCTCCTTCTAATATTAGCAGTAAGGGTTCTAAAAACAATTCGTAAGAAATGGCTGATTAAGGTGAGATTTACAACGTCACAAAAATACTCACGGAAAACGTGCATGTGGATTAGTGATCTCTTCAGGTAAGAATAGACTGTGGCTTGAGACGGCCTCGGACGGGTCGAAGTAAGGTTCGGTAAATTGACCTGGAACTCCTAGTCTTGGAAATGAGGTGAATGTTACTGGTATTTCGTTGGGGTTCAAGTGTTTGCGAGCAAGGTTCCGTCTATATTAGGGCCATGAGCATCGACTTGTAAAAGACGAATTAACTGACTTTACCTATACCGCATATTGCTTTCCACAGATAGAAGATCAGGTATCGAGCCTGTGTAGGGCGCACCTGGAGTCGATTCCAGCATGAATCGTCCGTATTCAGGGTGAAATTTGGGAATGGAGATGCTACACGGGTTTAAGAGAGGCTGAAATAAATTTCAAGAAAGTGGTCGTACTTGTCTGGACAATCGGCGCCTATGTCGTCGACTATAGCATTCAATTTAGCAAGAATCTCTGTTTGGCGGAGAGACAACTTGGCGTTCTTTTGTTCATCATCAAAAGAAACAACCATGTACTCAACCTAGCACAAAACTTATCAGTGGCGAAGATTTCGTGTAGATATGAGAAAGCACACCTCATCTCCCCAAAGCAACTCATCGCCATGTCTATCCTTTAATCTATCCCATATATGAAGGAATTGCGCAATCCCGTGTGTCCTCACATGGTCGGCATAGTTTTTAGCTTCATCCCAGACAAGTGGTGTTCCAAGGTAAAGGAGGCCCATGGTGCAGCACGGCGGTAATGAGTGTGTTTATCTGAGAGTGATGACGGAAGGAAGTAAAAGGGGATTCTAGGATTATATCGGTGTGATGTGAAGGTGATAAAAGGTCTATTATGAGGGATCTCAGACTGGATTGCTAATAATCTTCAGACTGTCCATGCGGGACAACGAGCCGGGCCGAATGTTCTCCCCAAAAAGTTCAGCAGGTAATCTGAGGAATACGATTCGTTACCTCCCCCTTCAGGCCTGCGAGGGCATCGGTTATTAACTGGAAGGAACTGCCCAAGACCCGGGCTTGAGTGGTGCTGACAAAATTCAAGCGCTAAATCACGACATATGCTTATGTAGCATTCCCAATGTAATATAATCACATCTTATCATAATCTACATCATCTAAGTAAGATAATCTTTACTGACCAACTTCGACAATCGTGATGCCAGAAATACCTTTCTATTATTTAAGCTAGAAGTTTTATATATATTCTTGATGCCACCGAATCAATAGACTGGATAGCGGTGGATCACGAGTCATCTTTTCTCAGCCATTGGCGCCATTCGTTGCCCATTTAAGGCAAATCTTCAGGGCCAAAAGGACGTGTCGTAGAGATCGTGTCCATGTCTCTTCCTGGTTAAATTGCAGCTTTACAGAGACTTCTCCGATCTTGTCTTTTGAGATCCTTCCAACTATTGTCAGGTATCGAATTGAACAGAAACATGGTGGTACTCACTGATGAGGAAAGTCGATACTAGGATCCTGTGCCTTGATATGATCCATCAGGTGCTTGAGGCAGTCGAGGAAAGCCACCATAGCAATATCGAACCGACGGTTGTGTAACAATCGACCGAAATGGAGATCCCCTGAGCCATATAACTCGTAGTTCGCTTTGTCGCCAGTGGTCCTTTCAATTCTGGAAAAGGAACCCATTGGCACCAAGCGATAGCTGAGAGCATGTCAATATCACATTAAAACCGCAGCGATGCAAAGCATACTTTTCGAATGTGAAATCCAACTTCCTAGCAATTGTGTACAAGAGTAAAAGTGTTTGTCCCCATGCTGCATTGATTTCGGCCCATTCAACCGGTACTCCAGGAACTCGTCCAAGGCGTAGTCCATTGATCGTTCCGAATACTCCGTCATGACCTATACAGAACGCGTCGTTATAAACGTTCGTTCTTTCGAGTTTGTCCAATGTGGCAGCTCCTGCGGCATATGCTGCACGCAAGCTAGCCAACTGAGAAGCTTGTTGTTCCGCTCCCAGTAGATGTTCATTATGGGTTCGCCAAAACCTATAACATTCAGTCTACAAGTTTATAAGAAGTACTGCCACTTACTCTGCTTCCTCCTCCTCTAGAGCCTTCTCATTCAATTCCAACTGTCGCAATTCAAGGTCTAATTGCTCGCGCTCATGCTCTGCCTCCTTGAGTTGCTCGATGAAAGAAGCTTCTTCTTGTTGGAGTTTTTCTATTTTCCTTTCCGTTTCTTCTTTCGAGAGACCGTGAGACTCCTTTTCTTTCTCTTTCCGCACCTCTTTCTCGAAAGCTATGTAACCATCTCTTTCCTTCTTTGTTTCATCGAGCTTTTTCTGTAGGTTGCTCAGAAGGATTTGGGTGCATTCTGCGCAAAGAGGATGATCTATATCAGTCCTGGAGGAAATTAAATTAAATAGACGGGCAGTAGAGCGAAGATGGTGAGATAAAGGTGATGGATTGGCATGGTCTTGCTCCATGGGACGTGACAAAGGCTCAGAGACTTCTTTGACAGAAGGGGAGGCAGTAGTGTAAGCATTCGATCCATTTCGTTTTGTTCGAGTAGGCGAAGGCGTCGGTGAAGGTATGTTTCTGATGACACTGTCTTGCAGAATAACGAAAGACTCATGTGGTAATGGCCCATTACGCTGCGCTTGTTTGCCTTGTGCACGAGGAGATAGGGGTGTAATGCCGGACTTGGAAGAGCTCTTAGAATGCTGCCATGCCACCTTTGAGGCGATCGCTTGCTCCGATTTATTCCTGTCCGGAGACTTGTACTGTGAAGCCAGATCTGAGGTGGATGGCAGAGTTGCAACAATCATATCATAAGCAGAAGGCGCCAAATCCACGAGGGAGTTATCTATCTATGCAGAATTTAGTGGAAATTCAGAATATGAATGAGGTATATAATACGATATGTGTACCTGAAGAGGCTCTTTACATTGTTGACAGACAAGTCCAAAGCTCATAGTATAACAGTTTGTTCAAGAATGCCTATACAGTTGTTTGCAGTAAGTACTACCTTTTCCGAAGGTTCCCACACACTCACTGGCAACATGAGCTATTATGTAACCGCCATCATTGATCTGATCACGAAGGTGGCATCATCGGTAAGGGCAAGTTGACATATTTCTACTCTCTTTCATTGTTCCTCTCGAGTCCTGAGTACGACTCCTCTCCAGTTCATCTATAACACCGCGTTGCAGCTTTGTTACTGTTAAAAAGTATTTATCTTTTGAGATGAGAACATTTTGCTTCCCGCTTAGCCACGGCTGCCAGCCTGCCTGGTAGTATGTACTTGCTGCACTCCTGTGCAGCGACTAGATCGACATGAAGCAATCAGGTTGGAGGCAAGCCCACTTCTGCAATCCTACACAAGCCGTAAATGCCTCGCAGATACCACAATCCAGACCCCTCGAAGAAAGTTGAATGAAAGCCATTTGATGCTCTTTAAATACACGCTGGGTTTCCATTTGTCGTTGTCCGCAACATGCAGTGAGCTTTTACTGGATCGGTACGACTCGCGACTACAGCTCATGTTCCCGATACCATATGCCATGCCGCATAGGTGCTTTCTATAATACTTAAGGTTCCCCAGGCTCCGCTTCCTCTTTGCCCACAAACTTCTTCGAATATTCATAATGTGAGTATTTATCAAACAAAAGTCTGTCGAATGAAATTCATCCATGTATAGATGTCGCGCATATTTGCACTATTGATAGGAATTGACAATTACAAGTCGGGCAACATCTGGAACCTTCATTCCTGCGTAGAAGATGCGAAGAAGATGAAATGCTGGTTGACAGACGATTTGGATGTCCCAAAGAACCAAATACGCATTCTACTCGACAGTCATGCCACCAAACAAAGCATAGAAGATTTGTTCATGGAGCATCTGGTCAACAACCCCATCATAGAGCGTAATGACGCTATCATTTTTTATTTCGCCGGACACGGTAGCTCTTTGCCTGCTCCAGCAGGTTGGTCCCACCCCAAGCAAGCGACAGGCAAAGTCAACATTCTTTGCCCATATGACCACGACACCAGAACTTCGCACGGGAGGAACGCCGGAATCTCAGACCGCTCCCTGATATCTTTGGTAGAGGAATTAATCGTTTCTAAGGGGGACAATATCACAGTTATTTTAGATTGCTGTTTCTCTCCGACCCAAACGTCTGCAAATATTCGTGATCGTCATCTCACTCGTTGGACCAAAACAGTCAAAGCAGTTCCAGACGATCTTTATAGTGGCCTATGGAATTCTGCGCGTGGAAAACCTCTCGCGCGAGGATTATTCAACGCTATGGCGCCTTACACTTTACTTGCCGCGTGCCCTCCCGGAGAAAAAGCCCTAGAAGGAAAAGAAGGCGGAAAATTTACCACTGCTTTCTTGCATGCGGCGACCTCCATTCCGCTTCATCGAACGTCCTATGCAGGTCTTATGGACCAGCTTTTACAGTCAAATGGTGACTCCCAAAAATTTGTGTGCCTCGGAAAGAACAAAAATCGAAATCTATTCGACGACATACCCTTCACTACCGATATTCGCTTTCAGCCGGCTTTTTATAGTGATGATATCGTCAAAGTTCAATTTGGAGCAATACATGGAGTGGTGCAGGGTACCTCCCTTTCGTTGCACATGCACAATCATCGTTGCTCTATAAACCCCCCTATTGCTCACTGTATCGTCACTGACGTCCATCCCACATTTTCTTTTGCCCGCCCGAAATCCCAGCTTTCCTCAATACCGACCACTTCCTGGGCCAAAGTTACACAATGGAACAATCCATGCCCGTTCAAAGTATACCTCAAATCAACTTTCCTTTCCTTTTTGCGTATGTGGAAGCTGCTTAAATTAATTCCCTGTAAACCGAGAAACGCCACCCTCGGAAATGGAGTTCGTATTCAAAGGGTCTCCAGTGAAGACATGGCTGATTTATCAGTCAAAATGGCTTCGAAGTCCGTTTTTCTTGTTCAAAACAAGCCCATTATATCTGAACACGAGGACCGAGGAATCGAAATAGATGGAATGGATGGGATTCAAATAATCGATGACGCTGCAAAATTTAATTTTCACTTGGTTCACAAGAACGCGGAAAATCCTTTCCAAAATCTCGTCGACATTGAAATCCATCGGCTTGATCCAGTAGAATGGACCAAAATTAGCCCTAATTATCTACAAAACGGTATAGCCGTTATTCCTCATCAACGCGGGGCGCTGTACAGCATTACGTTACATAATTCTTCAAACGTCGACATGTGGCCATATCTTCTCTACATGGATCCGACTCGCTTTAGCAGTGTTTTGCTATACAACCCAGACCCTTTGTGCAAAGAGGCACCTCTTCCGTGTCACGGTCGTCTCGATATAGGTGCCACCAAGCTAGGACCTGAAGAGTCGGCAATTGCCCTTGACGAGAAAAATGATCTTGATTTCGCATACATCAAAGGCTTTTTCTCGACCTCGCCTGTGAATCTTTCCTCCCTTGAACGACAGTCTTCTTCTCAGTGGTTTGGTGATATGCAGCCAACAAGTGCAAGACAAGCGGCGGAGTTGAACTCTAGATCTCTTGCATGGGATACGGCCCTCGTGTCACTCATTTTTACTCGGTACCCAGAAATATCCAAAAATGACCGTTGATTTATGTATGTATGACTCAATTATTTACTCTCTACCTCTCCTGTCTTGCACATTTCCAGTAACTTGATATTAAATTATATTCATTGAACCTTGTCTATATTGTTCTTTTAGTTATGAATGAGCAATGTACTCTTTTGGCTGCTTATATGGGTAACCTACTCGAATCTCTACGGTTCTTAGCTATTAGTAAAATGCGACTAAGTAAGGGCCCGATTCAATTCGACGAGTCGACAGAACAATCGTCGCGAGCGCGCCTGTTACGAGGTCATATGACTGTTATGTCACGCGATTAATCGTATCTGGCGTGGCTGGCTGATCAATCTTGAGTTGGAGATGTTTGGAGCTTTGTCCACAACTGTTCAGTGAGCCCGAGCTGAATTAACAGACATTTGGTCACAGACCGACTAATCCGCTAAATTGAGAAAAGCTCAATTTATCCCTCAAAACGTGAAACAACCAACTTCAAGTGACAGTCGTAACCGGAACAAAGGCAGTACTCATTCATCCATTTGCAATCGTTGCCTCCGCACCATACACAACTCTCCTACTATTTTGTGATGCAGGCCAAAAGTACGGTTGAATACTGTACTCCAAAAAGCTCTCAAGAAACCGAAAGTCTGGTTAAACGGCTCGCGGGACCATCCTCTGGAAAAGCGGGGTGAGGAACGATGAACCAAATTCTGAAGATCCAGGAAACCACTCACACAGAAACAAACGTTGTAGATTATCTAAGGATCAGACAGAAATCAACCGAATTATCTCAGAGGCGTCCAAGGGCTCCAAGTTCTACGAAGTTCGACTGACCTTGTTCGATTTCTGTGCTACTTTCTAACGCTGTACTAGAACGAAAAAAAGAAGGACAGGGAATTGACTGCACGAATAACGAAAATCTTGAAACAGAGGGACGAGGCTATCAAAGGGGCAGATATCAGTGAGCAACTACACAGCTTCTTAATTTATATCAATCCTACTACAGTTTACAGGGAAGATTGAGGTCAATGTTGACCAATTAGTGCGTGAACTCGGTGTATACAAATCGATTCCACGCAAACGTGTTTGTATGAATAGATAAATCAACTTGAAGCGGAGAGGGATCTCACACAAATTATTGTCCACGTTGACATGGATGCATTTTATGCCGTACGTGTTTTATGGAAATGAACTGCTAATGAAGTTACTTACGTTTCAAACTAGAGTGTCGAACTATTGGACAATCCCAAGCTAAAAGGCAAGCCGTTTGGGGTCCGTTGAGTATTTCACGATTTCTCTGCAAAACACCTTTTTTTTAAAATCGGGTTTCAGGTCGGTAAAGGTGTTCTTTCAACTGCGTCGTACGAGGCCAGGAAATTCGGTGTTCGGTCTGGCATGGCAGGTATGTTTGAAATGACTCCTCGTGTAAAACACTTTCTTACAAACTAAGGTTTCATTGCAAAGAAACTGTGTCCAGAGTTAATTTTGCTGCCAATGCACTTCGACAGATACTCGGAGATGTCCGACAAAGTTATGGAGATCTTTCGTCGATATGACCCAGATATGGCCCCTGCTGGATGTGATGAGGGATATTTGAAGTAACTTATTTTGTCCATGGGTGTCATAGGATGTCTAATTTTTCAACAGTATTACGCCCTACTGCGAGGAACACTGTGTGACGGCAGAGGAATGCGTGCAGGAAATGCGTGGGACTGTTTTTGAAGAAACAAAACTAACGGTTAGTGCAGGGATTGCACCCAATAAGGTACCTAATTTTTATTTATTAATACACGGAAAGCTTACAATTTTTCAGATGCTTGCCAAAGTTTGTTCCAAGTTTATTAGATCCGTCGAATAAAACGTGTTTATGGTTACCTTCTCTTAAATTGCAGATATGCTCTGATAAGGTGGTGTATGTGTGTTCAGAGTCATCTTACTTTTGCTTATTATGTTCTACGCAGAATAAACCCAACGGACAATTTCAGCTACAGTTCGAGCCTGAAGTTATCCGCAGCTTTATGCACGACCTTTCAATTCGCAAAGTACCGGGTATCGGACGTGTTAATGAAAGATTACTGGAAGCTATTGGCATCAAGGTGACCACAATACACACTGTATACACTAGCTTTGAATGACACCTGCTCTCAGAATTGCAGTGATATCTATACTCAGAGAGCTGTGTTGTCACTAATGGACAAACAATTCGGTTTGATATTCCTCCTGCGGACATATCTCGGTATTGCAAGCAACGTCGTTCAGGCTTACAGACGAGAGGAGAGGAAAAGTATAGGAGCCGAGAGGTTGGCACTCTTCATAATTCAAGTTGATTTTTTGATGACATGTATGGCTCCAGGACATTTGCGACTCTAGATAACCTCGAAAAAATTCTTCAGAAACTAGGTGAAGTTGCTGAAGAACTTGAGAATGACATGACAGAGTCGGGATGGACAGGTCGCACTGTTACGCTTAAATTCAAGCTGGATACATATCAAGGTAAGTTATCAACAACTTTTTTTCCCTCGAGATTGTAGCCACTAACTTACCGATTTTTCATAGTTTTTACGCGTGCAAAATCTCTCGATCACTGGGTATCCAAAAAGGAGGAACTGTTTGCGGTACGTCAGAGTTCTATCAATATATACACCTTACCAATGGATGTGCGGCGTAGATCGGCAAGGAACTACTATTGCCAGAGCTGCCCGTCAAGATTAGGCTAATAGGACTCAGAGTTACAAAATTAAAGGATCTCCGTCAAGACGAAGGTTCCCCCCAAGGCATCAAACGCGTAAGTTCAATTCCAGCCTCCTTGTCTCATGAAGCTCTTACTATGTTACCGTGTAGTTCTTTGAATCGGCGAAAGAAGAGGGGTCACGAAAGAAACAGAAAGTAGAAGTGGGTGATACGCATGCTTCCTTGACTCACGAAGAATCAATGCCTGGATTCCACGAAGATGATGAAACAGATTGTAGGCCTGAAGACGACTGTCTGGCCGAGGATGAAATCATTGACTTGACTGAGGTATCTGAGACTGCTTCTGAAGCAGGCATTCAACCCCGGCGTCCTCCTCACTCAACGACTAATGCACAACCTTCTCCAAGTCAATTAGATGCCTCTACTCGGCCTCGAAGAAACAGTGAAGCTTCACATGCTCTCCCAAAACCCGTGTCCAGACCTCCTTCAACCGCACATGAAACGCACAAGTGTCCTATTTGCGGAAAGACGCTTGAAACTGACAATGATGGTCTTAATGCTCATGTAGATTTTTGCCTTAGCCGCGGAGCCATTCTAGAAGCTCAAGTTGAGGCCAGCAAGTCTTTCAAAGAATCGAGCAAATATAAAGGATGGGCCAAACCAGAATCATGTACAAAGCCAAATGCGAAGACCTCGTCTGCTCAAAGAAAAAACAAGACCACCATGCCGAGCAGCTCAAAACGCAGATGAGGGTCTATATAAGTATAAGTATAAGATATGGTATTTATTTTAAAGGACAGATAGATCATTTCCCCACAAAGCGTAGTTTTATTCTCGGCTCTAGGTAGCATATGTTTGTACTGTCATTTATTTGTGGAATCTACATCTATTTCCCCCTATGCAACTTGAATGACGCCTGTATACCCTTTCCTGCTTTGATGTCTTCCATACATCTACCGTCTACTTCTCTCCCCTTTGTCGCCAGTTCAATTACTTGAACTTCCAAATCTCGGGGAACGCAAACGACACCGTCTTCATCAGCAACGACCCAATCCCCAGGATTGACGGTGACAGAAGGGAACGTTTCGCTACCCAGCCCTTGGGGGGCGATTGTGATGGGGACATTTACTGCTGAAGGTCGGGTAAACGGAGACTGGCCAAGGGTGGAATGACCTCGCGAAAACACTGGAAAACCGAGTGCGCGGTGCTCCGCGAGGTCTCTACAACGCCCAGAAATTATAACCCCTGTTGCGCCGCGAGTCTGTGCACCAGCGGTCATAAGTCCTCCCCATACAGCACTTTTAGTCTCTACCTTCCATGAAAATAGGGATTGTATGAGCGGATATAGATCGGAGAGCTAGAGTAAATGTCACTGAACCGGAAGGTGCATCGATAACAATGACAGAGCCTGCTGGTGCAGTATCAACAAAATGTGCAGAGAGCTTAGGGGCTGTCGTATTAGATCCTAGCACCATCTGAACGGTATAGGCAGGACTGCATATCCTCAAAGGGGAGTTAGAGATTGCAGGCGAAATCATATGGATATCAGGGATATAACCTCCATGAGGTACAGAAAGTTTAATTAATGCGTCTGATATCTCGCAGGTGGAGAATTCGACGAGAAGAGAATTATTGGCCATGGCTTTCAAGATAGGTCTGAGTCTGGTGAGAGTTCGATTCATAGAGGAATTCCTGGAACAGTGAGCAGTAACGGAATACTTACATCCATGGGTTAGATAAGATAAGATGACATACATCAATTCCCACGAGCAATGATTGCTACGTCCATTCATGGATCAAAGAGCCTGATGTCGTGTATAATCTCCTAAATCCAAGTTGTCAGTCCAGTTACCAGCGCAATGAATCCCCGTTCTCCTCCAGCACGCCCACATATAGGGCTGCATTTTTCTCGTTTTTCTTCAACTGCTGACTGGGGCGAAGATGATGCCTGGGACAGCACTTCTGATTCAGAGTCTCCTCGTCAATCTACTTTAAACTCCTCTTGGAATCGTTCTGCTGCATCTTCTACCGTAACTGCTCCAAAGGCCGTCCCAAGAACCTCTTCAAGCTCCTCTTCATCAAATCTTGCTTTCTCGTATACCCATCTTCAAGCACCAAGCTCGTATCCCCCGAAAGATTCAATACCCTCTGAAGCGCCGAAGAATGGTTGGACAATAGTGCGAACATCTCACAGTCGGAACAGCAGCCAAAATAAACTTGAACAGGAATCAGAACGAAAGGGTGCGGGTCTAGACCGATATTCAACAGAAAATGGAGACATAGATGTCGAAGGTGATATGATCTTGGGCGATCTGGAGCCAGAAGCAAGCGAACCAGACATGGACTCCTCCAATAAACCACTTCCCAATAATTCAAAGCAAAAACACAATGTTGGCTCTATACGCGCTGATATTGAAGAAATAGTCACTGGTGAGCATACAAAGCACTTGAACTCAAAATACATTGTGCACGATTTCCCAAATATTTAACCATCTATCAGACCCTCTAAACGGCATCAAGAATCGTGACAGACAGCGAGATTCTTCTCCGACACTATCCAAAGCATCAGACACGAAGCCTCTGTCAGAAAATCGAGAAAAGTCGGAAAAGCTATTACGCGAACGATCCATTCGTACAAATCGTAGACATAAATTCGTGGATTGCCTAGCAAGTCAAGATGTCAATATTGGTACGCCTAATTTTTTCTCCTCTTCCTTTGGTATTTTGGTATGTTAAAAATTGAGAAGGAGAGCTGAGGAAACTAGCTTGGGCTGGTATCCCACCTGATCTCCGCCCAATGGCGTGGCAACTTCTTCTCGTCAGTCCCGTTTTTCTAGTTTCTATTTCTCTATTCACACGAACTAATCAGGGGTACCTTCCACTCCCAACTCCCCTTCGTGCGAGTACACTTGCAAGGAAGAGGGGGGAGTATCAAGATATGGTTGATCTTGCCTTTGCTCGAGGTCGCGAAGGACTCGACCAACAAATCTGGCATCAAATAGAAATTGACGTCCCGCGAACAAGACCTGGCGTTAGATTATGGATGCATGACAAGACGCAAAGGGTGATGCCTTTACTTTAACTGTTTAATTGTTCGCTCATCGTGTTTTTTTAGAGCCTGGAACGCATTCTGTATGTCTGGGCTATCAGACATCCCGCCAGTGGCTATGTTCAAGGGATCAATGACCTTGTAACACCCTTTTTCCAGGTCTTTCTATCGGCGTATATAGGTGAGTATCATCACCTCGGTTTTCTATCCAGTTGCTTATGAATCCTTAGACTCAGATCCTGAGGAATTTGATACATCCTTGCTACCATTGCATGTCCTCTCTGCAATTGAGGCCGATTCGTTTTGGTGTCTTTCGCGCCTACTCGACGGGATTCAGGATAATTATATATTTGCACAGCCGGGTATCCAAAGGAGTGTAAGAAGGATGGCTGAACTAGTTGCACGCATCGATGGTCTGTAGAGCTTTGCGACGCGTTTTTCTGCACTCATCGGTTCTCAGCTCCTCTATCTGGACACTTGGAATCACAAAATGTCGAATTCATGCAATTTGCATTTCGTTGGATGAATTGCCTCTTAATGCGAGAGATTAGCGTCCAAAATACCATTCGTATGTGGGATACGTACCTTGTAAGTGCTTGCTCCGTATTTCCGGACATCCAAATCTTGTTATACAATCATTTACCCAGGCAGAAGGCCCTGACGCATTTTCACAATTCCATCTGTATGTTTGCTCGGCGTTCTTGGTCCGTTGGAGCGAAAAGTTACGGACAATGGATTTTCAAGTCCGTCTTCAATTATCACTTTTTGTTTCAGATTTTCAATGACGCGTTTTCCAGGGTATCATCATGTTTTTGCAATCTTTGCCTACCCAAGATTGGGGAGATCACGAGATAGAAATGCTTCTCAGCGAAGCGTTCGTACTTAACTCGATATGGCATAATGCCCAGAGTCATTTTAACGGAAAATGACTCTGTTCTTTTTGTATTTTTATGGGAATATCCAGGAGCGGAAGCAGAACTGAAATGAAACGCAACGAGAAATCCTGCCATTATGCAAAGCAATAGATTAAAGGGGTACTCGAAAGGTAATTCATGATTCATCTTTCGCTTTGACAAAGGAAATCTCTCTGTCCAGTGCACTCTTGAATTCATTCGCATCACCCTCGTTCGCCAGTCGAATCGTGTAAGTTTGTGAGACACCCGCATCATGGCCAACAAAACTCAAAGCAGTTTTGGTCTGCGTGGGCTTCAAGCCAGCATATATGTTGAAATTCTACAGAAGGATCAACGGGAGAGTCTATCTGACAAAGAAATAGCACATACGATGACGACTTTGCCATTCGTAGCATTCCGCAATAGCATCCTGCGTGCGCCAGAATCTTTGTCTTTCTTCAATCTTATGATACCTTGATTGTATAATATCAGACCGGAAAACCAAGGTCTTCGAGGGATTAACGTACCTGCACCCAACGTTGCCCACTTTGAACTCCCGTCGTCCGCTTTAGCCAGCTTATAGGCCTTGACTTTTACGGCATGTAAAGTTTCTTCGTTTTCCTCTCCTTCACCCTCTTCAGTCCATGGATTCGTTGCAATTAAAGTTGGCACTTGTTCCGCTTCACCCCCTTCAGTAGCCGGTGTTCCACGATCAGAATGTTCAGCTTCTGCAGTATTTTCGCCTGCAGATTCTGTACTTCCTTCACCAGATATTGGTTTCATGCCCCCAAAAACAGACGAGCCAGCTGAACCTCCGCTACTTCCGAAGCTAAAGGGTTTGGATGTACTACTCGAAGATGTCTTGTCCGATCCACCGAAGAGGCTTGAGGTAAAAGTCGATGCTGATTTATCTCCCGAAGGTGTACTGGAGCCAAACGAGAAGGGTGCGGGTGCAGGTGCAGAAGCTCCAAACGTGCCGAATGGAGAAGGGGTCGTTGCTGGTTTCTCGAAACTAAACAGAGACGATCCTGCAGAGGGCTTGGCTGAAGATTCAGAGGATTTATCATCTGGTTTAGAAATTGAAGATGCTCCAAAGATGCTGCTCGAGAAACTAGAGCTGGATTCCTTCGATGGTAGTGCAAACGGGTTGGCAGTGGACGTGGAACCGAGTCCGGCGGGTGGCTTGAATTCAAAGCTTGGTTTAGCGGCAGGAGAAGTCGTTGACGGGGTTGCAGATGCTGTCGCGGAAGTGGTCGGTTTAAAGCCACCAAAACTAAATGAAGCAGGTGGGGCAGGCATTTTGGCTCCAGAGTTCAACGACTGTTGTGGTGAAGATGTCGACTCTGGCTTGGATCCCACCTTAGTCGAGGACGATTCATCAAACTCTTTCTGGATGCGAGCCCGCGTCAATTTGTAACTCTCAAAGACACCTGCAATATCTACGAATGGGTCCTCGTCGACAGCTTTGGACACAGTTGCAAGGAATGATACGTTCAATCCACGGATATTGGTATAATACTTGAGCGACGCTGTATCGGAGGATGCCTTATCACCGTTTTGCGTAGATGCTGCCACTGAAGTCGTAGAGGGAGGTGATGTAAAAGAGGTAGGAGGAGTGGTACTATTTAGAAGGGAAGCAAAAGCTTTCGACGTGTTGCTTGCTGTGGTCGTGACTGTAGGTGGGCTTGAGCTTTGCGAAGAAGGCGCAAAGGTGAAGGGTGATTTTTGAGGCGTCGCAAAGGAAAAGGGAGAAGGCGAGGGTGCAGAGAAAAGGTTCTACATAGTCGGAATAAGCTTATTGAACTTTTGCAAAGAACGGTGACTTTACCGGGGAAGGTGAAGACGTCTCCTTAGTGTCTGGTGTTGTTGGCTTGAAAGTAAAGTCTGTCGCGGGTGGCTTGAGACTAAAATTAGCGAAAGGGGACTGAAGATGATGTGGTCAGTAATATGAGGCGGTGATACAGGCTTGATAACTGACAGCAGTGGTGGTGGTGCTGGTCGACTGAGGCAGAGCGAAAGGACTCGTGCTATCTGTAGTAGCAGGAGGTATCGAGAACAGTGACGTTGGCTTGGGCTAAAAACGAGTAAGAAGTGAAGCTAACCCGAATGCAAATAGCACACTGACCACTTCTGCAGCATTCTGTGGCCGATTGCGATTCGGCAGAGCGCGAATTCTGTTTAGTGTGAGCGACAAGAAGAAAGTCGAAAGTTAGATGCTACGGACACCCTGGTTGCGAGAATTGTTTCGTCGGCCTTTCTAAAGCCTTGTCCAATTTCCTGCGCCATTTGTTAGATAGAGCAATAGATAGGAAGATCAAGTAGTGCCTTGTACGAACTTCTTCCTCAACTTCTTCATTGTCCTTTGTCAATTGTTTATCGGCTTGACGTTTCATTTTAGTGGTAGAAGTGGGTAGAAGGGAGCAGAAAAGGAAAAATGTCAAGAACGACGCGATGTCGTGGAGGTTGTTGTGCAAGAGGTGGGGTCCAGGAGCAGGCCCTTGTGTATGTGCTGTTTACAACAATGTAGATTATTTCCATAACAGGCACAAACATGTTGATCCAGTAAAAAATGACAATTTCTATCCAACTATAATATGTGCGAGTGCATAATGTCTAAGTACAACTAAACTAATAACAAACCATAGGATTACAATGAATGCAAAAATCATTACAGTATACAATTCTCTGTAATGAATTAAATAAGGCTAGCTTACATGAATTTGAGAAGCGGTTTAGGATCCTTTGTGAAGATGATAAAAATTAAACGCTCCGGATATAAATGTAAATTCAGGCGCGGAGAGCGTTCTTAACCGGCAGAGCCAGCTTGACCGCTTGGAAAGCAAGTCGAATTCCGTTGTGGAAAGCCCAGATCATTGATACTGTTGAGGGAAAGAAGTCAGTAGGATGTCTAGCGGTCTAATATTTGAGTTACTAACGGAAGAGGATTGGTAACCAAAATAGTAAAAGCATGCGATCATCTGAGAAAATACGATGTTAGAATTGAAGTTATATCAAGTCCGAAGAATATTATTAAGAAGATTATCTTACGTTTCTTTTGTAAGTTCTGAGTTTCCTTCGCAGGAGGTTGATATCCAAATGATTCCACTACTTGGTCAGGCACTGGTGTACTATCGTATCCGACAGGTCGGGGTTCGCGAGAAGACGATGAAGGCACTGCTTCCGGCAGTTCAATGTTTTCCTGACCGGCAGGGATTTTAGTGACCTCATCTTCGCCTGCTCGAGGTGTATAAATTGGTGGTGGCAAATCCTCTGTTTGCTGTCCAGCAGTCGAAGCAACAGCCAGCGCTACCCATTTTTCCCAAGTCGCTCGCCATTCTTGCGCAGCTCGTAGGGCCGCAGCACCCATATTACGGGTTGTGTCGTCTCCTTCAGCTGGAATTCTTTGGCCAGCTGAATCGGTGGCATGTTCGCCACGGAAGGATGGCCAATTAGGCATCATGGGAACGAAAACTGGGAACACCATGGGTATCTGGGGTAAAGAACCCCATGGAACAGCAGGAAGGTCGGGAAGATTGGGGAGGTGTGGTAACGGAAGTTGGGGCATATTAGGAATGATACCATGAGTCGCTGGAATCTGAGCAAGAGTACGCTGGATCATTTTTTCCATGAAAGACGCAGCTCGCTTTGCATCGGCTGTGTCAGAGTCGTCCTTTTCTTTCAGCTTCTCATCATTGGGTTGAGGAAGAGCGGGAGGAGGCGTAGCAGCCCTTGAGACATCTAGTGACCGTTTTGGTGTGCCTCTACCTGATTGAAGAACACTTAGCCTAGATGGATGACGGGATATCCGCTTTTTCTGATTTCGACGAATAGGGACGTCGGCCTCCTCTTCTGCATCCCCTAGCTCAGCATCTTCGTCTTCTGACCAATCCTCATCACTATCGTCCGTAGAATAGGCTGGTTTTTCAAACGGCCCAGTTATAGAGATTTCCTCTGCAGTTTTTCCAAGTGCATTGACAATCTCCACATCGGCTCCTGCTTGCAACAGGATTGAGGTGCAGCTAGTGGTTTGTGTAAGTGCAGCAAAGTGCAAAGGTGTAAACCCGTTGCGATCGCGAGCGTCTAGATCAGCGCCGTGACTGACAAGGAATCTTGTAAGCACAGGCAGCTCCAGAAATACGGCCAAGTGAAGAAGCGTTTGACCGCTTGCAGATTGATAAGATATGGCATCCGGTATTGAGACTGAGCGTGATGCAGGTTCGTCTATGGGAGTATCGATAATGGAAAGGAGATCAATAATCCGCCTTTCAAAGCCGCTGTTATTCCCTGACCGCACGAACGACAGAGAGCTCGTAGCAGGCGACAACGACAGCTGCATCATACCATTGTTGTTATGATTTGGGTCGTTGCTGTCATTTCCTGCACTTCCTACGATTCTCATTGCCACATTTTTGGCATCCTCGATCTTACCAGTCATTTTCAGACCAACTACTTGAAGAGCAAGTTCCATCCTATGCCAGATAATAAGTATAACTCTAGAAAAGGTCAAAGGAAAAACTGACAATGCCCTATCTGATTCATCTGAATACGTGAATAATGATGGAGGCGAAAGCGCTTGATCATCGGTTGTTTTAGGAAATCCTTCGAACCAGACAGCTACGACACCAGGCATCGCACGCGGGGGCAACATGCAAACGAGGGTATTGTCACTCCATCGCTGAGTTGAACTGGCCGCCACGTCGCCGAATATGCAGTTGAGCTGAATAGCTGGGTGGAAATTAGCGCCCAGAATTGTGACTTCAATTCCACCATGAGTGGGCCCTGCATTTGGTATAAGACGGTGGATAATGGGCGCTTGCACTTGCATCTGTTGAGATGCTTGACTAGGATCGAAGTACATGAATGGCATAGAACGAGGTAGAGCGGACATGATCAAATTAGACGGATGAATCAATGTAGTCGTCGGAGGGATTGGTTCGCATATGTCATGCCCATACTCAACTTCAGGCATATTTACATCTGAATGATGATCTAAGGGTGTGCCAATGGCATCCGAAGAGGAAGTTTCGGAACCAGGTGCTTCTTCTTGTAAAGAAGGAGGATGAGACGGGATTTGTTGCTCAGGAGTAATTACGTTTTGAAGAGTTGAGAAAGGTGTAGATGCCCTTGTCGTTGGAAGCGGGGAATACGATGTGGATGGAGAAGGTGCACTCGATACACTACCTTCTCGAGAGACTCGAATAGGTTTGGCTGACGCATCGTAGGGCTTGGCCCTTTTATTAGTGCCGGTTAATAACTCCTTTTTACGTCTTGAAGGTGCACGGTTATCTGATATAGGTGAAATTTCGTTCAACACCCCGCCAACTTGAGACCAGTCAGGATGATCGAGAGCGGCGAAACTGCTGATCATTTCAGCGGGCTTGTTGGCGGTCGATGTCTTATGGTCATCCGTAATCATGATAGGCCTCGACATACCAGACCCTACAATGCGACCATTATGATCCATCATAGAGAAATGAACGATGAATCCAACTTTCTCGCGGTGATGACGACAGTAGCATGTAATGCGAAGAGGCAAGACCACAGACCCTGTTGAAAAATCAAGAATTTCGGCACAGTTGAATTGTATGATGCTCGTAGTGTCTTCATGATGTTTGCTTTTGTGAGGTTTACTGGGATCTGCTTCAGACTCAGAGTCTGACCGAGCGGGGCGTACTCGAGCAGCTAGCTTTTTAGCAACTCTTTTGGCCTACGAAAAAATTAATAAACAGCTTCAGAAAATGTGCGTGGATCGTACCTCTCGTGTCTGACAGCTCGAACAACTCAGTACTCGATTATGTGGGGGAGATGCACATGTAACGGTAGCAGAAAGATGCAATACATCCTGAGGATCGGGGTCTTTTGTAATGTAAGATCAACGACTAATTTTAAAATAGATAGCGACCCACCAATTTTGCCTTGCTTCCTCGTGCGCTTCTTAGTGGCAGTACCTTGTGGCAATTTCAGCCACTTCCACGAGCCAATCCTGTCGTATTTGTAGGGGTCCGATGATGAACTTGAGTCTGCAAGATCGACAGTTACCCTGACTTGTGTTTCTACTCGGGATTTCGTCCCTCCTTCTGGAATGCTTGGGATCATAATGGGCATGCTGCAAAAAGAGCTCAGTGACTATTTAGAACGAGTAAGTAATTGGACAGACTTAAAACACGATTCTTTAGGAGGATGAACCACTCTCTGATTCATAGAAGAAGGATCGTGTTTGCGGGGGAGGGAAGCGGGCGGGGGTATTGGTTTAGTTAATGATATCGACCCATGATGAGAAGAAACTATATTGTTCATAGAACGGAATTCTGAAGGTGTGGTATCTGCCAGCGGAGACGGAGAATCTGAGTTTGGGGGGTATGGAGGAGGCGAGAGGTATCCCATATTTGTATTGAAAGCTGAAGAGGGAGAACTGAAGACAGTTATGTAGGGTCAACGAATGTACATAGTATATAAACGCACTCGTCATATGCATGTTGCTCAATCAAGTCATCCAGACGAAGCATGTTCTCCTCCTCAGACTTGTGGGGGGTTGTGTATATAGAAGGATCGGACGGCCATGGAGAAACAGGTGTCTTTGTCGAAGGCATCGAATGATACCACGAAGGGAGGAGGTCCTGGTCGCCGTGAACAGTGACTGGCTCAATAGAGTCGGAAGCTTCTGGGGTTAGGGGTGAAGGTGAGCGGGAGTCTTGTGTTGTCGACGACGACGATACAGACATCTCTCAGATGCTCGCAGCAACAATGAGCGCGAGGTTACGCTTTTTGCGCAATGTACGCACCCACTGTGGGAATTTCCAATCCAAGTGAGCGGCCACGTGTGACCCCGAGCCCCTTAAATTCCCATATATATCCAATTTTGGGTCCAAACCTTCTCTAATGTCGAGTGACTCGGGGTCTGATTCAAGTTTCCGAGTCCCCAACGAAAGAAATATGGGTTATAGATCTTTATACTGAGAACAGGGTAAGATCAGTATATACGTGGTCTTCCCAAGCCGGAAAGTTGTTTTTCAAAGTTGATTCAAGTGCCCAATGCTTCATTATCGGCCAAGGTGGTCTCTTTCTTTTCTTCGTCCTTGAACTTTTTTCCTCTGCCTACCAAGAGCAATCAATCATAGTACACTGGTGGCTGTTTTTAAATTTCTATATGCCTCGCAGGGACATACATATCAAATCTTGGTACAATTTGAATTGAAAATCCACAAATCCACTCTGATTCAACGACATGCAGATTAAGGGGCGCTAAAAGACGTACTGAGTCCTGGCTTCGAAGCATGAAGGCCTCAGGTAGGTCTAGTTTGAAAGATTCACAAGACAAGACATAATTATATCGCAGGACTCTGTTGCATAGTAAAGTAGATTTACTTGTGTGAAACAACAGAGTAATAAAACGAGGCCCATGATGTTGCCAAGCTGTTATTCTGGCTGCTCAAGCTCAAGTGCTGGCGATGTATATACACATTTGGTCTATTTATAGATCGTGTCCTGCAGAGGTTACCTGCCTTGGCTTCTGTATGTTGAAATAGTCCCACTACCAGTTAATTAGCGCTCAAAATGATAAAGACCATGTAAAAGCAATAAGTATGCAAATCAATGATAAGTAGTAAGCTTAAGGCACGCGCGAATTGCCCGGTTGAAACCTGAAGATATTGATCAACGCTGAGCCCCGGCTGATTTCCCACCGTCCGCCTGAGCCTCCATGACACCGCTTGCTAAGTCAATCATCTTTGTGATTTGCCCTTGTTTTCTTACATTCATCGCGGAACTGTACCCTACGTTCTTTTTCAACCTCACACTCGTTAAAAACATGCTACATATCAGTCTTGTATCTCTTTCCGTGTCTCTCTTCAGTTTTTTCTTGCTTGCCGGCGCTTCAAGTCTTGGTCATGGAATTCCGCTTGTCCAACGTCACCATGAACTTGCCAAACGTGCCGACGGGGACATCGAGCTATTCAGACGTGTCAGTGGTGCCAGGATGACATTCTATAACGTCGAAACTGGAAATGCGTAGGTCTACTGTGCCGTCTAACCCAGTAGTGTTCGTGTTTACAGTGCTAAATCATGCTGTCCTGCAGAGGCTCTTGTGGCCACTTCCTCCAAAACAGCCAACCGGTAGGCTATCCCTTACCAGGCAAAATGATCAAAAGGACTAAAACAAGTTATATTTTCATAGGTTGTAGCAATGAATATTGCAGTACGTGGTACATTTTTCTGGATGTCAAGAAGAGATTGATCATGTTGTCTTTTTCAGCAAATGAACCCTGGGTGGTGCTTCAAGAGTATCAGGATTACCTTCCGTGGAATTAGCAGAATTGCCACCATTCAGGATACGGTCAGTCTCTCCTTTCAACTCAGATTAAAGATCACCATTGCTCAAGGGCTAAATTTACTCTTAGTGCCCAACATGTCCATGGGGAGGATTGGATCTATCCGAAGGACTATTTTCCAATTTCCTTCCGCAGGCTAGTGGTGTATTTGCTGGTGATTGGGAGTTTGTAGACGGAAGTGGAGGGGATGATAACCCGACCCCAACCACCACAAAGAAGCGCACAACCACCTCGATTTGGCATCCCCCCACGAGCACGAGCACCCGAACCACATCCAGCGTTGTTCGCACTACATCTTCGATCTCTAGCAGCCACACACATTCCAGCAGCTCTAGTGCTACTAAAACGACGAGTTCTGTCTCTAGCGCTCTTAGTTCCGTCGACTATTTGAGTGGGGTTGCCAGTGGCCTTGCAATTCCCACTGGCATCATCGACACCTCAGCTGGGACTACAGACTCGGTCCTTCAAGACTTGAACCAGATTTTCGTCCAACTTGGAGCTATGGCTATGGCAGGTGCGAACCTTTGAGGGATTCTCTTTTTTTCTCATATTTATTCGGGGGTCCTTGGTAATCTTTCGAGCTATTTCTTTTCCTTTCTGTCGGCTATTTTTAGTACATACTCCCGTACAATTGTTGTTCAAATCTTACTCACCCTTTATACCCGAGCACCTGTTGTATATTGTGATAATAGTGTACACAGTTCATAGTTTGATAGAAGCCTGCAGGTTCAGTCTATTTAACAATCACAGATGGTTTTTACAAAATGTTCGATCGTTAGATGTCGACATGAAAGTTGATGATATCGTCAAGAAATCAAGCCGCGGAAGCAATCTGAGTTCGAAAATCGGCATTTCGCGGCTTGGTCGATGGCACAAAGACGGTACTCTAAATACATGCACTCCTTTTGGTCGTTTCGTGTTAGGCTAGTGTGAGGACTACACCGATGTTATCATGTCCTACATACCCAGTTGCGCGCTTATCACTGAAAAAAGTTTGCCCTAGAGGCGTCAGGAAAATTTCGACATCCTTGCGCGAAGGATTATTCACTGCTCATAGAAGCGTTGCCAAAATCAATGCTGCAGGGTCTTCAAAACGCAACGCATCGTCTTCGTCATTCAAGTCACCTAACGTCGCCCAATCTTCGTCACCTGAACCTCTCACTCTCCTTCATAAAACCACTAAATTAGTGCGTCGCCTCCCTACTCGCAATACAAAGGGCGTTTCCGGATTGACACGGAGCGACCAATCGACGAACCTTTTGGAATCGGCACTGTCAAGGGCGTATGATGATTTATCTGCAACAAGTGATAGACCGCTGAAGGTCACAAGTAAGTCCGTTTTGGGAGTCCGTCATTGCTTAAAGAACCTATAGCTGAGTCTTCGCAACACAGTCTGCGGAGTAGACCAATGGTCAGGTAGTCAGGACCTTGTTACCGCTCTCCTGTCGGACCCGCTATCCTCAGACGAAGCAGAGATTGCAGCATTAAGGGATAGATGGGAAAATTCTGGCA
>Ga0247779_1000330_pt1 | contig 32426 bp, 32 predicted proteins | sample UWRJL221509R5_FD_179925 | JGI IMG/M metagenome (GOLD analysis project Ga0247779, IMG submission 179925) | Plant litter microbial communities from Arlington Agricultural Research Station in Wisconsin, United States - UWRJ-L221-509R-5 | ecosystem: Environmental > Terrestrial > Plant litter >...
GAGGAATGTCTGTCGAACTATCAATATATATGTTTATTTGTGAGTCCTTGAACAAGAAAGTATCGGAGATGATATAGGTATGGGCCTAAACTATCAGATCTGGTTTTTTTTTTGGGTCGATGGTGCCCTAGTAACGTTGTACAAAATACGGTTGAAAACTAAACTCATTCGATAACCAACGGATGCCTGTCAACCATATCCGTTGCTTTGAAGCCCATCAAGAAGAGTATGGACTTGAATACTCACAATCCCAGTGCCGTATTCTTCTATGACAGCCATATAGAAAGTTGCATTGTGCACCACAGCCGCCGCAGTCCCGAAACCCCTCCCCATTTTCGTGAAATCAGGCATGATAAGCCGGCTCGGGGCAGGGTTGGGCGGAGCAGGGTTGCCTGAAAGTACAAAAAAGCCAGGGTTGATCCGTTCATTATCATTGAATCACTGAACAGTATTCACTCTACGAACCTGGATAGTTTGGCTCAGCAAAACGACCAAAATAAAAACCTGTAGCAAAATTGCTCGCCGGAAAGAAGCCACTAGCTGGAGGAGAAGTGAACAGCCAGACGGTGTAGTTGAAGCTAGAAGTGCTGTAATCCGCCATAGACTGATATGAGAAATCAAAGGATTGCCCTGGTCCTATGACTGTTCCGTTTGCTGGCGCGTTTATTGCAGGCGTTGCGGCCAAAGCAACTGAGGTGATTGTAGACAATATTGCGGAAAGGAAGAGAACGAGGTCGAGGATTTGGATTCGTTGCATTGTTAGGACGTCTGCGATGTGTAGTCATTGCCTTTATGATGTGCCATTTATGTACTCCAGGTAGGCCTGACGGTGGTCATATGCGTCTGTTGGCCTTCTCAGATCCCAAGAAGCGCAAGAAGGCGAATAGCATGAAGGAAAGAGAACAAGAACCGAAGCTCTTGAATGAACAAGGCTCAAAAAAGACCAGTTATACCTTCATTCGTAATCAGAGAATAGCCTTCCCTCCACTCCACCAGATTCTCAAGACGGTCATTCAACGACGCCTACAAGGCGATTCTAGGGGAGTGATATGGCAGGAGAGGAGATCCCACGAAGGTCCAATCCGTCATCGATTCGTCTTCCAGCCCATCAAGAATTCTTTAAGGATGGCAGATATTGCGCACGGCGCAGGCTAAAGGTATCACCCAGAATAACGGTCCCTGACTTACTTGCCATGACAATCTATGTGATTTGAAATTTTATCGATGAATCCCGAAGTTCTTTTTTGTTTTTTTGAAGAAAATAAATAGCCTCGTTTGTTTTGTCACGTCGATGTACTTGCCTTGACTTGAGGGGTCTATTTGACCTATTTGTAAAATGTCTGTCAAGGCTTTCAAGTAATATTTCTGTGTTTGCCTTCTTCAAAGCCCAAACTCAATCATCCCAGCCTAGCGATGAAACTGTCCCGCTAAAGCCAATTTATCACCCAAGGGACCATCTGACCCAACACCATCCGATCAGTCCGTAAGTACGTAGGATCTTGGTGGAACCACTTTGAATTTGACGAGTTTGTTGACCAGCTACGCCGTGGGGTTATGCCAATGGATCAAGAAGGTGAATGAAGTTGACAAGCAAGGCTATTGACAATAGCAAGTAATGACATAGAGCCTAACCTTGATGGTCTGTGTGCCCAGGTCATAAGGCGACGATTCTCTTTGAAGAACGCGTTATTGCAGCCTCGTCCGACACCCATCTTACGAGCCTTGCAGTTTACTTTCGTACCCTTTTCTTGATGTCTGCGAGCTTTGACCAAGTATAGTCCAGAGAACAAGTTTCGTTATGAACTCTTTCCCAAGACCCGATTGTGTCAAGTAGTACGTATCCTGCAAATCTGCACCATTTTCCCCAGAAATAATTTTAGAAGATGAGCAGCAGAAGCAGCAGCAGACCAGGAAAAAGGCGCGCTTATTTTTGTCCATGCGTGGGTAATGCTAAAAAGTTCAAGAAGGTCAATAACATAGTATGACAGAGACATAGGTCAGGCCTGCTCCCCGAGCTACTCACCCTAAATAAATTCGGCGTTGTCGGCATATCTTTTAAATTGCCGAAGATGCCGAAGCTATTTTGAGCTTAGTCACAAGATTAAATAAGCGCTTATTCTATTTTTATCTTTACTGATCCCCGTCGCGTCGTGCAAGGAAAAGGAAAGAGTCATGGGGCTGGACTTAAGACCATTCCTTCAGATTTGTGTATGAAAAAAATATTATACAGTGTACCTTTAAATTACTCAGATATTTCAATATTATGGTTGCCATATTTCGGTCTAGCCTTTGATTAAGATGCATCATAGGGTTCAACCGCAGTCTCTGTATCCTGAAAAATGGATCAGCCTCAGACTATCTACCTTTTTTTAATGTCATTCGAACGTAAAAGATACTGTATAGTGCATCTCTGGTAACTTAGCTGACCAGAATCTTACTATTGATAAATATTAATCACACAGCCTTGCGAGCTATAATCAGCAATGCCGCCGGCCGAGATGATTTTGATGGTCGCAGCAGTAGCCTCAGCTGAGAAGTTTAGTATCTATAAGTACATAGAATCCCTCCTGTTTGACGTGATCCACGTGAAAGCGGGTCAAGAGAAGTCCCATTGACCGTCGATCCTTTCCTCAAATCAGAAATGCTTTTTCTCGGCCACATCACCTCAGTTGACTGATTTAGCGATTCCAAATCTTTAAAAGCTGGCCTCTACTTTATGAAATAGAGAATTGTCATCTGAGCTTCATTTTACCGAGCCCCAGAAGGTCGATTGTTCCCAAGTCGTTCCATGACCCGTAGCACTACTCAATAGCCTGAATAACCGATATATCGGTAAATATAAGTATTCAGTGACAGGAAGACACTGGCAGAGCAGATGGATGCAGAACAAAGACTTCTTCAATACATACGATGGATATTGATAGGACTTCACGGAGCGGACAATGACGAAAAAATCCTCCCACCTACGTATGATAGAAGACAGGCAGAAACCAAAAAAAATGATATGTTCATGTGCAACTGCGTGTAATATAAATACAGTTGTTAACAGTTCCATCAAGCTTCTTGATGATCATCTTTCTTTGGGCCTGGGTACTGAGTACCTTTTCTGGGAACGACTTGCTCGATACGGTATAGTGGGTCCTAGTGGCGGCTTTGGACTTGCAATTGACTATAACTATTACAGTTTACTGTAGATAGTGCAATGCTCGTGTAACACAGAATAGTACTATACAAGCGATATCTAAGCGATGTGTACGGACAGGATACTGTGTAGATCAGTTATAATAATTTTTTGGTTTTTTGCTTCTGTCATAGGCTGCTCCGTTTCGACCGAGTATCTCCGTTGGGTTAGAGCTATTTCTGGCTCGAGACACGAAACATCCCAGTGGGAATGGGTTAGGATGGTTAAATGTCATGAAGTTTATCGTTATGTTACTGACTGACTGACTTATGACTAGTGACTCCTTCTCCCTGGCGACCTCAAAGAGACTTGAGTGAGTTTTTACTCTGCTAAACGCACAGCTCTTAGTATACTTAGCAGTCGTAGGTATGCTATTGTAGACCTGCATGGCGCAATCTTTGACTTTCTGCCAAAGAAGTTACAAGACAGCACTGTGAGTGACAGTGGAAGATGGATAGATAACGTTCATGAGAATAAACTTATCTTTCGTATTCGAGAGAATTGTAATCCACTTGAGTCAGACCTACCATGCAAAGTTCACCTCAATGAGCCGATATAGGACGCGAAGTACGCTCATAACTCGCTCGCCAAGATTTAAAAAAACAGGCATCAAATCGCTTATTATGACTGACTAAGTTCTCGACAATGACCGCCATTCGCAGGTTGGTGATGGACACGAACCTGAACCCACGCTTGACAAAATATTGTCGGAAACACCATACGATGGCTTTTCAGTGGTCAAACGGACCTGCGCAATCATAAGGTAAATTTCCCGTCGTGTCTATTTTGTGATAGCGTGTCAGCTTCAAAGGCTTACTATGATAACGATGTCAAAAAAAATAGGAAAGGAATATGTCCGTTTCCAGTATTTTCAAATTAAGACTCCAGAGTAAGCTTATGAAGGTTTGCATTCCAGCCAGTTTTACCCTTGCGCCACATTGCGGCGTAAGGAAGGAGTTAATACTGGAGACAAGAGCTATGACCGTGACGATGATGACTCTCAGCTACTACTAGTAAGCGCACAATGATGGGCGAGTGTAAAGCAGTCAAATCGGAATAATCAAGCTGCAGGCGCTCCGGTGGTTGCCTCTGCCATTCCTAGGTCGTCAACGTCATTTCGAGCTCAATTTCTATCAAAACAGGTCGTTTACTCAGTCAAGTTTCTCCGTCCATGCGCACCTCTCACATTGTGGGAATGATGGGCCCAAATGTCACTTACGCGACTATCATATCTATGTTTGATGAAAGGACGAAAACCTGCGATGAATGATACGGTGACGGGGCTATACATAGTTGCCAGTTTCTCGCGCTTTACATTTGGGAGCTGGACCCGTGAGCTAAATATAAGCGGATCTCATCAAAGATCTGTCATTCCTTCTGGGACCACCAGAAACACGGAGGTGATTATAAGCACCTCACTATCCACTAAATGGTCTTTTCTAATTCTCCGTATTCGTACTTATACTGTTCCACCTATTCGAGGCCACACCTGGGTTGTGGTTTTCGCCGGTTACTGTCCTTCTTGCTTCAGCGCCGCCTCATCCTCTCTCCTCTTTACGAACATGGCTCTAGGACCGGCTGAAGTGGCGTAAGTCAAGTATTTCTTAGAACGCTGCCGACGTACTCATATCAATGATATCACTCCAGCCACGGGCCTATGCTTGTCGGATTCACCTTCAATGCAATCCTCCTTGGTGTCATGACCACCCAAGTCTATCTGTATTATACCTCATTTAAGCAGTGAGTAGGATCTATTTGAGCCCAAGGCTCATCGCAATTAATTATCTAAATGATTTCCTCTTGACAGGGATAAACTATGGATCAAGATATTCGTGGGGGCGCTGTTCTTCCTGGATCTCCTCAATACCGCATGCGACGCTGGATATATATACAAGGCTCTCATCGTACATTATGGTGCGGCGGGATTCGCAACAGTTTGACGGACGATTTTTATTTATTGATTGATTACTTTCAGGCGACTTAAATTATCTTGGAGTTGTCACCTGGCGTATGTATCTGCGTGCTTTTTTTGCAAACGTCGATGAACCTGACGAATTGCTTCTCTTCTTGATACAGTCTTCGATACCGGTGAGATATTCTGCCGCGCCTCGTTAATAAAGAAGGATGACTGACGATTGAATTTCGGGATCAGATCCCGCCATCACTGTACGTTGATCCCGAGACTCTCTATCACTCACTATGATGCTGACGATTGTTCTATGTACTATATAGGGAGTTATCGTCACAGCTGTTCAATCGTTCTTCGCATGGCGTATCTATGTCTTGACCAAAGTCTGGATATTCCCTGTGCTCATCCTTGTAACCGCTATCTCTGGAGGAGGTTCGTTCGTTTCACGGTCTTCCCCTTTACCCACGGACGTAACTCAGAATTTATCGCGCACAGTCACCGCTATCCTGACTCCGATCGTGGTGTCCAGAGACCCATTCTTCAGTCAGTTGATTAAGGCCAAGGTAAAGTCAATTCATACACTATTACCCGGGTTAGAGAGTAATTACCGATCTCCCGATGGTTGTCTCATGGCAGGTTCCTATCATCATTTGGCTCTCATCTGAAGTGCTCGGAGATGTGTTGATTACGGTTATCCTTGTGACATATCTGTGAGTCCCGCCGACATACCGGCCATTTTTTATTTTTTAGTACTTACATCTAACTCTCTACTATCATAGGGTGTGTAATGTTTCACTGGCCCAATTATCATGTGGTTCTTGGCATACTAATACCTTTTCCTTCAACTCTAAAGTCAAGAAATAAGACTGGATTCCAAAAGTCTGACATGCTTATTGATAGGATCATTCGACGTAAGCAAGCGATTATCGTCATTAATCACTCTTGCAATACCACGAGATACTGATCATAATATTTCTGTCTCTGCACAGTCACCATTCAAACGGGTTTCGTCACGGCAGTAGTCGCATTAGTGAACCTTATCGTCTATCTGGCAAGCGTACGTTTCGTTTTGTTCGGATACACGTTTTGTTGTGTTTCAAGGCATTAACGGGTTTCCGTTCAGGACACCGGACTGCATCTGCTATTCAATTTCCCGCTTGCGAAATTGTACTCCAACTCCTTGATGAGTACGCTTAACTCGCGCGGCATCTGGATGAGCGGGCGGAGTGGCATGTCGGTTGGTGGAAAGAGCACAGATGAGGGCCCAGCGATTTCGATGGGTCATGTAAACAACAACACATACAAGCCACCTCCCCCTCCTATGAAGCCTGTAAGCACGGATTGTTGACTAAACGCGCTAAACTATAGCTGACCCGCGAACCCCAGTCAGAGATGATCAACTTTAATGGCTCAAGACACGCAGAAGTATATGTCAATGTTGAACACGACGTGCAAGACGGAAAACGCAACAACTTGAGAAGCAATCTCCCGTTAGGAAAGGGCGCTTTCGATGAACCCAAGGGGTCGTTCGACTGAACCTAACTTGGCTTGGTGGAGTAACCATGTATATCTGAATCATTTGGGACACTTAACGTACTATTTATCTTTTATCTACATCACGTAGCGGATACCTTTTAACGCCCTTTTTTCGTTCGAATCTTACTTACACCTGTACACTAAGTTGTACCTTAGTACCTACCCGACTTTCACTTTCGTTAGCTGGTACCTTCTTTATCATGACCAAAACTGTAATACATATACTTATTAATATGTTCGATGACATTGGAAAGTAGCTGCAGGAAGACGAAAACAGAGACCAAGTTCTTGGGGCTTGGCTGCGCCACACAAATCATGATATCTTCGATGATAAGCTCGGCGCCCAATTTCAAATATATATTGGGAATGACTCTATTAATACATTGCTATGCTTACACTCACTAAGCGCTCGGGATGAGGCTTAATTCTCTCAGTCGCCGGATAACTGACCAGCAGCCAGCTTGCAAAGGTAATGGTCTCAGAGCAAAGAACGTTCCTGAGAGAATTTTCGTACCTAAGCGCCTACGCGGCCAATTTCAAAAAGAAACGACTCTATTGATACCTTTGTTACACATAGTAAGTAAGCTCACTAGGCGCCTTCAATGCGTCTGTTACGCATCCAACTGGCAGCTTATAAGGATGAGTACTAAACTATGTTACTGTATGTACTATACCAAGAGTTTTCCGAATTCCGAAATCCCCATCACGAGGTCCGGGGATGTTACCTTTATCTATTTTTAGCTCCGAGGTACATAGACCGGGTACTTCGTAATCTTCACGTTGCCGGACTCGTGCGGGCCACAAAGCCTGTTGGATTGCTTTACTCCGGACCCTCCAGCTACCAGATCCTTATCCATGCAACTATACATACGGTTCTCAATTCACACTATATATTCAATATTCAATCTCAACCTCAAACGTTCAATGAAAGTTTATCAGAGGTTCTTGTTTACCAATGGCCACAGTCATTAGCCACCAAATGTTGGTTAATCCGACTTTTGCGAGATGACATTGCGGAAAGAATGGATAGATACTGTGCAGTGTGTAAGTACTCGGTATAAGTAACGGCAATTCCATACACGTCATACTCGGGAAGGTATACGACCGGAATCCACCGTCAAGCCGAGTCGAGGATTCCCCACCGTGCAGGTCGGTGTGCGACCGTGAATGTAGGACGTCCAACACGACACGTAGCTCTGAGAATTTCAAGGACTGAAGCAGACCACCTTCTTGTCGAACGCTGCACTAAGGGTGCCATTCATTACAATGGCCCTCTCTCAGTTGACAATGTCTGTCTTAATCGCCGCTTTACCACTTGTTTTTACATTGTATACGGCCTATTCGTCGTACTTGCGATGGCTGGAGTCGCCGACGCGTGGACTGCCCTATCCTCCTGGACCTTCGTCAGTTACGTTGTTGAACGCTTCTAAAGCATTACCACAGACGAAACCATGGATCAAGTATACCGAATGGACTAAGAAATATGGTATGTGCAGCCATCTCGGGACTTAGGATGCCCCTATTGAATTTACGCGATCGCAACTCAGGCGATATGATCCATTTGAAGATATATGGCAAACATACTATCATACTGAGCAAGCATGAAGATGCAGTAGAGCTCCTCGAGCGACGATCTGTGCACTATTCGGACCGTGTAAAGAGCTCATATATTGATCTGTACGTCGCCTGATTCACTTCTATACTTGACCCTTCTTAGCACGATAGTATCCAGCATGGGTTGGGACTTCAACGTTGAGTTGATGCCATACGGCAGCTCCTGGCGTAGTCATAGAAAAATGCTCCAGCAATGCTTCCGAGAGAAGGCCTCACTTGCATATCAACCCGTCCAGGCTCGCAAGGTCCATAATATGCTCGCGAAATTGTTAACAAAGCCGGAGGATTTCATGTCGCATTGTAGAAAGTAAGCTCGTTCTTTGTTTGCATATCGGTCAAGCAATACGACTTTGCGTTGAAATAAAACATGTTCCAGTACTTCCATCACAATCCTCATTTCATCTCTTTACGGAGACAATCTTACAGAAGAAGACATCGAGTCGTTTGTACAAGTCGCTGATCAAGTCACTGATGAATTGGCCAAGAGTTTCCTCCCTGGAAGAGTTATTCGTCATTATATTCCCCTTTTGCGCTACCTGCCTGCATGGTTCCCCGGAGCAGAGTTCAAGCACCAGGCGGCAGAATTCAAAGAGCTGGCCGAGCAAATGCAGGATATGACTATGAGTTTTGTCGGGCAAACCATCGTAAGTCTCTTTTCTCTTTAATTTGTATTTCCTTTCAGGTTGATTTTGACAATGCAACAGATAAAAGGAATATCAACCTCTTCGTTAATGTCGGATCTCCTCGAAAATTGCTATGTCCAGAAAGAGTTCGACGTCATCAAGCATGTCGCGGCAACGAGCTTCACTGGTGAGACAATATTCTTCCACTAAATATCTTCATCTAATAGCGCTATCATTACCTTCAGGTGGAGTAGATACTGTGAGTTTCGCTTACAACTGACTCGAGTAATTGCTCATCTAGAACTGTCGAATAGACCGCTTCGTCATTATGTACGTTCTTCCTAGCAATGACCTTACATCCAGACGCGCAAATTCGGGCACAAGAAGAGATAGACGCGCTTTTAGGGAAAGGTTCCAGCGCCCGTCTACCGACATTTGAAGATAGATCAAAACTCCCGTACGTGGAGGCGCTTTATCGCGAAGTTATGCGATGGAGACCCGTATTCCCATTGAACACAGTACATGTCACCACCTCCGAGGACATATATAGAGGATTTTACATACCAAAAGGTACATATTCCCATGCCCTATGCCTCCGGTTAGATTCATAACTCAAATTTCTGGCTTTGTTTGTTAGGCGCGAGCATCATAGCGAACAATTGGTAAGCTAACTTCAAGATTAGCGCGGGCGCCGTGCCAAGTGGTTCCAAGACCTAATCGCGGATCTATTTTTAGGGCCATGACTCGAGATGCAGAGAAATACCCAGACCCGGAATCGTTCAAACCAGAACACTTTTTGGATAAGAATGGAAACCTGAATGATGATGGAACGGTTCTAACCTTTGGGTACGGTCGTCGGTTAGTGTTTTCTCCACATTGTTTCTACGTTTCAATCTACTGGACCAGGCCTTTCTGATCCACTACATACAGAAACTGTCCCGGAAGACATATGGCATCTGCTACGGTACCTTAACACCCCTCGCTTTAGTCGTTTCGTTACTAACATTTGATATTCCTGCAATCACTACTGCTTAGATATGGATGACCATTGTTTCCGTCCTTGCTACCTTCGATATACGGAACAAGAAAGACAAGAAAGGCATAGAGATCCCGATCAGTCCCAGGTATTCAGACGGTATGATAAGGTGCGCGCGCTATGCTGCATTGTTAATGTGATATTCTAATTAACTAATCAATTGTTTTAGCCATCCCCTTCCTTTCCAGTGTTCAATCACACCTAGAAACGAAATCGTCAAGAAACTCATTCAACGGGCTCAGAAAGCATAGACTCGTTCTCACATTTTAACATGGGTAGAACCATAAAGCACAAGTTCATTAGGTTGTACACATAATAATTTATAATGTAATAATTATTTGAATCCAGAGTAGATGTCGATCCTACCACTGCTCCTGGTGCACAGTCACTATGACCTTGGGTTGTGAGAGAGGTTGCTTGACATCTCCCTATACACGATGTCTGTTATTTAGTTTTGTACTTGTTGTCTGGACAAGCAACCACTAACCGCGTTCATGACATACGCTGTAGCATTTGGCTGTAAAATGCTTGCTGGAGACTCGTTGGAATAGCCTCTGAAGTTCCACCCCTGCCTCGCGTTGAGGCAGCACATTACCGTCGTTGACAGAACCTTTGGAAGAGGAAGGGTAAAGAGCAGATACCTGTATTCAATACAAGAGTGAGTGTTGTTATTAACGGCAGTGATGGCTCCATTCTCGACCTACAGTCCAGTGTCTTGCTAGAAATAGGATAAAGAATGTAAGGCGTAAGCAACCATAAATGCCACATGCGGAAAACCCGGGCGACTGACCGAAGCAAGATACATAATCACTGCAATCAAGGCCGCTACTGGTATAACTAAGCCCGTCTGAGCAGAGACTAAATCAGAGATCAGAATGAATCTGTGGCCTGTCAAAAGACGTATGGAGAGTTACTGACCCCTTAACACTCGGTCAACCATCATCTCGTTACGCGAGAATCGACCTTGATTCTGGAGCTGGATGTATGTATGTATTGAAATAAGCACTCAAGTCTCTTTTTTGATCAGTAAAACGCTTACGCTGTATGACAGATAGAGATAAAGAACATTAAGTCGAGTGGTTACGTGAGGGTCGGCTTGAATTATCCTTGGATATGACTGATACACTCACAAATACCAAAAGTGAACGCCAGCAATGATGCCATCTGAGATTAGACCTGGAATAAGCCATATGATCATAGCGGGCTGTTTAAAGTTATTATATGCATTTTAGCGCACTTCGGCAATGGGAGGTGTGCAAGCTATCTTACCCTGGAATCGAGCAAATGGCTAAAATCTGACATTTGGAGAAGTTTCTGTGTGTCGAGGATACCACCGACTGCGCAGACAAGGATTACTCTAATCGATTCAAATATTAGTAAGAAGGGGCTTACCAGCGCTTGCAACTCCTGTAACAACTATTACCATAGAGTAAAGCCAGTTACCCGTTAAGTCGTATGCCCTCCTGGCAAAGAAACACTGGCAAGATAGAATGGTGATAGTCTAGAAGGAAATTAGTTAAGTTCGGGGTTGAAGTAGCATCAGAGGCGCTTGCCGCAAGGATAGGTTCTGTGAATTGTATGAATGATAAGTAATGGCTCGTAATTATTGTCCGTGCATTTACCTATGGCAATATCTGTAGAATACACAGTGAACAGATTGTTATACATGCTATGAAAAGTTCAGCCTCACTTACACCATTTAATACTCGTGAGTTCCACCTGATTACCAAAGAACACAATCACAGTCCGATAAATGTAGACCAGATTTATCGCAGTTGTGGTCGTATTCAGAGTCAACAAGCTAGTGACCTATCCATGCCGCAGAATATAAGGATCACTTTCCGAACGAAACTAGTACAATTTGATTTACAAAGATTTTGAGCCATAGTTTATCCCTAAAATCATTGAGGTCATGAACTAATACCGCATGATGAAATACATGGTACTACTCGCCTCGAATGATGAGTATAATAGTAGAGCAATTGCATCGCGGAAATTCCCAATAGGATAAGACTGAATATGTAGCCCACGAAAAACGGCCCCAGCCTGCCAAACATTGAAGGTAAAATTAGGCGTTGATAATTCGAAGGACGCACTTACACTGTGCTAGCATCAATAACCTCTCGAGCCATAGCGAGAGGGAATGATACGGTCAATCACAACTGAAACTCTTACTTTCAACACTTTTGGCTTCTTATATAGTGTTCGGCATTACCGCTGCATCGCCTCCGTCCCTCACGACAAATTGTAAAGTAGTTGTTGTATCTCCGTGAAATTGTCGTCTTTGGAATTTGGCCTAGGGGCCAGACAGGCCATTTTTGGCTGCCGTTGATGTTGTGAATTTGATGGTATAGAACATCTACAGCTGTGCAGACATCCTTGTAATGGTAGCTATGTGTTTCCTCTGCACTTGAGGAGCCTATGGAACCAAGGGAGGCCTGGATTTGAGGATGCCCGAGGCCGAAAGCGGAGACGTCGAAAGGTGACAGCTGGACCTTGGCCGATAGGACTCCAGCTGATATAAATGTACTAGCCTATATGATCGATCAGGAGACGGTACCTACCGCTAGTAGACAAATAAGGCGACAAAATCAAGAGAATTGTAAGAACTTGCGAAGATGGCCGACCCAATCCCGAACACAGCATCCCTTGTGACTGCATAAGCAACTAAGTCCAAAGGAGCTATTGAAAAGAGTGCATTGTCGTGTATGACTGTAATATGTACAAATTTTAAAATGTTGTATCCGTTAGCGGAGGCGCCGCGAACTCGAGTATTTCTCCCTGCATATTGGGCAAAATGTATTTTAGTATTCTTTTGTAAACGACAGCAAAGAAGATCCCAAATTAACTGACTGGCTTCAGAATTTCCTCATGTTCTGTATACGTCGACTCGTTCATATATCCCTCGAATTTCCAACCCGTCCTCGTATTCAGGCAGCACATTAGAACGGCTGAGTACACCTTGGGCAATGGTAGGCTAAATATCATGTAGCTGTCGCAAGAAAGAAGATTATACATTGACAGATGTGTAGTAACTGCGAGACACTTACAGTCCTGTGCGTTGCTGGGGCAGAAGTGAAAGTTGTTACTTCTTTGCAAAGCAGTAAGAGAGTTCCATACGTACCGATGTAACATATAAGATCATGCCAACGAAAGCTGTCACCGGTAGAACTAGCCCAGTTTGAACAAAACCTCATTAACCAGGCAGTTATTTCAGTCCACAATTGATACCTAGCAAATAGTGCTTTGATATTCACCTCTAAGAAAGCGATCATAAGGCGCCACATCTCTCGGGAACTCTTCTCTATGTTGATGCTAAATGATGAGTGAAGTAACACAATATTCAGACCTCTAACGTTCGATGGTATTTGAAGTGGGAACATACACTGCAGATGCAAGGAGATTAAGTCAGAAAAACCAAACACTTGGAGCCGTTGTTCGACTCACAAATACCCAAAATGAACCGCAGCAATTAAACCGTCCGCGATCAGGCCTGGTATGATCCAGACAATCATAGGTATCTTGTAAATGAAGAAATCAATCTTCTTGCTTCATAGTGAGGGGAAGGATTATCTCACTTTGGTATCAAGAAGATGCTTAAAGTTAGAGATTTGTGCAAGCTTTTGACCATCCCAAATGCCTCCAACTATTTCCAATGATGCGTAATTCATTACATTCAATTAAAGAAAATCACGGAAATACATACCAGCGCTCAATACTCCCATCGTCATTATAAGGATGGGATACCTCGATTGACCCGTCAACTCACGTACCCGATGAGCGAAAAAGCATTGACACATTAGGACAATGATGACCTAAACGTATTGTCCTGCATTATAATACGGTATCGTGAGTGGTAAAGAGGGACGTACATTAAGAATAGGGTCTGAGTTATCCGAGAAGAATCAGATACAAGTTGATTCTCAAAGAAACAACCTCTATGAGTCCCACCTACTGCGATATCTGCAGAGATTGGGACAAAGGAACACTCGTGTTAGTCTTCAGTGTAGTTTGCGGACATCATACTTACACCAGTCTGTAGCTTCCAATGCATTCTGGTCGCCAAAGGATTTTATCAGAGTTCGATAAATATAGGCCAAGTCGATCGAGGAATTCAAGATGTTCATGACACAAAGACCGGCGACCTATGCACCATAATGAAAAGAAGATTATAAACCAGTTGGATACCAAGAAATCTGAGACTCTCACATAAGTTTTCACCCATGACTTATCCCTTCACTCAATGTCAGATGCAGCCAACTTGTCACTTCTGGTTTAGCATGGTGGACGTACGTTCCATACTTGATATAATACAGAAATGCCTGGATCGCGAGTACTCCCAGTAGTATAACACTGAAAGTATATCCAACGAAGAACGGTCCTAGACTGTAACGGAGACCATGAGTTCGTTTATAATACTCTCAACAGCATCGTACATACACATTGCTTGCATCTACATCTTCCCTTTCCATGACACGGAGATAAAATTAAGGGCAAAAGCAGGAACCGGGGCGCTATGTGCTGGCCACGATTATATATGCCGATACGTAGCCATCCCGCTTCAACGACTGTATGGAGTCAGAGAAAATTCCCTAGGGTGCCCAACGAGTGTATATCTCCGCGTTTTATTACGACATTATGCCCTTTAGGATTAGACTGCACTATCTATCTGGGGACCGTCAATTCTTATGATGGGAAACATGTTCGCGCCTTCGTTCTGCAGAGTTTGGTGGCAAATAGGCACATATACTTCTCAAGGCTGAGCTGAGCGCTGAGCCATGAATACTTCAATGGTGGGTCAGTTTGGACCGAAGTGAGCATGTTTGACCGCGTTGTCGCCGAGCAGATTCCGTATAAACGTTGACGTAGAGCGTTCGTGTTAATGGTTCAATTGCCACCGCCAGTGGCGGACGTGGATATCCCATCCCGCCACGATTGTGGATAAATCCATGAACATGGGCATGGCTTTGAATAGACTCGCAAGCCAGTCACGCTCGCAAGCTCTAGTCACAAAAGGTAACGGCAGCACATGATTATCCGCTAAGCGCTTGAGTGTAAGGCTACCTCACTGCCTTATTTGCGCTTGTTTGACGACACGCATATATATGCGTGTAGCCCCTTTATCTCGTGCTTTAGCTTACGCTCACATTCACTGGCCTTCTTTCTGTACCCAACACGACGCGTCTTGGTTCTGTTCTTTCATTACCTGTCTCTTCTGAGTGTTTCCCATTTGTTGAAAGACGGTGGTTTTCCATTGAGCTCCATAACGCACTGGTCCAGCTCGGAACAGATTCATTTCTCTGACCCAATTCCTTTGTTCCTCTAGAACCTTATGAAAACGATATTCTTCATCTCATATCCTACAATGTGGGATAAGCGTAACCAGGTATTTACACGATTGTGATAAGTTGCCTTGGTGTATCTATCCAATTTTCAATGTCAGCAAATGGTTCATCTTCCCAACCTTCGTCGACAATTCGAGCATGGACATTGAAGAAGCCCACACGAACATAAACACCTTGCAATTTTTTTGAAGGTACCACCAGAATACCAATTAGATTGTGCAGCACTTTCTTGTTGTGCTCACCAATAACGACCCCGAAACCTTCAGTTGCCTCTCCTCCAATAAAGTCATGGTACATGAACCCAATCTCCTTCTGTTCGCCACCAACCATCTCGTACAATGGCGAGTCGTCTGAATTCGACTTAGTCGTTGCCCATGAAACACTGCGCACAATTGCTTCTATTTGGATCTCGCCTCGTTCAATCTCGGCGAACGGGAAATCTGGAATTTTAGGTGTTATACTGCAATGTTGAATGAATATTAGTGGACTAATACGTCCGGCAGGCCATCCTCCATCGGCTATGGCGCCATCAGTAGCCGCCCAGGACCACGATGGCGCACGGTATTCTCCAGGATGGTTTGTCCTAGCGGAGGCGGAAGAGCGACACCAAAGCAAGTCCTGTGCCATTGATGTTCTCCAAAGCCCACACAGGTAATCGGGTTCATTCATCCATGCCCTCTGGAATGCCTGAGCAACACCGGAAAGAGCGACCAATTTATCTGCAGAGTTCGTGACTGAGCGACGTGTATATTCTGCAAGAACCTTTTTCCATTCAAGCCAGGTCTTTCTTTCTTCAATATTTGAAGTTTTGGTTGGAATTTGCACTTCTTCCCTCTTTCCATCAACTAAAAAGTTGTTTCCCCCACCGACATTATTAATTCCTCTTCGACACTGAAATTGCAAGGTGTGAGATGCATATATCAATGCTCTCGAAGCTAATAAACGTTCTTGAAAACACCAAGCACGTTGACTGATGGGTTCGTTCCGCGGTGCCCTCTCTTGCTCCCGAACGTGAATAGTTCCCATTTCGCGTGTCGGGAGCCAGAACGGCAGCTTTGTAGAGACAGGATTCTTTCTGTCATGCAAAAAACCATCACCGGCCTTTTTTGCACATGAGGCAATGATTGTCACGTACGCCCTTTGGTAAATATCGCACATCTGCGAAATTTCCCGACCTTTGTCTTCAGACGAATCTTGTATGATGCAAAGTGTGTCTGTCCAAAGATATCGAAGTCCCAAAGAGTGAGTTGCAGTGATAGCGTCTGCGATAGTGCGTGGAAGGACGTCGATGTCAATGTTTGACATGTATTTCTCGATATTGGAGGTGGATGTGCTGTGAGGCTGGGCTTGGCCCCAGACGTAGCTGAGCGCTGCATACCTCGCCTCTTCTCCCTAACCATGATGAAGTTTAGGGAATTTGGGGTCGGCACAGTCAACCACTCTAGTTGGAAGCCAAGGCTTGTCTGAAGATTGACAGTTGTGATTGTTTGAACAATCGTCTATGCACTCGCGCGCCAGAGTAAAGCTTTCGTTCGAAGATACTTTCCAGATTATATTTCGACCAGATACTAGCTTCTCTGCTGGGTCGTCTGGAACTACTTTCAACGTTCACGAAACAATGGTTTCAGGATATTCGTAGACATACCGTGAGTCGTATGTATCTCATAGGTGTTTGGAAAGTGATCATCGCCGATATATGTTGTCAGCCTCATATGACACGGAGGATCTTTGTCCTTTCTGAATTGCACGGTCACTTTCCATCTCTCATCTTCGTCTGGCCACTCATCAGTTCTGAGATGCTGATCCCTTCTTTGTTTTCGATATTCGAGAATATCTCCCCATAAAAAGTCGCACCAGTTGCATCCAGAGTTTTCTCCGTCATCGATATCCTTCCAGGCCTGGGTTGTGTAGACGTATCCTTGGGATAGATCTTTCTTTTCGAGATTGCATACACCAAGGGCTTCTTGGAAGTTGTCGAAGTCGAAAAGGGTTGTCCAACAGATATCGCATACTAGGGAGCCGTTTCTCAAGACCATATGTAAGGAATAGGGTGTAGGTTCGATACGGTAATAAATATATTTTTGGTTGATCATTGAGGATGTTCTTCATCCCTTCATATATAGAACCGGCCCTTTTCCAGGACACATTTATTCTGTTTTACTCTCAATGTTAGTGTTACTTATCCCGTGCTTCCTTCGGTTAGCGGACTTGTGGATCCGCATTCAATGAGTGCTTCCTAACTTGATAATCTTACCTCTAGAGCCCCTATGAATTTTATTATGGAATATTCAGGATTCCTTTAATGAATTGTACGAAGTGGTCGTCAAGTGGTCGTGACCATGGCTCAGTGACAGGGGCGGACTTTACCGCAATAGATTCGAACCCCGATTCATTGCTACGAGGTTTACGAATGAGCATATCAAGCTTCCAGACCTCCTCATGATCCATCTCCAAAATACAGAAACACAAAAGCGTTCAATGTCGTCCAACATGGCTCTGAGCAAGAGTTTCTAAACACTATTTTTATTACTTGATGATTCAAATTTCATGCAATGTCACTACGAGCCGAGCTCTGAGAGAGCTGTTTATATGAACAGCTTGTGTGCTTTCATATTGTCCTCCGGGGTACGTTTTACTCACGCTGACGAAACTTTTGCGCTTCTCTCATCCATCCATAAGGTGTCGAGACCGCGAAGAAGCACCTGCTGGATGACCCCACACTACGAGTTGCTAATAAAAGCACATAAATGTAGTGCGCTGGTCGGCTGACGTATCTGTTGACCATGCTCTTTTAGATAATGACTGGCTATAAGACCAGAACCACTTCGCTTCGTTGTAACTAAGTCCTAGTCCCCAGTCAACATGAAAGTCCACGGCACTTCCACTCTATTTGGCGTCTTTGTGTTAAGCATATGCCATTCAGTGCACGCGCTATGGCCTATGCCCCGTAACCTTCAAACAGGAACCACACTCGTAAAGCTTGCCCCCACCTTTGACATTCAAGTTCAAGGTATATCCCAAGTCCCACAAGATCTACTTGATGCTATATCTCGCACCAAGACGCGTCTGCATTCGGACAAACATCAAAGACTCGTCGTTGGCCGTGGAGCAACAGATAAAACGGCATTGACCCATGCGCCTTCTTTATCAAAACTGACCTTGTCAGTATCTGGAAGTAAATCATTGCAATCTATTATGCATGAAACTACGAAGGATATCGAATCGAGAAGCGAGGGCTACTCCCTATCTTTACCCAGCAGCAACAGCGGTACTGCAACTATAACAGCAGATTCGTCTCTTGGTCTCCTCCGAGGACTCACTACCTTCGAACAACTGTTCTATGACGATGGTACTGGTGTTAGCTATACATACCAGGCTCCTGTTACTATCAAAAACGATTCTCCAGCATATGTGAGGTCGCATATATCTTTGTGCACGTCCCTTTTCTCTGACAAGTCATTATTAAAATAGCCATGGCGCGGTTTCATGCTGGACACATCGAGGAATTTGTGAGCCTTCTTACAATTTAATTATGCGGCCCTACTTGAACGTATTGCCTAGCTTCGCAGTTTCGGACATCAAAAGAACCTTGGACGCCATGAGCATGGTGAAGGTGAGGTTGAAGGCTGGTTTAAATATAGTGTGCATATAAATTGATGGTCAATAATAACTAGATGAGCCAATTCCACTGGCATGTTGTCGACTCGCAGAGCTTCCCCTTGACCGTACCTGGCTTCCCTGAGCTAGCACAGAAAGGCGCATACTCGACTGACGAAATTTATTCCAGTGCAGACATTCAAGATATCGTCACCTATGCGGGTACTGTAAGCTTATTTTCCACGGCAATATTTTTAACATGTATTTACCCAATATTATATATCTAGCGAGGAATCGATGTTCTAGTGGTAAGCACCCAAAGATGCCTGAATCCAGTTATTCTCTTATCAGTAAATATTGTAGGAAATTGATACACCGGGACACACAGCAGTCATTTCTACCTCGCATCCAGAACACATAGCCTGCGCACAAGCGACACCTTGGGAATCCTTCGCTAATGAACCTCCTGCAGGGCAACTCAGACTTGCATCTGCCGCCACTGCCAACTTTACCGCCAGTTTGATCACCTCTATTGCTCGTACTCTTCCTTCCACCATGTTCAGCACCGGCGGGGACGAACTTAATGTTAACTGTTACACACAAGATGCGCAAACGCAAGCAGACTTAAAAGAATCCGGAAAGACTTTGGAACAAGCTCTGGATACGTTTACTCAGACCACACATGGGGCTTTGAAGGCTATCGGAAAGACTCCCGTTGTTTGGGAAGGTTAGTAGAATGCTGCCGAAGGTTGCCCGGTATTCGTTCTTACATATCGCCTGCAGAAATGGCTCTTGAACATCAGGTTGCGTTATCCAACCAAAGTATCGTGATGTAGGCCTTGCCAGTTCATGATATGTTCACCATTTGACCATGATATGTAGGGTATGGATCTCGTCGCAAAACGCCGCTGCCGTAGCTGCTAAGGGGCTCAGACTTGTACATGGGCCTTCCGATTTCTTCTACCTTGTTAGTTCCCTGTGAAATTAAAATCCGCAATTTTCTCTCTAAATTATTCTTGACAGGATTGCGGAGCCGGAGAGTGGATTGGAAATGACCCCGGAGCGTAAGAACACAATATTACCTACACAATATAAACATGGTCTTACCAAGTATATCTTATATAGGAACAGCTGGTGTGACCCCTTCAAGTCGTGGCAGAAAGTATGTATAAACCATTTGAAGATGTCCATAAACAAATTCATTAATGGTGTAATAACTTACAGGCGTACACATTCAATCCTCTTGCGAGTCTTTCGGCGACTGAAGTGCCTTTGGTTCTTGGTGGTACGTTGTCGAAGCTTTTTTCGGACTAAAACGATACCCACAAAGCATACAATCTTTTCTAGGCCAACAGCTTTTATGGGCAGAACAATCTTCTCCTCAAAATCTGGACAGCATCGCGTGGCCTCGAGCAGCGGCTTCAGCAGAGGTTCGTTCTCTCTCCACACACTAAACCGTATAATCCTTAAATTTCTACGAATGCAGATCTTCTGGACCGGTGCAAATCTTCCTGATGGCACTGCTATCAATGTTCGCAATGCCTTGCCTCGCCTGCATGATCTACGCTTCAGGATGGTCCAAAGAGGAATTAACGCAATAGCTTTGCAGCCACAATGGTGTGCTCTGCGCGATGGGTCCTGCAATATTGATTCCTAATTAACTGGTTGTTCTTCTTTCAATTCCACCCGAATGAGTGCTATGTAAGTATTACTGAAGTTGTAAACAAAACAAAAATGAAGTTGTATGCGTGGTATACAAAATGATTGAACATGATAGAAGGAGAAATGACGTAGATGTATAAGATTGAATGGCCAGCCTCCGAAGATAATCCTTATTGGAATAAGATAGATGTTGATATTATGTGCTGAAAGTTAGAACACTTTGTCTGATTTTCACCCTCACGCTTCTGTCGGCAATCCATTCGACGCGAACGAGGTCTAAAGTCTCGGCGGTGGACATAATAGCTACATAATATGTATAAGCAACAATCTCAGCGTGGACATGAAAAAAGTACCTTCGTCGCCTATATTAAATTTCAACGTTTTAAAAGGCTCTGAGCCGCCATGCCCTTGGCGTGGGGGTGCACCAGGGTTAAAGAAGCTTGCAAAGCTAGAGCCAACTTTCCACACAAGGACCGCAGAGTCTTTTAGGGAGATCGTGATAAGCCTGCGACCATCAGGCGAAAAGCTACAGGCCGTAATTTGCTTCTTATGGCCTTCAAGAACATATAAACGAATGGCAGTTTTGAGATCGTACATAATGACCGCGCCTTCGTTCGTTCCCACTGCAAGCCTCTGGGTGGCCATGTGAAAGTCCACAGTAGGGAAGGTCTTAACGACAAAGCCAATTATTTCGGTTGCAGTATCCAAAACCACATCACGATTCGAAGTTGTATTGGGATCCAAAGACTTGACGACAGCTTCCATGAGACGAGGAAGACTTGATTGCAGAATATGAGGACGCTATGAAAAGAATTAGAGGAATTGGCGACTATGAAAATATTCCAGCGTCGTGTCTCACCTTTCTAATTAAGAATGCCAAGACATGTAGTACAGAACGTTGATGCTCCATGTTCGGCGGCGTCAAGATATCCAGACAAAGTGTTCCGAGAAATATGGGCATACTGCTTGAAGCAATGGAAAGGATGGCGAGTCTCGCCTGTGCACTAATGTTTTGGACTGAAATGCTATCTTTCTTGACTGTGGCTGCCATGTCAAAGAGAGATCGCAGTATCTCCATCGCATCTATGTAATTCTGCCAGACAGTAAAGCCACGATAGCATAATTCAATTGCGAGTATGCGATGAATAGATTTCTCGTCGTTGAGATATAAACTGATCGACTTAGATAAATCGATGAGAGTGCTACAGGAAGAGAATATTTGACGGATGAGGCAATTGGGTAGACAAACTAACTCACTTTATAGGCATAAGAGTGAACTTATGCGAAGCAATGGAGCCACAGATGAAGAGCCCAAGAGCGGCATTCATACTTTCCTTCTCAATATCAGGCTGGAGGACAGGGACTACAATAGAAATATAAGCATTGGGTGAATGGAAAAGCTGACGTTATGACCATAATGTTGCCACTTATCCACGAGTGACATGGCTGCTTCGTCCGACATGTTTGTAATAGTGGCATCAAAAAGGGTCCTTATCGGTTGTCGAAGTTCATCTGCATTATTCATGTCAGAAGTAATCCGAATAGGGATAGAAACATTATGAGCCTCACTGGATGATTCGAACCACATACGGCCCAAAAGTTCAAGACTCGGAGCTTTAAAGCGAGCGCCAACACATGTTGCTAAAGATGTCGCGTAAAATGAAATAACGGTGTTAGCACCTTCCATTAGCTCTGCCGTTTTCGTTAGTCTCGCCAAAATAAGTAAAATAAAACAAAAAAACCTTCAAAAAGGCTCATCGCCCGGAGGACAGCAATAATTGCCAACGCTCTGCACGCAGAAACATCTGCTGACATACACCAGATATCCTGAGGGTGAGATGGCTTTATTAATGTAGTGGATTTGCGACTAATCTAACGTCGTGAGATTGCGAGGGCAAATATGGATAAATACATACCCGCGTAGTCCCGCTAAGATGGAAGAAGGAAAGGCGCCCAACTTGCCGTAGCATATTGAATCCACGTCTTCATTAAGTCCAGGTGTGAGTAGGGCAGACAGGATCAAACGCAATCTATCGAGAGCCAACAATATTTCTCGGACTTCGTCTCTGCTGGTGCTAATCGTTTTCGTGATCGAGATGGCATCGACTACAACACGTTCGAGATTGAGTGAGAGGCTAGCAGCTGTTACACAGCAACCAATTAAAGCGGCATCTTAAAAACAAGGGTAATCTCCGTACCAGCATCCTGCCCGTCTATTCCATCGGCCAAAGGCGACCAGACAGTCTTTGGGATACATGCATCCCTTTCCAAGGCTCTGCGTGAGTAATTTGTGAGCTGGCAATTCTATACATGCATGGAAATACTTACAATTCGGCCCAACCTCCTTGACTCAATAATTCTACGACCTTATCTTCACCAATAGAACGCCTAAGCTCCTTAGTTTGTGCATCCCATAACCGGGCATGGTGATCTCCGTAAATAATCATTAAATTATTTCCACCAAGGCATATTCGCGTCACCGGTGCTACTGACCCAGGAATCAAGTAACGGCTGTCAGACGATGTTTCGTTTTAATGGAAATATGAATAAAGCGACAGAAAGATCTCACAAATGAAAACCATCGATGACGATGACGGCAATTGTACCATCACGTGCAATGCATAACGCACAACCACGTAATGGGCCCGTGGTTTCTTTCTCGAACTCAACAACCTTCGCAAGAGGTGTATTGAATACTGTCCAACAAGCGAGAAGTTCAAATTTACTATAAAAAAACAATATCACGTCAATTTTGGTGTCAAGTCAGAACACAAAGCAAAAAAGGCTGACTTGAAAGACCAGAACGCTATGGAGCCATCATCCCCGCCCCCCAAGATGTATTTTTCTCTCGTGCGAGAATTTTGCATAATATGTAAAGCCAGAACTTTTCCGCTTATCGGTACATCTGAGGTTTTGGCAGACGGTAAGCTTGAAGTCCCTGATTTATTGATTTTATGGGCCATTTGAGATAGAGAAAAATTTCGCAAATAACCATCGGCTAATGCATCCAGTCATCAATCACTGAACACACTTGTAAAGTATAGAATTTGCTTACAGTATCCTTGAACTATTAACTCCAGTTCCAAAGGTAAGGTGGAGGTAAGGATGGCCTTGGGACGTTTCGGTAGTGTTTCGGCACTCTGCCACAAAATCTTCGGAGTGGATTTGGTATCTGACAGGGAACATGCGAGAATTTGCTGTTGCTTATCATCCACGAGCTTGGTAACTAACAATTGCCCGTAACATAGCTTCATCGTATCGTACTCATCGACGCGTATCGATCGAAAGAGCTGCGGACTGTGCATACAGCGCAGACGATTGAATTGTCAACTCGTGAACTTCCATGGAATGCCACTTACTGTACGTTTGAAATAAGTGGACTCGAATCATGCGCACTTACTTCCTCACTATCTGCGTCGACCGTTGTCACTCTATGTAACTCAGCGCGATCCTATATTATTGATAAGACGATGCCTCAGGGAACCAAGCAACATAAAATACCTCAAAATAGAGGACATATGATTCATGGTCCATCCATTCGATGTCTTCTATTCCGATTGCGTGACTATGAAATAATAACTTCATTGATAGCCGTGAATATTCGAACATCTTTAAATGACAGATAGGAAATATCATTGACTATTTCCAGTGATCGAGATCAACGCTGACTTACACAAATCTCCCTGTATGACCATACTAAGCCATAAAGCTTCCCGTCTGCAGAGTAATACGTTCTTGAACCAGCGATGACCGTGTCCGGAACCAACATTCCTGCATCATGCGGTTCTGATAACGTCGACTTCCCATGCGCGGGACTCTTCTGACTTTCATCTTCCAGATGCTCCGTAGACTTTGTCATCATAGATCTTAAGGCGTTGGGAAGAGGAAGCGTAGAAAGGTGGAAACCACTTTCGTGTTCACCGGCGTTCTCTTCGTCAGGCGTACTTGGTGCTTTCAAAGAAGTTAGTGGAGCTCTAAGAATGAAATCCCTCAATATCAAGTGTCCGTCATGACTTATGCAATAGAAAGTATGAGAACCTGTGAACAAGAATTTCAGAAAGAAGCAATGTTGAAGCTCGGAGAAAGGATACTTACCGTCTTCTTCTTCATATATACCGTTCCCTGTTGCAGGGCCATGCAAATCGATTTGACACAGCACGTGGAGCCTCATTTCAGAGGGTGTAGTAGCCAACTCCAAGATAACACAACGAGAAGTATCAGGGACTGCTTCATCGTTGTCAGGCGTAAGTGCAGATAGTAAATTGTCGCTGGCAGCGGCAGCTACCAAAACAATAGTCTGAGTTACGATTAGTTTGAAGTAACCATGAATAATGCAATTACAACGCACATCTTCGATGTAAGATACTGATAAACTGGACCAAGTCCACATGTCTTGAGGCTTGGGCCGTCCATTTCCAACTGTGGGGGAGCTCTTGCATCCGTCCTCACCAAGTTTAATAGAGGCTGAGCATGATCCGTCGTCTAAGGAGAAAATGAACAGATCACTATAACCGAGGATAAGAGGAGTAATATATTCCAAATTCAATCCACTCACCCAGACGCCTGTAGAACAGCGAAGTGCTGTGCATGGTTGACAAACTGGATGGATGTCACAGAGTGACCTGGGCCCAAAAATTCAGGAACGATATGATAGTGTAACGCCCATTGGTGAAGATTTGCTATGGCCGACGTGCTAGGTGAGGCTGGAGCTGAAAACGACGGTGGGGTAGGTGCGCGAGAGTTCGTCGCTGACAATAAAGATCTAGGAGCACCACTTTTCCGTTTAGAAGCTGGGACTGCCTCAGCAATTGAAGACGGGACAGATTTGGGTGTTTTGTCTCTCTCAGAACCCGTTTCTGATGGAGATGGTCTTTCTCGCGGATTCTTGCCCTTAAGTATGTCCTTTAGTTTATCGGGTTCATCGTCAAAATCCACGAAATTCTTTGGGGCCTCGACCTGTTCCGTGTTAACACCTGAGACTACACGAGGTTTTGCAGTTACGTTGAATGTTGGAGACAGAATGGACTGTCCGTTTGTGGGTGAAGCGGACCCTGACCGAGAATGGGTAAGCTTGGGTGGCCGCGACCTGCTTTTCGGCTTGGAAGGTAAGGCAATCGCCACAGTGTTTGCGGTCTCGACGCGATGAAGGACGTAAACCGTGCCATCCTGACAGCCTAGCACAATTCCCTCCACTTCTGAATCTAGGTTTCCCCAGTATTCCAAAACCGATGGCTCTGAGTTGACAATGCTTGTTTCTAGAATATCGTTTGAATCACAGTTGTCCGCATCTTCAATACCTAAACATGAGATACTCGGAAAGGTAAGCGAGATGCTAAAGTCGGACGCGTTTCGTCTATCCATGAGGTATCGGTAAATGCGTCAAATCTTAGCACATTGCTCCAGTACCAGTATGAATCACTAAAGATACTTGCGGGAGTCAATGGCAGCCTCCAAAGATTGCGCACACGATGTTTCGAGGTTCCGCTATGATGAAAGCAGCTCTAAAGTGCTGAGGTGTTGGTTGTGAACAGAGAGGAAATTGACTTCTCGAATCCGAATCCAAAGTGCAAGACCGGATGCTCGTGATGCTCATGTACGGGGTGACCGTGTCACATGGCCCGCCATTTGCAATTGATGATCTTAATCACTATTTTGGGAAATCGATCAACATGAGGTGTGAACAGGTGTGAACGTTGTGAACCCCTTCGAGTTCGACCCTCGCCTGGGCTAATTGATGCCTTTCTGAAGCTTCAATCAAGTTGGAATATTATTTGCAATCTTTTACTTATTTAAGCGAGGAGAGCCGGAAAATTTTTACGCTCACCGTCTCAGGCTCGGGCTGCTCGGCAGTCATTCGCCAGCTATGAAGTTGGACAACTTGAACTTTGAAGCTTGAAGCTGAAGCTGAAGGCCCATGGGTGAACCGGTGATGAGAACCTCAGCTCAATTCCAAGTTACTCCTTCTCTCACTAAGTACTTAACAAGGATCAGCCGCGGTAATGAAGATACACTCTGAGAGTCCTTCCAATACATATGTAAAATCCTGACACACCATGCATTGTTCGATAACTTTCCCAAAATCGCACTATTCATCGCCCATTCTGACGGACACTCGAAATTCGTTGCCTGATGTCCAAGACTCCTGTGTAACCGTGAGACTCTGGGAATGCTCAGAGTACGAGATTTTGGCGATAGTCGTGCCTTCGCAGACGATCAAAACATCGTGTTTGAAATCCATCTTCACACCGTATGTATTGCCAGCAGCGACGCTGTTGGTCTCCGATCCTACGACTATGTCGTACTCATGCGTCGAAAGGTTAGATATGTCGATTTCCTTAAAATGAGCCCTTGGAGCACGTCAGGGCATAAGTATTAACTACCCTCAGATTAACTGACACTTACTTCGACATCTTGATTAGGCCTTTCAATTCAAAATCGTCCTCCAGCCTTGGCGTCTAAGTGAAAAACCAAGGGCATTCTTAATAAAAACACTAGTAACGGAAGTATAACACTGACTTGTACACAAGATATGAAACGTTTGAATGACGTCCACAAAGATCATTTACGGTTGAGTCATTGAACCAAAATGTACTTATCATCCGCACATGACTTTTGATCTCACTTTCAAGAGAAGTACATGTGCAACTGAGCAAACATTCTGGACGATGATACCGTTTCGGTGTAGTAAAAGGTCACCGAGCTAATAATAACCAAACGGCCGAAACTACAGTGCGATGTCTCGAAATAGGCATTTATTCGTATGACTCAAGAGGCAAACCAAGAGGCATTTGTTTCTGTATATTCAAATATCAATTCGAAATTTACTGGTCACTGATTTTGCTTCAGCGCTTCGAATAGACCATGTCGATCGCCCAATCCGTAAGTCAGTGTCCTTCGCTCGAAAATTCCTGGCCCAGCTTCTGGATCAAGTCGTAACTTTTGAAATGGGATTAGTCGAAAATTGCATTCGATGACCTAGTGACTTACCAAAGAAATAATATCATCTAGAAGGTGTGCTTGGCCTACCGCCATACCTAGAATATTACCTTGGTAATTTGCATTGACCATATGTACATGGAAATGATCTATGAAAATTTTGGTAGGTGACAGTAGAATACTCGAAAAGAAAAGAAAGCCCTCACAGTAACTAGGTTGATAGTGAACATACATTCGCAGTGATCCGTTTTTCAAGCCCCATTTCTCGTCGACTATGCGAATGGCCTCTCGTTGAATAGATTCAAGCAAGCCGATGTGCTTTCTACGTAAATCTCGTAGACTTCGAAGAGATCTATCCTGTACAATTGCCAGCAAATACAGTGAAGTAACAGTTTTGAGGTCCCATTTCATATCGGGTAAGATGAGGAAGTCAGGGCAAGTGTACAAGATTTTGTTTTGTTCAGATAGGCCGGTCAGAATATTCTCCACCCTATAGAAACGATAAGTATGATGCAATAAAATAGTTTTTACCCCACCATTGAGTGCGAGCCGCCGGAAAGGCTGCTATATATGGCTTCACGATTTTCTCATATAGCTCTGGGGTTTCATGTACAAGGACATGCTCTTGCTTCAAGTACTACAGGAAAGGACGGGGAAATTAAAGCCTTCGAGGCTTGTAATTTAGAGTTCTTACCTTTTTAATATGTGTATCTGTTGCCGGGCAAATAATATTGATTTTTACATCTCCAGTTCTATCTTCTCCAAGCCATCCAAAAAGCCAAGTATACTACCATGCACGTGTCAACATGCGGAATTTTAAATAGGAAAATAACATACAATATCTGTACTCTGTTCGAGCTTGATCCTAGTCAGCATTCCCGAGTTTCCAAAGAAACGGAGTCCTTCATCAGCACTGATAGTAGTCTTCTCGATGCGCACAACTGCCTTGACTCTCTCTAAAGAATTATCAGGAACAGGAAAAGTTCCCAAAAGGATTAAAGAATGAGCAAATGGGTCCTCATCAAGTATTCTCTCAAATGAAAACTGTTTGAGTGCATTCAGAGATGTTGGAGCAGCAGGGTGGGACATAGATGAGCGTTAAGGCCAAGCAAGATAAGCGCGCATCTGGGTGGAATCGATAGAACGTGAGAAATCTAAGTCACTTCACGTGCGTAGCTTCCTAAACCACCTATGAAAGTCACGGTCATTATCAAGTCACATATACTCTCAGAAAATGCCGGACGTACTTATGTCTGTTTACTAACTGTTACCAATTTTTCAAGAAAATGAAAAGTGGGTCCTGACATGACTTCTAAACCTGCCACAGCGGTAATGTGACTGGCGTCACTTATGAGAGGTTTTTGGGGTTCCGCAAATAATATGGACACGCTCTGAACGACAAACACCCCACAGAAGTTCCACTGTCATGACGTCAAGCAAATGCTCATATAAAGGAAGATTTGCCATACAGCTAATTTACATTCTTTTAGATTCTTTTCTTGTACGCCTAAACAGCAATGCCCACTACGAGAAGACAAGCTGCAATTGCCGAAGGCAAGATATCTCCCGCTAAAGACACTCGCAAAGCGAAGAAGGAATCAACTGTGCAGAACCACACCGAGCAGTCAAAGGATTCTCAAAAGAGAAACCGCGCAAGGGTTGAGGAAGAAAAGATGACTCAAGAGGCGCCCAAGAAAAAAGCCAAGGTAGACTCAAGTAATCAGCAGAAGGCCGATATGTATCATGCCGGTGGGTCAATCCGATTATTTTAACTCATTATTCAATTGATATCTTGTAAAGGCACTATCGAAAGGGGTCATATATACTTCTTCTATCGACCCCGAGTACAAGTGGATGAAGTTCGTTCAATTGATGATATTCGTAACTTCCACATTCTACTCGTTCCTCGTCCCCCTGAATTTGCTAAATCCTTCGAGTTATCTCCAAACTCAAAAAAGAAAGAAGATCCTGAAAACCTCGAACAAGCAGGGAAAAAAATTCTCGAACCAGGAGCCGATGCTGTTCCGGCTCCGGATAATTCGACTTCGAGTAAGAAAATATACAGGCTGATTACAGTCGGAAAGAAGAAATTACCTGATCCTAAAGGTCATCAAGAAGGAAGTCGTCGAAAGGAGACATTTTTTGCTACTGTTACCGCTGTAGGTGATGACTTGAACGAGCTCGAAAAAGGGTTGGGTGATAAGACATACGAAACCAAGACGCGAGGTATGTATTTAGTTCGTTAGATTCGGGGTGCGGGGTCTGATGGCATTAACAGGCGAGCGACATGAAGGTCCCGCAAGACTGGTGGCTCGTGGTGGATACGCAATTGTGAACTCTGACGCAGACACCCCATCGGCGCGTGTGACCCACTTGGGTTATCACGTCTCTCACCCCCCTCCAGCTGAGCTCAGCGACGTGCAGATGTCCCTGGGAATATATTCGGCTTCTTCCTTCATCTTGCAAATAAAGAATCCTCAAGCACCAGCGAATGGACCCCAACAGGCCCACTCGAAGGGCGCCGAATATCCTAATTGGATTATGCGAGACATCTTCGGTGCAGCATCAGCTGGTCAATCGACCAAGACCAAAGGCCGAAATGAATACGGACTGAGGTTTGCCAGCTGTGAAACTCCAGAGTTGTTAAATTACAAAGGCGCGGACTTGATATTGATTGCTGCTAAAGATGGTGAAGAAGGATTAGAGACAAGCCTGGCTGAAGGCAGGGGCAATGGTGAGAAGATACATCCTTTAAGACTTGTCGCGCAAAGTGGGTCTCAATTTTACATGATGTAGCCCTTTCAGATGCCGAAAAGAAAGAAGCACGAAAGTCTATTGCAAATGTGTTTAAAGAACTCAACCTGGACTTGAAAAAATTCCCCGTTGAATCGCTGGAAGGGAGTTGGATTTGATATTTCATTGGAAGTTTATCAGTAAAATGCTATTAAATAATGTGTCGATATATTTATTATCAATATAATGTACTTGTAAGTGGTTTCTTTCCAATCTCTTTCTTGACTTCAAGCCTGTGTGGCAAGCCCGCCAACGAAATAGTGACGGAAAATCGCGTTACGTCACAGAAAACGACGCGTCCACTACGCCACTCTGTTCCTCTTGAATTGTACCGTAAAAATGGGTATCAAAGGTCTGACTGCTTTGCTCTCTCAACATGCCCCAAACTCTATCAAAGAACACGACATCAAAACGCTCTTTGGCCGCAAAGTGGCCATCGACGCGTCCATGTCAATCTACCAGTTCCTCATCGCTGTGCGCCAAAAAGACGGAGAGATGTTGCAGAATGATGCTGGGGAAACTACGAGCCACCTAATGGGATTCTTCTATCGCACAATCAGAATAGTCGAGAATGGTATCAAACCAGCCTATGTTTTTGACGGAAAACCTCCAGAAATGAAGAAGGGTGTTGTAAGTCCTGTTTTACGCGTAGGGCTCGTTGATGCACTTAACCTTGGATTTATCGTATCACGCGTCTAGCTATCCAAACGTTTTGAAAGACGCGAAGAAGCTAAAGCAGAAGGAGAAGAAGCTAAAGAAATAGGAACCACCGAAGACTTGGATCGATTTTCCCGACGGACTGTCAAGGTCACACGCGAGCATAACGAAGAGTGCCGGCGCCTTCTTAAGTTGATGGGTATACCAGTGGTAGTCGTATGTATTCCTGCTTCTTGATGCTTTTTTATTCTGACACCTTGCACAGGCACCTTCCGAGGCGGAAGCTCAGTGTGCAGAATTAGCACGTGGAGGGAAGGTCCGTTTGTATGTTAGTGTTCGCGACGTTGCAACAAAAACGAATATTGCTTCTAGGTGTATGCGGCCGGCTCAGAAGATATGGATACCCTGACATTCAATGCACCTATCCTGTTCCGGCATCTTACATTCTCGGAGGCCAAGAAAGCACCCATCAGTGAAATTAATCTTCAAGCTGCCCTTGATGGTCTCGAAATGAATAGAAGTCAAGTGAGCACCTTGGATTCTTCGCATATCAATCAGCATGACTCAACTTTGTAGTTCATCGATCTATGTATCCTTCTGGGCTGTGATTATCTTGAACCGATTAAAGGTGTAGGCCCAAAATCAGCATTCAAATTGATCAAAGAACACGGCTCCCTCAAGGCTGTTTTGAAACATTTGAGAGAAAGGTAAGTCTTACCTTTGCTGTGTAGACTTCCACCTTATATTGCCTTCAGGTCAGAAAGTAAAAGGGCAGCAGCGGCCGAGTCAGATGAAGAAGTCTCTGAAGCTGAAGAACCTGCACCGACGTCCGACGCTGAAATACCAGACCCGGAAGACGACGATGACGAAGACGCCCCCGAAAAGAAATCTAGCGCGAAGGCTAAAGCATCTGCTACGAAGAGCAAAGGAAAAGGCAAAGGAAAGGGTGGCATTGTGGTGCCCGATGAATGGCTATGGGAAGATGCTAAAAAAATATTTGAGCACCCTGATGTGTTGCCCGCTGATCAAGTTGAGGTATGTTTTCTTCTTTGGTCCTTTGACACACCTTTTTATAATCTTGGGCGCTAGTTGGAGTGGGCCAATCCCGATGTTGACGGTCTCGTACAATTCTTAGTAACAGAAAAGGGTTTCAAGTAAGTTAAAGCATGTCTCTTCAACGGCAAAAGCTTTCTGACAAAAGCATGTAGTGAGGAACGTGTTCGGAAAGGTGCAGAAAAACTGCAAAAGTTCCTCAATACCAAACAGCAAGGACGTCTGGATGGGTTCTTTACCGTTAAACCCAAAGATAAAGCACCTCCAGCTAAAGGCAAGGATAAAGGCAAAACCGACACCAAGGCGAAGGGAGCAAAGCGGAAGGTCAGCTTCTTCGGATATCATGCAGTCTATTCCAACTTGTTGACACTTCCTACAGGGCGATGATAAAGCGGAGAGCAGTAGCAAAAAGTCACGGAAAAAATGATGTGTCTAGCGCCTTTATTATAATTTTACTGCATCATCTGTTACTTTTGGTTTTATT
>Ga0247779_1000331_pt1 | contig 32337 bp, 20 predicted proteins | sample UWRJL221509R5_FD_179925 | JGI IMG/M metagenome (GOLD analysis project Ga0247779, IMG submission 179925) | Plant litter microbial communities from Arlington Agricultural Research Station in Wisconsin, United States - UWRJ-L221-509R-5 | ecosystem: Environmental > Terrestrial > Plant litter >...
CGCGCCGGAGCAAGCGATCGCGAAAATGGCAGCCACGACGATGACAAACGGACACGCCCCCCAACACGCTCAAGGCGGCGGTTATGGCCCGCCCGGCGGTCCCGGTGGCTATGGCCCGCCCGGTGGTCCCGGTGGTCCCGGTGGTTACGGCCCGCCAGGTGGACCGGCTGGTTACGGGCCTCCCGGCTATCCGCCGCCCGCTGGTTATGGTCCCCCCGGAGCGCCCTACGGCGGCTCCGGCTATGGTCCTCCGGGCAGCCCGCAGCAGGCCGAGCTCAAAAAGAAGGCGCAAACCTGGCTGATCATCTCGGCCGTGAGCTTCTTCATGTGCAGCAGTTGCTTCGGCATCATTGGCGGCGTGCTGTGCTTCATGGCCATGCAGGCCGCCGATCAAGGCAACCTCAGCGACGGTGAAAACAAGCTCAAGTGGGGCAAGATCATCACCCTCGTGGGCTTCGCCATTAGTCTCGTGCTGGGCCTCGTTTTCGGCGCGCTCTGGATCGCCGGGCTGCTGGCTTCACATCCCTAAAGGCTCACTCCGCAAGCTCGAGCCGAGTCAGAAACTCGAGCAGGATCTGATTGAACAGCGTGGGACGGGTCAGATTGACCACGTGCCCAGCGTTCTCCAACTCGTGCAGCTCGGCGCGCGGCAATAGCTGCGCAAGCTCGCGGCACGGACCGAGGCTCTCCGGATCGTCCGTGCCGGCGATCAAGCAGGTCGGGATGCGTAGCTCGCGCAATTGCGGCGCGAGGCGCTCGGGCGAAGGCGAGGCCGCCAGCAGCTCGCGCTGCAGGTGAGCCAAAGCTTGCGGAGAATGCTCCAGCAGCCCCTGTCGGATCAATTTTGCGCCCTTGGGGTCGAAGCGCGAACGCTCGCCCCACACGAACTCTGCGCCCGCTTCGTCCAGGCCTCGTTTTTCGATGGCGTCGGCAAAACCGAGCGCCCAAGCGCGTCGCTTTTCCACGTCGCCCGAGGTCGGGTACGAAGCCAACACCAGCGCTCGCACGCGCTCGGGATGTAGCAGCGCGTAGTCGAGCGAGAGCTTGGCGCCCAAGCTCAAGCCGGCCAAGATCAGCGGCGTTCGCTGGCCCTGCACCAGTTCGTCGAGATCGGCAAGCAATGCCTCGATTCGATACGAGTCGGCGCCCTCGGGCGCGGGGCTGCGCGCGTGCCCGCGCAGATCGAACAGCGTGACCCGAAAACGAGCCTCGAGCAGCCGCGCCTGCAAGCGAAAGTTGCGCGCGCTGCCGCCAAAGCCATGGCAAAAAATGATGCCCGGGTTGCCCTCGTCGCCGAACGTTTCCGTGTAAAGCATCACAGTCTTCCCAAGCACGGAATTTTCTCGGTCGTCAAGCTTGATCCGGCAGCCGATCCACTCATATGGGAGAGATCGTGAGCCGCCCTGACCTGAACCCAGCGCAGCACGCCGCAGTGATGACGCTTTCGGGACCGCTCTTGGTCTTGGCCGGCGCCGGCACCGGCAAGACGCGCGTGATCACTTACCGCATCGCAGAGCTGATCCGACGCGGCATCGTGCAGGAGCGGATCTTGGCGGTGACCTTCACCAACAAGGCCGCCAAAGAGATGAAGGAACGCGCCCAACACTTGCTCGGCAAGCGGCCACGCGGCGTGCAACCTCCGGAGATCTCGACCTTTCACGCCTTGTGCGTCCGTATCTTGCGGCGCCACGCCGATCGCCTCGGTTACCCGAAGGAATTTGCGATCTACGACCGGAGTGACCAAGAAACTCTGGCGCGCGGCGCGCTGCGCGACATCCGCGTCAGCGCGGACAAGCTGCGTCCCGGGGATTTGCTGCATTTGATCAGCGGCTGGAAGAGCCAGGGGATCCGCCCGGCGGGCGCCGAGGCTGCGGCCCAAGGCGATCGCGAACAGCTCGCAGCCGCGGCCTATGCGCGCTACCAGACCCAGCTACGCGCCTGCGGCTCGATGGACTTCGACGACTTGTTGCTCTCCACCGAAGAGCTGTTCGACAAGCATCCGGAAGCACGCTTCGCAGAAGCCACGCGCTTCGATCACCTGCTGATCGACGAATATCAAGACACGAACGGTCCACAGTATCGCATCGTCAAATCATTGGCCGATCGCCACCGCAACCTGTGCGTGGTGGGCGATGACGATCAGTCGATCTACGGTTGGCGCGGCGCGGACGTCTCGCACATCTTGAACTTTCAGAAGGATTGGCCGGACGCCAAGGTGGTGCGCCTGGAGGACAACTACCGCTCCAAAGCGCCGATCTTGGAGGCCGCCAATACGCTGATTGCACACAACAGCTCGCGCCATTCCAAGATCCTGCGCCCGTTTCGCGAAGGAGGCCTGCCGCCGCGCATGCTGCGCATGGAAAACGAGACGCTGGAGGCCGAGTCGGTGATCGCGGAAATCCGGCAGAACATGCAGGGCGTCGACGAATCGGTGAAATGGCGCCCGAGCGACGTCGCGATTCTGTTTCGCACCAACGAGCAACCGCGGGCCTTCGAGCTCGAGTTGCGGCGCGCGCAGATCCCGTACGTGCTCGTCGGGGGCATGTCCTTCTACGACCGCAAAGAGGTGCGCGACGTGCTCGCGTACCTCCGGGTGATCGCCAACCCTGCCGACGAAGTGTCGCTGCTGCGCGTGATCAATACGCCGGCCCGCGGCATCGGCGCGGGCACGATCGAAGTGCTGATGCAAGTCGCGGTCGTGGAGGGCAAACCGCTGTGGCACATCTTGCCGCAAGCCTCGGCCAATGGAGACATCCCGCACACGGCCGGGGATCGCGTGGACGCGTTCCGCGCGTTGATCGAACAGTTTCGCGCCAAGCTCGGCACGGGCTCGCTGTTCGATTTCGCGCAAGAGATGCTGAAGACCGTCAACTACCGGTCCGAGCTCGACCGGGTATACAAAACACCGGGCGACATCGAGGCGCGCTTGAACTCGATCGCGGAGTTCTTGAACTCAATCGCGCTCTACGAACAACGCACCGAAGGCGCTACGCTGCAGGGGTTTCTGGAAGAGGCCGCGTTGGCCGGTCGCGAGGATCAGAAGGACGACGACAAGCGCGAACGCCGCGCGGTCACGTTGATGACGCTGCACAGCGCCAAAGGCCTGGAATTCCCGCACGTTTACCTGGTGGGCATGGAAGAGGGCTTGCTGCCTCACCAACGCTCGATCGTCGACGGCAAGAGCATCGACGAAGAGCGTCGCTTGGCCTACGTGGGCGTCACCCGCGCGCAAGACACGCTCACGCTCACCTTCTGCAAAGAGCGCATGAAGTGGGGCAAACCCCGCGCGCAGATCCCGAGCCGCTTCTTGATGGAAATGCGGGGCGAGACCGAACGCGCCAAAAAGGCCGCCGAAGCCGCGGTGCTCATGTTCCGCAGCATGGACGGCGGACCATCGCAGACCAAGCCCGCCGACAAGAAACCGAGCGCCAAACCGGCGAGCGCCCGCACGGCGAAGAAACCGGTACGGCGCGCGTAGCCGGCGCCGCGCTCAGTCTTTGTCCAAATCCTTGAGCTCCGCGTCGAGCTTCTCGTCCCATTGGTCGCGTTTGGGCTCTTTCGCGTCCTTCTTTGGCGCTTCCTTGGACGCATTCTGCTTGCGCCAGCGGCCGATCATCATCGCCGCAGCGACGCCCGCGCCGCCCATCACCACCGACAAACCGATGAACACGTTCTTCAGCTGGCTGCTCTCCTGCACCGCCATGATCTTCGGTCCATAGCGCTCGACGAACGAGGCCTGAATCGCCTCAGCCGTCTCTCCGTTGCGCAGACGGCGGCGGATCTCGTGACGCATGCTGAGCGAAATCGGCGAATCGTGAATGTCGATCGTTTGCGTCCAGCAACAGGGCGCCATCAATCGTCCCTCGATGGCATTGGCACCGGGCACGCTGCCCTGGATGTCTTCGCCGTAGTCGTCTTCTGGCGCAACCGACGCGGCCGGCGCACTGCTAGCGGGGGCATGCCCGAAAGCAGCGCCGGAGAACGACAAACCGACGCCCAAGATCAACGCCGGGAGGCCGCACGAAAGCGGAGAGCGAGTCATACCCGGGTTCTAGCGCGGAGCGCGCCGGCCCGCAGGCCGCTCACACATTCTCGGGATCACCGAGCGCAATTCACGGTGCTTTTCCCGGCGCAGCAAAACCCCGGAATTCCGGCCGAAATATCGCCCGGGCTGGAAGCATTTCGTCCTTGCGCAGCGGAGCCAAGAAGGGCCAAGAAGAACTTGCCCCCTGGACGACACTAGCCGACAACCACCCACAATGGCTCTCGAACACCCGGAATCGCATTCGGACCCGCTCGCGCCGGATGACTCACTGGATCCAGCGCGGGGCTCCAGTCGCCTACGCGTGAGCCCGAACACGCTGTTCGAGAGCGGCATCCCGCCCGCCCGGGAACGCGCCGAGGCACGGGGCGAACCGTCGCTCGAGCTCGAGCTGACTCTCGATGGCGGCGTCGAACGGCTGGAAGCCGCGCTCACCAACGTGGTTCGGACCGAGGCCAATCTCGGCCTCTTGTTGCGGGGCCTGAAGCATTTGTCGGCCAGCGCTCAGACCGCGCGCGCTGCCAACGACGAGCTGATGCACGAGCTCGACGAGCTGCGTGCTCACCTGACCCGTAGCCACGAAGACGAGCATGCCCTGCGTTTCCGCATGAGCCAACTCGAGCAGTTGCTGGACGTGATTCGTCACGAGACGACGCGCGAGCGCGAGTTCCTGATCGAACAACAGGACCTGTTCTTGGTCGAGATCTTGACCGATCACGAGCGACAGCTCGGCGAGCTGCAGCAGCGTTTGCGAGAGCCCAGCCAAACCCAAGTCGATGCCCGAAAGCTCGACGAGCTCACCGCGCAGCGCGATCAAGCGCGCGAGTACGCCACGCGTTGCGAGCGCGAACGTGACTTGGCATGGCAAGCGCTAGCATCCGCGGCCGCCCCGGCGGAGCGCATCCAGCGCAGCCCATCCGCAGCCACCGCCATTGCCTCGGTCAATTTGCGCTCGGTCGCCTTGCCCGCTTCCAGTGCCGCACCCGATACCGTGCGCTCCGAGCGTCCAGCGACGAGTTACTCGGTGTCAGGCGACGATATCAAAAGCGAGTAGCTCGGGGAGGGTTCGGCGTGGCCTCCCGGCCCCCGCCGTGGAAAACGCGGATTTTAGGCATCACGCCGCTTGACCCGCCCGGTCGCGGAGCCTAAAGTTTCACGAAGTTTTGAAAGCTCAAAGAATAAGCTGATGTCCGGGTCTGCCTCAGAGCCCGTTACCCAGGCCGAGCTGGAAGTCGCCGATACGATTGGGCGGCTGATGGAGTTCTGGGGATTCAAGCGCCCCATGGGTCGCATGTGGACGCTGCTTTACCTATCACCTGCCCCACTCGGCGCGGCCGAGCTGGGTGAGCAACTCAAGATGAGCGCTGGCGCGGTCAGCATGACGCTCAATGAATTACTCAAGTGGGGCGCGGTCAAGAAGAGCTGGCGACCGGGCGAACGGCGTGACTTCTACGAGGCCGAAACGAGCATCGGCAAGTTGGTGCAGCGGGTGCTGCGCGAGCGCGAGCTGGAGCTGGTGCGCCAGTTCGGCGAGGCCCTGAGCAACGCCGAGCTGGCGCTGCCCCGCCCCACCGAAGGCGGCACTTCACCCGATTTCAAGCGCGACCGGGTGCATGAGCTGCAACGCTTGGCACGGCTCGGCGAAACCCTGCTGACTGCGCTGGTCGCCGGCAAAGTCGTCGATCCGACCCCATTCCTGAAAGTGTACGGAGACTCATGAGCGAACCTGTGACAGCCCTGGCCCGCGACAGCGCGGGCACTGCTCTGACGCGCGAGGGCTCGGGCGCAATGTTCGACGGCATCGCCAAGCGTTATGACCTAGTAAACCGGGTGATTTCGCTGGGGATCGATCAGAGCTGGCGGCGCAAGACCGTGCGCGCGCTCGAGCTCGCAGCGGGCCACCGCGTGCTCGATCTCGCGACCGGCACCGCCGATCTGGGCATCCAAGTCGCACGCACGGAGCCCAGTGTGAACGTGGTCGGGCTCGATCCGTCGGCGAACATGCTCGACGTCGGGCGTGAGAAAATCGTGCGCGCAGGTCTCGTAGAGCGCGTGCAGCTGGTGCAAGGCGACGCCCAGGCCCTGCCCTTCGCGGACGCTTCGTTTGACTCCCTGTGCATCGCCTTTGGCATTCGCAACGTGCCCGATCGCGCGCAGGCCCTGCGCGAAATGGCCCGCGTCACGCGGCCGGGCGGCAGAATTGCCATCCTGGAGCTGTCCGAACCGCGAGGCGGTCTGATGGGGGCGATGGCGCGCTTCCACATCCATACGGTCGTGCCCTATGTCGGCGCGCTGCTTTCGGGTGTGAAGGAATACCAGTACCTGCAGCGTTCGATCGCCGCCTTTCCGCCTGCCGCCGAGTTCGCAGAGCTGATGCGGAGCTCGAACTTGCACGTGCTGGGCGTGCACGCCTTGACCTTCGGCGTCTGCCATCTGTACGTCGCGGAGCCGCGCAGGCCGGCATGAGCGATCAGATTTCAATCGGAGCCGCGAGCCCTCGGCTCGCGGAGGGCGCCGAGGGCAGCCGCGAGCTGCTCGAACGAATCGCCCGAGATCTGCTGCGGCTCGAGGGCAGTGCGTCCTTCGTTGCGCTCACTTGGCCGGTGCCACGCGTCCCGAGCGAGCGCTTGCTGGCGGCGGAAAGCCTTGGCACGGCCATGCTTTGGGCACCACCCGCCGACGAAGAAGTATGCGGCCTGGGCGCGGCCTTCACGCTCGAGGCACAGGGCAGCGAACGCTGTCGCAGCATTCAGGCTCAGGCGCAGGAAGTCTGGTCCCAGCTCGACACCAGTCGCTGCGACGCGGCCGCGCCCAGGCCGCGCTTCTTCGGCGGGCTCGCCTTTCAACCGGGCCAAGCCGAGCGCGGGCTGTGGCGCGGTTTCGGTGACGCGCGCTTCGTTTTACCCGAGCTCAGTTACCTGAAAAATAGTGCCGGCGCGTGGCTGTGCCTGGTCGTGCGCGGCGGCGGCTGGAGCAAAGACTCGTTTCGCGCCCGGCTCGAGCCGCGTTTGACGCGCGCGTTGCAGGCACTGTTCAGCTCGACGCCGGCGCGCGAAGCAGCGCGCGAGCTCGCTCGCGAAGAGTGCTCCGAGCCTGAGTTCGCACGGCTGGTGAGCGCGGCTCAAGCCGAGATCGAGGCCGGCCGCGCACAAAAGATCGTGGTCGCGCGACGCGTGAGCCTGAGCTTGGATCGCGAGCTCTTGCCGGAGGTCGTGCAGGGCCGGTTGCGCGACGATGCGCCCGAATCGACGCGCTTTGCGTTCCGTGTCGGCAGCGCCACGTTCTTGGGCGCGACCCCAGAGCAACTGCTGCAAAAACGCGGCACCGAGCTGCGCACCGAAGCGGTCGCCGGCTCGATCAGCGCGGACGATGCCACCGCTGCCAAGCACTTGCTCGAAAGCGACAAGGACATCCGCGAGCACGAGTTCGTGGTCAGCGAGATCTTGCGTTTGCTCGGCCCGCTCAGCAGCGAGCTGTCCCCCGCGCCCAGGCGCGAGGTGCATCGCTTGCGCACGGTGCTCCACTTGCGCACGCCGATCCAAGGCAAGCTTCGGGAGTCGAGTCACGTGCTCGAGCTGGTCGGCCGCTTGCACCCGACCCCTGCCGTGGGCGGCGTCCCCACGCTAGCGGCCATCGATTTCATCACGCAGCATGAACCGGATCAGCGCGGCTGGTACAGCGGCCCGTTCGGTTGGTTCGATGAAAGCGGCGACGGGCGGTTCGTGGTGGCCCTGCGCTGCGGCGTGGTCTCCGGCAAGTACGCCGAGCTGTACGCGGGTGCGGGCGTGGTCGCCGATTCGAATGCGGCCAGCGAATTTGCCGAAACGCGCTGGAAGCTGGCCGCGTTGCTGGGAGCGCTCGGGGTTTCCAGATGATGCCGACGCTGCTGACCGAATGGTCGCGGCTGCTGCTCGGAACTCTGGCTCGAGCGGGCGTACAGCACGTGGTGCTCAGCCCGGGCTCACGCTCCACGCCCTTCGCCTGGGCCGCATTGAACGAGCCTGGCCTGCGTTGCCACTCGGTTTGGGACGAACGAGTGGCGGCATTCTTCGCGCTCGGTCAAGCGCGCGTCAGCGGGCGACCCAGCTTGCTTTTGTGCACCTCCGGCAGCGCCGCCGCGCACTACTATCCGGCCCTGATCGAGGCTTCACTCGCGCGCCTGCCCATGTTGGTGCTGAGCGCCGACCGGCCCTTCGAGTTGCAGCACGCGAGCGCCCCGCAAGCGATCGACCAGCTCAAGTTATTCGGTGATTCGGCGCGCGCCTTCTTCGAGCTGGGTACGCCCGACGCGGCCGCGAGCGCCCTCCGCGGCGTCGTGCGCAGCGTGGCGCACGCCGTGCACGCGGCGACGAATGGCAATCCCGGGCCCGTGCACTTGAACGCCCGCGCGCGTAAGCCGCTCGAGCCCGTACAGGCCGAAGACGCTTCTGCGCACGGCCTGCGCGAGAGCGTGGATGCCTTGCTCGCGCGCGGTCCGACCGTCGCTGCCGGGGCCACTGTGCACGCTGACGTGACGCGCTTGGCGCGCGCCTGCGCGGAAACGGCGCGCGGCTTGATCCTGGTCGGACCCGAGCCCGTATATCGACCCGAGGCCACCAGCGCCTTGCTACGCTTGGCAGAAATCACCGGCTATCCGCTGTTGTGTGAGGCCACCAGCCAGCTGCGCTTTCTACCCGAGCTCGCCCCGGGCGTGCTGCGCATCGACGCCTTCGAGTGGTTGCTGCGCTCGCCGCGCCTGCGCGAGCGCCTGGCGCCCGAGTTGCTGCTGAGCTTCGGCGGCACGCCCACCTCGGGCGGCTACGAGCGTTGGCTCGACGGCGGGTTCACGGGTCAACGCTTCGTAATCGCCGAGCATGGCTTTCCCGATCCGCACGGCCTGGCGAGCGAGCTCGTCAGCGCCAGCACGGCTAGCGCTGCCGCGGACACCGCGCGCCATTTGCAGCACGCGCGCCTGCGACACGAGGCCGAGCGTGAACGCTTTCGTCATGCCTGGCGCGAGGCCAACCGCCAGACCTGGCTGGCCGTCGAGCGTGAATTGGCTCGACCTTCGGCTTTGCTGAGCGAGGCTTGCGCGGTGCGCGCGGTGCTCGATCATTTGCCCGAATCGTGCCAACTCGTGCTGGGCAATAGCTTACCGATCCGAGAAGTCGACGCCTACGTGCCGAGCTCGGCGCGCCCGCTCCGGGTCCTCTCGCAACGCGGAGCCAACGGCATCGACGGCCTGATCTCGGGCGCCGCGGGAGCGGCCAGCCTGTGCCGAGAGGCGACCGTGTTGCTCTTGGGTGACGTCAGCTTCATGCACGATTTGGGCGGCTTGGCCGTGGCACGCGAAACGGCCGGGCCGCTCGTGGTCGTCGTCATCGACAACGGTGGAGGCCGCATTTTCGAGCAACTACCGATCTTCGGTCAATTCGAACAGCACGCGGATGCGAGCCGATTTTGGCTCACCCCGCCCGCGGCCGAGCTCTCGCACGCGGCGAAGCTGTTCGGCTATCGCTACGCGAAGCTGAGCGACCGAGCCGGCATCGCCGGAGCCGTGCGCGAGGCGACCAGTCAACCGGGCGTGAGCGTGCTGCACATCGTGGTGGACGGCAACAGCGCGCGTGAATCCGATGCTCGTGTGCGGGCCGAGCTCGAAACGCTGGGCGGAGCGTTGGGGTGAGCGCGCTGCTCGCGCTGCACGGCTTCACCGGTAGCCCGCGCAGCTGGGACTTTCTGCCCGATCAGCCGCATGAGCAGCGCTTCGTGCCCGCGCTCGTGGGTCATCTCGGTTGCGAGGGCGCGAGCGCGGTCGGCGATTTCGAGGCGGAAGTGGATCGCCTGGCGCGGCTGTGCGCGCACCAAAGCCCGCTGCACGTCGTGGGCTACTCACTCGGCGCGCGCTTGGCCCTCGGACTCGCTTTGCGACACCCCGCGCGCGTCTCGCGCTTGACCCTGATCAGCGCGCACCCGGGCCTCGCTTCCGACGCCGAACGCGGCGAGCGGCGCGCCGCGGACGAGCGTTGGTGCGAGCTGCTGCTCACGCGCGGGTCGCGCGCCTTCGTCGATGCTTGGCAAGCCCAAGCCCTGTGGGCCACGCAAGCTCGGCTCGACGAAGCCACGCTGCAGCGCAAGCGCAACGAACGGCTGAGTCACGACCCGGCCGGCCTGGCTCGCTCCCTACGCGTCACCGGCCTCGGGCAAATGCCCAATTATCGCGAACAATTGCCGCAGCTGACCGTGCCAGTGACGCTGTGCGCGGGCGCCTTGGACTTGAAATTCCGCGCGCTGGCCGAGCTAATGGCGAAATCCGTAGCGCACGCGGAGCTCAGCATCGTAGACGAAGCGGGCCACGACCTCTTGCTCGAGCGCCCCGAGCTCATTACCGAAGTGATCCGACGAGGAGATCAGACATGACCGACATCGCATGGACCCCGAGCCAAGGCTTCGAAGACATCATCTACGAGAAATCGAGCGAAGGCATCGCAAAGATCACCATCAACCGTCCTCAAGTACGCAACGCCTTCCGTCCGCTCACGATCCAAGAGATGGAACGCGCCTTCGCCGATGCGCGGGACGACAGCGACATCGGCGTGGTCATCCTCACCGGCGCGGGCAAAGAGGCGTTCTGCTCCGGCGGTGATCAGAAAGTGCGTGGCGAAGGCGGCTATGTCGGCAAAGACGGCATCGCGCGCTTGAACGTCTTGGATTTGCAGCGCCAGATCCGCACCTTGCCCAAGCCCGTGATCGCCATGGTCGCCGGTTACGCCATCGGCGGCGGACACATCTTGCACTTGGTCTGCGATCTGACGATCGCCGCGGACAACGCGCGCTTCGGTCAAACCGGGCCGAAAGTCGGCAGCTTCGATGGCGGCTACGGCTCTTCTTATTTGGCGCGCGTCGTGGGCCAGAAGAAAGCGCGCGAGATTTGGTTCCTGTGTCGCCAGTACGACGCCGCCCAGGCGCTCGACATGGGCCTGGTCAATCGCGTCGTGCCCTACGCCGAGCTGGAAGCCGAAACCGTGCAGTGGTGCCGCGAGATCTTGCAGCATAGCCCGCTCGCCCTGCGTTGCTTGAAGTCGGCACTGAACGCCGACTGCGACGGGCAAGCCGGACTGCAAGAGTTGGCGGGCAATGCCACGCTGCTCTTCTACATGACGGAAGAAGGCAAAGAGGGCAAACAGGCGTTCCTCGAGAAGCGCAAACCCAACTTCAAGAAGTTCAAGCGCCTGCCTTGAGCCGAACGCGAGCCCGAGTCGAGCAATGAGCGCTACCGTACCGATCAGCACGTCGCCCCAAGCGGGCGTCCGTCCCGGCTCGGTCGCGGCCTGGCTGCTCGCCAGCCGACCGAAGACGCTGAGCGCTGCGGCGGCGCCGGTGCTCGTCGGCACCGCCTGTGCGTCGGCGCGCGGTGAGGTCCGCTGGCTGCCGGCCCTGGCCGCGCTGCTCGGCGCTTTGCTCCTGCAAGTCGGCGCGAACTTCGCCAACGACGTGTTCGACTTCGAGAAGGGCGCGGACACCGCCGAGCGGCTCGGCCCCACACGCGCCGTGCAAGCGGGGCTACTCAGCGCCCGCAGCATGCGCCGCGGCATGTGGCTCGTGTTCGCGCTCGCGCTCGCCATCGGCGTGTACCTCACGAGCGTGGCAGGCCCAGTGATCTTGCTGATTGGCTGCGCGTCGATCGCGTCGGCCATTGCTTACACGGGCGGGCCGTATCCGCTCGGGTATCACGGGCTCGGAGACGTGTTCGTGTTCATTTTTTTTGGTTTGGTCGCTGTGTGCGGCACGACGCTGGTGGAGATCGGCCACGTGCCGGGGCTAGCCGTCGCCTGCGCCATCCCCGTCGGCGCGCTTGCAACGGCGATTCTGGTGGTGAACAACCTACGCGACCGCGTGACGGATCTGGGCGCCGGCAAACGCACCTTGGCCGTGCGCTACGGCCGCGGCTTCGCCCTCAACCAATATCGCAGCTTGCTCGTCGTAAGCTACCTGACGCCGCTCGGATTGGCTATCCGCGGCAGCACTTCAGCTGCGGTCTTGCTCACGTTGCTCTCGCTGCCGTTGGCGCTCCAGACCGAGCGCGCGGTCACGGCCACGGAGGGTCGCGCGCTCAACGCCTTGCTCGCGGCCACCGCCAAGCTGCTGGCCGTGTTCGGGCTGTTGTTCGCGCTCGGCTTGTCGCTGCCCGGTGCGCTGGCGCATTTCGGCTGGGTGAGCCGGCCGTGACGCTCGCCGTGTCAGTGGTCTCCACTGCGCGGACCTTGTCTCGCTCGGCACGAAACGCGCACTCCGAGTGGACGCAGCGGGCCAGCTGCATCATCACTCTCGAGAGTGATGATGGCGTGCGAGGCCAAGGCGAAGCCGCGCCCTTGCCGGGCTTCAGCCCAGACGCCTTGCCCGCCTGTCAGGACGCGCTGCAGGCGCTCGATCTGACGGGGATTGCCGAGCGGCTCGGACCGCAGCAAGACCTGATCGGCGAGCTTGGCCGCGCTAGTGCGCGAATCCCCCCCCAGCTACCCGCTGCTCGCGCGGCGCTGGAAGGCGCGCTGCTCGATCTTTGGGCGCGCGCCGCGGGCGTTCCGGCCTGGGCGCTGCTGCTGCCGGCCGAGCCCGTACCGAGCGCGCGCGCCGTGGCTGCGCTGCTGATGGCCGAGCCCGAACAAGCGTTGACGGAAGCGCTGGCCGCGCGCGCGCGCGGCGTGACCAGCTTCAAATTCAAGATCGGACGCGCCGGCGCCTTGGATCGTGAGCTGCGAGCGGTAGAGCAGCTGCGCGCCGAGCTCGGACAATCGGCCTGTTTGCGCCTGGATGCCAACCAGGCGCTGAGCGTGAGCGAGGCCAAGCACTATTTGCCGCGTTTTGCGGCCTCACAGCTGGAGCTGATCGAGGAGCCGTGCGCGCCACGCCTTTTGGGCGAGCTGCGCGAGCTGGGCCTGCCCTGGGCGCTCGATGAATCACTCGCGACGGGCGCGCGTCCCCGACGCGGCGATCGGGCGGTGATCTTGAAACCCACGCTGGTCGGTGGGATCACGGGCTGCGTCGAGCTGGCGCGCGCCGCGCGAGCGGTCGACGCGCAGGTGATCTTCTCGCACGCCTTCGAAGGCGCGCTCGGCCTCGCCCTGAGCGCGGCCCTGGCCCTCGCCTTCGGTTCCGAAGTGATGGCGCAGGGGCTCGATCTCGAGGGCGCGCGCCTCGAGCCGCTGAGCCTGCCCGCTTACTCCGAAGCAAAGATCCAAGCCTGGTCCGAGCCCGGATTTGGCCTCACGGAGCCGGCATGAGCTTGTCGGTCCTGGCCGCGGCTCGGGCAGCGCCGCACGCGGAAGCGCTGGTTTGCGAGGGCCAGCGTTTGAGCTTCAGGACACTGGCGGGGCGCGTTCAGGCACGCTGCACGCAATTGGCAGCGCTCGGTGTGCGGCCACTCGACACGCGACCGATCGCCCTGGTCGTCGACGGCAGCCTGACCATGTTCGAGTGCCTGTACGCGTGCTTCGAGCTCGGCGTGCCGCTCTTGCCCCTGCATCCCCGTCTGACCGCACCCGAACGCGAGTACCTGATCGGCGCAAGCGCGGCGGGGCTGCTGATCGATCCGAGCCAGTTGCCACCCGCCCGCGAGTCCCCGGGCGAGGTCGGGCAATGGCCAGCCGTGCCCGACCAGCACAGCCTGGCGTTCGTCCCGAGCTCGGGCTCCACGGGCCGGCCCAAGCTGGTCGACTTGAGTCGCCGAGCGTTCCTCGCGCTTTCGCGCGCGGACGCGCAGCGCGTGCCGCCTCGCGACCAAGACCGCGCGCTGCTTTGCTTGCCGTTGTCGCACGTCGGTGGGCTGTCGGTCGTCACTCGCTCGCTCGCGGCACGGCGTTGCTGTGTCGCGTTTCACGCCGGCAGCGGCGGATTGCTCGGTTCCGTGCCGGAGCTGGCGCAGTGTTTGCTGGAGGAACGGATCACGCTGCTTTCGCTCGTGCCCGCCGTGCTCGCGCGGCTGCTGCGAGACGCGGGGCCGCTGGCCGCGCAGGCACCGCTGCGTGCCATTTTGCTGGGCGGTCAGGCCTGCTCAGCAGAGCTGTTCGCGGCCGCGCGTGAACGCGGCTTGCCGGTATTGACCAGCTACGGGCTAACCGAAACCTGCTCGCAAGCCGCCACGCTTGCCTTCCCGCCGCCTGCGTCAGCGCCCTCGAGGCAGGGGGTCGTGGGGGTGGGTTTTCCGCTTCCTGGCGTCGAAATGCGCGTCGTGCGCGGGCTGATCGAGGTGCGCGGGGCCACGCTCTTCAGCGGCTACCTGGGCGCCGCGGCGCCCCTGAACGCTGACGGATTTTTCAATACCGGCGACCGCGGAGAGCTCGATCCGGAGCTCGGACTGTTCGTCTTCGGCCGCGAAAGTGAGCTGATCATCAGCGGCGGGGAGAACGTGGATCCGAGCGAGGTCGAACATGCCTTGCTCGCCTGCCCTGGCGTGGAGGCGGCGCTGGTGTTCGGGGTTCCCGATCCCGACTTCGGCGAGCAAGTGGCCGCGGCCATCGAGCTTTCTGGCGGGGTCGAGCTCGATCAGCAAGCGTTGTTTGGCGCACTCGATCAGCGGCTCGCGTCGTTCAAGCAACCGCGCGCGCTATGCCGCTTCGAGGTCCTGCCACGACTAGCCTCCGGCAAGCTGGATCGCGCCCAAATTCGCGCGCGGGCCGTGCCGCAATTGCGCCCTGTTGCGCGCGGGTCACGCTGCGCCAAGTCGTAAAATCGGCTAAGCTGCGACAACTGTCATGCGCCCGCTCGCGTTCCACCTCAGTCTCCTGCCGCTCGTGCTGCTCCTCGGCCCGCTCCTCGCTTGTGAGACCCGCGCCCGCGAGGCCAGCCCGAGTCCCACGCCGAGCGCGCTGGCCGCTGCGAGCAGTGTAAACAGCCCAGCTGCGGCACCTGCTACCGCCAAGACATTCGGCGCTCCGATCAGCGCAGGTCCTGAGCTCGCGCTGGTCGACGTCCTCGCGAATCCCGAGCGCTTTCGCGATCAGAACATCACCGTCGAGGGCCACGTGCGCAGCGCCTGCACGCGCCGCGGCTGCTGGATGGAGGTCGCGCCGAGCGGCGATCCGAAGCTGCCCGGCTGCCGCGTCACCTTCAAAGACTACGGTTTTTTCGTGCCGACGGACTCCGCCGGCGCACAGGCCAAGGTGCAGGGCACGCTAGGCGTGAACAAGCTACCTCCGGAGCGAGTGGCGCACCTCGAGAGCGAGGGCGGCCAATTTCCGCAAAAGAACGCCGACGGCAGTGTCGACGAGCTGCGCCTGGTTGCGACCGGCGTGGAACTGCGGCGGCGCTAGACCGACCACCCGGCCGGTGACTCCAACTAAGAACGAGTCTTTTCTCCGCACCCTCGAAGTTGTGATACGCCGATGGGTAATGCGTTTCCTGACTCGCTTCGTGTGTGCGGCGTTGCTCTTGCTCGCCCTCCCCGCCCACGCCAGCGAAACGCACGTCGTGGCCTCTGGGCAGACGCTCGGCCGGATCGCGGACCGCTACAACGTGACCATCGCCGCGTTGTGTGAGGCCAATGGCCTGCAGCGCCGCGCGCCCCTGAAGGTCGGCCTCAAGCTCCGCATCCCCGAGGGCAAAGACGCCGTCGTCGGCGAGGAGAGCGAGGGCACCGATGCCAGCGAAAGCGCGACGCATCCCGGGCCTCGGGGCAACGACGAGCGAGACTCGGGCAAGGAGATCGACAAAAGCGACACCTTGCTGCCGGGCGGCATGCACGTCGTCACCCCACCGGGTGCTGCGCCCGCCTACTACTTCGAGCCCACCGGTCCCGGGCGCCACAGCATGCGCCCGATCCTGGTCTACCTGCACGCTCGCGGTGGTCATCCCGAACGGGACTGCCAGCGCTGGGCACCGGTCGCACGGCGACTGGGCTGGCTGGTTTGCCCCACGGGTCCCGCGGCGTATGGCGATGGTCGTGCCTGGGACAACAACTGGCCGTCCGCACACACCGCGACCATGGGCGCGATTCAGGTGCTCCGAAAGAAGTACGGTCGACGGGTGCAGCTCTACGGCAACACTCTGATTGGCTTCAGCGAGGGCGCGTACGCGGCCATGAACGTCGGCGTGCGCGAACCCCACGTGTTCAATCGCTGGCTCATTTTGGCGGCCACGGACCACTATTGGGGCGGGCCGGGGATCGAAGCCCTGCAGACCGCGAAAGAGCGCGTACGCCGCGTGTTCTTGATCACGGGTGAGCACGACGGCGTGATCGACGGCACGCACCAAGTGGAAGAGTGGCTGGCGCGAGCGGGGGTCGATACCCGCGTCGTGACCCCGGGCGACATGGGCCACGAGCTAGCCCTGGACCGCAAGCCCGAGCTTTACCGCCAAGCCCTGGCTTGGCTCGACCGCGGCGATCGCAAGGGCAAAAAGAGCAAGAGCACGGGCGAGCGCGGAGAGCGCATCGCCCGAAAGTAGCTGCGCGCCGCGCCGGCGAGGCGCGCAGCGCGCGGCTCAGTGCCAGGCGGCGGCTTGCTGGACCGGCTTGCCGGTGCGATCGTGCTCGGCGATCAACGTGCGCGCCAGCAGGTCGCAATCGACGCACGCGGGGAAGCGCGACTGATGCTCGCAGATCAGCTGCTTAGCGGTGGGTGGGCTGGCGCTGAACTCTTCCGGATCGAGGTGCCGACCGCAGGCGATGCAGTGAATGTGCTGCTGCTGCTGGCCGCTCGGGCCCGGCGACGTCTCTTTGCGTTCGCGTTTGGTGAGGCGCTTCTTTCGCTGCATGTTGGCGGCACTTAACTCAATCAGAGGACTTTAGGTCAAGCGCGTTCTGTGGACAGCTCGGCGAGCAGCTGACGGGCGCCGGCATGCTCCGCGTTCTCCGCCAGTGCCTTGGCCAGGAGCAGCTTGGCTTTGCGCGGATCACCGGACTTTCTGGCCAAAACAGCCAGGTAGTAGTTGGCGTCGGCCTTGGCCTCGGAGGGGGCGCCGTCGGTGCTGCCGGCGGCCGGGGGTTTCATGATTGCAACCGCGCGGAACGCTCGATGCGCGACCTCGTCCTCGTCGATTTCCACGGCCAACTGCCCGAGCCGCATCGCCAGCTCCCCGTTCTTCGGGTCGAGCTCGAAGGCTTTGCCCAGGGCTGCCAAGGCATCGGTGAGGTAGCCCTCGTCCAGGTGGATCTGCGCCATCGTGGAGAAGACCCCGCCCAAGGCCTTGGTGCGGCGGCCCTTGTTGGCGTCCGCGATCGAGTTCAAGAGCAGCAGCGCCTCTTCGGCGCGTTGCGCCGCGGCATAGGCCCGCGCCAAGAGCACCACCACCTCGACACTGTCGGGATTGTCGCGGCGGGCCGTCTCGAGCACCTCCACCGCCGCCGCCGGATCGCCCTCGGGCGCCAAGAGCAAGGCGCCCACGCGTAGCAGTCCGGTCATGCGCCGCGCCGGATCGGGCTCGTTGCTCGCGTCCTCCAAGAGCAGATCCGCGAGCTCACGGCGCGCGCCGAGCACGTCGTACACGACTGCCAGGCGCTGGCGAAGCTCTGGGTGCAGATGATTTTCGGCCAACGCACGCTCGAGCGCGGAGCGACAAACGGCAAGTCGCCCAGCGAGCTCGCAGGCTTCACTGTAACGCAGCGCCGTCTCGATCAGTGACTCGCCTTGCTCGACCTCGACCAAGCGCGCCAGCGTTTCGATTGCGCCTTCGACGTTGCCAGTGCGCGCGTCGAGCGAGGCCAAGCGTCGCAATGCGCTCAAATCGTCGGGATTCGAGCGCACGAACTCGGACAGGCGAGCGCGTGCGCCCGACAGATCGCCCGAGCTCTCGAAAACCGTGACCAAACGCAAGGTGAGCCGAGCTTCTTCGGCCGGCTCAGCGCGCACGATCGCGCGTTCGATCGCCTCGATCAGCTCCGAGACCACGCTTGGGTCGGTCGCGTACGCGTGCTCGAACGCGACCACGGCTTCGTCGTCTCGACCGAGATCAGCGAGCACCGTCGCGCGCTTGCGTTGCAGCTCCACGCTGTTCGGATCGGAGCGCAACAGGTCGTCGATCACGCTCAGCGCAGCTTCGGGATTCTGCGCCGCTCGGTGGGCGTCCATCAGCCGCTCGAGCAGCTCGCGTTCGCCCGGGCGGTCGCGCACCGCTCGGCTCAAGAGCTCGGCCACGCGAGCAAACTCCAGGCGATCCGAGAAGCGCACCACGAGTAGGTCGCGCAGCGCGGAGTCGCGTGGGTGGGCCTCGAAGCCCATCGCCAGCGCGCGCTCGGCGCCCTCTGGGTCGCCGAGCTCCTCGCGCATGGCCGACAACTTGCGAGCCAGGGCGGCCGCCGTTTCACCTTGGCTCGTACGCAGCAGGCCTTCCAGTGCATCCGAGATGGCCAGCGCATCACCGGTCGCCTCTGCCAAGCGCAGCACGCTCTGCAGCAGCTCTTGCTGCGAGGGCTCCCATTCCAGAGCCGCGCGGCACACGTCGAGCGCCTCCACCAGGCGTCCCTCGCGCTCCAGATTGCCCACCAAACGCAAGGAAAGCTGCACGACCGCCGAAACGTCGCGCGCATCCTTGGCTTGGTCGATCTGGCTGGCCAAGAGCCTGGACAGTTCCCCGCTCCGGCCCTCGCGCTCCAAAAGCTCCGACAACACGCGCGCGGCATCGCGCTGCGAGGGATCGTCGCTGATGATGTCCTGCAGGAGCGTGATGACCTCGGCCGCGCGCGCGGGTTGGCCGAGCAGCGCGTTGACCTGCTCGATGCGCAACGCCGAGCGTTCTGCGGCGTCTTCGACCACCGGCGTGATGCGCGAGACGAGCTGCACGAGCCGCTCGGAATCGGCGAGGCGACGCACGAGCTCCAGCAACGGCTGCCAAATCGAGCGGTCCGCGGGATCCGGCGCGAGCAAGAGCTCGTACAAATCCGCCGCGCGACGCCACAGCTCGGGCGTCTCGGAGAAGCGCTCGGCGACCGCCAAACGCAAGCTGCGCGCCTCGTCGGGCGGCAAATGCATGGCCGCCTGCGCTCGATATTCGAGCGCCTCGACCTCGCGCCCGGACGCCTCCACAAGCTTCGCGAGCTCTAGCCGCACCCAGGCGGCATCACTCGGCGATTCTTGGCTGGTGTCGAGCTCGAGCCCGGCCTTGAGCAAACGCTCGCTGAGCTCGGCGTCGCCCAGGCGCTCCGCGACGCGGACGCCTTCTCGCACGCGCGTCAAGGTTGCGTCAGGGGCTGCGATTTGACCCGCCAAAGCGTTGGCCAGGGCGCGATCGTCGCCCGTGGCGCGCGCGATGCGTTCCAGCAACGTCGCCACGCGCGTGGGGTCGAGCGCGGCCGCCGACTCCGCGAGCAGTTGGCGCGCTCGCTCGAAATCCGGCGCGATGTCGAGCGCTCGCTCGAGCAACTCCAAACCTTGCTCGGCACCGTTGGCATCGGCCAAACGCACCTGGGCCAAGCGATAGAATAGATCGCCATCGGCGTCGGTTTTAGAGGCTTGCATTTGAGCGGCGACGCGTCGCTCGAGCACTTGCGACTCACGACCTTCGTCACCCAGACAATCGTACACCCGACCCAGCGCCGCCCAAGCGACGTCGTCGAAGTTCGCGGCCGAATCCAGGCTGGCCTCGAGCGCGCGGGCGCGTTTGCCGAGCGCATCTTTCACGCGCGCCAGATCGCCGAGCCCTTCGGCGTGCAAGAAAACCAGATCGGCCAACGCGCGCGCAGCCTCGGGTGGCGGCAAATCACGGCCCAGGCGGCTCTCCAGCGCGCGCGCCAGCAAATCATGGCGCTGCTGGCTGCGCAGAGCCGTCTCCAAAGCCGCGGCATCTGCCGGGCTTTCGAGCGCGGTCTCGAAAGCGGATTCGATGAACTCGCCCGCGCGCACCGCGTCGCCGCGCTTGGCCGAGATCTCGCTGAGGGCGATCAAGGCTTCTGCCTTGCTCGGCCCTTCACGCGAATCGTCGCGCCCCACGACCAACAGCAGCGAGCGATACATGCGCTCGGCGCGCTCCAGCTGACCATGCTCGAGCGCCATGCGCGCCAAGAGTTGCATGATGCCGGGGTGCGCTGGGTCGATCTTGGAGGCGGAATCGAGCTCCTGCAGGGCCTCGGCTTCACGCTTCGCACCGAGCAGCGCGCGAGCCATGAGGAAGTGCGCGAGCGCGCGATCTTTCGGCCGGCGTGCGCCGTAGCGGTCGATCTGCGTGGCCAGGACCTGCGTCGCTTCGTCGTAGCGTTGCGCCAAAAACAAGGCATTGGCCAGCTGCAGCCGCTGCTTCTGGTCGTCGGGCTCGAGCTCGATCGCGCGCGCCAAGAGCGGCACGGCAGAGGCCGGATCCGAGCGCTGTTCGAGGTGCAAGGCAGCCGCCTCGCGCAGCAGCGAAAGCGTGGCCTTGCGATCGGTGGCGCGCTCCGCTTCTTCGGCCAACAGCGCAGCCAGCGCTCCGTAGTCTTCCGCTTCGCGATACAAGGTCGCGAGTCGCGCGCGCAGCGCGGGCGCGTTGACCGCGAGCGGAACGGCGCGCTCCAGGCTCGAGCGAGCCTTGTCTGGCGCTTCGATCGAGAGATAGGCCGCAGCCAATTCGAGTGCGCGATCGGCCAGCATTTCCGGCGAGGACTGCGCGCACAGCGCCTCGAGCACTTCTGCCGCGAGCGCGTACTCTTTCTTCCCCAGATAGATGCGAGACAGCGCTTCGAGCGAAGCCTCACCGCCTAGCGCGGCGCCGGCGCGATGACAGGTGATCGCGCGCTCCAAGTCGCTCAAGCGATCTTCGGCCAACTGTCCCGCACGCGCCCAGAGCGCGGCGGCGCCGGAGTTGTCACCGGCCGCCGCGCGCGCGGTCGCCTGTCGCTCCCAGAGCGTGACGATCTCGCCGTGCTCGCCCCGCTCGTCCAAGAGCAGAGAAAGCCGCGTCACCAGCGAGCGAGCGACCTCGTCGCCTGGCTCCTCCGAAAGCAACGCTTGGAAAAGCTCGATCGCGCGAGCACTGTCGTCCAAGCGATCGGAGCACAAACAAGCCGCATCGCGACGCAGCTCGCGACGGCGCGAGCTTTCGAACGGAAGCTCCGCCGCGGCCAGCAAGCGCGTCACCACTTCGCCGTACAGCCCGGCTTCGGTGAGCCGCTCCGACAGCTCGCTGACGGCCCAATCGGCCGCGCGTGCCTCGGCGCTGTCGGCGGCCGTGCCCGCCACTTGCCAGGCCTTGACCGAGAGCTCGAGCAAGCGCTCGCACACCTTGCGCCCGAGCGCGCGATCGGCGTGATTGGCGCCCGCCACTTCGATGGCCTTGCCCCAATCCTCGGCCGCGACGAACGACTCGAGCGATGCAATCATGTCGCCCGTGCGCGTTTGATGCAGTAGGCCGAGCTCGCTGTACAGGCGTCGCTCGCGCACCGGGTTGCTCTCGACGGACACCTCTTCGGACAGCAGCTCTGCGAGCTCGTCGAAGCGCAGCTCGGCCGCGAGCAGCGATGACAACGCTTCGAACGTCTCCAGATCACGGCCATCGTGCGTCTGCACCAAGCGCCAAGCCGTGATCGCCTGCGCGCGGTCGCCCTTGACCTGTTCGTGCAGCAGCGCGATGCGTACGCGATCGGCGCGCGCCGCCGCTGAATCGGCGCTTTGACGGGCGCGCAACGAAAGCGCGGCCACCAGCTCGTCCCAGCGCTCGGCGCGTTCGAGCGAGCGGCACAGGCCGTCGAGCGACGTCTGATCGAGCGGTGCCAGCGCCAGACGCGCCTGAAAGTTACGCACCGAGCGATTGGCGTCACCGAGCACGGTCAGCGCTAGCTCCGCGGCCTCGCCCAGCACCTGCAGCTGTTCGGCCTCGCCGGTTTCGAGCCCCGCGCGCTGCTCGAGCACTTGCGTGAGCTCCAGCAACTCCTGCGCGTTGCGCAACAGATCGCTCAATTCACGTGCTGCATGCAGCGCGGTAACCGGCGCTTCTGGAGCCAGGCCGAGCACCCGTCGATAGAGCTCCATGGCGCGGGCCGGATCGTGCAGCTCGACGCGGCACACGTCGCCTGCCTCGGACAGCAACGCGGCACGCAGTGCGGGCTCGGACTCCTCTTCGGCCACGCTCACCAGCGTGTCGGCACGACGCCCTTGACCGCCCACCTCACGAGCCAGCAGCGCAAAACGCTCACGGCGCGACTCGAGCTTGGGCTCGAGCACGACCAACGTGAGCAGGGTTTCGAAGGCGCCCGCGTGGTTGCCGAGCTCCTCCAAGCTGAGCTTGACTACCTCTTCGAGCAGTACCAGGCGCCTCGCACGCGGCGCGCTCTGGGCCAACACCTCGAGCATGCGCACGACGTCGACGGTGCTGCTCGTGGCACGGTAGTGGGCTTCCAGCGCGCGCGCCGCGCTTTCGCGCGACGATTCGCCGCTCTCCAGCATGGCTTCGGCCGAAGCGGGCAGAGCCACGATGCGCTCCAAAAGGGCTACCGCGTCACGCACGTCCGTTTCGCGACCGAGCATCTTCTCCGCCCAACCGAGCGCGGGCAGTGGCTCGTTCAGGTCCAGCCACAGGGCGGCCATGCGCCCCATGGTCTCCCCCGGATCCGGGCTCTTGTTCGCGCTCAAGCGCAGACTCAAGAGCTCGATCAGCGGGCGGCGATGGCCGTGACGTTCGTACAGGCGCTCCAGCGAAGACTCGACGCGCGTGTCTCCCGGGCTGAGCTCATTGAGATTTTCGAAGTAGGCGATCGCACGTTCGGGGTCATTGGCAAAGTCACGAGCGGCCATGGCCGATTCGCGCAAGATCTCGATGCGCTCCACTTTGCCGAGTGGCTCTTTCAAGCGACGGTCGTACAGCGCGAACAAGTCGGACCAGCGCCCCGCGGCGTTGAACGACAGTTTGAGTCGGTCGAACGCCCATTCCGCGGCCGGACAGAGCGCGGTCACGCGCTCCAAAAGGTGCACCACGCGCTCCGAATCGTCGAACCACTCTTCGTGGAATTCGACCACTTTGCGTCCGAGCGAATCGGCGATTTCTGCTGGCAACTCGCGTTCGATGGTGCGCGTATAGGCCTCGGCGACCGGTCCAGGTCGATCCAAACGGCGCGCCATTTGCTCTGCGAAATCCCAGAGCTGCTCCTCGCCGGGCGCGGCCTCGGCGCCGCGCAGCGCGAGCCGGAGCGCCTCGTCTGGTACGTCCGTCTTGGTTTCGAGCAGTTGCATCAGCCAGCGGCTGCGTGCGGCAGCCAGCTCCGGAGCATCGTTCGACACGGCCAGTAGAGCTTCGATTACGTCCGCTCGTGCCGACGGATCTTCCGAGCCTTCGGCGACGCGTTCCAAGATGGCAGCGGCGCCGGCGCGGGACTCCGGCACGGACAAGGCCTGATGCACGACGCGCAGCGCCTCGGCGTCGCTGGGATTTACTGCCAAAATGGGCTCCACCAAGGCAAGTGCCTCTTTCGCTCGCGACAGCGAGCCAATCATCAACGCGGCCCGGCGCAGCTGGACCGCGTGGCGGGCCTCCGGCTCGACTCGCGTCACCAGGTTATCCAATGACTCGAGCGCGCCCTTGCTGTCCCCGGCAGCGGCTTGTAAACGCGCAAGCTCCGACAGTGCGTCCGTGCGCTCGGGATCGCGTTCGAGCACTTCTCGGTATAGCTTGCGCGCGTTCTTCGCGCTCTCGAACAACGTCTCTTCGACGTGCGCCCACTCGATCAGCACGCTCGCGGGGTCGGAGGCGTGCTCCAGGCGATGACGGAACAGCCAGCGATAGTCTTCGACACGCTTCGGAGTTCGCTCCGCGTGGCTCAAGAACGCGGCAAATGCCTCACTGTCCGCTGCGCCCTCGGCGCCGGAGCCTTGCAGTAGGTTGCGAAAGACTTCGGCCGCGCTGTCGGCGCGTTCGGGATCGCGGGCCAAGGCGCGTGCCTGCGCCAGCTGCACCGGGCGCGCACGCCCCGGCTGCAGGCCGCGCGAGAGCGCTGAATCGACCAGCGCCACGAAGGCCTTGCCATTGCCGGTTTGCACGGCTCGTTCTTCGAGCCCCAAAAGCAAAGACACCAGCTCTCGCTCGTCGCCTACCCGCAACAGCACTTCGAACGCAGCTTTCACGGCCTCGAAATCGCCCGCGCGTGCGGCCAGCTCGACCAGCCGCTCGGCGGCTTCGCGGTTGTCCGGGTCGGCGTCCAAGACACGTGCGAACAAGCGCTGCGCGCGCACACCGTTGTCCGAAAGGCCCTCACTCAGTCGGCCTCCTTCCAGCCAAACCCGCGCCGCGTCGCTGCGATTCTCCGGCAGCGCTGCCAATGCGTTGCCCAGGCGCTCGAGCAAAGTCGCGCGTAGCTCGGGCTCGCTGCTCTGCGCCAGCCGTCGTTCGAGCACGGCCTGGACCAGCTTGCCGTCGTCCTGCTCGCGAGCGAGCTGCTCGATGGTCTCCGACACGTAGTCGGACAGATCGCTGCTCTGCACGAGCTCGCGATAATGTTCCAGCGCTCGCGCGCTGTCCTTGCGCGAGGTTGCCACCTCGGCCAAGCGCAGCAAGGTCCCGTTGCGGCGCTCGGAGTCGAGCTGCGGCAGCACGCGCGACAGCTCTTCGTACACGGCGGCCGTGTCCGAAGCCTCGCTCAAAGCATCCACCAGCGATTGGTGCAGCACCAAATCACGCGGTTCTTCCGCCACTGCGCGCCGCCAGATGGCGATCGCTGCCGCCGGATCGCCGAGCTCTCGGCGATGCAACAGCGCCAGCCGCTGCAACAGCTCCCGGCGGCGCAGAGAGTCGGGCTCTCGCTCCAGCAGCGACGAATATAGCGCCAAGCGCTCCGCTGGAGCGCCCTGCTCGGTGAGCATTTCGTCGATCCGTTGCATCAGCTCGCGCGACGACGGGTCGCGCGCCAAGGCGCGTCGATAGGTTTCGATCGCGTGCGGGATGTCACCCGCGCTGGCCAAGGCGTCGCCGGTGGCGGTGGCCAACGCGAGCAGCGCGGGCGTATCGAGCGGTCGCTCCGCGAGCGCAGAGCGGAGCAGCTCGGCACTGCGCGCGCTGTCGCCGGACAGCGCCGCCAACCGTCGCACCTGGGCCAAGCGTTCCCCGACTTCCGAAGGGGCATGGTCCACGGCCAGCCCCAGCGCGCGGCCGGCACAGTCCAGCGCTTTCGAGGGATCTTTCAGCACCGTCTCGGCCAACCAGCTGGCTTCGTCGAGCGCGTGGCAGCGTTCACGTGGGTCGGGGTTGAGCTCGGCCCGAGTCTCGAGCACTCGCACGAGTCCAGCGCCGGGCTCCTCACGCCGAAACAGCGGCTCGAGCACGTCCGCGGCGGCCAGCCGCGCATCACCTGCGAGCAGCAGCTTCTCGGTCGCGCTGCGCGCCGTGCGATCGTTCGGATCGAGCGCGAGCGCGCCCTGCAGCGCGCGCAACGCGCCCTGGGGATCGCCGAGCCGGGCAAGGCGCATCTGACCGAGCTTGACCAAGAGCGCGATCCGCTCGCCGCCCTCCAAGAGCTCCGCTTCCCGTTCGAGCACGCTCGACAGCTCGCCGAAGCGCTGCGTCTGCTCCAGCAGCGGCACGATCCGCTCGTTGATTTCGCGCGAGGGGCCGCACAGCGCGGACAAGCGCTGCCAAGCGCCCAAGATCGATTCAGGATCACGGCTGCGAGCCGCGCGCAGCTCTGCGGCCTGAAACGCCAACTGCCGCGCCAGGCCGGGGTCAGTGCTGCGCTCCGCGCGCACGAACAGCACGTCCGACAGGCCTTCGTCGTCGGACGCCTCGCCGTACAGAGCCTCCAATCGACGCAGGGCTTCCTCGGTCCAGGGCGAGCCGATCAGCGCGCGCCAAGCCACGATGGCACGCGCCGGATCACCGCCCTCGCCGTCGCACAGCCGGGCCAAGCGCCTGGCGGCAGCCTGCCGCGGCTCGGGCCCGGTCTCGAGCGAGACCACACGCTCCAAGGCCGCGATCAGCTGCTTTCTTTCGGCGGCCTCGGCGTACAGATCGGACAGTTGCTTGGCCGCTTCGAGCACGGCGATGTCATCACTGCCGGCCTCGATCACCTGCTGAAACGCGGCTTGGGCCCGCTTGAGATCGCCAATCTTGAGATACACGTGGCCCACGTCCACGCCCACGCGCGCGCGCACGCTCAGCACGCGACTGGTCTGGAGCGCGCGCGCCAACAGCCGCGCGGCTTGCTCCGGCTGGTTCAAGCTCAAACTGAGACCGACGAAGCGACGGCGCAAATCATCGTCACCGGGATCGCCCGCGACTACGGGCGCGAGCAACTCCAGCGCGCCAGCCGGGTCGTGCAGCGCGTCTTGGCGCAAGATCCCGAGCCGGCGCTGAACTTCGACTCGGCGCGGCCCGCGCACCTGCTTGAGCTCGACGCCCAGCATGGCAACCGCGCGATCGATGCGGCCGGTCTTCTCGTACGCGTCCGAGAGCGTGGCCGCGGCGCGCAGCGAAACCGTGCGATTTTCCAGCAAGGCCTCGGCAGAGCGCAGGGCCATGGCGTGGGTCGGTTCGAGCTCGAGCAAGCCCTCGACGTGGCCGAGGGCGCGCGTCGGATCCTTCAGCTCGGACAAGCACAGGTCGACCAACCACTCGCGCAGCAAGGTCGCTTCCTCGCTGCTGGGCGCGGGCTCGCGTCGCAACGCTTGCTCGAGCAGATCGACGACATCCTTGTGACGGCCACGCGCGATCAAGCGCTGCACGACCACGGAGCGAACGTCTTCGCGACTCGGATCGAGGCGCAAGATGCGTTGTCCGATCTCGATCGTCGCCTCGTCGTTGGCCGGTGCGGCTTTGACCAACTCGGAAGCTTCGTGCAAGAGGCCGGCGCGGCGCACGGGCTCGCTTTCGCGCGCGCTGGCCTCGACGTACAGCTCGGCCAATTTCGTGGCTTTTCCAGCGTTGCGCAGCAACCGCTCTTGCAGCGCGAGCAGCTCCGGATTGCCGGGCACGGCGAGCGCGGCGCGCTCTGCGTGCGCGATCGCGCCGTCCGCGTCGCCCAGTGTCTCGGCGAAGAACTCGGCGGCGCGCAAGTACACGAACAACTGCTGCTCGGGCTGCAGCAACTTGACGCGCTTCTCGGACAGCGTCTGCTCGTAGGCAAAAGCCAGCTCGGCGAGTTTGTCGTGCTGCACCGCCGCGGCGTGCAGCCGTAGCCAGGCATCCACGGGTTGTTCGCCTTTCGCGACCGCGGTAACCAGCATGTCCAGCACTTCGGCTGGATTGTCGAGTCTTTGCTCGAGCGCCTCGGCGACCTCCCACAGCTTCAAAGCAAGCGCGCTGACGGGTCGACGACGGCCTTCCTGAGTCGGAGGGATCGTTGACATGATTCGGACCCCAAACGCTACCAGACCTGAACCCGAGTTGCCCGCGTCGTGATTTGCGGCATTTCACCTACATTGGCGTCAATTTGTGAGCTTACTTAAGCTCACTCTCAGGCTCACTCGGCGGCTCGTTGTTGCATGGCAGCCTCGACTGATATCGAGTCGAGCAGGTGTCGGTTCACCAGCTCCGGCAGGTCGTGATGGAGCCAATGACCTGCGTTCGCGAACGCGGGCCACCCGAACGTCCGGTACACGCTGAGTGAGCTCTGGCAGCAGCGCGCCCCGAAAGTGACAGCTGCTGTTTTCCCCACAAAACCAGGCAAATTTGGCTCACGGGCCATGGAACGCGGCCCAGCGCGCGAAGCGCCGCCTGGCAATAACTGAGGGGCGCCCGAGCCACTCCGGGCAGCGGCATGACGGCCAGGTAACGATGCACGGCGGCCTGCGTGAATGCGCCCACACGCACCGCCATTCCGCGCATGGCAAGCGGCACGGCAAACCTGCGGCGCGTCGATCACGACCAGCCGGTCAACCAGCTCCGGGTATGGGAACGACAAGTCGTCGCCCCGTAGGCTGGGAAGCTCACCGCTTCGAGCCCCGGCGTCGCTCCGACAGGCCTTGCAGGGTGACCAGCAAGCGACGGCCGACGTCGGGAGCGATGCGTTTCATCGCGTACAGCGCCCAGGCTTCGGGCGTCACCGGCAGCAACGCCGGGTTCGTTCGGATCGCGTGCAACACCGCACTGGCCACACGCTCGGGGCCAAAATTGCGCTTCTCGTAGAAGCGCTGCACGTTGACGCGCTCGCTCTCCGGATAGGCAGCACCGCGCATGCGCATGCGGCCAACGATGTTCGTGTTGATGAAACCCGGGCACACCACCGATACGCCCACGCCGAGCGGCGCGAGCTCGGCGCGCAACCCCTCGGACAGGCCCACGACCGCGAACTTCGTGGTGCCATAGGCGGTCATCGCCTGCGAATTGTAGTAGCCCGCAGCCGACGCAATATTGACGATTTGACCGCGCCCGCGCGCCGCCATCTTGGGCGCGAAGAAGTGACAACCATGCACGACGCCCCACAGGTTCGCGTTCAGGATCCACTGCCAATCGTCCAAGCTCGTCGCCAAAAGGCCACCAGCGAGGCCGACCCCGGCATTGTTCACGAGCACGTCTGGCGGCCCAGTGCGACACACGAGCTCACAGAAATTCGCCATTTGCTCGCGCGAGCCGACGTCCACGGCCGCGGCGTGCACGCTCTTCGCCCCGGCCGCCAGGAGCTCCGTTTCCAGGCTGGCCAAGCCTTCGCCGGGCAAATCACAGACGAATAAATCGGCTGCGCCGCTCGCGAAAGCGAACGCGGTGGCCCGACCGATGCCGCTGGCAGCACCCGTGATGACGACCAACTGGTCCGCGAATTGTCGTGAGCGGCGCGTCGTCATCAGCGCGTGCGCGAACGCGGCTTTTCGGGACGAGCCGAGCGCGCCGGGCTCGTTCTACCCGAATCCCGCGCGCCGCGCCCTGGAGCGACCGGCGTCGACACACCGTAGTCCGGCGGCACCAAGTGGTGCGCGGCGCGACCAATCAGATCCGAGCGCCCCGCCTTGCGCAAGGCTTCGCGTGCGAGCGGGTGGTGCTGCGGATCCCACCAGAAGATCAAGGCCTTCATCATGCGTTTTTCGCGCAGATCCGTGGCCGTATACACGGGCTCGTTCGAGAGCGGATCGATGCCCGTGTAGTACATCGTGGTGGCGATCGCCATCGGCGTAGGAATGAAGTCTTGGATCTGCCTCGGGCGCAGATTCTTGTGCTTCAAATACAAAGCCAAGTCCACCGTGTCCGAAAGCGTGGAGCCCGGATGCCCGGTGATGAAGTACGGCACCAGGTACTGCTCCTTGCCGGCGGCTTCGCTCGCCTGGCAGAAGGCCTGGGCGAAGCGCTCGTACACCTCGATGCCCGGCTTTTTCATCTTCTTCAGCACCTCCGGGTTGGAGTGCTCGGGCGCAACGGAGACCTGGCCGCCGGTGTGATGCTTGGCCAGCTCCGCGATGAATTCCGGGCTGCGCTCAGCCAGATCGTAGCGAACACCCGAGGCGATGAACACGCGCTTGACGCCCTTTTCTGCGCGCACTTTACGCAAGAGATCGATCAGCGGATCGTGATCGGTCTTCAAGTTTTCGCAGATCCCTGGATGCACGCAGGAGAGCCTTCGACAGGCACTCTCGATGCGCTCGTCCTTGCAGCTCATCTTGTACATGTTGGCGGTCGGGCCGCCCACGTCGGAGATGGTGCCGCTGAAGCCCGTCATGCGCGAGAGCTGCCGCACTTCACGTAAGACGCTCTCGGCCGAGCGGCTCTGAATGATGCGGCCTTCGTGCTCGGTGATGCTGCAAAAGGTACAGCCGCCAAAGCAGCCACGCATGGTCACGATCGATTCCTTGACCGTGTCGTATGCGGGAATGCGTTGCCCCGCGTAGGCCGGGTGGGGGCGACGGGTGAACGGCAGGTCGTACAAGCCGTCCATCTCTTTTTCGGCCAGGGGCAGCGCGGGCGGATTGAAGTACACGGCCTGTTTGCCATGGACCTGCAGGATCGGCCGGCCGTTGTGAGCGTTGGTCTCGAGCTGGAAAAGCCGCGACATGCTGGCGAAAGCGCGCTTGTCCGTGCTCACCTCTTCATACGACGGCAAGATCACGGGCTTGGCATCGCGCACGAAGCGCGTCGGGTCGTCCGCGATCGCTTGCCACTCGTCCGGGTTCTTCTTCACGTGCGCCGTGCCGCGCACATCCGTCAGGGCACTGGCCGGCTCACCGTCGGCCAAACGCCGCGCGATCTCCCAGGCGGCGCGCTCGCCCATGCCGAACACGAGCAAGTCCGCTTTGGCATCGAGCAAGATCGAACGCCGCACCGAGTCCGACCAGTAATCGTAATGGGCGATTCGGCGGAGCGAAGCCTCGATTCCGCCGAGCACGATCGGCAAGCCCGGGAAGGCTTGGCGACACAGGTTCGAGTACACGATGCTGGCGCGGTTCGGCCGCGCCTCGGTGCGACCGTCCGGCGAGTATTGATCCTCGCCGCGCATCTTCTTCTGCGCGGTCAGCTTGTTCAGCATCGAATCCAGATTGCCCGCGGTCACGCCCACGAACAGCTTGGGCCGACCCATGCGCGCGATGTCGTCCGGCTTCTGCCAGTCCGGCTGGGCAATCAGCCCAACCTTGTAGCCACGAGCCTCCAAAAAGCGCGCGATCAGCACGGGCCCAAACGCGGGATGATCCACGTAAGCGTCGCCCGTGATGATCAAAATATCGAGCTGCTCGATGCCGCGCTCGAGCAAATCCGCGCGCGTAGTCGGCAAGAACGCCGCATTCGGCCCGCGCTTCGGAGCACGCGACGGCACGCGTAGTTCGACCAATGACATGGCCGCCTTGTAGCACGCAGCTCGAGCAGGCGCCGCGCCGGGTGGGTCACGAGTGACCTCACCCAGCACGGGTCGCTGACTCAGTCGGCGGTGCCGAACGTTTCGCGTAGGCGCGCCAGGTCCGGATCGAGCACGTATCCGCCGAGACCGATGCGCAGCGAGATGGTGATCTCGTCGCCCCACGGCCACCACAGGCCGTAGCCGAGCAAGCGGCCCGAGTTGTCCCCGGTGAATACGCGCTGGTCGGTGCGTATGCCGCCCGTGGCCTCGGCCACCTCTTTCAGCGCGGCCGGCGCGTTGACGATCGTCTTCGAGCCCCACTCGTTGGGCAGGAAGCGCAGCACCACGGCGCGCGCTTCGGCTTCCAGCTCGACGTTGAACGAGGAAGCCACGCACGAAAAGCGGCTATCCCAGCTCCATCCGCCCTTGATCCAGGCTTTCTTCAGTTGTTCGAACACCGCAAACAGCGCGGCAGACGAACCAGCACGAGCGTCCATGTCCCAAAACATAGCCGAGAACTGCCTCGATCGTCAGGTTTTGAGAGAGCATCTCGAATCGAAGCAGTTTTGTGGCCGGCCACGGCGCCCGGGCCGAGGCGGGTTTCGGAGCCGGGCGCCTACCCCGGCTCCAACTGACGCCATGCGCCGCTCGGGCCTCACGGCCCGGAACGCGCCAAATCCGCCCCTGCTGGCTACCAGCCGAGATCTGCCTTGAGTGCGGCTTGCAGCTTGTCGGCCATCTTCTGGTGGGTCTTCAAGCTGGGGTGGTAGTCACAGCCGAGGCCGTCGGCGGTCCCGTCTTGAGTGCCGAGATCGAGCAAGGTCAGGTTCTTGTCGCCGGCGCTCGCGCGAGCCGCGATCACTGCCTTCAGGTAGGCGGAGGCCTTGGCGAATTCGTCACTGCCGAACATCGGCCCGACCCCGAGGAAAAAGCGCGCCGCCGGATAGTGCCCGCGCAGCTCGGTAACGAACTTCAAGTAGGCGGCTTGAAACGCGGCCCCGGGATCACCCTTTGCAAAATCATTCGAGCCCAGATTGATCACCACCGCATCGGGCACGAACTTGCCAAAGTCCCAACTGCTCGTCGCGCGGTCGGGCAAGGCCCGTGGATAGCGTTCGGGCATGATGCCCGTGGTCGTGCCCTCGTAGTTGCGGAGCATGCCGATGCCGGACCAGGCCTCCGTATAGAGCTCCGCGTTGACGGCGCGCGCCGCGAGCGCCCCGTAGGTGAGGTAATGATTTTCCGTGGCGGCCGTGAACCCGCACGGATTCACGCCTTCATTGCCATATCCAGCCGAAATCGAATCACCGATCACCTCTAACCGGCGGGTCGGCATGCTCGCAGGCAAATAGGCGCTGCTCGGCACGTCGAAGCCGTTGAAGGTGGTTTCATTGAACACTGGCTCGGTGCGGCGATACAGCAAGAGCTCGTGCGCACCGGCCGTAAGCCCACTGCCCAAAGCGTATTTCTTCGTGCCCGTTTGCAACGGGAGCACCGTGTGCTTGCCGTCGAGCACGACCTCGAACACGTTGTTGCCCTTGTCGCTGCCCTTGTCGGTGAGCGTGACGCCGATCGCGGTGCCCGTGAAGCGCAGCGCGATCGCCGTACCCGGCCAAGCGAACGTCGGCGCGTCGGGCTGGGAGAGATCGAAGCGACCGATGAAGCGTGGCCCGATCGGCCC
>Ga0247779_1000332_pt1 | contig 32238 bp, 15 predicted proteins | sample UWRJL221509R5_FD_179925 | JGI IMG/M metagenome (GOLD analysis project Ga0247779, IMG submission 179925) | Plant litter microbial communities from Arlington Agricultural Research Station in Wisconsin, United States - UWRJ-L221-509R-5 | ecosystem: Environmental > Terrestrial > Plant litter >...
GTTCGCAGATCGTGATCTGATCGTGCCAAGGTCAGAAAGGTCGACGTATTTCCGGGCATGCGGCTGAGGGGTTTGGCGCGCGCTGCGGCGCGAGAGAACGAGAACGCGGCGCTACGCGCGCGGAAGGGGACGCGGCGCTACGCGCGCGGGAGGGGACGCGGCGCTACGCGCGCGGGAGGGGACGCGGCGCTACGCGCGCGGGAGGGGGACGCGGCGCTACGCGCGGGAGGGGATGCGGCGCTGCGCGCGCGGGGCGTGCTTGGGGCTACGTGATGTATTCGGCGATCCGCGCCCGCTAACCCAAAAATCACCATTCTTCACCCGACGAGAGGTGACCGGGGAGAGGTGGCCGATCGCGCTCCGACGTCGCTCCTCGCTCCCGCGCGCAGCGCGGCGTCTCTTTTCTCTCCCGCGCGCGCAGCGCCGCGTCTCGTCGCGCCGGAGCGCGCGCGAAGGAGCTCAGCCGCGTGCCCGGAAATACGTCGAGGTCAGCCGACTTTGGCAGGATCAGATCACGATCTGCCAATAAGGCGCAGACCTACGAGAACTGACCGAACAGGCGCATGCGATCCGTGGGCGCAGCGCGAGCGGCCCAGCGCTGCGGCGCGCCGCTAGGCCAAAAATCTCAACCGTCGATCCCGCGCGCGTAGCGCCGCGTGCCCACCCACCCGCGCGTAGCGCCGCGTGCCCACCCACCCGCGCGCGCGCGCGCGTCAGAACGCGGCGCGGATGTACTCCACCTCGGCTTGCCCTTCGTGCCAAGTGACGGCGGCGACGTCGAAGCGGACGTGGTCGAAACCCGGGTCGAACTTGTAGTGGCGGCGCCACAGGCGTTCGCCAGCGCGTCTCAGCCGCGTGCGCTTCCAGCCGTCGATGCTGCCGAGCGCCGACGTCCAGGAGTTGGCGCTGCGCGTGCGAACTTCGACCAAGGCCAAGGTGCGGCCGTCTTGGACGAGCAAATCGATCTCGAGGTAGTTCACACGCAGATTGGCAGCGAGCACGCGCAGACCGCGTGCTTCGAGCCAAGTGCGAACGGCGCTTTCAGCTGCGAGGCCTAGCCCGCGCCGCTCAACCCTGGTCGGTTTCGCCGCAGGTGGGCTGATCGGGGTTGAGGGCCGGGTTGCTGTCGCTACCCGTGACGTAGCCGACCGGGGAGCAGGCGTCGGATTTCGCGGGATCGTAGGTCGTCCCGTCGCGCACGCAGTAGGAGCCCGCGAGCTGGCCGCCGCCGCCGAGGTGGAGGTCGTCGACGAGATGGCTGCAGGCGTAGCCTGAGGGGCACTTACAGTAGCGGGCGTTCTGATCTTCGCCATCGCAGCGGCAGGAGCAGTACACTGCCCTGTCGGCCACGCGATCGACCAGTTGCGGATCGACTTTCACCAGGATCGGCTTGCTCGGATCGCCGGGGACGTGACACCGGGCTTCGGCCGGGCTCCCTGGCAGGGCTTGCCCGTACTTGCAGCTGACGCGGCCCTGGAAGTGATTGGCCAGGCAGATGCGAGTTTCGCACTGGAAGGACTTGCTCTCGACGTTGACTTCCTTCGCGTCGTAGCCGGAGAAGTTTATCCCGTACTCGTCCTCGGGGGTGCAAGGGTCGCCGACACCGCCGGGTTGGCAGGCCAAGGGAAGGAGGCCTAGGAGTGCTGTGGCCAGCAGAGAGAAGCCCGTGATTTTACGTATCATCGCCTGACCGTCACCCGTTCGACTGGTGGTCTAACATCGATCGCTTGTCGCTGTCGCGCCGCTGCGACCGCGCGTACGCTAGTTCAGCGCTTCCAACGCAGTCAACGCGAAAGAAGCTGCAGGGCACGCGAACACCCCATAGTCCCAAGGAATTTTCCAACGCGCGTGTCGGATGGTTGGTGCTAACGAGCATTCCTGGCTTTCTCTATGTGCGCAGCTGATCGATCCGATCACGGCTGGCCGATCCAGAGCGCCGCTCACGCGGCTCGACGACGAGCAACGCTTGCCACTGAAGTGCGATACACACCCACGTACGCATCGGGCCGGCGTGTCGCACAGTCAGCGAGCTCGAACGCCTTTGCAAGCACTCGCAAATTCCAGACGGCGGCAATTTTGAAGTGCTGACCTAGCGCAAGGGCGACACAGCGAGGGCCACATGCGGATGCTTTCCGACGACACTTGACAAGCTTGCATCGCGATCTCTAACATGCCCACGACCGCGGGTGGTATGTAGCGGTACTTATTAGGTTTTTCCCGATTCGGCCGAGTAGGCCTCCCGCACCCGGTCGCGGCGCCGCCCGTAAAGGCGTCGATCTCAACCCCACTACAGAGGATCCATGTTTCGAAAGCGCCTCGTTGCGATCTGCATTCTGGCATCCGTCGCTCTCCCGAGCCTCGCGGTCCCTCGCCTGGCGCGAGCACAGGATGTCATCGACTTGGATTCCGACACGCCGACCCCGGCGAAGAAGAAGCCTGCCGCCAAGCCTGGCAAAGCCGCAGCACCCGCTGCGGCCACGGGCAAGAAGGGTGGCAAGGTCGACATCGATTTGGATGAGGGCGCGCCAAACGCCCCAGCCGCCGTAACCGCCGGTCAGATGACCGAGGCCGCGGCTTCGGCCAAGCAACTCTTCGACAAGGAAAAGTGGAGCGATGCCGCTCAGGCGTTGCACCGCGTGGTCAACGGCGAGACCGGTGATGACCCGGGTAACAAGCAGCTGGCTGAGTACTTCCTCGCCATCTCGCTCTATCGGCTCAAGTTCTACCAGGCAAGCTACGCCATCTTCAGCGTGGTGGCGGACAACCCGAACCACGTGAAGTTCAAGGAGACGTTGCTCTGGCTAGCCAAGCTCGCCACGCAGCTGCCGGAGCCCGCGGACATCATCGAGCGCGTCGGTAAGTACAACGACGAGCAGGTCGGCCGCTTCGACAACGATCAGCAGCGCGACCTGTACTGGCAGCTGAACTACATGCTCGGCCGGTACAAGTACCGCAATCGCCAATTCGAAGAGGCGATCCGCCTGTTCCAGAAGGTCGATCGTCGCAGCGAGTACTACGTCAAGGCGCAGTTCTTCACCGGCATCAGCTACGTGCAGGTGCGCAAATCGATCCCTGCGGTGCAAGCTTTCCAGCGCATCCAAAAAGCTCTCGACGAAGGCGTCGAGGGCGTCGAAGACGAGAGCCGTCTGCGCGACTTGGCCTCGCTGTCGATGGCGCGCACTTACTACTCGTCATCGATCAAGACGGACGCAGAGACCAATCAGCCGACGGTCGACAGCACCAAGCTGAGCGCTGCGGTGAAGTATTGGAACCAAGTGGACGTGGCCAGCGAGTACTGGCTCGACGCGCTGTTCGAAGAGTCGTGGGCGTACTTCATGGCCGGCGACTACCCGCACGCGCTCGGCAACATCCACACCCTGCAGTCGCCGTACTTCCCGAACTCTTTCTATCCGGAAGCAGCGGTGCTCAAAGCGGTCATTTACTTCTCGAACTGCAACTACGAGGCGGCCACCACGGTCGTCGCGCAGTTCAACAAGAAGTACACGCCGATCAAGGAGCAGCTGGTCAAGGTGCTCAAGAACTACAAGGGCGAGAACAAGGAAGAGCCGTTCTTCAAGTTCTTGCTCGAGGTTCGCTCCGGTGGCGGCAACTTGGACGAGCGTATTCGCCCGATCGTCGAGAACGCGCTCAGCGATCGCCAGCTGCTGCGCAACATCGACTACGTGAAGCTGTTGGAGGAGGAAGACAAGCGCTTCAAGAAGTCGCCGCCGACCTTCCAGAGCTCGAGCATCGGTCAACAGGTCGGTGACGCGTTGAAGTTGGCGCGCGATCTGGCAGTGCGCCAGGCAGGGGAGCTTGCCCTCTCACGCTACCAGCGCAACGTCGACGAGCTAGACGAACACTTGCGTGACGGTGAGAAGATTCTGATCGACATCACGGCCGCGCAAAGGAACTTGTTGGACGAGAAGATTTCGACCGGCCAGGTGAGCAAGGCCGAGTCGAAGACCTTCGGTGACGTAAAGCCCGACGAAGAGCACGTGATTTGGCCCTTCGACGGTGAGTATTGGCGTGACGAGCTCGGCTTCTATCGCCAGCGCGTTGTTTCCGCGTGTGGGAGGTAATTGGAAATGAGCTCCAAAAGAGCGTTCGTAGGCGTCACTGTTGCGTTCGGCTTGCTGCTCAATGCGGCGACCTCGTTCGCCGTGACCGAAGCCAAACCGACTGATCTGAGCACGGAGTGTATTTCGCCCGATGCCGCCAAGGCGCTGAGCGAGTGCCCCGCCGGCAAGATGGCGGACGTGCACAGCAAGCGCCCGGCCGCTTTCTCCAGCGCGCCGCCGCCGCGGGACGTGAAGAAGCGTCAGGACGACTCCAAGCCGGTCAATCCGGACGAGCTGACCAAGCTGGCCGAGCGCGACACGCGCAAGAACCGCTTGCAAGCTCGCGCTCGCGCCCTGCTGATCACCGAGATCCAGGGGCTCGAGCGTTTGTACAAGCGCACGGCCAAAAAATCTCCGGATCGCCCGCAACTGACGCGCCGTTTGGCGGAAGGTTACGTCGAGCTCGAGAGCGCGGCGCAACGCGACAAGATCGCCGCCGACATCGCGGCGCAGGACGCCAAGCGCAAGAAGCAGGACGCGACCAAGCACCGCCAGGACGCGGCTGCCGCGGAGAAGATCCTGGGTGCCGCGCGCAAGAGCGCCATCGCGTACTACACGTTGATGAAGACGGATTACCCGGATTACTCGAAGATCGACGAGGTTTTATACTACCTCGCCTACGAGTACGAGCAGGGTGGTGATCTCAAGAACGCGCGCGCCACGTACTTCGAGCTGATTCAGAAGGCGCCCAAGTCGGCCTACATCCCGAACGCCTACTTGGCCTTCGGTGAGCTGTTCTTCCAAGAAGCGCAGGGCGATCCATCGAAGTGGGATCTCTCGGCCGCGGCTTACAAGGAAGTGATCAAGTACCCGCCACCCAACAACAAGGTGTACGGCTACGCTCGCTACAAGCTCGGCTACGTGTTCTGGAACAAGGGTGAGTACGCCAACGCCCTGAACGAGTTCAAGAAGGTGATCGAGTACGGCGACACCTACGGAGACCTGCCGAACGCCAAGCAGCTGCAGAAGTCTGCGCGTCGCGACACCATCCCGGTGTACGCGGTGAGCGGCGACCCAGGCAAGGCGTTCAACTTCTTCAAGCCGCTGAGCGGTGACAAGGGCGGCGAAGCCGTCAAGACCGTAGAGATGATGAACGAGCTCGGCCTCGCTTATCTCGACACGGGTCACTACAAAGAAGGCATCGTTCTGTATCGCGATCTGTTGAGCCGCGACGCGGGCGACAAGAGCTGCTTCTATCAGGGCCAGATCACCACCGCTTCGTCGGCGATCAACTCGGGCGACAAGGAGGCCATCAAGAAGGAGATGGACAACCAGGTTCGCGTTTACAACGAGTTCGTCAAGGACAAGCACTCGGATCCCGCGAAGCTGCAGTGCGCCAACAAGACCGCCGAGCTGCTGGCAGAGACCGCGATGAGCTGGCACTTGGAAGCCGTCGGCTCGGGCGGTGTGCGCGGTACGGGCGACAAGAAGACGATGGATCTCGCCGCCTACCTGTACAAGAAGGTGGCCGACAACTTCACCTCTGGTGATTTCGCCAAGTTCGAGTTCCCGCGCATCGTCAAGAGCGACTGGCCGACGATGTACAAGATCAAGTACGCGATGGCGGACTTGCTCTACTTCCAGCAGCGCTGGGAGGAATGCGGTCCGGCGTTCGACGCCGTGGTCGTGGAAGATCCGAAGAACGAGCAGGCTGCTGAAGCCGCCTACGCGTCGGTCCTCTGCTACCAAAAGATGTACGACCAAATGTACAAGGGCGCGACGGACCGCAAGGGCAAAGGCCTGGGTCCGAAGGGCGCCGACGAGAGCGACCGCGAGGCGAAGAAGGGTGAGTGGGAGAAGTTCAAGCCCAAGCCCCTGACCGACATGCAAAAGGGCATGGTCAACGCCTTCAATCGCTACGTCTGCTACGTCAAGCCGCAGAAGGACGACAAGGACGCCCTAGAGCAGTACGTCGAAGTGAAGTACGGCCGCGCCCGCATCTACTTCGAGGCGCAGCACTGGGAAGAGGCCGCGCTGGCTTTCCGCGACGTCGCCATCAACCACGCCGACAAAGACGCCGGCATTTACGCAGCTCAGCTGTACCTCGAAGCGATCAACGTGCTCGGTGCGCGTGCCGAGCCGCCGCGCCCGGTGTGCTTCGACGAGATGGGCAAGGACGTGCCGACCTTCCTCGAGCTGTACTGCAAGGGCAGCAAGGCCGAGGACAACAAGGAACAGTGCGAGACTCTGAATCGCATCCAGTTCGACATCCGCCGGCTCAAGGCGCAAAAGCAAATCGAGCTAGCCGACTCGCAGCAGGACAAGGGCGACTACAAGAACGCCCTCGACAACTACAAGAAGGGTGCAGACTCGTACCTCGACCTGTGGCGCTCCTATTGCGAAGAGCCGCTCGGCAAGGGTGAGAAGCCCAAGCAGTGCGAGAAGGCCGACGAAATCGTGTACAACATGGCGCGTGGCTACCAAGCCGCCCGCCTGCTCGCGAAGTCGATTCAAGCCAGGCTGATTCTGCTGAGCCAAAAGTACGGCATGTCCGATTCGCCCCTGGCGATGAAGGCCACCTACGAAATCGGCGGCAACTACCAAGCGATCGCCGTCTACGACAAGGCCTCCGACTTCTTCGAGCTGTACGCGAAGAAGACCGCCTACAAGGGCGAGTTCGCCGACCAGGCCTTGAGCGACGCCGTGGTGCTCCGCCTCGGTCTCGGCCAAGAAGAGCAGGGTATCGACGACTCGAACAACTTCAATAAGTACTTCGGTGCTCGCAAGCCCGCGCAAACCGCGCAGATCGCCTACGCCATCGCGGCGCACTACGGCGAGAAGAAGGACTGGAACAACGTCGAGAAGCGCCTGGGCAGCTCGATGAAGATGATCGACGGCAAGGCCACGCTCGACATCGTCGCCCAGGCGCACACGCTCCTGGCTCGCGCCGACATCAAGTTGGGCAAAGAGACCCTGGCGGTTCGCGAGTACAAGGCCGTCGTTGGCTTGTGGTCGGATCCGAACGCCGCGGTCGGCAAGATCCAGAGCATTCCGGGCGAGGACGACGGTTCGAAGCAGCGTCGCCTAGGTCGCGCTTTGGAAGCGGTCGGTGAGGCCATGTTCTACTTCGCCGACAAGGAAAAGGCGAAGGTCGACAAGCTCAAGTTCCCGGAATACCACGGCAACAACTCCAAGGAAGATGTGCTGAAGCACATCGGCACCAAGGTCAAAGACTGGATCGTCAAGAAGCGCCCGCTGATCGAGAAGGCCAGCGGCGAGTACAAGAAGATCGTCGATCTGCAGCCGGTGCCTCCGCCGCGTTGGGTCATCGCCGCCGGCTCGCGCGTCGGTGAAATGTGGGGTGGCTTCGTCAAGGAGTTCCGCGCAGCCCCAATCCCGGACGCTTTCCGCAGGGACGTGGAAATTCGCCAGACCTACTACGCAAGCCTCGACGAAGCATCCGAGCCCCAGAAGCAACAGGCCAAGAGCGCGTTCGAGATCTGCTTGGGCTACTCGGTGAAGTACCAGTACTTCGACGAGTTCAGCCGTACCTGCGAAGAGTGGCTCGCTCAGAATTACAAGAACGAATACCACTTGGTCGACGAGTTCCGCGGCTCCCCGAACCGCGTCAACAGCGTGCTGCTCGAGCAGGGCAATCCGCTGCGCATCGGTGGCGAGCCGATGGTCACGCAGAGTGCAGAGCCGGCTCCAACGAAGAAGAGCGACGCTGCGCCTGCAGCCGATGACGCCAAGAAGGCCGATAAGAAGGGCAAGAAGTGATGTCACATCTCAAGACGCTCCTGCTCGTGAGCATCTCCGTCCTCGCCGCGTGTGGCGGCGGGGCCGGTGCCGGTCATGCGCTCGCTCCCGAAAAGGCGAGTGGCAAAGCGGACGCCAAGGGCCACGCCGTCAGCAAGGAAGCCGCGGCAAACTTCGACTCGGCGCTGGAGCAATTCGCGGCGCACGACAAGAAGCAAGACTGGGACGATGCTGGCTGCTCGGCGATCGCCAAGTCCTTCGCGGCCGCGGCGGACGCGCAGAAGTCGGACACCGGGCGTCCCTTTCCGGAAGCCCAGTACAACTCGGGCTTGGCCTATCAGCGCTGCGGCAAGGACTCCGAGGCGCGCGCCGAGTTCGAGTCGGTCGTCAAGAGTGACCCGTCGTTCCACCGTGCGCGCGCCCAGATCGCGCTGTACGACTACGCCAAGTCGAACGACTTGGACGGCACGATTTCGAAGCTCGACCAGATCATTCACGACGCCAAGTTCCAGAACGTCGAGGCGCTGGTCAGCCTCGCGGCCCTGCAAATGGAGCGCGGGAACGATCAACCCGACGGTGACGGCAAGAACGACCTGGAGCGTGCGCAGCGCAACTTGCAGCGCGCGCTGGCCATCGACGACGGCTACATGCCGGCCTTCAATCAGCTTTCGGTCTACTACCTGACCCAAGCCAAAGCCAAAGCAGGTCAGCTCGAAAAGACTGGCAAGCGCGGACGCCGAGGCATGGAAGTCTCGGGCGCATCGAAGGTCAGCGTCGACTCGCAGCAGCTCGATTTGGCTGCTCTCGTCGCCGGCCAAGCGCAGAAGAAGAACCCGAACTACGCGCCGATCTCGAACACCAGCGGGCTCATCCAAGTTCAGTTGAAGAACTTCAACGGCGCGGTGAAGAGCTTCGGCAAGGCGCGTCAGCTCGACCCGTCGTTCTTCGAGGCGCAGATGAACTACGCCGCGGTGAACCTTTCCTTCCGCGGCTACGAGGAAGCGGAGAAGGCGTATCGCGACGCGCTGAAGCTGAAGCCGAAAGACTACGAGGCGCAGCTCGGTCTGGCCCTGGCCTTGCGCGGCCAGATCAACGACTCGAACTTCGACAAGTACGTGGCCGAGGCGCAATCGCACTTGGACGAAGCCAAGAAAATCGCCCCCGATCGCGCCGAGACCTATTACAACGAAGCGATTCTGACGCAGGAATTCCGCGCCAAGCGTGGCAATCCCGTGCCGACTTTGCAGAAGGCGGCCGAGCAGTATCGGCAGTTCATCGACAAGGCTGGCTCGGATCCCGGGTTTGCTGCGGCCGTGAAGCGCTCGAAAGATCGCAGCACGGACATCTCCGACACCGTCAAGTTCATCCAAGAGGGCGAGCAGGCGGCCAAGGACGCGGCCAATCAACCCCCACCGCCTCCGCCACCCCCGGCGGATGGCGCTGCGCCTCCGGCTAATGGCGCCGCCGCGCCGCCAGGCGACGGCAAGGGTGCGGCTCCGCCGCCAGCCGACGCCAAGGGTGCTGCGCCGGCACCCGCGCCGAAGAAGTGACGAGCTCGGTTCTTTTTTTGGAACCTTGCGAGGCAAGCGGTGTCCGAATGCAAAGGACGCCGCTTCGTCTTTTGCGTTGACGCACCGAAGACTCAGAAGTTACAATCTGGCTGTAATAACACGAGATCATTCCGAGGAGACTGAAATGGCATCCAAACGCTCGTCAAAATTCTCAAAAGGCGTCGCGATTTCAATCGGATTTGCCACGTTTGCTCTGTCTTCTGCGGCGCTGGCCCAGGACGCAAAAGCCGGCGGCGACAAGGCCGACGGTTACGGTTACGAATTCTCCGATGATCCGTTGAACGCCGGCGGCTTCGGCCCGAACGACGCAACGATCAAGGTTCGTCCCCGCGCTGCGCGCACCACGCTGATCCGTCCGCGAACGACGTTCGTGCCGGAGATGCTCAAGTCTGTCGAAAATATTTGATCGTGACAGCTCGGTGCACCTCGCGCACCGGGCTTCTCGAGACACGGCTCTATGGGGCGTAGCGGCCCTGGCAATCAGGAAATACTAGGCATGGCAAAAGCTGTACTGACGTTTGCGCTCTACCAGGGTGATGCTCTCCAGCGCCGGGAAACCGTGACGCAGGACATCGTTAAGGTCGGTAAGGACCCGAAGAGTCATCTTCGTGTCGACGACGAAATGGCGTCCCGCATGCACGCGGTGATCGAGGTCGCTGGCCCCGAGGACATCACGCTGATCGATCTCGGCAACGAGCCCGGGACGATGGTCAATGGCGCGCGAGTCAACAAGTGCAAGCTGCACGTCGGCGACCAGATCCAGGTCGGGCAGACTTACATCGTGCTCGAGAGCGCTGACGCTGCTGGGGCGGAAGCGGTCGCTGCCCCGCCGCCTGGTTACGGCGCCCCCCCGCCGAATCCGTTTGCTGCCGCCGCGCCGAGCCCGTTCGCCGCAGCGAGCAATCCGTTCGAGGTGCGCTCCTCCAACCCGTTCGCCGCGGGCGCTGCTGCCACCGCGCGCGCACACGCCCTGCACGTGGCGGACGACGCCGCGCCTGGCACCTACACCTACACGATGATCAAGAGTGGCCCCGACGTGAGCTCGGACGAAGTGGAGATCCCGCATCTCCAGTCGGTCGAGGTCATGGTGCTCTGGGGGACCAACGTGCTGCACGTGTCCCATCTGACGCCGCCGCGTAACTTTTACGTGGGTGAGGAGCAGGGCAAAAACTTCGCCTGCGACTTTTTCATCCCGAGCGAGAAGCTGGGCACCACTCGCCTTCCGGTGGTGATTGGCGACCGCGCGTCGGTGGCCGTGGTGATCCCGCCGGGCGCCAGGGGCACGGTGGAACTGCCGGGCTTCCCGCGCATGTCCATGGATGAAGCGCGGCAACGCGCACAACCGACGGCCGAGGTCAGCGGTGGACATCAGCTCAACCTGCCGAGCGGCGGTAAGGCGCGCGTCGAGATCGGTGATTTCGTGTTCCAGGTGGCTGCGGTCAACGCCGGCAAGCCGATCAAGCACGGCGTCGCGGTCGGCTTCGACTGGGGCGTCGCGATGTATTTCGGTCTCTCCTTGGCCGCGGTCGGTGGCCTGGTTGCGGCCATGGCTTTCTTCGTCCCGCCCATGGGTTTGACGGACGATGAAGAGCTCGACAAGGACGCGCTGTACTTGATGCAGCAGTACCTGAAGTCGGCTGCCGAGCGCGAACAGGAAGAGAAAGAGGCCGAGGTCGTCCAAGACAACTCGGACAACAAGGAGGGTGGCACCGGCACCCGCGCCAAGGGCGAAGAAGGTTCGATGGGTAACCCCACGACCAAGGCCGTCAACAAGCGCTACGCCGTGCAGGGTCCGAAGGACAACCCGGATCCACACATCGCTCGCCAAGCAGCGCTGCGTGAGGCGGCGGAATTCGGCATGATCGGCCTGCTCAATACGGGCGCGGCCGGCGATCCGAACGCGCCGACGGCTCCCTGGGGCCGTGACACCTCGCTCGGTTCGGATGACGTCAGCGCCCGCGGTAACATGTGGGGCGATGAAATCGGCGACGCGTTCGGCGCGGGTGGCCTCGGTCTCTCCGGTATCGGCGAGGGCGGTGGCGGTCGCGGTGAAGGCATCGGCTTGGGCAACATCGGCACCTTGGGCCACGGAGCCGGTACGGGCACGGGTCAGGGCTTCGGCGCTGGTCACGGTCGCCTCGGCGGTTCGCATCAGACCAAGGCCCCGAAGGTCCGCATGGGTGCAACGCAGGTCAGCGGTCGCCTGCCTCCCGAGGTCATTCAGCGCATCGTTCGGCAGAACTACGGCCGTTTCCGTATGTGCTACGAGCAAGGGCTCGGCCGTAACCCCAACCTCGAGGGTCGCGTTTCTGCACGTTTCGTAATCGGTCGCGACGGCGCGGTTTCCAACGCTTCCAACGGCGGTTCGGATCTTCCGGACAGCGGCGTGGTGAGCTGCGTGGTGTCGGCGTTCTACGGGTTGAGCTTCCCGCAACCCGAAGGTGGCATCGTAACGGTGGTTTATCCCATCATGCTTTCTCCGGGCTGACACTGGGGCAAGAGCAACACCCAGCTCCAAGTTGGGTGTTGCGTAAGAGACGCGCGGCAGCTGGAAGTTGCCGCGCGTTTCTGCGTTTGTGGGCGGTGCGGCGTTCGCGCCGCGGCCACGCAGTGTTTCCGCGAGCGAGCGAGACGTAGCAAGTCATTCCCACGCGCTCGCGCCGCGCATGCGCGAAGTCGTGTACCCCGAAGGAATGTCGGGGTTTGTGCTACCCAAAGTTTTGGGCGATTTTGGTCGTTACCGGCGCGCGCTCGCTTCCGCGCGCGGTCCGGCGGCGATTGCGCTCGGGGCGCCAAGCATCGAAGCGCGAGTGCGGCCGGCGCACCAAACATCAAACGCTATTTGCGGTCGGAGCGCCAAACAGATGAAACGCGTGTGCGGCTCGCGCCCCCAGCATCGAACACGCACGGCAGCCAAACGACAACGCGCCTGAAGCGGCGACCCAGAACAGCAACACGACACACGCGAAACCACGCGAATTCTGGTGCGAAGCGCCTTTACTCCATGGGCCGCGTCCGCCTATGCTGCAAGCCTCTTTGACCGGACTGCGATGTGCGCAGAAAGGTCGAGGGATTATCCAAAGTGCTTCGTTTCGCGTCGCGTTCGAATCAGCCTTGGCTGCTATCAGTGGCCCTACCGCCTGCGAATTTTCGATTCTGCTGGTGAGTCCCCCTATGCGTATCGACTGGAAAGAGGGAAAGCTTGCGATGAAACTCCTGAAGTCTTCTACGATTTGTTTGATTGCGCTGGGTCTGTTGGGCTCGCTCTCGGGTTGCAGCCGCGACAAGATCGAGGCCATCAATCTCGCCAACGAGGGTGATCAGTCCGTCAAGATCAACGTCGAGGGCGCGATCACGAAATACGAGCAGGCCCTCAGCCTCGACCCGACCAACCACACCATCCTGTGGAAGCTCGCGAGGGCTCAGGAAAAGAAGGAGGATTGGGACAAGATGGCGTCGACGCTGTCACGCGCGGTCCAGGTCGCTCCGGACTTTGCCAGCTACTGGGGTGCACGCGGCCACGCACTGATCATGCAAGCTCGCGCCGGCAATCACGATCAATACAAGCAGGCGCAAGAGCCGCTGAAGAAGTGCATCGAGAAGGACTCGAACTCCGCTGATTGCTACAACGAGCTCGGCGAGACCTACCTGTGGACGGACGACGAGCAGGCGGCTTTGGACAACTACAGCAAGGCGATCGATCACGATCCGACCAAGGGCTATTTCTATGCAGACCTGGCCAGCCTGTACATCAACCTGAAGTTCTACAAGGAGGCGGATCAGGTCATCAGCGAGGGGCTGAAGCTGGTTCCGCCGATCGAGAAGAACAAGGGCAAGATCTACAATCTGTACATCTTGCAATCGACGCTCTCGCTGGCCAAGCACGACACGGCGGGTCAGATCGCGGCGATCGAGAAAGCCGAGCCGTTTGCCGGCGACTCCCATCCCGAGTTTTCGTTCATGCTCGGAAGCACCTACGCAACTCAGGAGCCTCCGCAGAAAGAGAAGGGGCTACGTCTGCTCAACGCCTTCACCAAACGTGTGTGCAAGGGTGCGCAGGCGATGAAGTTCAAGGACGAGTGCGAACAGACGCAGTCCTTGATCCAAAAGCTGGGATCCTGATTTTGTTTCGTGTCGTAAAGGCCGATCGCTGCGCGCTGGATCAGTGCCCGCCTGAAAGCGGACGGGCCGGCGCAGCGAAGGCCTCGAACGACACTTTTACTGCCGAATGTCGTGTTTTGCCGCCATCGAGCGGCCGTATTGGAGTGGGGCGCGCGCTACCTGCGCGCCCTGCGTTTGCGTCACTATTCACTTTCCGAGCCCCGCTCCGGCGTCAGCGCCGCGCGGGCCTCAGCGCTAAGTAGCTTGCCCGAGGGAGCATGGATCTAGAGCAGCGTCTGAAACAGCTGGAGAGCCACCACGACTGGCACGGCATCGTCGAAGCATTGGAGCAGGGCCTGGGGTCTACCCAGGACGCGACGCTGAAGGCGGACATTCATTTGCGGCTCGGTCGCGTGCTGCACACCCAGTTCTTGCAGGGTGTGCGAGCCCTGAAGCACTTTCAGGACGCGTACAAGCTCAATCCGGCGTTGTTCGACGCGCTGAGCGAGGCGCGCGCGATTTATTGGGAGCTGGGCAAGCTCAACATGGTGCAGAAGCTGCTCGAGCTGCAGCTGAAGAGCGCACCCGACGCACGCGTCAAGCGCGACCTGTTGCGTGAGCTGGGCGATGTCTTGTGTGACGTGGGCGAATACGAGCGCGCGGCGGAGGCTTATGCCAAGGCCTTGCAGAGCGCCGAAGGAAAGCCGGGCGATATCGGCGAGCGCTTGCTCGACGCTCAGGTTGGCGCGGACGAATGGCAGGACCGCATCGCCAGCTTGCTGCGTGAAGCGCACGCGGCCGAGACTCCAGACCTCAGCGCCGAGATCTTCCTGCGCGCGGCGCGCATCGCGCGTCGCTTCGAGCCGGGGGAGTACGAGGGGATTCTGGCCCAGGCCTATTCGGTCGATCCGGCGAACGCTAGCGCAGCGGCCTTGTACGAAGGGCTGCTCGTCGACGCGCAGCGCACCGAGACGATCCTCGAGACGCAGCGTGAATCGCTCAAGCGCTTCGAGACTCCCGTGGCCAAGGCGGACGCTTCGTTTCGCTTCGGCGCGCGCTGGGCGCTCCGTCATCAGAACCTGGAAGTCGGCAGCCAATTCTTGGAAGAGGCGCTGCGCCTCGATCCGAGTCGCGAGCCCGCTTTCACGTTCTTGAAGGACGCGATCGGCGTGCGCGGCACCGACTGGGAACGCGTGATTCGGCTCGCGGACGAGCTGTCCGATCGCGCGGGCGTGTCGCCTGCAGCGAGCTATTTGCTCGCCAGCGGCGGGCTCATGGCCTGGCGCGAGCGCGGGGATCTGATCCGCGCACGCAAGTTCTTCGAGCGACTCAGCCGCATCGAGCCTGCGCACCCCGCGCTGAAGGCTTTCGAGGCGCAGATCGGCGAACAGATCGCCGGAGCTCCATCCGCGCGAGCCGCGGAGCCAGCACCGGTGTCTGCGAAAGCGGTCGCTGCCGCGCCCGCAGCAGAGGCCAGCGTTTCGACCGCGGCTACGCCCGTTGCGCCGGAGGTTGCCGTCGCGGCAGCCGTTGCCGCTGCAGCCACTGCGCCTGCGGCGACCGTTGCCGCCGCTGCCGCCGTCGCCAGCGCGCCCGCCGCGGACGAGGCGCTGATCGCTTCGCTGCGCGAGAAGCTCGCCCAGCAAGAGGCGGCCAAGCGCGTCAACGAATACGTCAAGACGCTCGTCGCCTTGGGCGATGCCGTGTCGGATGCGGAAGAGAAGGCCGAGCTCTACGCCAAGGCCGCGGACCTGTACGTGAACAAGTTCGCGAATCAGGCCGAAGCCGTGCGCGCCTACGAGAAGGTGCTCGAGGTCGACCCGAATCAGCCCGCTGCCATCGGCTACCTGCGGGAGATGTACGAGAAGCGTCGCGACTGGGAGAAGCTGATTCAGCTCAGCATGCGTGAAGCGAGCTCGCTTCCGTCTGGCGCGGAGCGCGCGGCCAAGTACAAGCAGATCGCGCTGCTCGCCACCGACAAGGTGAAAAAGCCCGAGGTTTGCATCGATCTCTGGGCCGTCGTGCTGGACAACGATCCGGATGACGTGGACGCGTTGAACGCCTTGTCGCAGCTGTACGAGCGCTCTCGTGACTACGAGAAGCTGGCTGACGTCCTGGCACGCCTGGCCGACCTCACTTACGACACCGCCGCGAAGATCGAGCTCTTGAACAAGCTGGGGCAGGTCGCTGGCGACCGTCTGAAAGACGAGGAGCGAGCGGTGGACGCGTACCGTGCGTTGCTCACGCTCCAGCCCGACGACCGTCGCGCGCAAGAGCAACTCAAGAAGCGCTACGTGACACTCGGACGTTGGGACGATCTGGAAGTCTTCTACGCCGACACCGGCAAGTGGGACGAGTTCATTCGCGTCCTCGAGAGCAACGAAGCGCGCGCCACCGATACCGAGCAGCGCATCGGCATGCTGATGAAGATCGCCGAGCTGTGGATGACTCAAAAGGGCAAGCCGGATCGAGCGGCCAAAGCCTACGAGAAGGTGCTGAGCTTCGACGAGAACAACCTCGCCGCAGCCGAGCGTCTGGTCCCGATCTACACCACGGCTAACAACCCCAAGGGGTTAGCGACGGCGATCGAGGTCAAGCTCGGCCACGTGCAAGACGCCGACGACAACCTCGCGCTGTTGCGCGAGGTGGCAGGACTCTACGAGTCGCGCATCAACGACAAGGCCAAGGCTTTCGAGCGTTATTTGGCGGCGTTCAAGCTATTGCCCGCCGATGCGCAGAGCCAGGCGGACATGGAGCGCGTGGCTCAAGTCACCGCGCGCTGGAACGACGTAATCGCGGCCTACAGCGCCGCCGTGCTGAGCGCGGACGAAGAGCGCGACGTGGCCACCGCCAACGCGCTGCGCCTGCGTTTGGGACGCGTGTTCGTGGAAGAGGCCCAGCGTGTCGACGACGCCTTGGCCGAATACCGCGCGGTATACGAGAGCGATCCCGACAACCAGATCGCGCTCGGCGCGCTGGAGCGTCTGTATCGCCAGACCCAGCGCTGGCGTGATTTGCTGGACGTGTACGAGAAGAAGCGGGAGCTCGCCGATCAACCGGATGAGCGCAAGCGCATCTTGTACGAGATCGCCAAGCTGTACGAGGTACAGATCGGCGATCCGAAGGCGGCCATCGAAACGTTCCAAGCCGTGCTCGAAGACGATCCGGCGGACGCGGCGACGCTGGCGGCGCTCGATGCGCTGTATCAGAAGACCAAGAGTTGGGAGCCGTACGCCGAGGTGCTGCGGCGTCGAATCGAGCTCGAGGGCAACGAGAACGTGCTCGTCGATCTGAAGTTCCGGCTCGCCGAAACGGAGCTCGAATACCTGGGCGACGAAGCCGGGGCGCTGGCCAATTATCGAGAAATTCTGCTGATCAATGCCGACCACGAGGGCGCGCGTCTGGCCCTCGAGGGCATGCTCAAGAGCGATTCGCTGAGCGGCGAAGCGGCCGCGATTTTGGAGACGATCTACGAAACCCGCGGCGATTGGGAGAAGCTGATCGGCGCTCTCGAAATCCTGGCCGTCAGTGACGAGCAGGTCGAACGCCGCGTGTTCTTGCTGCGCAAAATCGCGGCTACGTCGGCGGGCCAACTCGGGTCTTTGGATCGCGCACTCGATGCTCAGGCGCGCGCGCTCAAGGAAGATCCTTCGCAGGGCGAAACCCTGCTCGAGCTGGAGCAACTGGCGGCGCAAGCGGGCGCCTGGGACAAGCTGCGTGGCATCTACAACGATGTCGCAGGCTCGCTCGATGAGCCCGCGCTGGCTCGCCAGTATTGGATGCGGCTTGCCGCGATCGAAGAGCGGCTGGGTAAAGTGCCCCAAGCCGCCGCCAGCTACGAGAAGGTTCTGAAGCTCGACCCGGCGGACGCCGAAGCCTTGCAGGCGATGGACGCTCTGTACCGTGGCACGGGCCACTGGGAAGAGTTGATCGGCGTGTTTCGACGGCGCATCGATCTGGCGCAGGACAGCGCGGAGAGCGAATCCATCTACTCGCAGATGGCTCAAGTTTACGAGGAGCGGCTGGGCAAGCCGGACGACGCCATCGCGGCGTACCGCGAAGTGCTGGCGCTGGACCCCACGAGCCAGGTCGCGCTCAATGCGCTCGACGGCTTGTTCACGCGCCGCGGCCTGTGGAACGAGCTCGCCGACAACCTGGAGACCCAGCTCGGCTTGGCCGAGACAGACGACGCTCAACGCGACTTGATGTTGCGCTTGGCCGCGCTGCGCGAAGGTCAGATGGGCCAAGCGGAAGCGGCCATCGAAGGCTATCGTCAGGTGCTCGATCGCGAGCCGAACAACCAAACGGCGCTCGGTGCCCTGGAGCGGCTCGCGGCGGACAGCGCGCATTCGCTGGCCATCGCCGAGATCCTGGAGCCCTTGTACCGAGGGCAGGGGGACTACCAGAAGCTGATCGGCGTGCACGAAGTGCAGGTCGCGCAAGCAGACGAAGCGTCGCGCAAGGTCGAGCTCTTGCACCAAATCGCGGCTCTGTACGAAGACGCTGCGGGCGACGTGAACGCCGCCTTCGACACCTTGGCTCGGGCCTTGGCGGTCGATCCGGCGCACGAAGAAACGCAAGCGGCCTTGGACCGCTTGGCGCGCGTGACCGGGCGTTTCACCGATCTGGCGCGGGTGTTCGAACAGTTGGCCGTCGCGCAGAAGGATCCCGAGCTGGGCAGCCGTCTGTATTCGTCGGCAGCCAGCGTGTACGAGCACATGGTCGGGGACGGTGAGCGGGCGATCGAGCTGTACCGCAAGGTGCTCAGCATCGATCCCACGAACCTGGCGGCCGCGGAGTCGCTACAGATCCTGTTCCAGCGCGCCGAGCGCTACGGCGACATGTCGCTGATTCTGCAGCGCAAGGCCGAGATCCTGGAGGATGTCGAGGCCCAGAAGGGCGCCCTGTACCAGGCCGCGCAACTGGAAGAGGACGTGCTCGAACGCCAGGAAAACGCGATCGGCGTGTATCTGAAGATCCTGGAGATCGACGGCGAAGATCTGCACAGCATCGACGCGCTAATCAAGCTGTACCTGGGGCTTTCGCGCTGGGAGGAGCTGCTCTCCGTCTATTCCAAGAAGGCGGATCTGGTCCTCGACACGGAAGAGAAGAAGCTGATTTTCTATCAGGTCGGCGCGGTCTACGAGCGCGAGCTCTCGGACGTGAACCGGGCGATCGACACCTACCAAAAGGTGCTCGAGCTCGATCCAGACGACCTGACGGCGCTCAGCCGCTTGGACGTCCTGTATCAGACCGCCGGCAACTGGCAGGAGCTACTCAGCATTCTGCAACACGAAGCCGAGCTCACGCCCGACCCGACCGAGGCGGTCAGCTACCAATATCGAATCGCCGAGCTGTACGAAAAGCACTTGGGCGACATGGACCGCTCGGTCGAGCTGTACCGAGAGATCCTCAATATTCAGCCGGATCATTCGCCCACCCTCAGCGCGCTGGAGGGCATCAAGAACGGCAAGAAGGCGCCGCTCGCCGCGGCCTCCGTGCTCGAGCCGGTGTACGATGCAACGGGCGAGTACGAGAAGCTGATCAGCGTGCTCGAGGTGCAAGTTCGTTTCACGGACGATGTCTTCGCCAAGGTCGAGCTGCTGCACCGCATCGCGCGGCTGTACGAGGAGAGCTTGGGCGATCATGCGCGCGCCTTCGAGACGTACGCGCGTGCGATTGGCGTCGACAGTCAGAACGAAGAGTCGCTCGGCTCGCTCGAGCGACTGGCGATGATGATCGAGCGTTGGCCCGCGGTGGCCGCGCTGTACGACGCCGAGCTAGACAAGTTGGACGGTGATCCCGAACGCTTCGTCGAGCTCGGCCTGCGTGTGGCGCAGGTCTACGAGGTACAGCTCGAGAACCTGGAGAACGCGGTCGATCGCTATCGGCGTGTTTTGGCCGCCGATCCGGAGAACCAAAGCGCGGTGCGCGCTCTGGATCGCCTGTTCACCCAGATGGAGCGCTGGCAGGATCTGTCCGAGGTTCTGGTGCGCGAGTCCGAGGTGGGCCAGACCGCGGACGAGATCTTGGAGTTCAAGTATCGCTTGGGTCAGGTGTATCAGGTTCGCCTGGGCGACCTGGACAAGGCAATCGCCGCCTATCGCGAAGTGATCGGCGCTGCGCCGGAGCACGAAGGCACGTTGCGCGCGCTCGAAGCACTGTTCGAGAGCGGCACCAAACAGCTCGAGATCGCTGGCATCCTCGAGCCCCTGTATCAGTCCGCGAGCGAGTGGGAGAAGCTGATCCGGGTGCGTGAGGCTGAGCTTTCGCACACCACCGATCCCAGCGAGCGCGTGGTCATGTACCACCGCATCGCCGAGGACGCGGAGGAGCGGCTGCTCGATCCGGTGCTGGCCTTCAACGTGCACGTCCGGGCGATCAAAGAGAGCCCGCTCGACGAGCGCACCAGTGAAGAAATCGAGCGCCTGGCCAGCATGCTGGATGGCGGCTGGGAGCCGCTCGCCAATGCGTACGCGGACGTGCTCGGCATCGAAGGCATCGACGCGCCCACTCAAGCCGTGGTTGGCAAGCGCCTGGCGCGGGTTTTCGAGGAAGAGCTGGCGGACGTCGCCAAGGCCGAAGAGACCTATCGCTACGTGCTGACCGTCGCTCCTCAGGAGAGTGACGCGCTTTCGAACTTGGACCGCATCTACACCTCACTCGAGCAATGGCCGGAGTTGGCCGGTGTGCTCGAGCAGCGCGCGACGTCCACCGAGGACGACCACGAGCGCGTCGAGCTCTACACCAGGCTCGGTCAAGTGTACGAGGAGCGCCTGGGACAGACCCAAGACGCCGTGCGTGCTTATCGGGCGATCTTCGACGAGCTCGAGCCCACCAACGAGGACGCAATTGTTGCCCTCGGACGCATCTACGAGCAAGGCGCCGCGTACAGCGACCTGAACACGGTCTATCAGCGCGAGCTCGAAAACGCCGTCGGCGACGTGCAAGAGGCGGAAATTCGCGCAAAAATGGCGCATTTGGCCGCGGAGCGCCTGGGCAACGTCGAGGGCGCGATCGATGGCTGGAAGCGCGTGTTGGACCTGCGCGGCGAGGATCCGGAAGCGCTGGCCGCGCTCGCCGGTCTGTACGAGCAGCAGAGCAAGTGGGCTGAGCTCACCGACGTACTGGAGCGGCATTTCGACATCGCCGAATCGGACGAAGACCGCGTGAACGTACTCACGCGGCGGGCTCGCTTGTTCAGCGAGCAGCTGAACCGCGACGACGAAGCGCTAGAGACCTGGCAGCGCGTCTTGGACATCGACTTTTCGAACGTCGCTGCGCTGAGGGCGACCGCGCAAATCTGGCGTACGCGCCAGGAGCCGAACGAGCTCGTCAGTGCGCTGCACGCGACGATCGATCGCGCGGCTGCGCTGCTCGAGGCGGAGGAGCTGAAAGGGATCTACCGCGAGCTCGGCAAGACCTACGGCTCGCTCTTGTCCCAGCCGTTCGACGCGGCCGAGGCCTGGCGACACCTGCTCGAGGTCGACCCGACGGACTTCGAAGCCATGGCCCAATTGGAGGCCATCTACCGCGGCGACGAGCGCTGGGTCGAGGTGATCGGCGTCAAGATGCAGCGTGCGAACGCGCTCGAAGAGCCGGGCGAGCGCGTGCGCGAGCTGCTCGAAGTCACCGAGCTGTGGAAGAAAGAGGTCGGCGACTACGATCAGGCGACTCCTGCTTTCGAGCAGATCCTGAGCGTGGACCCGGCGCACCAAGAGGCGTTCGAGGCCTTGGAGCGCTTGCATACCGCTGCCGGGCGCTGGGAAACGCTGGTGGAGCTGTACCTGAATCGCCTGGAAACTCGCGAATCGGTGTCGGAGAAGAACGAGCTTTTGCGGCGCATCGCGCGCGTGTTCGAGGAACGGCTGGACGACAAGAACCAGGCCTTCGATGCGCTGGTCAATGCCTTCAGCGAGGACTTCAGCGACGATGAGACCGCGCGTTACCTCGAGCGCATGGCGCAGGCCACTGGGCGCTGGGGGGAGCTGATCAACACCGCCAACGCTTGGCTGCCGGAACAGACCGACAACAAGCAGAAGATCCGCCTCTGCCTACGGCTCGGCAAGTGGTACGGCGAGGACCTCGGCCACGCCGAGTACGCTCAGCCGTATTACCAGCAGGTCGTTGCCTTGGACCCCAACAACGTCCAGGTGATGCGTCAGATCGCGGCCATTCACCGCATGAGCGCGCAGTGGCAAAAGGTCGGCGAGACGCTGACTTTGGCCATGAACGTGGCGGCGGCCAACGAGGACCGTAAGGCGATCCTGGTCGACATGGGCGAGCTCTTGTTCAAGAACATGGGCCAGGCCGACCAAGGCATCGCGTACTACAAGCGTGCGCTCGAGGTCGATCCGCTGTACCTGCCGGCGCTCACCGCGCTCGAGAAGATCTACGACGATCGCGCCAATCACGCGGAGTTGGCGGAAATCCTCACGGCCAAGGTGCAAGCACTGACGGAGCCCGAGCAGATCGCCAGCACCAAGCTGCGCTTGGCGGCGCTGTACGAGGCAAACCTCGGCGACTTGGAGCGCGCGGGCAAGGTGTACCGCGAGGTGCTCGAGATCGATGGCGGAAGCGTGACGGCCCTACGCGGCCTGGAGCGCATCTACCAATCGCTGCAGGCTTGGTCGGATTTGATCGGCATCCTCGAGCGCCAGCTGGACGTGGTGCAGACCGAGCGCGAGCGCGTCGAAGTCTTGCTGCGCCTGGCGGGCATTCAGGAAGAGCACTTCCTCAAGTTCGACATCGCCGCGACTCGCCTCGAGCAAGCGCTCGAGATCTCGCCCGGTGAAGAGCGCGCGTACGTCGCTCTCGAGCGCTGCTACCGGCGCCTCAAGCAGTGGCTGGATCTGATCAACACTTACGAGCGCCACATCAGTGAAGTCGCCAATAGCGGCACGAAGGTGGAGCTGTATGGGCTGATCGCGGCGGTGTACGCCGAAGAAGTCGGCGAAGCGGACCGCGCGATCGACGCCTATCGCAACATCGTCGACATCGACGACACGAACGTGCCTGCGCTGGAAGCGCTGAGCAAGCTGTACGAAAAGCAGGGCGACGCCGCGCAGGCGATCGAGTCCATGACCCGCGTCGCGGATCTGACCTCGGATGGCAACCAGCGCGTCGACATGTACTACCGCATCGGCAAAGCGCTGGAAGAGAAGCTGGGCGATCGTCGACAAGCGCAAGAGCGCTTCGAGATGTCGCTCGACCTCGATCCCGCGCATTTACCGACGTTGGCGGCGCTGCGCACGATCGCGATCGACGAATCCGACTGGGATCGCGCGGCGCGCTACCTCGAGCAAGAACAGCTCAACACGCCGACGCCGCGGGCACGCGCCAAGCTCTTGGTGGAGCTCGGCAAGCTTCGCGACGACATGCTCAGTGAGCATGAGCTCGCGGTGCAAGCGTACGAGCTGGCGATGCAGTGCGACAGCGACTGCGAGGAGGCCGCGCTGCCGCTGCTCCAGGAATACATCCGTGTCGGCCGCTTCCAAGACGCCGAGCCGCTTTCGGAGATGCTGGTCCGGAAGAGCAAGAACAAGGAAAAGAGCGAACAGCACACGCTGTACAAGCTGCTCGGTAAGGTTCACGCCGCGCTCGGCAACAACGACAAGGCGCTCAAGGCGTACACCAACGCGAACCAGCTCGATCTCACGGATCAAGAGACGATTCGCGGTATCGCCGACGTGGCCTTCGAGCTGAAGGATTGGCCCAGTGCGCTCACCAACTATCAGAAGGTGCTCACGGCCCTGTCCGAGGACGACACCGAACAGCGCACGGACGTTTATTACCGGCTCGGCTGCATCAAGCGCGAGCAGGGCCAGGCCAAGCAGGCGATCAACAACTTCGAGAAGGCGCTCGGTCTGAACGGCGAGCATCGCCCCACGCTCGAAGCGTTGGTCGACACTTACGCTCAAGGCAACGATTGGAAGCAGGTCGCCGCCTACAAGCGCCAGATCCTCGATAGCGTTTACGATGGCGAAGAGCGCTTCAAGATCCTGAACGATATCGGAGACATCTGGAGCGAACGCGAGAAGAATCCGCAAAAGGCCATCGACGCCTTGGAGGAGGCTCGCGATCTCAAGCCCCAAGATCACGTGCTCTTGCACAAGCTCTTGCAGCTGTACCAAGCCGCGGCCGACTGGCAGAAGATGGTCGACACGCTGCAGGCGATCGCCGAGCACGAAGAAAAGCGCGAGATCAAGGCCCGCTACATCTTCACGCAAGCGCAGATCTACCGCGACAAGATCGAGGATTTGGATCGCGCGGTCGAGCTCTTCAACGAGTCACTCGATCTGAACCCGAATTATCTCGAGGCCTTCGAGCGCATCAACAAGGTGCTCACCCAGCAGAAGAACTGGAAGCAGCTGGAGCGCGCCTATCGCAAGATGCTGCATCGCATCGCGGGTAAGGGCAACGCGGACCTCGAGCACACGTTGTGGCATCAGCTCGGCTTGATTTATCGCGACCGCTTGCAACAGACCGACTCGGCCATCGAGGCGTTCAAGATGGCTGCCACCAGCAAGCCGGACACGGTCGTGGTGCGGCAGATCTTGGCCGAGCTGTATGAAGTCGGCGAGCGTTGGGACGAGGCGATCGCCGAGCAGCGCGTGATCTTGGAGGCCGAGCCGCTCAAGATCGACGCCTACCGCGCGCTCTATCGCTTGTATCTGCAGAAGCAATCGTACGACGAGGCCTGGTGCTTGGCGGCAGCGATGGCTTTCATGAAGAAGGCGGACGAGGAGGAGCAGCGCTTCTTCGACGACTACAAGCCGCAGGGCATGCTGGCCGTGAAGGGCCGACTGTCCGACGATCTGTGGGCGAAGCACGTTTTCCACGCCGACGAGAATCTCTACATCTCGAAAATCTTCATGATGATCGCGCCGGCGGCTCTCGCGGCGAAGGTGGCTCAGTTGCAGGCCACCCACAAGTTGCCGGTGCTACCGAAGCAGTTCCGGCAAGATCCGGCGACCTCGACCGTGACCTTCGCCAAGACCTTCGGCTGGGCGGCGCAGGTGCTCGGCGTGCAGGCTCCAGAGCTGTACGTGCGCAACGACGTTGCCGGAGCGATCGTCGCGGTGCCGGCGAATCCGCCAGCGTCGGTCGCCGGTCAAACGGTGCTCACGGGCTTTCAACCGCAAGAGCTCACCTTCATGTGCGGCAAGCATTTGTCGCACTACCGTCCGGAGCACTACATCCGCACGCTGTTCCCGACTCAATCGGAGCTCACCATCATGCTGTTCGCCGGCGTGATGTTGGCGTCACCGAGCACGCCCATGCCGCAAGACATGGCCGCGCAGATCCGGGCCACGGCGCAAGAGTTGGCCAAGTACATGCAGCCGGTTCAACTCGAGCACCTGCGCCTGGTGGTGAAGCGCTTCATCGAGGAGGGCGCGGTTGCCAACATCAAGCGTTGGAATCAAGCCGTGGAATTGACGGCCTGCCGTGCGGGCATGATCGTTTGCGGCGACCTCGAGATCTCCAAGAAGCTGATCGGCGCCGAGGCGCAGGCTCCCGGCGACTTGTCGGCCGCCGACAAGATGAAGGAAGTCCTGCTGTACTTCGTCAGCGAAGACTACACGACCGTGCGGCGCGCCTTGGGCGTCGCGATCGCGGTCTGAGTCCGGCAGCGAGTCGGGTTCAGGGCGCTCGCGGAGCGCCCTGAATACCGGCGAAAAGACCGGCTATTTGCCGGGCAAGTCGAGGACTACGCGCAAACCCGTAGCCAGACCCGTGTGGCCGCCCGAGCTGCCGTAGGTGCCCCAGTCGAAGCTGACGTAGGGCCCGAATCCAATGTTGGACGTCGGGTACCAATCCCCGCCGAGGCTGAGCCTCATGATATCGACGCCGAAGTAATCCTTGTTGCCGATGTCCGTGTCCACACTCGTCGAGCGAAGCCCGAGCGCGAAGGCGCCCCACGGGTCGAAGCGCGTGCCCTGCACCAGGTGGTAACGAATGAACGGGCCGCCGGCGAAGCTCTTGCCGCCATTGCACACGCGGCAGCCCGACGGTGTTCCGTGATTGTCGAACTCGCCCCACACGCCGAGCACGATGTTGCGCGTGAGCCCGAAGCCGAGATCTAGATTCAGGGCCAAGGCGGCGCCCAGGAAATCGTTCAGCTTCCTGTCCTGCTCGAGGCTGCCGAATTGCCACTTGCCCCCCAGCGCCGCGCCGAGCACGAAGTGACCGCCCAGAGTATCGTGCGCGCTGGGGATCGGCTCCAACAGGGGCTGGTCGGATTCGGCTGGAACCACGACCGGGCCCGCTTCGGCCGCGGGCGCCGCGGGCGCCGCGGGAGCGGGCGCCGCGGGAGCGGGCGCCGCAGCGGGGGCCGGGGCGGGGACGGCGGTGGTGTCCGGCGCTGCGCTGGCGGGAGCGGGCGCTGCAGCCTGGGCCGGCTTGGCGCTGGGCTCGGGGGGGGCGCTGGCGGGAGTTTCGGCGCTGGCGAACTGGGCCAAAAACACCAGGCCCAGAGTGACGCGGAGCGCGACAGGAGTTCGCATGGGCGCCTTGTTAGCATCGGCGGGCAGCTCACGAAACCCCCGCGTCGAGCTTTGGCACAACCGGCTGGCGGCCTCGTCCGATGGGAACTGGGTGATGCCCACTCTGCCACCGAGCGTCGATCCCACCTCTCAAACCGTCGAATGCCCGCGGGCGCACTTGCCGGGCCCCTGGCGGGTCGAGCTCGGCGTCGACGACGAAGCCATGAGCTTTACCCTGCAGCAAGGGGACGAGCTCACGCTCGGTAGCGGGCGGAACGCGCTGATGCGCGTCCACGATCCTGCGGTGAGCAGCTTGCATTGTCGTCTGCGTGTTTTGGATTCGGGGATCTTCGTCGAGGACTTGGCGTCGAAGAATGGGCTGTACGTGGGCGGGGCGCGGGTGAGCTCGGCGTTGCTCTCCGAGTCGGGGGCCGCGTTCGTGGTGGGGCGTTCGGCCGTGTCCGTGCGCACCATCGAGCGAGACGAACAGCTCACGGCCAATGATCCACTGCCGGGTGTGATTGGCTGCTCGGCGCCGATGCTACGCTTGGCGCAGCTCGTGCGGCGGCACGCCAAATCGCGCGTACCGATCTTGCTACAAGGGGAGTCGGGCACGGGCAAAGACCTGGTGGCGCGCGCAATCCACGAGCTCGGGCGCCGAGGCGGGCCGTACGTGCCGCTCAACATGGCGGCCTTGCCGGAATCACTCGCGGACGCAGAGCTGTTCGGCCATCGTCGCGGCGCATTCACGGGCGCCGTGACGAGCCGCGTCGGGGCTTTCGAACAGGCGCACGAAGGCACGCTTTTTCTAGACGAAATCGCCGAGTTGCCGCTTTCGATTCAGGTCAAGCTGCTGCGCGTGGTGGAGGACGGCATGGTGCGCGCGATCGGCGCGGCGCAAGCCCTACGAGTGACGGTGCGCTTGGTTTCGGCCAGCTGGGCCGAGCTCGATCAGCGCGTGCTCGAGGGCCGCTTCCGGGCGGATTTGTATCATCGTTTGGCGACTGTCGTGATCGAGCTGCCGCCATTGCGCGAACGTCGCAGCGACATCGCCCAGCTGAGTCACTCCTTGCTCCGCCGTCTGCGCGCAGACGTGGGTGAACGGGTGCTGTCGAGCGCAGCCTTGTCGCGTTTGGTCGCGCAGAGTTGGCCGGGCAACGTGCGTGAGCTGGGCGCGGTGCTGTATCGCGCGGCCGCCAGCGCCGAGTACGAGATCTCCGCGCGCCATGTCGACGAAGCCAGCCGCCAGGCGCCGCACGCGCGCCGTCCGGTGCAAGACGCGCGTGCGCTGCTCGAGCTGTGCTCGGGCAATGTCAGTCGCGCTGCGCGTGCGGCCGGGGTGCCGCGCAGTACGTTCCGTGCCTGGCTGGCCAAAGCGCCGGAGCTCGGCTCAGCCGAGCTCTCCGACAGCGACCCGGAAAAACGCGGCTAAAAGCTGCCGACCACGGTCAGGCCGGTTTGCGCAGGGCCGATGCTGGGTACGAGCGCGATGCGCCGTCGCACGCGCCGAGCCTCGTTCGCGCTGCTCTCTCGAGCGTTCGGATCGACGAAGTAGGCGATTACGGTGCCCACCGCGGCCACGCCGCCGACGATGAAGCCGACCGTGGACAAGGTCTTCAGCGTGTCGCCGGTGCTCACGTCGTTTTGATACTTCGAGCAGGCGTTGCTGTATTGCGGCGCGCGCGCTGGGATTTCGGCTGGCGGGAACGACGTCTTGCTGAGCCAGCTCGTCGGATCCTCACACAGCCCATTGGTGTTTGGGTTCGCCATCATGCTGTCCTGCGCAGCGTGCGACGTGATCTGCTCTGCGATCGAGTCGGCGTTGTCGTAGCTTTTCTTGGAGCCGATCGCCAAACCGATGCCGCCACCCAGGCCGACGCCCGTGAGGCTGACGCCGACGATGCCGACTGGCGAGCTCACGAGCCATTTGAAGAATGGTTTGCGTCCGGCGCTCGGCTCGGGATGCTCGCTCACGGGTTGCAGGCTTTCATCGCTGGCCGGCGCGTTCGCGCCGGGGGCCACAGCCACTGCGGCCGCGTCGGCCGGCACGGTCTTTGGCGCGAAATTCAGCTCGGCCATGAATTGCCTGCCGGCGCTGGTCGTGACTTGCTGGACCTTGGTCCTGCCGCCCTTGCGAGCCTCGACGCTGTGTGCGCCAGGGCTCACGTACACCGCTCCCGGCAGCGGAGAAAGGCCTTCCAGTGAGCCATCGACGTAGATCTCCGCGCCCGCCTCGTCGACGCTCACGTCGAGCAGGGCCACCGACGATTTGGTCGCGTTCAAGCCCGCTTCCGCGGCTTGGCGCTCGGTTTCGCTCGCCGACGTCGACTCACGCAGGTAGGCCGAGAAGTGTTTGGCCGCGTCGACTTCGTGGTTACAACGCAGCTCGCTTTGCGCGAGGTTGAGCAGCACTGCCGGGTGCTTCTTCAACGCGTAGGCCTGCAGGAAGGCGAGGCGCGCTTTGTCGTACTGCTTCAGGTCGAAGTACGTGACGCCTTCTTTGAAGCGCTCGCGAGCGATCGCGACCGTCGCTTCGTCGTCGCTCGGGCGCCCAGCGGGCGCGGCGAACGATGGCGTCGCGCCAGCGAGCATGGTGCACGAAAGCGAAAAGCACAGCAGCGCGCGGGCCCTGAAATTTCTCATCGTCGCTCGGACAATAGTGGCATTTTCTGACGCTGACACCGAATCCCGAGTTTCAGAAGGGCGCGTCGCGGACGATCACGCCCCTGCTCACGGGCTTGCTGGGGCTCGGGCTTGGCTCGGCTGGGATCGGGGCGGGGGCGCGGGTCACCGATCGCGTGCTGGCCGTGCCGGGCTCTGCTTTGGCTTTCGCTTTGGCCTTCGCAGGCGGAGCTTCGCTCGTTCGCCGCAAGCTCGGCGCAGCGGGCTCGGCCGCGCTCGCAGTACGATTCGCCGGAGTCGGGATCGCTTCTTCGGTCGCTGCTGATTGGGCGGGTGCCGGAGTAGGTGCAGGGGGGACAGCGGGGGCTGCCTGCACGACATCGGTGTGTGGGGCAGCCTGCGGGGCCGGCTCGGCAATTTGCTCGCTGAGCGTTCGAACACCAAGCACGCCTGCGAGCAGAAGGATGACGCCGGCCAAAGCCCAGCCGATGACTTTGCCCTTTCCCTTCCGCTCCACGTACGGATTGAAGTCGTCGTCCACCGCCGCAGGTGGAGGCAACGGCGCGATGGATGAATTCGGTGCAGAGCGAATGCGCGACGGAACCGTCTGCGAAAATTGTCGCTTGGCCTCTGGCGGTTTATTTTCCGGCGACGATTGCGCTTCGGGCGCGATGACCACTGCTGGCGTACTGGGCGGGTCCTTCGGGGTGTACGCGATCGCGTAGCCTGGGACCTCCGGCGTCGATTGTTGAACCGCGCTGGGCGGGGCCGAGGGCCGCACGCTCGCAACCGGGGGCGCTGGGTCGTTCGGGATGGCAAAGCCGACCAAGGTCTTTTTGTGTGGTAGCGCGCTGGCGACGGGCAGCTCGCTCGGCGGCTCCAATGCGGCGCCCGCCGCTACCGGCGCAACGGCCGGCAAGGGTTGCGTGAGCGCGACCGCGGCTGGGACGGGCGTGGCCCCTGGCGCGGAAGAAGGCCTTTCGATGGCGGGGGCGATGCCGACCAGGGTCTGCTTGCCGATCGGCTTTCGCACGGCCGCGACCGCGGGCATCGGAGCCGCGACCGCGGGCATCGGAGCCGTGACCGTACCCTCGCTGACCGTAGCGGGGCTCGGCGCGGCTACCGCGGCTACGGGCCCGGACGCGTCCGGAGCGCCCGCATCTTCCCAAAAGGCGGTGAAGGTATCCGCGAGTCGATCGGCATCTTCGACACTCAGCGGTGCCGACGACGGCCGGCCTTTATCGGGTGGATCGGGCATCAATCGCAAGTCAGGCTAGCATCGCGGCTCGTGGCGACGCAACGCGAGCCAGCCGCTGGCTTGGCCGATTCGCCGCGGGCACGCTAAGAGCAGGCGCAGGCGGCATGCGATTCCCAAGCTTCCGGCGCGCTCGGCGCTCGCTGACCCTGGTCGGTGCCCTGCTGTGTGCCTCGAGCTGCCGTTCGAATGGTTCGAGCGTCGAGCGTTCGAGCCCGGCCGCGAGCGTCGCGAGCGGGGGGTCGACGACCTTACCCGATCGCCCAGACGCGGTGGCTCGCGCCGATGCCTGGGCGGTGCTTGGCAGCAAGCAGGGCGGCCGCGCGGGTGCGAAACTTTTGCTCGAAGCGGCGCAGCTCCGTGAACGAATTTTCCGAGCAGACCATCGCGACGCCGATGCGCTCGAAGCCATCGAACTGTACCGGCAGGCGGCGCACAGCGAGCCGTCCGTGGTTTGTTCGGCGTCGACTTCGGCCGCGCTCCTGGAGGGCGAGCTGAAAGGCGATCCTGGGCTCACCTTTCAAGCGCTGTATCGGGTGGGGCTGGCGCCCGGCTCGGACGAAGCATGCAAGCAGCGCGCAGAAGTCATTTTGAATACGCTGAGCGCGTACCGTCCGCTGCCCCCGGTGCTGGCGCAAATCGAGCGCGAGCGCGGGGCGCCCGTACCGCTCGCCGCGCAGCCCACCGAACCAGCGGCGAACGACGGCGTGATCGTGCCCACGCTGGGCGCGCAGCGGGGGCCGGCGCGCGTGACCAAGATCGAGCGCTACGCAGCGGCCGACGCGGCTCGCGTCGTCGTCTACGTGACGCAGCCCACGACCTACAAGGTTGGTTTTTTGGACGAAGGCAGCAAGAGCCCGCGGCTGTTCGTCGATATCGACGGAGCGACCTATCAGGGCAAGAAAGCCTTCGACGTGGGGGGCCTGGTGACTCGCGTCCGGGTCGGAGCCGAGGCCACGCGCACCCGGGTCGTGCTGGATCTGAACGCGCCTGCCTATCGGCACGTATTTTACATGCCCGAGCCCTTTCGCCTGGTGATCGACGTGTCCAAGGATCCGCCTCCGCACAGCCAAGAAGTCACGCGCGGCCCGCGCCAGGTGCGGCGCGTGGTACTGGATCCGGGCCATGGGGGGCATGATCCCGGCGCGCGCGGTCCGAGCGGACTGCGCGAGAAAGACGTGACGCTCGACATCGCCCATCGTGCCGCGCCGCTGATCGCCCGCGAGCTCGGCATCTCGACGCTACTGACCCGCGACAGCGACGACTACGTGGCGCTCGACGAGCGCACGGCGCGCGCCAATGCGTTCCAAGCCGATCTGTTCGTGTCGATCCATTGCAACGCCAGTGAAGATGGCGCAGGTCGTGGGGTGATGACGTTCGTGCTGGACGATTCGCGCGACGCGGCTTCGACCAGGCTGGCCGCGCGTGAGAACGATGCCTCGGCCGAGGCCGCGGCCGAGCTGGCCGGAGCGCTGAGTCGCGGTGAGGGCAACTTGAGCGCGGGGCGGTCCAATCATTTTGCCGAGTTGCTGCAGCGGTCGGCGATCGCTTCGCTCTCGCCGAGCTATGGCGACATCCCCAATTCGGGCATCAAACGCGCGGGCTTCTACGTGCTCGCGGGCGCGCGCATGCCGGCGGTGCTGTTCGAGACCTCATTCATCTCCAATTCGGTCGGCGAGACGCGCTTCAATACGGGCGACTTTCGACAGAAAATCGCCGACGCCATCGTGAACGCCGTGCGCGCCTATCGCGACGGCCTGTGAGCCTTCGAGACCGCCCACGCCCAGCTGCGAGTCGCCGGCCGGAAGTGGGTGCCCTGCCCACAGTGCCGCAACTACGCGAGGGACGCGCGAATTTGCCCCAAAAATCCGGCGGTGGATTCTCGGTGCCGGCTATTGACTGGCACGAGATGGGTCCCTATCTTAACCGGCCCCCAGAATCGGGGACGTTTTTTTCTCGTAGTCAGACAGCCAGTCGAGTGCGCTACCGATGACCAAAGTCCAGCTAAAAAAATTCCGGGACATGCTCGAGGCGAGGCGCCAAGAAATCATCAAGCGCGCCCAGCAGACGCTTGATGAGGACATGGCCCTCGACGCCAATGATCTGCCGGACGAGATGGATCTCGCATCGAGCGAGTATCTGCAATCGTTCCAGTTTCGCCTACGCGGTCGTGAGAAGGCCTTCTTGGACAAGATCGGCAAGGCGATCGACAAGATCGACAAAGGGACGTTCGGCGTCTGTGACGATTGCGGCGAGAAGATCTCCGTGAAGCGCCTGGAAGCGCGACCGGAGACCACGCTCTGCATCCGCTGCAAAGAGGATCAAGAGCGAGTCGAAAAAGACTTCACCTGAAGTTGGGTTGCCCCGCGCGCGTCACGTCGCTG
>Ga0247779_1000333_pt1 | contig 32063 bp, 26 predicted proteins | sample UWRJL221509R5_FD_179925 | JGI IMG/M metagenome (GOLD analysis project Ga0247779, IMG submission 179925) | Plant litter microbial communities from Arlington Agricultural Research Station in Wisconsin, United States - UWRJ-L221-509R-5 | ecosystem: Environmental > Terrestrial > Plant litter >...
AGCAGAGCGAAGGGATCGATCAGGTCGGCAACGCGGTGATGCAACTCGACCAGGTGACCCAGCAGAACGCCGCCCTGGTGGAAGAAGCGGCCGCCGCGGCGGACAGCTTGAAGCAGCAGGCGCTGCGCCTGACGAGCCTGGTGTCGACGTTCAAGCTGGCCTGAGCGTCCTTAGAACGGTGTCCATTCAGTTCAGACTTCGAGGACTCCACGGTGATGCCCCGGGAGGTGGTGTAAGACCGCCAGATGAGTCGGGCAGCCTGGTGATTCACCGAGCGCCCGACTCCAATCGGCATGTGCCGACAACACGCCCCACGCGCGCTGTTTCGCTTCGTCGACATGCGCGGCGGGCGAGCGGCCGAACGCCAGCTTTTGCGTTAATGCGCGTGCCGCTCAGACCATCGCGAACTCCTTCGCCCGAGCCGGCCATCGGCGACCTGTCCGGAACTCGATCATCGATGCGTGCCAAAAAAAACCAGCCGATGGTCTGCGGCGACCGGTCTCGCGGGTACCGAGCAGCGTGGCGTTTCGGGCCATGGCGTCGACATGGGCCCGCGTCACGGTGGCAATGCCAGTGAGTGCCGGACGGTGCTCGAGGCGCTGCGCTCCGCGATAACTCAGGTCAGGCCGAACCCGGCGCGGAACGGCGCCGCGGCATCCGCTCGCGTGTTGAGCTCAACGAGCACGCCGCCGGGCACCCGACAGAAGAATCGCGAGCCGCGCTCGTGCGAGATCAGGCCCGTTGCCATCTCGACGCCGGCCTCCCGGAAGCGCTGGAACAGCTCGGTCAGAGCTTGCAGCGAAGGCAGTTCGAAGCCGATGTGGAAGTTGCCGGGCCAGTCGACGGGTCTGTCCGTTGCGTCTTCGATCACGACATCGAAACCGTAGCCCTTGAGTACGCGGCTGCGGCCCATCGTCGTGGCTTGCCAGTCGAGATGGCGCTCGAAGAAGTCGGACGTGGCGGCGACGTCGCGCGAGGGGAAGCTGAGGTGATTGAACTTCATGGTGTGCAGATTGGATTGCATGGCTGTTTCCAGTGGGATCTGGAGCCACGCTTGCACAGCGCGTTCGGGAAGTTCGGGAGCGGGGGTCAAGCCTGTTTGATCGCAAGCTCAGCCGCAATCACGCACCCGGACCTGCTCCGAGCGCATGGCGCTTCGCGTGGATCCGATGGTGCGTTGGCTGACGTAAACGCTTACGACTGCTGGAACAGCAGCGATGCGCACTATAGCGGAATCGGAGTCTCCGTAGCTTGCCCCGGTCCGGCCCGCGGGACCGGACGGCTGCTATTGGATAATGCGCGTCCAGGCCCAGCCGGCTCGCCAGCCATCGCCACGCCACTTCCTCCTGAAGCCGTCGTGGTCGAGCGCTATTACCAAGAACTGCTGAATTTCCTGTCCCGCCAACTCCGTGACCGCGACAGCGCGGCCGACCTGGCGCAGGAGACCTACGCGCGCGTCGCCGCCGTCCGGCGCAGCGGCGAGGCCATCATCGAGCCGCGCGCGCTGCTCTATCGCACGGCACGCAACCTGCTCGTCGATCGCCACCGGCGCCGCGAGACACGCGGCGAGAACCGCAGCGACCACCCGGGCCCCCTCGCCCCGATCGAGGCCATGCCCGCGCCCGCTGCCTTCGAACCCGATCAGGCACTGGACGCCGCACGCAACGCGCAGGCCATGCTCGACACGATCGCCGCCCTGCCGCTGCGCTGCCGCGAAGCCTTCATCCTGCACCGCTTCGATGGGCTCTCGCAGGCGGAAGTGGCCACGCAGATGGGTATTTCCATCAAGATGGTCGAGCGCCATGTCAAGCTGGCCATGGCTGCCTGCAGGCAGTGCCGCAGCGCGTGGGAAGACGAAGCGTGAGCAGGTTCACTCGACATCCGCCACGCAAGGTCGGGTTTTCCGGCACGGGTGCGTCTACACCTGCAACAGACCCTGCGAAGCTCGCCGCATGAACCCGACAACGTCTCCGACCGCAGGCCTGGATGAGCAGGCTCTGGACTGGTTCATCCGCGAACGGGCCGGCCTGGATGCCATCGATGCGGTGGAGCTGCAGCAATGGCGGTCCTCGCCGGACCACGCCCAGGCACTGGACCGATGGCAGCGGCAGTGGGAAGCACTGGGCGCGCTGCCGGCCCCGGGCATTGCCGGTCTGCGCCGGCAGTTGGCGGCCGATCTATCGCAAGAGAAAGAAGGGCTGGCACCCCGCACCGCCTGGTGGCCGGCGTCGGCCCGCGGGCAAAGGCTGGGCGCCGCGACTGCGCTGGCGGTCACTTTGATCGCAGGCGGCCTGCTGGCCTGGCAGCATGAGAGTCAGCAGCCGACCTACGCCCACCACTTCGCCAGCGCACGCGGCCAGCAAGCGGCGATGACGCTGCCCGACGGCAGCCGGCTTCGGCTGGACACGGCCACGCATGGAGAGGTCGCGCTGTACCGCGAGCGGCGCGAGTTGAAGCTGCCCGAGGGCCAGATCGTGTTCGAGGTCGCGCGCGATCCTTCCCGGCCCTTCGACGTGTGGGCCGGGCCGTTGCGCATCACCGTGCTGGGCACCCGCTTCGCCGTGCGCCACACCCCGGCCGATGCACAGGACGGTCGCGTTCACATCGCCGTCGAGGAAGGCCTCGTCCGCGTCGCGCAGGCCAGGGGAGGCATGGCCGCAGTGGAATTGCATGCGGGGCAACAGGTGGACAGCGACGCCGCCGGCCAGCTCGGCGCCGTCCTGCAGGTGCCCGCCGACGGCATCGCGAGCTGGCGCGACGGCCGCGTGAGCTTCGAGGACGCCACGCTGGCGCAGGTGTTAGCCGAATTCGAACGCTACGCGCCGACGGGCCTGGTGCTGGCGGACGCCCAAGTCGCGGAGCTGCGACTGACGGGCACCTTCGACCCGCGCCACCTAGAGAACTTCCGTACAGTGCTGCCGCGGGTGCTCCCGGTGCGCCTGCGGCCACGCGGCAACCAGGTCGAGATTCAAGCCGTGCGCTGATTTTTTGCGACCGAGGTAGGGGTAGACGCGGCCATTGCGTCTACATGGGAAAGATTCTCATTACCAACTCGCCTCGGAACCGCTTCCCATGTCCCGTCGTCCCTTGCTCGGCCCGCTGGCCCTGGCCTGCGCGCTCGCTCTTCCCCTGTCCGTTTCGGCGCAAGGCGCGCCAGCGCAGGCCATCAAGCTTCCTGCGCAGCCACTGGCCCAGGCGCTCAACGCGCTGGCGCGTCAGACCGGCCTCGAACTGGCCGTGCCCCAGGCCCTGGTCGCCGGCAAGTCCGCTCCGGCGGTCGTGGGGCAGTTGACGGTCGAGCAGGCGCTGAGGCAGATGCTCGCCGGCAGCGGCCTCGTGGCCCGCGTCGAAGGCACGCTGATCACCGTCCAGCGCTCGCCGATGCAGCCCACGGCGGCCACCACGACGGCCGCCGCCAGCACCGACAACGCCAATGCGCTGCCGGCCGTGATGGTGACGGGCGCCAAGGCCCGCACGCTGGCCGCGCCGGCCAGCAAGTTCGACGCCTCGCTGCGCGAGATGCCACAGTCGGTGACCCTCATCTCGCAGGAGCGCATCGAGCAGCAGGCGCTGCAGACGCTCGACGACCTGATGTTGCAGGCCACCGGCGTCACCCGCGAGCAGCTCTGGCTGAACAACAACTACTACTCGCGCGGCCTGCAGATCAAGAACATCCGCTATGACGATGGCGCCACCTCGGTCATCGCCGACCGCGACAACAACGCCGACGTCGCGCAGTTCGAGCAGGTGTCGATCCTGCGCGGGGCCGACGGCCTGTTCGGCGCCGGCGATGCGGGAGGCGTGATCAATCTGCGCTCGAAGCGGCCGAAGGACACGCTGGCCGTCGACGCGGTGCTGAGCCTCGGCAGCTGGAACAACCATCGCGTCGAGCTGGACGTGACCGGCCCGCTGAGCGACGACCGCCGCCTGAAGGGCCGCGCCGTGGCCGTGCTGCAGGATCAAGACCACTTCTTCAAGCCCAGCCACAGCCGCCGCGACATGGTCTACGGCGCGCTGCAGTTCGACCCGTCGGCGGTCACCTCGCTGGTCGTCGGCGCGAGCCTGCAGAAGGACCGGCAGACCGCGTTCAACGCGAGCCTGATGCGCTATGTCGACGGCGCCGATGCCGGCTTCCCGCGCGACACGACCATGGGCGCGCCCTGGGGCTGGCTGGAGCGGCGCAACGTGACCGTCTACGCCGGCCTCGTGCAGCAGCTGGCGCCGGGCTGGAAGCTCAGCGCCAACGCGCGCCACATGAGCGGCGACGACCAGATCAACGGCGCCGAGATGGAAGGATCGATCAGCTACACGACGAAGCAGAGCGACTGGTGGCGCTACGCCGACAAGACCCGCGGCAGCACGACGCTGCTCGATGCCAATGTGCAGGGCAGCTTCGACGCCTTCGGCCAGACGCACGACCTGATCTTCGGCATCGACCGCAACAGCACGATCAAGCACTACAACCAGAACTGGGTCTTCTACGGCTCGGGGGACGCCTTCGACCGCACGCCCCCGCCGGTCTGGGACTACCCGCCCGCCGCCTGGGACACCTCGACGCGCAATGCCGGCGCGGCCAACGCCGTCTATGGATCGCTGCGCCTGCGCCCCGTCGAGGGCCTGGCCCTGACCGTGGGCGGCCGCAAGGTCTTCAAGGAATCGCAGAGCATCCTGAACAAGCTCACCGGCACGAGCAACGACTTCGGGCAGAAGAACAAGCTCATGCCCTATGTGGCGGTGGTCTACGACCTGAACACGCAGTGGTCCGTCTACGCGAGCCGCACCGAGATCTACCAGTCGCAGTTGAGCTACTACGCCTCGGTGGACGGTCCCTCGCTGGAACCTGCCACCGGCAAGAACTCCGAGATCGGCCTGAAGGGCGAGCTGATGAAGGGCCGGCTGACGGCCAGCATCGCGCTGTTCGACATCGAGAAGGAGAAGGAAGCCGTCTACCAGAGCTGGAACCCGACCGGCAACAACGCCTGGTGCTGCTACGTGGCCAGCGGCAGCAAGCGCAGCCGCGGGGTCGACCTGGAGCTGAACGGCCGCCTGTTGCCGAACTGGGATCTCTCCTTCGGCTACACCTACAACGACAACCGGAACAAGCGGGCCGACGACGCACGCTTCAGCACGCTGACGCCGCGCCACCTGCTGAAGCTCTGGTCCAACCATGAGCTCGCCGCCTGGTGGCCCGGCTTCAGCCTCGGCTGGGGCGTCACGGCGCAGAGCCGCAGCTACCAGGCCGGCTCGGTGCAGGCCTACAACCCCGCCACCGGCGAGTTCGACGGCGACTGGCAGGACTACGCCTTCGTGCAGAAGGCCTACGCGATCTGGTCGGCGCGCGCGGCCTATGCGCTGACGCCGAGCTGGAGCCTTGCGCTGAACCTGAACAACGTCTTCGACAAGTCCTACTTCAGCACGGTCGGTTCCAGCGGCTACGGCAACTTCTACGGCGAACCGCGCAACGCGATGCTGACCTTGCGAGGCGGCTTCTGATGAGCGCGACGAAAGCTGCCACGCCGGGCCCGCGTGAGATCGCCGCCCGGCTGGCGACCGGCCTGCTCGGCGGCTGGCTGTTCACCTGTGGCTTCGTCTGCCTGGGCACGGTGCTGCTGATGCGCGGCGCCGCGTTCGACTTCGAGGACGCGCAATCGCTCGCCTTCCTGCTGGCCTTCCTCGTCTTCCTGATCGTGCTGCTGTGGAGCTTCGCGGCGGCACGCCTCGCACGCACCGCCTCGCTGCTCTTCGGCAGCGGTGCGCTGATGACGGCCCTGGCCTGGTGGCTGAGCCACACCCCCTGAGACCCGACGACGATGTTCAAGACCTTCCGACTCTCGATGACCTGGGTCCACACCTGGTTCGGCCTCGTGCTGGGCTTCGTGCTGATGGCCTGCTTCTTCTTCGGTTCGCTGTCGGTGTACGACCGCGAGATCGACCGCTGGGCGATCCCCGCCTCGCGCTTCGAGCCGCAGCCCATGCCCTCGTTCGACCGCATGCTGGAACCGGCATTCCGCACCATCAAGCTCGACGCCGCGACCCGCGCCGAAGCGCAGACGCGCAGCCGCAGCCCGCTGCCCGAGACGCTGCCGCTGCACGAATGGGGCGCCTACACGACGCACCGCGACCCGGTGCTGCAGATGTGGTCCGGCTTCGAGCTGCCCGATCCGAAGGACCCCGAGAACGACCATGCCTTCGGCTCGCTGACGCTGGACCCGCGCAGCGGCACGCCGCTGCCGGAAACGGCGCTGAAGATCGGCAGCCGCTTCTTCTATCCGATGCACTACAGCCTGCACCTGCACTGGATGGACCTGGGCTACTGGATCGTCGGCCTCGCGGCGATGGCGATGCTGGCGGCGCTGGTCACCGGCATCGTGATGCACCGCAAGATCTTCCGCGAGCTATTCACCTTCCGGCCCAGGAAGCACCTGCAGCGCAGCACGCTGGACCTGCACAACCTGACCGGCGTGGTGGCCCTGCCCTTCCACTTCATATTCGCGCTGTCGGGGCTGATCATCTTCGCGAACCTCTACTTCCCGGTCTCGGGCACGCTGCTGAAGCCGCTGGCCGAGGCACACGAGAAGGCCGAGATCGCGCGCAGCGGCCTGCCCGAACACGCGGCCGGCATCGCCGCGCCGCTGGCCTCGGTCGACGCGATGGTGGCCAAGGCGCAGCGCCGCTGGGCCGCCCGCGGCATGGCCGGCGAGGTCGGGCTACTGAGTATCCACCATGTCGGCCACGCGAACGCCACCGTCAGCGTCTACCGCGCCGGCACCGACCGCGTCACGCTGACCGGCGAAGGCATCCATTTCAAGGGCAGTTCAGGCACCGTGATCCGCGAGGACGAAGCGGTCAGCGCCGTCCATGGCATCAACGACTTCATCACCGGCCTGCACCTGCAGCACTTCCGCCACTGGATGCTGCGCGCGCTGTACTTCGCCGGCGGCCTGGCCGGCTGCGCCTGCATCGCGACGGGCTTCATCTTCTTCGTGGAGAAGCGCAAGCGCCAGCACGCGAAGCAAGGCAAGGCAGGAGCACGCTGGGTCGATGCGCTGGCCGTGACGACGGTTACCGGCATGCTCTGCGCAACCGTGGCAATGCTGGTCGGCAATCGTCTGCTGCCGGCCGACCTGCCGCTGCGCGGCGACTGGGAAGAACGCATCTTCTGGAGCGTCTGGATCGCCGCGCTGGTGCATGCGTTCTGGCGCAGCGCACCGGTGTTGCAGGGCCGGATCGCGCCGGCCTGGCGCGAACAGTGCTGGGCACTCGCCGCCCTGTGCACGGCAGCCGTGCTGCTGAACTGGGCGACGACCGGCGATCACCTGCTGAAGACCCTGTCGATGCGCTACTGGCCGGTCGCCGGCGTGGATCTCGTGCTGCTCGCGAGTGCCTGGCTTTCCATGCTGGCCGCCCGGCGAATCGGCCGCCGGGAACCGAAGCTGGCCGTGGACGCCGCGCAAGGGGAGCCGGTCCATGGCTGATCCTCTGCTGCTTGCCGGCGCCCTGCTCCTCGCCATCGCCGGCATGGCCTCGCTGGCCCTGTCGATGGAAGCGCACTGGGAACAGATCGGTCGCACAGGCCCGCCGCCGCGCCTTCTGCTGCGCACGCTGGGCTGGCTCGGACTGCTGCTCTCCCTGGCCTGCTGCCTCGCCGCCGACCACGTCTCGATGGCGGCCCTGGTCTGGCCGATGACGATCGCGGCCGCCGCGGCTCTGGTGGCCCTGTGCCTCAGCCGCCTCCCGGAACGTCCTCGCAAGCCATCACCACCGCCCCCGCGGACCTAGCGAGAACATCATCAACCATGCCCAAGATGCAACTTACCGCCCTCTCCCTGGCCATCGCCATGCTCGCCGCCGGCCGGCCCGCCATCGCCCAGGAGGAGACCAACGCGACCGCCCAGCCTCCGGCGCAAACGCCCGACGCGGCCGATTCCAAGAACACCTTGCCCGCCGTCCAGGTGAGCGGATTCGCCAGCGGCACCGACAAAGGCATGAAGCTCACGCAGGACACGGCCGCCGGCGCGTTGGGCAGCAGGAGCGTGCTGGACACGCCCTTCTCCATGACCGTCGTCGGCAGCGCGGAGATCGCCGAGCGCGGCGCGCGCTCGATCGGGCAGATCTTTGCCAACGACCCCGCGGTCTACACGCCCACCTCCTCGCTGACGACGGACTGGTGGGGCACGCAGATCCGAGGTCTGGGCGTGCGCAACTACTACATCGACGGCATTCCCACCCTGCTCTACTGGGGCGGAGATTTCGCCACCGAAGCGGTCGAGAGCGTCACCGCGCTCAAGGGCTTGAGCGGCTTCATGTACGGCTTCGGCGAACCCGGCGGCGCGCTGAGCTATGAGCTCAAGCGCCCCACGGCCAAGGACTCGGGCAGCGTGATGCTGGGCTGGCGCAATCCTGGCCTGCTGTCGGCGCACCTGGACCTGAGCCGCCACTTGGGTGACGATGTGGCCCTGCGCGTGAACCTCCTCCGCGAGCACGGCCGCGCCTACAACGACAGCGAGATCGACCGCACGCTGGCCTCCGCCGCTCTCGATGTCCGCCTGACGCCTTCGCTGACCTGGACGAACACCTTCGTCTACGAGCACAGCCGCAACACCGGCGAGCCCTTCCTGTTCTACATCGACGCCTACGACTTCGCCGGCAGCCAGGGCCGGCTGCCCAAGGTCACCTACCGCTACGACGACATCAACGTCGACAACAGCTACTATGACGCCACGACCTCTCTGGCCTCGACTGGCCTGAACTGGCAGATCGACGAGCAATGGAAGCTCAGCTACCAGCTCGGCTACTCGCGCAAGGACCATCAGTCCAACAAGTCCTTCGCCTACCTGCTCAATGAAGCCGGGGACTACGAGGGCGAGATGTACAACTTCGCCGGCCGGCTCGGCAGCCTGTTCACGCAGCTGGTGCTGCAGGGCCAGCTGCGCACGGGCCCGGTGAGCCATGAGATCGTGGCCGGCCTCGGCATTCAGCGCAGCACCGACCGTTGGAGCGAGTTCTATTGGGAGAACGACTTCAACGGCAACATCTTCCAGACACAGACCTTCCGCGTCACGCGCACGCCCGATTTCACGCTGTCACCGGTCAGCTCCGACGTGCGCCAGCGCTATGCCTTCGTCAGCGACACGCTGGACTTCGGCACCGCTTGGCAGGCCATCGTCGGCCTGCGCTACAACAACTACCGCAACAAGGACCTGGACGGCGACCCCACCGTCGACTCCGGCTACAGCGTCAGCAAGGCCAGCCCGACCCTAGCGCTGATCTACCGGCCCGACGAGGCCACGCGCCTGTACGGCAGCTACGTGCAGGCGCTCGAACCCGGCACACGCGTGGATGCACCCTATGCCAATGCCGGCGACCTCCTCGGCGCCACCGTGTCCAAGCAGTTCGAAATCGGCGCCAAGCACGAACGCGGCGCGCTGGCCTACACGGCCGCGCTGTTCCGGGTGGACCGCGCCAACCAGCGGGACGTGCTGCGCGATGGCCTGCGCTACCTGACCCAGGACGGCCAGGTCCGCTATACCGGTCTGGACCTGTCGGGCACCTGGCAGACCAACAGCCAGTTCAGCCTCGGCCTGGGCCTGCTGTGGCTGGACGGCGAGATCCTCAAGACATCGCCCGAAAGCGCCGAACTGCTGGGCCACACGCCCGGCCTGATGTCGAAGTGGCAGGCGGTGGCCAACACCCGCTATCGTGTGGCGGCCATCCCGGGTCTCACACTGCAGGCCAATGTGCGCTACTTCGGCAGCACCTACACCAGCGACACCAACCTCTGGCGGCTTCCCGGCCGAACCATCACCAATGCCGGCTTCAGCTACGACTGGCGCGCCTACGGACAGCCGATGAAGCTGATCGGCAACCTGTACAACGTCTTCAACTCCAAGTACTGGACCGATGCCAATCCCGGCGAGGCGCGCAACGCCGCGCTGTCGCTGAACATGTCGTTTTGATCGCCGGCTGTTCCGCTACATCTCGCGAGCGCCGCTGTCGCGATGCCCGCTACGGTGCCGCCCAGCGGTTCTTCCACCGTCCCCCAAGGCGCTGCTGCCACCCGCCCCAGTAGGGCGCCCGGACCCTCATCCAGTGATGAGGATTCGGCGTCAGGCGACTCTGAGCACCGGAGCGTGCCGCGCGGCCGAACAGTGCGTCGAAGAAATCGCTGTGGTCATGCGCGCCGAATTGCTCGGACCCTCACTGCGGCCGTGAAACTCGTAGCCGTCGTCCCAGCCCGGCGGCTGCGAGAGTCGGCACCACCGGCCTCGGCGCGCTGGCCGATGGCGTCATATGCAGCGCGCTTCTCAGGATCCTTCAGCACGTCCTAGGCTTCGCCGATTTCCTTGAAACTGGCTTTGGCGTCGGTCACCTTGTTCGCGTCAGGGTGGTACTTCCGGGTGAGCTTTCGGTAAGTCCGCTTGATGTCATCAGCAGACGCGTCACGCGCGACACCCAGTGCGCTGTAGCAATCCTCGTATTCGATCAGTCGAGGGAATCGAGAAGACTCCTCCACCTTACCGTAATCGGCACATTGCTGCTCGAGGATTTCCGGCTGCGATCACGCAGTTGCCAGAGGCTTTGGAGGCTCTCGAACGGAATGCCCTACGACAGCGCGTCCCGCCCGCAAAGAAATAGGCGCCGGTACGAAAAAAGCCGATAGTTGAGGGTCGCCAGGCACCCCCCTCGGATATGACGCCTCCACCTTCGACAACCACTTCGACTTCGTCAATCGGTGAATGGATGTTTGCCAACATGATCGGTCCAGACTCCTCATGGTTCTGGACGATGGCACAGGCGCTTGCCGTAGCCGTCAGCCTGTACCTGATCTATCGGCAGCTCAAGGCCCAACGGCTCGCAAACACGCTATCGACACTGAAGGCCATGGACGAGAGGTGGAATGTAGGCCGACTTGCTGCGGGGCGCGCCATGATCGCTTGGACATATCCGTCGGCCGATACGAAAATGGACCACCAAGAAGAAGATGTGCTCACTTTCTTCGAAGAAATGGCGGTATACGTTCGGTATGGGGCTTTCGACATCAAGTCAGTCTGGAATCTCTACAGCTACTACCTCGAACACTACTGGCCTATCCTGAAACCCAAAGTCACCGAACTCAGAGCCGCTGAGCAGGATGACACTTACTACGAGCATGCAGAGTGGCTATACGAAAAGGTTTGCAAGTATTCGAAGCGCAGAAACGCAAATCCTAGAAAGACGTCTCAACAGCTGGAACGGTTCGTCAAGGGCGAGCAGACATTCGCAAAAGCCCTCCACCTCGCTGGCACATCCATGGCATCGGGCAAGAGCTGAAGGCCGACTCTGGAATGTTGCGGCACATGGGCGAGTGGGCGTTGCTGGACGGCGTCGTCGCACGCTATCGGTAGTTGCTACTTGTCACCCTAAGACTGTCCGGGCACCGTGCCGCTCATTCACACAGACAAGTGACCGATTCGAGGTGGTATCACGGAGCGAAAGACGCTAGTTGTGCGCTCCCCACTCCAGCCGGTATCTTCAGAAGCCCAACGCGGTGAAGGCGTAAGAATAAGGTTCCGTTTCTGCCCGCCGCTAGATGAACCCGCGTAGCAGGGGCGAATGCAAAGACCCTGGCGAGCGCCAGCTCCGACGCAGCTAGTCGACTTCGATGACCAGCCGCTCGCCTAGCAAGCCGAACCGTTTCATCTGCGCACGCAGGATGTTGCGCGACAGGCCCAGCTCGCGGGCGGTGCGCACCTGGTTGCTCCCGCAGTGCTCGAAGGCCGTGCGCACGATCAGTTCCTCCAGCGCCTCGTACAGCTGCGGGTGCCGCTGGTCCAGCAACTGGCGCAGCGCCTGGGCGATCAGGTCGAGGCCGGCCGCAGGCGGCTGCTGGGCGCCGGCCGGAGGCTGCGGCAGGCGCAGGTCCTGGCGCTGGACGACGTTGCCGCGGCAGACGATCAGCGCGTAGTGGACGACGTTCTCCAGCTCGCGGATGTTGCCGGGCCAGCCATGGGCCAGCAGCGCCTGCTCGGCCGCCGGGGCCAGCGCGATCGAGTCGAGCCCGAGCCGGCGCCGGTAGGTCTCGGCGAAGTGGCGCGCCAGCGGCAGGATGTCGCCCGGCCGCTCGCGCAGCGGCGGCAGGTGCAGCACGGCCACGTGCAGCCGGTAGAACAGGTCGGCGCGGAAGCGCCCCGCCTGCACCGCCTTGGCGAGGTCGACGTTGGTCGCCGCGATCAGCCGCACGTCCACCGGTATCGGGTGCCGCGCGCCGAGGCGGATCACCTGGCGCTCCTGCAGCACGCGCAGCAGCTTGACCTGCAGGTGCATCGGCATGTCGCCGATCTCGTCGAGGAACAGCGTGCCGCCGTTGGCGGCCTCGAACCAGCCGGCCCGCGCCTGGCTCGCGCCGGTGAAGGCGCCGGCCTCGTGGCCGAATAGCTCGGCGTCCACCAGCGATTCGCTAAAAGCACCGCAGTTGACGGCGACGAAGGGCCCGGCGCGCTGGCTGCAGGCATGGAGGTGCCGCGCCACCAGCTCCTTGCCGGTGCCCGTCTCGCCGATCAGCAGCGCCGTCGCGTGGCTCGGGCCGATCTGCTCGACCTGCTGCAGCAGTTGCGCGGACTGCGGGTCGTTGAAGACCAGCGCCTTGGCGCGGATCGACAGCGCCAGCGCGTCGGGGTTGGGCAGCGTGAGGATCTTCGTGGGAGGACTGTGATGGCTCATCGGCGTGGTGTCGTCGACGCGGCGCCCAGGTCGAAGCGGCGCAACAGCGTGCGCATCGTGTTGCGGGTGATGCCCAGCAGCTGGGCCGCCTGCACCTGGTTGCCGCGGCACTGCTCGAAGGCCGTACGCACCACCAGCGCCTCGATCCGCTGGAAGGCCTGCGGCGTGCGCGCCTCCAGCAGCGCGCCGATGGCGTCGGCCAGCTCGCGCGGCGCCGCCGCCTCGGCCGGTTGCGCGGCGGCGGGCTGTGAGGGCTCGCCGGCATCGTCCGGCGGCGCCGGCTCCTCATCCAGCTCGATCAGCCGCAGGTCGGCGGGTCGGATCTCCCCGCCCTTGCAGACGATCAAGGCGAACTGGATCACGTTCTCCAGCTCGCGGATGTTGCCGGGCCAGCGGTGCGCCTCCAGCAGCGCGCGGGCCTCGGCGCTGATGCCCAGCGGCGCGCGGTCGGGCGCATGGCGCTCGATGAAGGTGCGGGCCAGCGGCAGGATCTCGGCGCGGCGCTCGCGCAGCGGCAGCAAGGCGATCGGCGCGACGTTCAGGCGGTAGAACAGGTCGGCGCGGAAGCGCCCGTCCGCCACCGCGGCGGCCAGGTCCACATTGGTCGCCGCGATCAGCCGCGCGTTGACGGCCACCGGCCGGCGCGAACCCAGGCGCACGACCTGCCCCTCCTGCAGCACCCGCAGCAGCTTGACCTGCAAGGCCAGCGGCATGTCGCCGATCTCGTCCAGGAACAGCGTGCCGCCCTGCGCGGCCTCGAACCAGCCCATGCGCGCCCGGTCCGCGCCGGTGAAGGCACCGGCCTCGTGGCCGAACAGCTCGGCATCGACCAAGGTCTCGCTGAAGGCACCGCAGTTGACGGCGACGAAGGGCCCGCGGCGGCCGCTCATCGCGTGGATGGCGCGGGCCGTCTGCTCCTTGCCGGTGCCGGTCTCGCCGGTCAACAGCACCGGCGCCTCGCTGCGTGCGATGCCTGCCGTGCGCTCCTCCGCTTCCAATGTTCGGCTCATGGCGGTACTCCTTGCATGCCAATGTAGGCATCCGCGGCCGCGAGCGGAACGACGATTTCCTTCTGTGAATATCTGCTTAAACGCGGCAACACCTGTTCACCGATGCGCCGCACCGCGTCGAGGTTGGGCACGCCCGACAGCACGAAGCTGCGCAGGCCCAGCGCCGCGTACTCGGCCAGCCGTTCGGCCACCTGCGCATGCGAGCCGACCAGGGTCGTGGTGCCGCGCACCAGCGCGCTGCCGGCCCACAGGTTGGGCGACACCTCCAGCTCGCGCAGCCCGCGCAGCCGGCCCTGGCGGTGCAGCGCGCGGATGCGCGCCAGGCCCACCGAGCGCGAGCGTCCGAACTCGCGCTGCGCCTGTTCGATGGCGCCGTCAGGGATGCCGGCCAGCAGCCGCCCGGCCTCCTCCCAGGCCTCCTCCTCGGTGTCACGCGCCAGCACGGCCACGCGCAGGCCCAGGCGCAGCTCGCGCCCGGCCTCGGCGGCCAGCGCCAGCGTGCGCTGCACCCGCTGCGCGACCAGCGCCGGCGGCTCGGCCCACATCATGTGGACGTCGGCATGCCGGGCGACGACCTCGCCCGCCGCGTCGGACGCACCAAACGCGAACACCTGCGGCTGCGCCTGCAGCGCCCGGCCGCCCTCGCGCCGGTCGAGCAGGTAGTGCGGGCTCGCGTGCTGCACCGGCTCGCCGCGCCACAGCGCCGTGGCGATCGAGAGGAACTCGTCGGCGCGGCGGTAGGCCTCGTCATGCTCGATGAAATCGCCGTAGCTGCGCTGCTCGGTCTCGAAGCCGTTGAACAGGCAGACCTGGATGCGCGGCCCGCACAGCTGCTGCAGCGTCGCGATGCGCTGCGCGAAGTGCGCCGGCAGCTCGGGCCCGGCGCGGAAGGACACCATCAGCTTCAGCCGATCAGTTCGCGTGGCCAGCGCCGCGGCCAGCAACGCACCATCCTCCGTGGCGACCCCGGTCGGCAGCATCACGCCGTCGAAGCCCAGTTCCTCGGCGACGCAGGCGATGTGCAGCAGGTAGTCCAGGCCACCACGCCGCTGCGGCCCGCGTCCACCGATCAGCTGAGGGCCGTCGCCGCTGGTGGGCACCTGCCAGTGGAAAGTGAGCTCGTTGATCAAGACCTGACCCCTTCGGCAAACGCCGGCGCGGTGCGGGCTCGCCATGCGGAGCGGCGGCCCGCGAGCAGTTCTTTCTCGACCCGCTGCGGGTCGGCGCCGGACGACACCAGCAAGAAGCTGTCGATGCCCAGCGCCTCGCAGTCGTCCAGTTGCCCGGCGACGGCGCCGAAGCAGGCGCCGTCCAGCGACAGGCGGCAGCCGAAGCGCAGGCTGCGGCCCTGCTGCAAGGCGAGCACGCGCTGCCGCGCGATCCGCTCGGTCAGCTCCGCGGCCGGCGCCATCGCGTGGAAGATCACCTGCGCATGCTGCGCGGCCAGCCGCTCGGCCCCGGGCGTGGTGCCGCCGACGTACAGCGGCGCCGGCTCGGCCGGCGGCCGGTGCAGGCCGCCACCTTCGATCCGGTAGTACTCGCCGGCGACGCTCAGGCCCGCACCCGTCCTGCCCTTGCTCAGTTGGCGCAGCAGCCGCAGGTACTCGGCCGCCCGCGCATGGCGGTCGTCGTGGTTCAGCGGGTCGCCGTCGTGCCGCGCGGCGGCGGCCTCGACGTCGGTCGGCAGGCACAGCGCGAGCCGCTGGCCGCTCAGGTGCTGCAGGGTGGCCGCGCGCTGCCCCGCCACCGCCGGCAGCTCCAGGCCCGGGCGCAGGTCGACGAGGAAGCGGATGCGCGTCAGCTCCATCGCCAGCCGCGCCGCCAGCAGCCAGCCGTCGGGCCGGCCCGGCCCGCTGGTCAGGCGCAGCACCTGGAAGCCCGCCAGCTCGGCCGCGCGCGCCTCGTTCGCCCAGCGCCGGACGTCGCCGGCCTCGGTCCGCAGGGTCCAGATGAACTCGCTCGCCATCGCGCGTCCGTCCGCTCAGGCAGCCGCCACCAGCGGTTCCGCCGGCGCGCCGACCCGGCTGCGCGGCTGGCGGCCGAAGAACGGATGGCTCGGATCGTTGTAGCCCGGCGTGGACGAGTGGCCGGTCGTCACCAGGCTGTCGATGAAGGCCTCGTCCTCCGCCGTGAAGCGGTACTGCAGCGCCGGCAGGTAGTCGTCCCACTGCGCCTCGGTGCGCGGCCCGGCGATGGCCGAGGTGATCAGCTTGTTGTTCAGCACCCAGGCCAGCGCGAACTGGCCGGCGCTGATGCGGCGCCCCTCCGCGTGGTTCTTGATCTGCTGCGCCAGGTCCAGCGACTCGGGCCGCCACTCGGTCTGCAGGATGCGCTTGTCGCTGCGGCCGGCGCGCGTGTCGGCGCCGGGTTCCTTGTTCGGGTCGTACTTGGCCGTCAGCACGCCGCGCGCCAGCGGGCTGTACGAGACCACGCCGATGCCGAAGTACTCGGCCGCCGGCAGGTGCTCGTTCTCGATCTGGCGGTTGGCCAGGTTGTACAGCGGCTGGCTGGCCGCCGGGCGGTCCACGCCCAGCGCATCGGCCGTGCGGCTGAACTCGGCCAGCTTCCAGGCCCGATGGTTGGACAGCCCGTAGCTGCGGATCTTGCCCGCGCGGATCAGCTCGCCCAGCGCGCGCACCGTCTCGGCGATCGGCGTGCTGTGGTCCTCGCGGTGCAGGTACAGCAGGTCGATGTAATCGGTGCCCAGGCGCTTCAGGCTCGCCTCGACCGACTGGATCACGTTGTGCCGCGAGGCACCGCGATCGTTCGGGCCGCTGGCGCCCGGGTTCGGATTGACGAACTTCGTCGACAGCACCCACTGGCTGCGGCGCGGCGCAATCAGACGACCAACCACTTGCTCGGAAGCCCCCTTGGCATAGCCGTTGGCGGTGTCGATGAAGTTGATGCCCTGCTCGAAGGCCTTGTCGGCGATGCGCTTCGATGTGGGCTCGTCGGTCTGGGCGCCGAACATCATCGTGCCCAGCGTGAGAGGAGAGACCTTGATGCCGTTGCGGCCCAGATTGCGATATTCGATCGTGCTCATGGTGATGTCTTCGGTCGGGAAAGGAATAAACGGACTCAGGCCTTCAGCTCGACCTTGCCGACCAGTTCACGGGCACGCACCAGCGGCCGCGGATCGATCCAGGCGTCGACGTCGAAGTCCTGCGGGATGAAGCCTTCGGCCAGCAGGAAGTCCTTCTGGTCGTGCAGCGCCTGCACGTAGACCGGGCTCAGCTGCGGCTCGAAGGCCTGGTGCAGCTTCGGGCCAAAGGCTTGGCGTACCGCCGCCTCGGCAGCGCCGGTCTCGGCGGCGATCACGCGCACGACCTCATCCGGCTCGCCGGCCGCCCACTGCGCCGTCTTCAGCAGCACGGCGAGGTACTGATCGACCAGCTCAGGATGGTCCTGCAGCGTCTGGCGGTCGACGGTGACGGGTCGCGGCGAGCCGGCACTGACGCGATCCAACGGGTTGGGCTGCTCGTTGATGTCGAAGATCGCGCGCAGGCCGCGCTTCAGCGCGATGGCACTACCGGCGCCCTTGACGAAAATCGCATCCACGCGACCATCCAGCAGTGCCTCGGTCGGGATGTGCTTGCGCTGGTCGGCGGGGGTGCGGTCCTCGCGCAGCTCCCATTCGGGCGAGGCCAGGTCCACCCACTGCACCTCGTCGCGCCCGACGCCGTTGAGCCGCAGCGCGGTCAGCAAGCCACGCAGGCCCTCGGCGCGGCCGACGTCGACCAGTTCGCTGCTCCGCTTCCTCACCACGCCCAGGCGCTTGCCGCGCAGCTCGCTCACGCTGCGGATCCCGCTGCCTTCGGGCACCAGCACCAGTTGCTGCTCGTCGACCCATGTGATCGCCAGCACCACCGTGTCCTGGCCGCGCGATCGGGTCCAGATCGGCGGCACGTTGCCGCCTTCGCGAAAGCTGCCGGGCAGCGAATGGCGGAAGTGCGACTCGCGCACCGCGCGATCCTGCGAGGCGCGGATCGATTCGAGCCGGATGCCCTGACGCGCGAAGGCGCCATGCAGCCAGCGCTGGTGTTGCGCGATGCCGCTAGCGGTCGGCACCGGGCAGCGGGTGTACCAGAGCTCGGTCGGCTGGGTGACCTTCGAGGCTGCGGCGTCGGAACGGGGTTCAAGTACGGCGGACATGGTGGATCTCTCCTCGGTGGATCGCCCGGATTCAGGCGGACAGTGCAGATTCGGGTGCGCGTGCTGCAAGCGCGGCGCGCACCCGGGGGATGACCTCGCGGCCGAACAGCGGCGTGTCGCGCAGCGGGTCGAAGCAGCGGATCAGGAAGCTGGTGACGCCCAGCGCGTGGTAATCCAGCAGCGCGTCGGCGACCTGATCGGCGGTGCCGACCAGCGCCGTGGAATTGCCGGATGCCCCCGTGGCACCGGCCAGTTCGGTCCACAGCCGCTTGTCCAGCACCTTGCCGCGCGCGGCGGCCTGGCGCAGGCGCTGAGAACCGACGTTCATCGGCAGCGAGGAGTTGCGTCCACCGCCGCCATGCACAGGCCGGTTCGGCTGCTTGACGATCTCCAGCAGCTCACGAGTACGGTCCCAGGCGGCGTCCTCGGTCGCCTCGACGACGGGGCGGAACGCGAGTACGAATCGCACCCTGCCCTCGCGGCCATGCCGCGCGGCGGATGCGCGCACGCGGGCGATCGTCTCGGCCGTCTGGTCTAAGGGCTCGCCCCACAGCGCGTAGACGTCCGCATGCTTGCCGGCGACCTCGATGGCCGCATCGGACGAGCCGCCGAAGTAGACCGGGATGCCTTGCGGCTGCAGCGGCTTGACGACCGAGAACGCACCCTTGGCGCGGTAGAAGCGCCCCTCGTGGTCGAAAGGTCCGTCGCTGGTCCAGACGCGGCGCAGCACGTCCAGGTACTCGTCGGTGCGGGCGTAGCGCTCGTCGTGCTCGAGGAAATCGCCGTCGCGCTGCTGGTCCTCGTCGGTGCCGCCGCTGATGATGTGCACGCCCAGCCGCCCGTCCGAGAAATGATCCAAGGTGGCCAACTGGCGCGCGGCCAGCGTCGGCGCGACGAAGCCGGTGCGGTGGGCCAGCATCACGCCCAGCCGCGTCGTCTCGTGCAGCACGTAGGCGGCGATCTGGTTGTTGTCGGGGATCGTCGAGAAGGCGCCGATCAGCAGCCGGTCGAAATTGCTGCGCTCGGCCGACAGCGCCAGCTCGCGGATGTAGGCCTTGTCGACGATGGGGCCGCGGGGCGGGATGACGTCGGAGCCGCTGCGGGCGCCGACGTGGCCGATGAATTCAAGCGTCATGGGGGGAATGCTCCGGAATGGATGAAGTTGAAGTGATGCGGGCGCTGCGCACGAGGCTCAGCTCGACGACGGTGTCCAGCAGCGCCAGGCTCGGCTTGGCCGGTGCGATGCGGATGCCCTCGTGCAGCGGCACGGTGCAGGCCGTCTGCACCTCGCCGTCGATACGCATCGCGCAGACCTTGCACAGCCCGCGCCGGCACGAGAGCGCATAGCCGAGCTGCGGGTCCAGCGTGCGCTGCAGCACTTGCAGCGCGGTGCTGACGCTGGCGCCATTCCAGTCGGTCAGGCCGAGGCCAGCCTGGGCGGCCGGCGGCAGCGTGAGGTCCAAGGTTCGTTCGGCACCGTCACGGTAGAGGGTCAGGTGGATCAGCATGGCGCGGGCACCAACGTGTGGGCGACGGGTTCATGGCGAAGCGCCAGTGCATTGCCATCGAGCGAGACGAGGCTGTGCTGCAGCGGCGTGGTGTCGCGCAGACCGCGCTTGTCGTGCCGCTGGTGCGCGCCGATCGAAGCGGTGCGGCCGAGCGCGCCCAGCAGCGCTGCCTCCAGCACCGGCACCGCCGCACTGCACTCCAGCGCATCGCTCCAGTCGCGGTTCCAGACGCGATCGCGATTGCGCGGCGCCAGCCGCGGCAGCGCGTCGCGCCGCAGCCCGCGCAGCGTCTCCAGCGCCTGCTCCAGCACCGGCCCGCTGCGCGCCGCGCCCAGGGCCGACTCGGCCAGCTGCGTCAGACTGTCCTTCAGCTCGAACGGCGCCAGCGCCCGCTCGCGGCCATGCGCGGCCAGCGGCGCGGCGATCGCCGCCAGCGCTTCGTCCTTGTTCACGGCGCGAGCGGTGGCACGCCCGCGGCCCGCGTGGCGCGCCGCGGCCAGCCCCGCGGCCCGGCCCTGCGCCAGCATCTGCGCGCCGGCATTGCCCGAAAGCCGGTTCGCCCCGTGCACCGCGCCGGTCGCCTCGCCGCAGGCATACAGGCCCGGCACGCGCGTCGCGCCCTGCGCATCGACGCGGATGCCGCCCAGCGAGAAGTGCGCCGCCGGCATCACCTCGACCGCATAGCCCTCGCGGATGCGCTCGATCAGCGGGCTCATGTCGAAGCCCTGCCAGCGCCAGTCCGCGGTGACCGAGCGCGACCAAGTCGTGTAGTCGTCGATGATGTTCTTCGGCAGGTGGGCCCACGAGAGGTACACCGCGCCGTTCGGGCTGCCACGGCCCTCGACGACCTCGGCGGCGCAGGCGGCCGAGACCACGTCGCGCGTGGCCAGCTCCATCCGCTCCGGGTCCCAGCGGGCCATGAAGCGCTCGCCGTAGCGGTTCAAGAGCCACGCCCGCAGCCCACCCTGCGGGCCGAGCGTCCACGGGAACTGCAGGCCGCGCCACAGCGCCGGCGCGGCCAGGCAGCAGGGCAGGAACTGCAGCATCTCCATCTCGATCAGCTCGGCGCCGGCCGCCAGCGCCATCGCATGCCCCTCGCCGGACAGCTCCTCGGGCGCGGTACGCAGGTGCCAGTTCGAGGTGGTGCCGCCGGTGGCCAGCACGACCGCGCGGCCGAACATCGCATCGGCCTCGCCGCTGCGCTTGTCCAGGCCGGCGACGCCGACGACCGCGCCGTCCGCGTCGCGCAGCAGCTCGGTGGACTGGAAGTCCTCGCGGAACTGCGCGCCGGCGGCGACGGCCTGGTTCGTCACCGCCTTCTGCATCTCCGGGCCCTTGATGTGGATGCCGCGTCCGCTGCTGTGGCCGGGCGCCTTCTTCGTGACGTGGTACTTGACGCCGGCCGCGATCAGCCGCTTCAGCTCTGGGCCCACACCGCTGACCATCGCCGCGGCGAGCTGCTGGTCGTTGAGCCAGGAGCCGGCCTGCAGCGTGTCGCGCAGGAACACCTCCTCGGTGTCCGCCGCGTCGCCGGGCAGGCCCAGCGCCAGCAAGGTGCTGCCGGCCGCCGAGACGCCGCCGCCCGAGGTGATCGTCGCGCCGCTGCGGCCCACCAGACCCTTGTTGACCACCAGCACGGAGGCGCCTCGCTGCCGCGCATGCCAGGCGGCGACCAGCCCCGCCGCTCCGGCGCCTACGACGATCACGTCGAACGCGGCGCTCATCCGGCAATCCTCGAGGGAATGGCGTCGAAGCGTGGGTTCGGCACCGCGCGGATCAGCGTCTGCGTGTACGGATGCTGCGGCCGCTCCCACAAGGATTGCCCGTCGCCCTCCTCCACGATCCTGCCGCCATGCATCACCAGCACGCGGTCGGCCATGTACTTGACGACCGACAGGTCGTGCGAGATGAACAGGGTCGCGAGCTGGAACTCGTCCTTCAGCTCGGCCAGCAGGTTGAGGATCTGCGCGCGCACCGACACATCCAGCGAGGACACCGGCTCGTCGCAGATCACCAGCCGCGGGCGCAGCACCAGCGCGCGGGCCAGGCCGATGCGCTGCCGCTGGCCGCCGGAGAACTCGTGCGCGTAGCGCTGGACCGCGCCGGCCGGCAGGCCCACGCGATCGATGATGGAGACGATGCGGCGGCGGCGCTCGTCGCGGCTGTCGACGCCATGCACACGCAGCGCGGCGTCGAGCATGTCGAACACCGTGTGCCGCGGGTTCAGCGATCCGTAGGGGTCCTGGAACACCATCTGGATGCGGCCGCGGTACGGGCGCAGCTGGCGCTCGTCGAGCGCGGCGATGTCGGTGCCGTCGAGCACGATGCGGCCCGAGGCGGGTTTGAGCAGTCGCAGCAAGGTCTTGCTGAGCGTGGACTTGCCGCAGCCGGATTCGCCGACCAGGCCCAGGGTCTCGCCGGGGCGGATGTCAAAGCTGACGCCGTCGACGGCCGCCACCTCGCCGCCGCCCGGCGCGCCGCGGTAGACGGTGCGCAGCTCCTGCACCGACAGCAACGGCGGCTGCGCGGCGTCCGGCAGCGGCGCGGGCGCGGCGGCGAGCGCTCGCGTCTCCAGCAGATAGCGCGGCGGCCCGCCGGCACCGGCGACGACACGCACCTCGGGCAGCCGCGCGCTGCGGCAGTGCAAGCTGCTGTCCAGCCGCAGCGAGGCGCCGAGCAGGCCGCGCGTGTAGTCGTGCCGCGGGGCCGAGAAGATCTGGCCGGTCGGCGCCGCTTCGACGATCTCGCCGCCGACCATCACCGCGACCCGGTCCGCCCACTGGCCGACCACGCCCAGGTCGTGCGTGATCAGCAGCAGGCTGGTCGAGAACTCGCGGCCGAGTTCGCGCAGCAGTTCGAGGATCTGCGCCTGCACGGTCACGTCCAGCGCGGTCGTCGGCTCGTCGGCAATCAGCAGTCGTGGCTGGCAGGCCATCGCGATGGCGATCATCACGCGCTGGCGCTGCCCGCCGGAGAGCTGGTGCGGGAAGTCGTCGATGCGCCGCTGCGGCTCGGGGATGCGCACCCGGTCCAGCAGCTGGATGGCGCGCGCCCGTGCCGTCCAGCGGTTCAGGCCCTGGTGGCGGCGCAGCACCTCGGTGACCTGCTCGCCGATGCTGAGCACCGGGTTCAGCGAAGTCATCGGTTCCTGGAAGATCATCGAGATCTCGTTGCCACGCACGCCACGCAGCGCGGCCTCATCCAGCGACTGCAGCTCGCGCCCGCCGAAGCGGATGCGCCCGCTGACCCGTGCGTTCGCCGGCAGCAGGCGCAGCAAGGACAGCGCCGTCGTCGACTTGCCGCAACCCGATTCGCCGACCAGCGCCAAGGTCTCGCCCGGCGCCACCGCGAAGCTCACACCCCGGACCGCGCGATGCGAGCCGAAGGACACCTGAAGGTCCTCGACCTCCAAGAGCGGACTCGTTGCGGCGGTCTGCAGCACCGCGCTCATGGCACCACCCTTCCCCGCAACCGCGGGTTCATCGCCTCGATCAGCGCATCGCCGATCAGGTTCAGGCTGAACACGGTGGCCACCAGCGCGAGGCCAGGGATCACCGTCAAGTACCAGGCGCTGCGCAGCATGTCGCGCCCGCCGCCGATCATGCTGCCCCAGCTGACCTTGTTTGGATCGCCGACGCCGAGGAAGGCCAGCGAGGACTCCATCAGGATCGCGCTCGCCACCATCACCGAGGCGGTGACGACGACCGGCGGCAGCGCGTTCGGCAGGATCTCGCGCACGATGATCCAGCGGTGGCCGAAGCCGATGCTGCGCGCCGCCAGCACGAAGTCGCTGGACAGCAGGGCCCGGAACTGCGCGCGGATCAGCCGCGCCACCGTCTCCCAGGTCGTCAGGCCGATGACCACCGCGATCACCTCCAGCGAGGACTGCGTGATCGACACGATCACGACGACCAGCAGGAAGCTCGGCGTCGTCTGGAAGATCTCGATCAGCCAGTTCAGCACCGCATCGACGCGCCCGCCGAAGTAGCCGGCCGTGGCGCCGATCAAGGTGCCGAGCGAAACGCCCACGCCAGCCGCCGTCATCCCCACCAGCAACGAGACGCGTGCCCCGTGCACCAGGCCGGCGGCGATGTCGCGGCCCAGCTGGTCGGTGCCCAGCGGATAGGCCGGATCGGTGAAGGGCCGCAGCAGCGGCGCGCTGACGATGTCCAGCGGATCGCCGGGGCGGATCCAGTCGGCCGCGAGCGCGACGCCCAGCAGCGCCAGCAGCAGCACGAGGCCGACGATGGCGGCCGGATCGCGCAGCAGCGCGCCGAGCACGGGCCAGGTGGCGCTATGGGCGGCGGACGGCGCGGCGCCGCGGCCGCGCAGCAGGTGGCGGCGCAAGAGCGAGCGCCAGGTCGGCGCCGCGGCGTCGCCGAGGCTGTCGGAATCGAAGGGCGGAACGAAGGACATGGTCAGGCAACCCGGATGCGGGGATCGAGCCTGGCGTGCAGCAGGTCGATCAGGACGTTGGCAACGATCACCAACAGCGAGGACAGCAGCAGCACGCCGAGCAGCACGCGGTATTCGCGCGCCTGCACGGCCTCCAGGGTCAGCCGGCCGATGCCGGACCAGCTGAACACCGTCTCGGTGACGGCAGCGCCGCCCAGCAGGCCGCCCAGGTGCGTGCCGGCCACCGTGGTCACCGGCAGCAGCGCGTTGCGCAGGATGTGGCGCAGGCGCACGCGGGCCGGATGCAGGCCCTTGGCCCGGGCGGTGCGCACGTAGTCCTGCGTCTGCACCTCCAGGATCGCGGCGCGCGTGAGCCGGGCGTAGACGGCGACGAAGAAACTCGCCAGCGTGCAGGCCGGCAGCACCGCGTGGCGCAGCGTGTCGGTGAAGCGCTCCCAGCCCTGCAGCTCGGCGCCGACGGTGCCGTCACCGCCGCTGGGCAGCCAGCCGAGTTGCACGGCGAACAGCACGATCGCCATCAGCCCGATCCAGAAGCCCGGCGTCGAATACATCAGGAAGGCCAGCGAAGACAGCAGCCGGTCGGGCCAGCGCCGCGCCCAGGTCGCCATCACCGTGCCCAGCGCGACACCCAGGGTCAGCGAGATGACGAGCGCCGCGCCCATCAAGAGCAGCGTGTTCGGCAGCCGCGCCAGGATCAGGTCCAGCACCGGCATGTCGTAGCGCGGCGAGTAGCCCAGGCTCAGGTGCAGCAGGTGCTGCAGGTAGTCGCCGAGCTGGTGCCAGGACGACTGGTCCAGGCCATAGCGCTCGCGCAGCAGCGCCGTCGTCTCGGCCGTGGCCGAGCCGGCCTCGGCAACCAGCGCGTCCACCGCATCGCCAGGCACCAGCTGCAGCAGCGCGAAGTTTAGGATCACGACGCCCAGCGCCGTCGGCAGCGCTCGCACCAGCGGTCGGCGCAAGGCGCCGAGCCACGTGAACCAGCTGAGCGAAGGCAGGCGAATGCTCATGCTGCGGCCAACCAGGCGTTGGCGAAATTGCCGCTGGAGCCTTCACCGGTCGTCAGGAAATCGCGCACGGACTTCTGCGCGACGACGACCGTCTCGCTGCTGATCAGCGGGATCTTCGGCAGGTCGGTCTCCACCACCTGCTGGAAGCGCACGTACAGCGCGCGGCGCTTGGCCGGGTCGGTCTCGACCTGCGCGGCCTCGAGCAGCCGGTCAGCCTCGGCGCTGCGGTAGGCGGCACCGTTGGAGAAGGCCACGCCAGGCTGGATGTTCTTCGACCAGTAGAAGCGCTGCGTGCCGATGGCCGGATCGGGGCCGGCGCTTGCGCTGTAGATCGTCGTGTCGAAATCGCGCCGGGTGTAGACGCGGTTGACGAACTCGCCGAAGTCCTGCTGTCGCACTTCCATCCGCACGCCGATGCGGGCCAGGTTGCTGCGCAGCACCTGGGCCGTCTGGCTCAGCACCGCGCCGGTGGCGTTCGGGTCGTTGGTGAAGCTGAAGCGAATGCCGTTCGCCTTGCGCTTGTAGCCGGCCTCGTCGAGCAGGGCCTCGGCGCGCTTCAGGTCGAAGGGGTAGGTCGGCACGTCCTCGGTGTGGAACTCGGCCAGCGGCTTGGGGATCGGCGCCTGGGCGACCGTGCCGTAGCCGTACCAGACGTTCTTCAGCAGGAAGTCGCGGTCCACCGCGTGGGCAATGGCGCGGCGCACACGCACGTCCTGGAACAGCGGCCGCTCCAGGTTGAACTCGAAGCCGGTGATGCCCGAGCCCGCGCTGGCGGTGCGCCGGTGCAGCGCGAGCCTGGGCTTGGCGGCGATGCCCGCGAGGTCCGACAGCGGCAACTCCGACGACAGGTGCACCGCGCCGGTCTCCAGCGCCGCCGCGGCCGCCGCCGGATCGGGCAGCTGGCGGAACACGATGCGGTCCAGGTAAGGCTTGCCGGCGTCCCAGTAGTCCGGATTGCGCTCCAGCACCAATTGGCGGCCGCGCTCCCAGCGCACGAAGCGGAACGGGCCGGTGCCGATCGGTGCGTTGTTGTGCGGATTGGCCAGCAGGTCGCTGCCCGCGTAGAGGTGCCGCGGGATCACCTGCGACTCGACCGAGGACAGCGCCCGCAGGATGTAGGGCGCCGGCTTGGACAGCCGCAGCACCGCGACCAGCGGCCCCGGCGTGTCCACCCGCTCCACGTTGGCGAAGGTGGCCCGGCCGCGCGCGTTGTACTTCTTCCAGGCCTCCATCACCGAGAAGGCGACGTCGGCCGAGGTGAAGGGCTGGCCGTCGTGCCACTTGACGCCGGGGCGCAGCTGGAAGCTGATGGCCAGACCGTCGGCGCTGGTCTCCCAGCGGGTAGCCAACTGCGGCCGCGGGCTCAGGTCCACGTCGTAGCTGAGCAGGCCGTCGAAGACCTTGCCGGAGACGGTCTGCGTCGGGCCGGCGGTGGTGATCGCGCTGGTCAGCAAGGTCGGCTCGCGGCCGACGCCGATGACGAGCGTGCCGCCCCGCACGGGCACGGCAGGCACGGCCGGAGCTGCGGCTTCGGCCGCCGGCCAGGCCAGCGCGGCGGGCAGCGCGAGGAGATGTCGACGCGAGACGGTCATGGCGGGTTCAGGCGGCGATGGCTGCGGAAGCCTCGGCAGCCGAGGCGCTGACCGCCACCGGCACCTGGTGCCACCAGACCTCCAAGCCGCGCTGGCGCAGCCAGTGGGCCGTCGTCGTCGCGCGCACGCCGTGATCGTCCAGCAGCACGAGGCGCGCGCCGCGCGCGGCGGCGAAGCGGTGCGCGTTGAGCTGCAGCTGGCCGCCCGGCGCGTGGAGGGCGCCCTCGACGTGGCCGGCCGCGAATTCCTCGGCGGTGCGCACGTCCAGCAGGTAGGTCGTGCGCTCGGAGTCCTGCTGCCAAACCTCGATCTGCGGCGCGTCCACATAGGGCACGGCCGAGCTCTGGCGCAGCTTGGCCGCGCGCTCGCGCGCCACCGCCACGGCGGCCTCGCTGACCGGGCCGAAGCTGCGCGTCGCGCCCTCCTCCAGCGCCCAGCCCTCGCGCTGCCAGCCCTTGGTGCCGTCGTCCAGCAGCGAGACCTTGTTGGGCACGCCCGCGTCGATCAGCACCTGCGCGCCGATCACCGCGCGCGGCAGGCCGGCGCAGGAGGTCAGCACCACGGTGTCCGGCGAGGGCACCAGGTCGGCGAAGCGGTAGACCAGCTCGGCGCCCGGCACGCTGATCGCGCCGGGCACGTGGCCGCGGGCGAACTCCTCCGGCGTGCGCGTATCGAGCACGACGACGTCGCGCCCTTCCGCGCGCAGCCGTGCCAGGTCTTGCGCGGTGCTGACCGGCGTGGCCCGGTCGCGGCTGAGCTGCTGCGTGAAATGGCGCGGCTGCTGGTGCAGCGAGGCCGCGCGACGCGATTCGGCCCAGGCCGCCAGGCCGCCCCGCAGCACATGCAGGTCGCGGTAGCCGAGCGCCACCAGGCGCTGGGCCGCGGCCTCGGAGCGGCTGCCGTCCTCGTCGACCAGCACCGTGCGCGTGCCCCGGCGCGGCAGCACCTGCACGACCTTGGTCTCCAGCTGCGCCAGCGGCACGTTGGTGCCGGTCAGCGGCTCGCCGTAGCCATAGGCGGCTTCGTCGCGCAGGTCCAGCACGGCGATCTCGCGCGCCGAGGAATTGCCGTTGAGCCATTCGGCCAGCGTGTCGGCGGGAATGAAGTTGATGAATGCCATGTGTGGTGCTCCCGTGAGGTGTTCAGGTCACAGACGAAGTCCCGCGCTCTTGAGCAGCGGCAGGATGCTGGCGCCGAAGTGCGCCAGGTCTTTCTCGAAATCGAAGAAGCCGATCTGGATGCCGTCGATGCCCGCGGCCTTCAGCGCGATCAGTTGCTCGACCACCTGTTCCGGCGTGCCGACGATCTCGATGTTTCCGCCGAGGCCCCGGCCGACGTTGCGCGTGCCGTCCTTGCGGCCGCGCCAGGCATGGGCATCGCTGTCGTACTGGCGGTTGCCGGCCTCCAGACCCGTCTTGCCGGCGACGATCGCGTCCGCATAGGCCGCGGTCTCGGCCTCGGTGTCGCGGCTGACGATCACCGGGTTGATCAGCGTGCGCACGGTGCGGCCCGCCTTCTCGGCCGCCGCGCGGATCTGCGCGGTGTGGGCCGGCAGCGTGGCCAGCGCGGCGTCGACGCCGGAGCCGCCGGGGCTGGTGACGAAGATGATGTCCGAGTAGCGGGCGGCGAAGTCGATGCCGGCGTCCGAGCCGGTGGCGTTCACCAGCACCGGGCGGCCGTACAGCGGCTTGGGCGTGATGAAGCCGCGGTTCACCGCCCAGCCCTGGCGGCCCTGGTGCCAGAAGTCCTCGTCGCTGGACCACAGGCTCTCGACCACGTCGAACAGCTCGGCGCTCAGCGCATAGCGCTGGTCGTGCTCGATGCGCTGCCAGCCGAACATCTCGTGCTCGATCGCGCGGTGGCCGGTCACGATGTTGATGCCCCAGCGGCCCTTGGCGATGTGGTCCAGGGTGGCGCCGTACTTAGCGATGTGCAGCGGGTGCAGCGGGCCGTAGAGCACGTGCATCGTCGAGATCAGCATGATGCGGCTGGTGGCCGCCGCCATCGCACCGAGCGCGATGAAGGAGTCCAGCGAAGCCTCGCCGTCGTAGCCGCCCTTGGGCAGCCACTGCGTGCGGCTGAAGGCCAGCTCGAAGCCCAGCGCCTCGCCCTGCTGGACGATGCGGGTGTTGTAGTCGAAGGTCCAGGTGTTGGAGGTCGGCAGCGCGGTGCGCTGGATGTCCTGCAGGTTCAGGAACAGGCCCAGCATCAGTGGCTGCTTGAAGGCCTGGCTCAGCGGGCTGTCGGGGAACTCGCTCGGCGCGCGGGCGCGCTGGATCGGGCTCTGCTGGGTCGGGACGATCGTTTCGATCACGGCACTCATGGCGTCATGTCTCCTTCGGCTCACCAGGTGATGTCGGCGCGGGCGTAGTAGTAGCCGCCGTCGACGCCATAGGGCGAGAACCAGCTGTAGTTGGGCCGGCCGACCGGGAAGCTGTAGTACTTGACCGCCTCGTCGTTCAGCTGCTCGGGCCGCTTGTTGAACAGGTTGTTGGCACCGACCGTCAGCTTCAGGTTGCTGCGCACCCAGTAGCCGACGCTGGCGTCGACGATGAAGGCCGGCTTCACGTATTCATCTCGCGCGGCCGCCACCGCATTGCGGCCGATGACGCCCGAGTAGTGGGTGACCTTCAGGTTGGTTTCCCAGTCGCCGAGCGTCCAGTTGGCCGAGCCGGCGATCGTGTTCTTCGGATAGGCGTCGGTCAGCCGGCCGATGACCGAGCGGCCGATCAAGGTGGCGCCGGTGCCGGCGAGCTGCGCCGGGTCGGCCACGATGCTGTCCACGCCGGTCTTGATGTGGTTGGCCAGCAAGGTCCACTTGATGCGGCCGTATTCCTGCAGCCGCGTCACGTGGTCGACTACGATGTCCAGCCCGCGCGTCGTCGTGTCGCCGGCGTTCAGGTAGAAGGTGACGTTCTGGTTGGCGCTGAGGCCAGCCGCCGTCAGCACCTTGCCGACCTGCACCGACTGCAGCGTATTGGACAGCAGGATGCGGTCGCGGATCTTGATCTGGTAGGCGTCGGCGGAGATCGTCGTGTCCGCGGCCGGCTGCCACACCAGGCCCAGGCTCACGTTGTTGGAGCGTTCCGGCGTCAGCGGCTGCGCGCCGAGCGCCTTGGCGGCCGCGTCGTAGGCCGGCACCGAGCGGCTGAAGCTCTGCGTCAGCGCGCCCGTGATCGAATTCGTCGAGTAGGCGCCCAGGATGTTGGTGAAGTACTTCTGCTGCAAGGTCGGTGCGCTGAAGCCGTTGTTGACGGTGCCGCGCAGCGCCAGCGACTGGGTCAGCTGGTAGCGGGTGGACAGCTTGCCGCTGGTGGTGCTGCCGACGTCGCTGTACTTCTCGTAGCGGACCGCGCCGCTCACGTCCCAGGCCGCCGTCAGCGCCTGCGACACGTCCACATAGACCGACTTGTTGGTGCGCTCATAAGTGCCGCTGACCGCCGGCGAGTAGCCGGCGAAGCCCGCCGCGCCGGGGTTCGGCTTGATGCCGGCCCAGGGGCTGCCGGCCGGGTAGACCCAGCTGCCGTCGGCATAGGACTCGTACTGGCCCGGCGTCTGCTTGAACACCGTGCGGCGGTACTCGGTGCCGGCCGAGACGATCAGCGGCTTGGCGAAGGCGCCGGTGGCGAACTTGCGCGTCACGTCGAGGTTGCTGGTCCACTCGTTGTAGATCAGGTGGCCGAGGTCGAAGTTGTGCGGGCTGTCGGGGCCCAGGGTGGGATTGATCGTGTCCTCGTTGCGCGAGTTGGCGTCGTCGTGCGCATAGGAGCTGCTGAGGTCCCAGTCCCAGCCGGCCACGTCGGTGCCCTTGACGCCGAAGGTGCTCTGGTAGTCCTTGTCGTTGACGATGAACTTGGGCAGGAAGCCGTCGGGGTAGACGCTCTCGATGTTCTGCTGCGCATTGGCCGTGCGGAAGGTGCCCCAGCCGTTGGCGTGCCGGTTGCTCACGGTCGAGAAGGAATACAGCGTGACCTTGTCGTTGACCGGCAGCTCGGCGTTGTAGGCCAGGTTCAAGGTCTCCTGGCGCGGCCGGCCGAGGATCTGGCGGAAGCGCGACTTGCTGGTCTCGCGCGGGTCCGGCGCGCCGTTGACCGGGAAGTAGATGCTGCGCGAGCCCGGCTCGCTGCCGTAGGGCACGGCGCCGGCGACGTTGGTGGCGTCCTGGTGCACGTAGGACAGGCTCAGCGAGGCGAAGCCGCCGTTAGCCCCGAGCTTCAACCCCTGGTTCAGGAACACGTCGCGGGTGTCGCCGTACAGGCCCTGGTCGCCCACGGTGCTCATGTAACGGCCGCCCAGCACCGCGGCCGAGCCACCGCTGTCGTTGCGCTTCAGGATCACGTTGATGACGCCGGCGATCGCGTCGGAGCCGTACTGCGCGGCCGCGCCGTCGCGCAGGATCTCGACGCGCTCGATCGCGCTGACGGGGATCAGGTCGAGGTCGGTGCCGGCCGGGCCGAGGCCGGAGATGATGGCGGCCGAGATGTGGCGGCGCTTGCCGTTGACGAGCACCAGCACGTTGGTGCCGCCCAGGCCGCGCAGCGTCGCGGTGCTGACGGCCAGGCCGATCTGGCCCTTGAAGCCGGCCGTCTCGGTGTAGGACGGCGCCAGCGCCTCCAGCGCCTCGCGCAGGTTCTGCTTGCCGGCGCTGGCGAGCGCCTCGGCGCCGATGACGTCGATCGGCGACAGGCTCTCGGCCACCGCGCGGGCCTCGCCGCGCGCGCCGGTGGTGACGACGACGTCCTGCACCTTGGCGCTGGGGTCGGTCTGCGCCTGGGTGCTCAGTGCGAATCCCAGGCCGGCGACTGCCACGGCGATGGGGGAGATACGGAATACAGGCATGAAGATCCCTCTCGCGTCCGCTCGCGCGGCGCGTTCCTTGTTTTGTTTGAGCTGGAAGTAACGGGTCAGTTCGGCGGTGTCTCGGACACCAGCGCGATGCGCGAATAGCCGGCGTCGGTCACTTGCCCCATCGTCTTGACGACCAGGCCGTAGCTGAGCTTCTGGTCGCCGCGCAGGTGCACGCGCCGCTCCTTGTCGCCGCCGGTGTGGCGGGCCAGCGCCGCGACGAGGCTGCCGCCGTCCACCGCGTCCTGGTTCACGTAGACCTGGCCCTGCGCATCGATCGTGACGACGACCGGCGGCAGCGGCTCGGTCAGCGGCTTCGCGTTGGACTTCGGCAGGTCCACCTTGACGCCACTGGCGGCCAGCTGCGAGGCGACCATGAAGACGATCAGCAGGACCAGCATCACGTCCACCAGCGGCGTCACGTTGATGTCGCTGACGACAGGCGGCGCGGCGCCGGGCACGCCGCCACGGCTGTTGATGTTGACGGCCATGTCAGGCTCCCTGCGCCGCCAGCGCGACCGGAGCGCTGCGGTGCGCGCGGACCGGCGACGGCTGCTCGGCCAGCGACACATGCTCGCCCGACTCCAGCGCGCGCGACAGGTGCACTTCCAGCAGCCCGATCAGCGTGGCCAACTGGTTGGCATAGGAACCCAGGCCACGCGATGCGCGGTTATACGAGACCACGGCGGGGATCGCCGCGATCAGGCCCAGCGCCGTGGCGAACAGCGCCTCCGCGATGCCGGGCGCCACCACAGCCAGGCTGGTGTTCTGCTCGCCGGCGATGGCCGTGAAGCTGCGCATGATGCCCCACACCGTGCCGAACAGGCCGACGAA
>Ga0247779_1000334_pt1 | contig 32007 bp, 23 predicted proteins | sample UWRJL221509R5_FD_179925 | JGI IMG/M metagenome (GOLD analysis project Ga0247779, IMG submission 179925) | Plant litter microbial communities from Arlington Agricultural Research Station in Wisconsin, United States - UWRJ-L221-509R-5 | ecosystem: Environmental > Terrestrial > Plant litter >...
CCGAAGGTCAAGTTACTCAGGATGGAGTGGGTATAAATTTGCGTCGAGAAGACTTCGAAGACCGGTGAGAGTGAACCAAATTGTTTCGCAAGACGGAAAATAGCTTTCCATGTTCCACGTTCGACCAATTCTGGAATTAAGGGAATTAATGAGCCAATTGATTCCAATAATATATAGGAAAGACGTACCCTGCAGAAAGAGGGGCAAAAAAGCAATCATGAACACCAAGAAGATACTGATAATGCAGTGCTGGATCCATTGGAACACGGGGACCAAATTGTAGCATCCTGCTTGTCCACCCAAGAACTGTCCAGCGGCGGTGTACTTGCAAATCGTCAGGTTCGAGTTTAACGTTCCAATGAAAACCACTGCAAGAAGAAAAATAATGAGCTAACGCGCCGATATCAAGGAACATAAAAAACATACTAGTCAAAATGAACAATTGCACCGAAAGGATAACCAGCATGTTGTTGATCTGGAATCCAGGATGACCATAGTAGAACGTCAAGAATCGATCAATAGGCAGTTGTGTACCCAGATAGTAATATTCTCGACTGAGGAATTGTTCGCCCATTCCAGTTCCAATCTTGGTCTGGAAGTTGAGAATGGTACCGAAACCAAGATCTCGACCTTTACCACATTGATAGTACTCGGTGTGCTTGATGAGTCCACCTCTACCGAAAGCGTTCATACCGGCGTAGATATCTTCGTTCAGATGCAATCCCTTTTGTGCTTTTGAAACCCCTCCACGTGTGGTCATGTATAGAGCGTTGAGGAAATCAGGGTGGCCATAGTGAAGTTTACCACCGATCCACGACATGGAACGCGCTGAGAGTGTGCCAAATGTTTGTTCCTTTCCTGCAGCCAAGTCACCCAAAATACCAATGTTCTCGGAGAAGATGTACTCGCGAGCACCGACAATAGCGATGGGAGGCTTCTTGAAATCTGCATGGCTCCAGTTATCATAGGGGTTCTGGGCAGACACTTGATATTCCTCGAATTCAGCCAGCACATTCCGGATTTTGAGACATTCCTCGAGATAGTTGTCCTGATTGGCATCGATGAGCTGGAGATACTCGCCACGGTAAAAGATGATGGCGTGGTTTTGGTTGTCAGACTTTCCATCTCCAAGAATGGGATTACCAGGAAGTTCGATACGGAATTTTGGTCGGCGACGTCCAGTCTCGGGAACAAATTCACTATGTCCATCAATGAGCGATGAGAAAATCCTAGGATCACCTCCTTCTTTCCTCGGTGGCTCTTCCTCAAGATACGCGATTTGCAGGTCTGGATAAGCCCTTAACAAGAACTCGGCATTTTCGTGCTCCTCTTTATTGAATTTCGAGTACCTCTGCATCGACACCACGAATTTGAATTTCCGTCTTGCCATGGTTTCAAGCTCGCGCTCTAGTTTGTCTGTGTTTCCACCAAAGTGCTGGACAACCTCGGGATTCTCGACACGGTAAAGAAGCTTGATGGCCTTGGAGTAGTTCATCATGCCAGAAACGGTCCTGTACAACGTCTGAGCTCGGAGAGACGCCCAGATACGAGTACGAAGAGTGAACTCCGGTGCAGCGCTTTTGAAACCGATGAAATAGAATGGTAGATCATCAACCTTGGATTGACCCTTCTCGTCGTTGGCAAAAGGATTGACCCCGTTGAACATGGCACTTTCCTCCGCGAGAATTTTGGTGTCCTTAACGAAGTTCTCCCATTCAATAGGATGAAGCTGTTTGAGGTATTCCAAAAGCGTGACACGGGTATTTTGGTCCTCTTCACGAATGATCTCACGCAAAGAAAGTAAGGTCTGAAGTTAAAAGCCAAAATATCAATCAGTATTCGAGAGCACAATCTCAAAAGTAACTCTTCGTTACCTTCTCGCTGTAATGCGGCGTTAATACCGTAAATGTCGGCATCGCGTCGACCGGCAAGGGCGGGGGTATGTTTGTGGTCAACGATTGAGCGAAGAACGAAATGCGGCGCTCAGCCTCACTTCCAGGAGGGAAGAATTCTCCGTTGAAACCCTTCTGGTCGGTACCGATGAAGAATGGTGGTGCCCTTAAGCTCCTTCTTCCTCCTGCTCCAGTATCAACCTGGTGGTAAAGAAGTTTTTGCACGTGATCGATGGAGAGCAGATGCTCGCGGTACATAGAAATGATGATAGCGTTCCAGATTTGAGAAACAAGGACCTGTCGGAGGGTGATCAACACATCAGCTGGTGCAAGCAAGGAATCGTGTTAAAATTTACCTTGGGTTTGTACTTGACCTCCATTGCCTGAGTTGCCAACAGCTTGGCGTATATCCTCTTGGGAAGACGGGTATAGATATCCTTCCATGGTGTCCAAATAGAGAGGCCAAGAGTGAATGACCGGGCAATACTGAAAACAGTGTTCCAGATGATGTACCACAAGAAAGTATCCAAGAAAAATAGGCAAAGATCCATGATGTACATGATGGTGAGTGTAAAGGCGGCCTGGTTCCTGCACAAGGCATTACCGAAGAAGCGATCTGAGCAACCTTGAACTTTCATTCCGACCATCACTTGCACAGGTTTTCCAAAGGAGACCGTCAAGAAGAAGTAAGATTCCGTGAACTTGCATCCAAAGACCAAGAGCCATAGCAAGATGGAACCCATTCGACTCATCTTGCCAAGGGTAGGGTAACTGGCGGTGAATGTTTGACTGGCCAAATACTTGCGTGACTTGCCTGCGACACGATCACCGAACATGCGTCCAGAAGGCATAACGGAGAAAAGAACGGTAGCGATGACTGAGATAAAGAACTGGACAATACCCAAAATGAGCGAAAGATTTCCTCCTGTCCCATTGCTTTCAACGATAGCCACGTAGAATGTAGGACCGGCAGTGAGACCAAGGGTGATAAACAAGAAGACAAGACGACGAGTTAGATGTGAGGTATTGTTCCATGTAGTTGGGATATACGAAAATTCAGCGAGTGTAGCAAGGATCATGATAATCGTGGCAACGGCGCCTCCTAGCGCGACAGCGGACCAGGTCATAGCCGGTGTCGTACGGCCATTGATTCGGTAGATATTTTGGGAATTAAAGGAGGTGTAAAAGTAGTATACGGCGACGTGTATGACCCAAATTCGATTGAAATTGACGAGGAGGTGACCGATGGAGCGCTTTTCAGAGTATGTCTTGAAGAATGCACGGTTCCAGTCTACGCGATCGAATTTCATGAATCTTTGGGAAGGTGGAAGGTCGACAAGCCGTGTCTGCGCAAAATTTAATTCGCAAAGCTAGGCTGAAAGGAGTCATAACATACCTTGTCATTCAGAACAATCCGTGCGATTCCTTCAGGATACCAAAATAGCTGATTTACATCATCGTAACCAATAATATCCTGATGGTCTCTTTCCCTCCTCACAAACTTGCCATCTACCACCTCGTAACCCTGATCTCGGATGAATCTGTATAGAGGCTTCACAACAGCCCGAAGGTACAGACCCTCAGGCACAGGCTCCATGCGATTTTGGCATTCCGGTGAGCGGTAATAATCGTCGGCACACTTGAAGATGAAACACAGAGCTTCTGGGCAAAAGCGAACTTGCGCAGCTTCCCCCCAACAAAGGAGATAAAGCGCAATTTGCCGTAGGCGATCGTACTGGCTCATGGTGCTCATTGCCTCTCGCCAACGGTCTAAGGCTGTGTTGAGAGATTTTTCGTGCGTCGGTCGCTTGCCACCTTTCTTCGATTTCAGACGGTTGAGGCCTGGATTCTGCGTTTGCCCAACAGCGTCGTCTAGGTCCAATTGTGCAGCAAAATACCATTTACGATAGTTGGCATTGTGGCCTCCTATGTAATCGGCGTGCAAAGTGAGTAAAGCTTGATTCGGCGACATCCGTGATGCTCTGCTGTCGAGCAATTGCATCAAAAAGTCGAACTAGAATCCAAACGTTAGTTCTGTAATATTAGGGAGCAGAAACATCTCAAACAAAGACAGCTGTTCTGAACGAACGCACTGGCAATCCTTGGGAAGTGTAGTTTAAAAATGGACGTACCATATTCCGCATTGAATCCCTTTGGAACCCGAACTTCTGCGTTAAATCAAGAAATACATCTTCTATCTCCTCCTTTGAAAGTGGTATTTGACGGTCTGCCCCCCAGGCCGGATATGGCTCCCGCACGTTGGCTGCTCCACCATATTCTGTGAAAGTCGGTGTTGATGATTCTGGGTACCCCATCCTACCGCCTGTCTGGGGACCTAAAGATTCTGACGAGGGTGCTGGCCGCTGAGCATAAACGTCGGGATCGGAATCAGTGTCTTGCAGGGCTAGTTCAAGACAAGCACATCAGGAAAAGGGGGAAATTTATTGCTCCAAATCTCAAAAAACGCACGATAATCGTAATTCCCATTATGATCATAGTCGTTCACAGGTGGATTGCTAATGTCTGAGTTGTAAGTTTCTCGGTAGTCGCGACGACCGCCGTAGTCAACATGGTCCGACTCGTTATCGTAATAGCGCCTCTGTCCTGCCGAGTTGAATGGGTCTGTTGAATGAGCGTCTACGGAGGGCGATGAGGATGGATAACCCTCCTGGCTGGTGGGCCCTGGACGGGCAGGCATTGAGGGAGTTGGTGTTGGTGAGAGTCGCAGGCAGGCAGTAAATGACGAAACACGAGTAAACTAAGCCACAGGTTCAGTCTCCGAACTTCGGACTTTTCCGATCGGTTTTCTTTCATTGCTGCTGGCAACAACAGCGGTTATTCTTATTTCCCTCCTAAATCTGAATTCACTTCGGTCCCAGCAAGTACAGCTTCTACTTCAGGGGTCTGTGTATAGCCTTCCCAATCGTTCAACATCGTCTTCAACGGTCAGCGCGCAGAAACCAGCATATTTCCATAAAAGTCCCGCGCCGCCTCAAATTTCCAGTCACGCGTCATCAAAGCTGAGGCTGACCGTTTCACCTCATTGTTGGCGTTTCTATTCTCTACGCAGAAGCCCCACACCGGCCATATCTCACCACGGTCCTTAAAATAGCCACTTCTCATTTCTGTCTTATCTTCATGCATAATCCTTTGTTCCCTTAGCAGTAAAATCATCCAACACGACACTTATCGACGGCGTGGCCGTACATAATGCATAATGCGTTAGCGTCGATCAACCGTTTGGCAAACTAAGAACATTATGTTGCGTTCAGATAAGATTATCATGATAGATTGGAGCGATACGTGGACTTGAAGCTGCTGCGCAAGATATTTTCGGAAGATTTTATTTTCGTTCTTGTTGAAAGCAGGTTATGGCCGCATGGATAACAATGCTCATTCGTCTTGGCTGGTCTGCGATCATATACACAGTGAGTGCCCACTTCCGTGTTTCAAGCCCGTGTCGTAACACCGTGCTTCTGGTAGAATTTCTGTAATAATATGTAGGGAGTACTGCACAGAATTAATGAAGCGGATTGCACAAGGCATCATGGTATGTACTGTGTACCGCACCTCTAACTTGAGCTCAACGAAAGCATATAATCGTAGTTCTAGTCGTTTCAACGTATTTCTATGAACTTGATTTCAGAACTCACTTTCTGACAATTTTATAGGCAAGGCAGTCGCGTTTGGTCATCATTTCTCAGCATTAGCGAACACAAGTCCAAGATATTACAGGATATTACTGCATCGATGACGCCAAATTGAGCAATTGGCTTTCTTATGCTGGGCCTAGCCCACCTCAAATTTCCTGGCTGTTTTTTTTTTTTTTTTTTTTGGCTCGACTACTTGACTACTTATTTAAGGGGCATTACGGCCATGTAATCGACAATTGAAGCCTATCAATTAATAGGATACACATAAGGAGGCACAGGCACTAAGGCCAATCATGACCGACAACCGTGATGACCGACTCTCAGCCCGACACCCTCGACGGTACGCTGTTTTACGTCTATGATATATCTGACATCTTATGACATGTAACGTAAGGCTTGGAAGACCGCTGCCTCTGGGTGTGTTGGCTCATTATATTTCCTTGGTTTGGAATTGGGTACGAGATGCCCGCTGGACCTACGACGTTGCTTTCTATTGATTGTAGTTTGTTTTTTTAAGTACCGTACAGGCTATGAGACTGCAGCTATAATTCCGAGCCCCCAATTTTGAAATGCGTAATTTTGGGTTCGGCTAGATACTAGCGGACACCTTCGGCGTCATGTGGCTTGCTGCCATGCTCGGTGCTCTCTGTCTTCCTACTTGGCTCAGTTTATAGGTTCCCTGAGCCTCAAAAAATAAAGTAAGCAAGTGCGTGTGCGGAAGAAAATGGTGAGATGATTGCACCTCTACCCTCTTCACCTACTTAAACTTGAGAGAGAAGAAAAAGCAAATTCCCTTTTATCTGCATCTTTTGGCTGAACCCAGGAACATACCCTCTTACATATGTCCCTTTCGTGTCTACTCCTTCTCAGCCCCTTTCTGTAGTACTCTGCGGGAGAGGGCTGTGAATAGTCGCCAATCCCATAAACCCTAACCAGATACAGAAATAGACTGATCGTGGGCATTTCAAATAGGCTCTGGCGGTGTTGAGAGATTTTACGGGCGGTATAAGGGGCAGAGAAGGTATGGGATGCAATTTTGTTTCATTAACGCATTTTTTTGAGGGGTATCTCTACGCTCGTCAAAAACTTCAAGAGCGTTTAAGTTGATTGGCACATTTGCGGATTTCGATATTGGAGGTCATAGCAAGGAACTCGAGGTAAATCGATTAGATAAGATAAGGTTCATTTGATAAGAATAAGCACGCCACGCGCAATCTTTTTCACACACGTCCACCACGCATATATCCATACCTTGCATACTCACTCAAGCTTATATGGCATTTTCTGTCGTACTACGGTATACCTTATGGTAGAACAGAAAGCTGGCCGCAACAACGCTGGAAAAAACAATTACGAGCCCTTATGCACAAGAATGACCCTCCTTTCGACAGAATTTTCGCTATTTTCACTATTCCGCAACACTCCGAATGGTTGTCTGCATGACATAGCAAGTAAGTCGGCGCTCTCGAGATTGAAATGAAACAAGCAGGAAATAGAAAGGTTAAGGCCCGTCATCGTACGAGCGGATGTCAGTGTTGCACGTTAATACCTGGGGAAAATATTAGCTGATCGGGGGAGGTGCAAGTTTCGGCGCCAGCGCTCAGCTGAGATAAGTGCGAATGTGGGTAATTCGCGGCACGCGTGCGAATACAATATGATGAAAGAGGGCATTAATATTCTGCACGGTTTGTGGATTCGCTCAGTCCTCAATGTCTTCATCCTCAGCACCATCAAAACGAAAATGGTTGAAGACTTTATTCAGACGAAGTTCTGCTGAATCGTTGGCCAATTCTTCCAGCTTAAGTCATGAACCAGCCTCTAGTAATACCTCAAACGTTTCCCAGCCATCGACTCACGATGAACTGGTGGAAAACTTACAGATTGCGGGGAGGTTTGCCCAATCGATGGCACCAAAAATAGCGGGATGCGTCGACGCGAATCCAGCCAAAACAGCTTTCAACATCCTCAGTCTTATTATGGAAGTGAGGAAGGTACGTGTTGCTTCAGCAAATAACTTGACCTTTTGCTAACTAGAGATCTCCCCGCAGGGAATCATCGATAGCAAAGATGAATTGCAGACAGTCCTTGAAGAGACTCTTCAGCTTCTAGGCACCGTATTCGCAAAACTGGAGGTGGGGTCTAATTCACAGAGTGTCGCAAATCAGACGATTGAACAGTATACAAGGTGGGCTAGCTTTCAGGTTCTTAACAGTATCATCTCATTGCTTTTTAGAGAAATCACCAAACAATTAGAAAGAGTAGAGAGTCTCAACAACCGCCTTCATTCAAGTTTATTTCGACAAATCGATTATGAAAATTACAAGGTTCAGGTAATGGATATCTCTCGCAAAATCGGAGGATCAACGAACAGGTTCAATGTGCATAGGTACATCTTCGTTCAAAATATCGTTTGCTCAATGCTTCTTAGATCTCCATGGCTGGTACTACTGGGATAATGGTGGATGAATTACGTGACAACAAGCGGGTATGCTTCTGACAATGCGCAATAGAACGTGTCATTCATCAATATTACAGGAGGAGAAGCTTCGGAAAGATTTACAACCTTCTGAGATGGCCGACCATCGGTTCATTCACGACGGGAAAAGTGCACTCCAGCGTGAAGTATGTGTCGAAGGAACACGCGTCAGCATCTTGAATGATATCAAGGAGTGGGCAAATGAATCTTCGCCACATAGCCCTCCCATCTTCTGGTTGACTGGTCAAGCAGGGTCTGGCAAGACCACTATCGCTTATACCATCACAAAATGGTTCGAGCAAGGTCAACCGACTGTCTTAGGCGCCAATTTTTTGTGTTCTCGCCAATTTCAGGACACACGAAATCTCCAACGCATAATTCCCACTATCGCTTTTCAGCTCGCGCACCATTGCAAGTCATTCAGGGACAGTTTGCAAGCAGTAGACACATCTGGTGCTATACACTCTCACAATGTTTATGAACAAGTTGAGAAGTTCCTCTTCCGACCGTGGAAGGAACGCAAAGGACAGCAAGGCCTACCAATCTACCTTGTTGTCGTTGATGCACTCGACGAGATTGAGGGATCTGGTGGATCAACGTTCCTGGAAGCATTGCTCAGTTCAATTGAAGTGAACAAAATAACTGGTCTCAAGCTCCTTGTGACCAGCAGACCAGATCCTGATATTGCCAAATTATGTGAAACCTTCCCTCCGGGCGCAGTTTGTCAGCTGCACAAGGTTCCCATAGAAGATGCGAAGCTAGATATCAAGACATATCTCGAGAACAAGCTCAGAAATCTTCGAGGAAAACCAGAGTTCGACAGGCTCAATGAACAGGCTGCCGGCCTATTCATCTACGCTGCGACCATAGTAAAGATCTTAACTGGCCGAAAGCTCTCTGAAAAGGAACAGCTTACTCGTCTCGGGAAACTTCTCTCGTCGACTTCCTCAGTCTTAGGGTCAATAGACATGTTGTATCAGGAAATTATGGTGGAAGCTTTTGCAGATGTAGATGACGATGAAGACCTGATGTCCGATCGACTCCGTGTTTTTCACACCTTTCTCTGTTCTGCCGAACGAGTATCCACATCCGTTGGTGCTTTACTTATGGATGCCGATATCGAAGCCGCAAATATCGTCTTGGAAAATCTTCATGCCGTCCTTTATGTCCAGAACGATCGCGTTTATTGGTATCATGCTTCCTTCCCTGATTTCATTTTCGCACGGGATCGATCCAACTTCTGTACCAAAGATGGCAAGGATGTCCGATTTTGGTGTAACCCACCAGCTCACCATGGGATTCTCGCAAATGCATGTTTTCGCATAATGAAGTCCAAGGAGAATGGCTTACGATTTAACATGGGCGATATAAAATCATCATATTTACTTGATAATGAACACGCAGAGGAGCTGCGTGAGAACGTTGACAAGAACATTTCATCTGTGCTGAGATATTCTTGTTTCCACTGGGCTTATCACTTGACGATGTTACCTACCGACGGAGACCAGCGGGAGATTTGCAGCCAAATTTCTGATTTCCTTCAAATTCGGATCTTGTATTGGATTGAGGCTATAAATTTACTTGGATCAAAAGTGTCTCCTAATTCGCTTCAGGATGCGAAAAATTGGGTATCAAAGGTATCCATTCTCTTTTCTTTTTTTTGTTGTTCAACTGTAACTAAATAATGTTGGCTAAGATACATGATGTGCCCCTCGTCGATGATTTACACGAAGCCATCAACTTTGCCACCCATTTTGTGGCTAGCCCTGCTGCTCAATCGACGCCACATTTGTACATCTCATCTTTGTCGACGTGGCAATCGGAATCGACACTCTCCCGACGTTGGAAGCGTGAATTTGCGCGCATTCCTGCCTACAAGCACACGAAAAGAATTGTTGCACCATTGATGACAAGACGGTTCCGGGAATATATAAAGCACGTTTCGTTCTCCAGTGACGGAAGGCAAGTCGTGGTGGCAGCGGGATCGTATGATCCCCTTGTCGTAGTGTTAGATGCCACCACCTTCCAAGTGCAGCACACCCTCAACGAAAATGTCGACCTCGTACAATATTCGGGGGATAGAAAGCAGCTCGTGGGTGTCATAAACGGGTTTGCGCGCGTTCATAATTCTGGAGGTCTAGTATATGTGTGGGATGCATCTACCTTTCAACTGCTGCGAACATTTACCTGCAAATATGCCACAATTTCGAGAGAGTGCACTGAGATTGCCATGGCCTCTGCAACGATGGTCTCTGCAACGATATCTACAGAGTCAATACTTTCAACCGAGGTGATAGATATTTCAACAGGTGCTCGGCAGAGCGCTTTTCAGACTTCCATTTTCAAAGGAAAAATGGCCCTTTCAAGTACTACAAGGAAGATTGTAGTTAATAGCGGGAGTTCCGTTCAAATATGGGATATATCAACAAGTGATTCCCAGCAAGGGCCAATCCTCGAAGGCCACACTGGAACAGTGAAAGTAATTGCAATTTCAAGGGACAACAAAATTGCGACAGGATCGATTGACCATACTGTACGGGTATGGGACGCATCAACGGGATATGTATTGGCGGTGTTACCTCACAATGATCGTGTTCGGGCAGTCAATTTCTCCTATGACAATACACGCCTCGTGTCTGGCTCAAGTGGCGGAGTTGTACGCATATGGGATATAGCTACAGGCACAATGATCAAACTACTGGTCCACTCAGGGATTATTGAGAGTGTAGCATTTTCACCGGATGACACAAGAATAGTGTCGGGTTCGAATGACGGGTCTGTGCATGTGTGGTCTTCCAAAGCAGAACAAAATGGCGATCCTGGTGGTACGGTTCCTAGCTTCCTGGATGCCGCTCACGCTGTCACAATATCGGATGATGGGACAAAACTCTTAACTCAATCTGGAAACACAGTACAGGTATGGGACGCGTCAACAGGTGCAGAAATAAAGATGAATATGGATCGCCATACTTTGGTTGACGAGAATACCATTCTTTCCAACTTGGGAAACGGAGTCCATGAAGTGCGTGATATAACGACTGGGCACGGAATAATGTCTCTGGACTTGAAGGACACGGACACTCATGCTTTCTTTGTTGAGTCGCTTGCACTATCAAGATGTGGAAAAAGGGTTATTACTTGTATCTGTGTGCAGTCTGCAGACGAGCAACAAAGACGGTGGGAAGCAAAATTGTGGGACATGCAAACTGGTCAGGAGATAAATAATTTGCTGACCGCGCAGGTCCCTTTCTTTCTTGCCTTTTCACGTGGCGGAGAGTACGTCGTCGTTGCCCGCAAGTTTGACCATATACGGTCTCGATTTTCAAAACTGCCTCGACATGTGACCGTCTGCGATGCGCTGACTGGCCATGCCATTCAGGACTTGATGCTACACAGTCTAATAGAAGATGATATGGTCCTATATTCAACTAACGGGAAAGAAATAGCAATTTGTCAAAGTCCTATACCAACGAATGATCCGGCCAATTTTCTTTTCGAAGTTTGGGATATATCATCTCGCGGCAGGCGTGGTGTAATCAATTCATCATACCGACCGAGTAATAACCGTGCACGTCATCTTCCAGGATTCACCTTTACTTCGCTCGGTCTCTCAAATGATGGCAAGAAGATTGTTCTGGGATGCGATGACGGAACTATAGGGATTTGGGACGCCTATGACGGTAGCAACATTATGAAGTTGGCTGGCCATCTAGATAGGATCACCTCGCTTCAGCTCTCCAGAGATGATAAACAAATTGTCTCTGGTTCATACGATGGATCTATTCGACTTTGGGAGTTGGATAGCGAGAAACATAAATGGGCACTGCATGATGACGGCTGGATTACTTCTTCTCGAAATCAAGAACATCGGCTAATGTGGGTTCACAAATCTTTGGAAGTCAGTCAATCACACAACATATTAGTCATTTCGAAACGTGGCTACGGTTTCGTTGACTTCGAAAGGGCCATGGTCGGCGAAGATTGGATAAATTGTTATACTCCTCAAAGTTAAAATAGCGAACTTGCCAATTAACGACGACGGCTTCCTCCTTCTTTACGTTATACTTGTATGCATGCATAAAGATTTGTTCCCAGAAAAGGTTCAAAATATCAGGGATAAGTACAATGTCGTTGAACTTGTATTAACCTACAACGTACAACATCGGTAAACGATACGGATGAAAATTATTTCGCAAGGGACCAGTGCACATAGAGGAGTTAAATTTGAAGAGGTCTCTACCCCTTACTACAAGGTTTTATCTTGCGCTAATCAATGACAAATTGGATGAGCTGATGAGCTAGCTACGCGGCGAAACTGGAGCTAGACAACGCGGAGCTGAAGATTTATCATTCTACTATAAAGGAGGAGAGAAGACATTGGGTAGATCCTCTTGGCTTTGTATGAACCACCGAAGGACGACAAGTCGTGGCAATTGGAAAGGTTATTGAGGACTAAATTCTGATCTTGGGATCATATCGCACATTTATTCACATTTTGGCGTGCTGTACGTGCCGGACACTAGACAAGGTCGAAAAACGGCAGATTAAATGGAGCATCAACGTCAAGTTGGTCAGGGTCTTCAGCGCGCCATCCCCCTGGGTTAGAACTTCGAAGGAGACTTGTGTCGCCCAAAGATATCTTTTGAGCTTTCAAGAATAATCAGATATCTAGAATACAGCGACAGCTTGCCCAGGGTATTGGATACTGAAAACGTGTTGCTACAGTTAATTAACACGCAACGCCAGTGAGAGCGTAGAGGTTCAAAATATAATGGCGATGAGCGGGAACTCCGGGAAACATGTGAATTGATGTGTTCAGAGCAGAAAATCATGCTGTGGATTTTCTGACCGACGTCCGACAGAAGACATACTTTGTAGACATTCAAGTTTCTGATTTGTGTGCAAGGTTGGCATCTATTTCAGGTTTTGTGAGCGGTAGATACAGATGAGCTAAACGAATGGGCATGCTCTGTGTCAGCCCCGAAAATGAGTGTATTCTGCGAGTTAATACATGCTCCCACCACAAAAATAGAGGCTTGTTTCAAATGATTCCAGCATTACAAGCGCTCCAGTAGAGTGTGTTTCCGCTGTTTGTTGAACGAGCTTCTGGTTGCGTAGAAGTGTTCATCTAAGTGATGAAGATTGATTCGTTATACTTTAGTCGGAATGTGTCCTGTATGTTTAGATTATCTTCTAGCTGTATATCATTCATCACCAGATGATGCGCACAAATTTGGATCCTTTAAGTCGACGTCAGTCCATCAACGTCAGACGAGACAGGCGGTGGGTATGAACTTAAAGCAACAGACAAGTCCGTTGACCCTCAAGTTGGGAGAGTTTCACTCCAGCATCAAGAGAACGAAAGTGGGCGCTCTGGGAAGTAAACACGTTCAACTGTCCTACGCGTAACCAGCCGACAGACACTGAAACCACAGAACCTGTCGAAAAATTTTCTGCAAGCCAAGATTAGAACCTGTTCTGTATATATGTATATATCTTTTTTTTGTTAGCAGAGATTTAGAGATAGATAGATTGACGCGTACCACATGATTTCACTGAATGAGAACGGGAAAACAAGGTCCGCGAATAAAAATACATGAGAAGCCAGAACACTTTTTTTTTGGCGCCGTTGAAAGGGCCAGCTAAATCGAGTGAGAGTACGGCGTTGCATAGCGGGTATGTGTAAATAGGATAGTGGGGGTGTGCATTTAAAAGGAAGTACGGTTTAGGATCAAAATGGACGTAATACGGACAGGTCCCTCCTTGAGCCTTGCTCACGCAATCTTCACGGACTTTGCGAGGTTGAAGATAATCCTAACGACGAGTCTATTGGTCCCGAGAACGCCGTCCACAGATTCGCTTGGTTTCCTCTCACTCTGACCACCATCTCATCTGTGTCCCTTTACGCTTGGGACTATGCCACAGGCATCAAAGAAAGAGACCCAACGAGCACAAGATAAAGAGTCCAAGAGAGCCAGAGGTGAGCTCGTCATGCGGATTGGTAGTACCCACAGCAGCAGTTGAAGAATATGCAGGAGCGTTGTCTTGTGCAGAATGTCGAAGGTGTGTTCATATAACGGTCATGCTCGTCGTAATCTCCAACATAGGAGTCTGGCTGATGCCGCCACCGATCGCGGCATTACATGCATGCTAAGTCGGACACTATTGCTGACGCTCAGTTTATGAAGGCTTAAATTAAAGTGCGATAAGACTGTCCCATGTTCAAGGTATGTCTGCTTGTTTGTTCAACCAAGGTGTTATAACTAATTGTTTTCTCTTCAGCTGCAAGAGGAGGGGTTGCTCAGCTATCTGTCCAAATGGCAGTCTCATCACGGGCCAGGGAACGCGGTAGAGTATCATTAACCCCTGTACATTGTAGTGTGCTCATACTTTGGCATTCTTAGCTTCGTTCTGGCGGATACAGAGACTCTACATCAGAAAATAGCGCAAATGTCCGACCGTATCCGCCAGCTAGAAGATGCACTCGCCATCTTACAGTCAACGCTTACGGGGCCAAATGGAGAACCTCATCCGCTCCTCCAACGAGATCTACTCAAAATCAAGTCTTCTATTGAATTACACTCTGCTTCCGGAGAGGGAGGTCCTGATGAAAATCCAGACCGTGAAGGGCAAGGAGAAGGAGATGGGGAAGGAGAACAATATATCGATGCCTTTGGAACTTTGGCGATAAGGGATGATGGCGCTGCAACGTTTTATGGTCGGTCTGCAGGCTCAGAGGTGCGTGTCTTCGTATGTAGAGGTCATGCATAAGACTCATCTTTACTTCCTGTGACATGCTCAGTCCTTGCTTATTGTGAGTTCTTTACCTCTATTTCACCACCAACGTTTCTCTTATTTAAACTCACGCTTGTGTAGGGTGAAGTTGCATCGGCCCCAGATTCAGCTTACCCTACGACACCTCCCAGTGATGCGTCACCGCAGGTGCACCATCTTTCAGCGCGGTCCTCGTTTGCAGATTTCCATGCATCTCCTTCCAATGAATACGACTATCAAAGACATCCAGATTCCTATAGTCGTAATATGGAAGCACCTCTACCCAATTCCATAACATCCCTTGCGGCTTCTTTTCCATTAGGACCTTCCATCTCAGCTAGCTCTTCTATGACGTCGCCATCTGCTTATTCCCCCATGTCGCATACACAAACTCAGTTGACCCGCTTCAGCCCTCCAAGACAAACCATCACCTTCCAAAGCCTTGCCGCACAATATTTACCTCCTTACCTCGAAGCGCTTCGTCTTGTTCAACTGTATCTTGAACAAGCTCCTTGGTTCTTCGGTGCGATTACACAAAAGCAGATTGAATATGAACTGCTGCCATTGTGGTACGAGGAAGCTGCTGCAGTAATTCCTTCGGCTGCTACACCTCCAGCAGGGGGTCTTGCTCCCAGCGCAACAAAACCAGTAGAATCAGCAAACCCTGGCCCACGATCTGGTACTTCGCATGATTTGGCTCTGATGTTCATCGTATTTTGCTATGGCTCCTTAACCGACATGAATTTGCCGTCACCACCGGACAATGTACCCGCAGAGAAATTCTACCAACTCTCGAAAGCTGCGCTCACCCTGGATCCTGCAGGAAGTACAGGTACGTATAACTTTATTTATTCTAACATTTTCCCATGTTGACCTTTACACACAAGATGGCAAACCATCGAAAAATGGAATACTTGAAAGGCCGCCTTCCGTAGCGACTGTGCAAACACTCAGTTTGATGGGTATATACGAAGGCATTTGTAGCAGAGAGAACAGTATCGAGTCTACATGGGCGCTGATGGGCTTGGCTTGCAAGTTAGCCCAGAGTGTGAGTGCCGTGATGTTTCTCTTTTTTGCCGAATCCTAATATTTTACATGTCAGATTGGCTTGCGTTCGTGTCTATTCCTTCTGGAGGAATTTCAATGGTTCTAACGCTATTCTGTACAGATCGTGACTGTGCACGATGGAAATTAACACCTGCTGAAGTCCAGAAGAGAAGAGCACTGTTCTGGGAGTTGTTCATCACTGACTGCTGGCAGGTAAAGTGCTCTTGTTCGGTTCTAGTTATATAGCCTTAATTAAAAAATCACTCGTGATACAGAGCTTGGCTACTGGCCGTTTAGCCACTTTCTCTCTGCCCTTCGTTGATTGTGAATTGCCCGCGGACCCGGATCAGACCATAGCTGCAGATGGATCATTCCAACCTAGCTGTAAGATCTTCCGCTGTAACTTGATTTATCTCTGTGAGTGGCAATACTAATCCCCTCTTTTTTTTTAGTCCCCTTCTGGAAGGCTAGATTCGGTGCCGAATGTGTGTCGGCAGTTGTTCAGGGCACCCTTACTTCCCGTGCACCCAAGTACTCCATCATCCTGGACTTGGATCGCAAAGTCCGTGACATGGATTTACCTTCCTATGCGCAAGGCCCGCCACCTCAAGGCGTCGGACTTGCTCAGACAATGTCCCATTTCATGCCCCAAAATTATCGAGAGCTGAGTATGTCAATTTACCTATTGATAATGATATTTAGCATCTCATGTACTCCTTACTTTTTCTTTTAGCATTACTCTATATTCACCGATGTTTCTTTGCTCATGCCATCTCAAGTAATCCTCTGGACCCCATAAAAAGTCAATACGCCCCGTCTTTCCTTGCTGGGTACCGAAGTGCTTGTACCATTTTGGCGTCCGTCAAGCTGCAATTCTCTATGTTTCCACAACAAATTTCTAGATTCTGGGTTCTTTGGACCCATGCCTTCTCGGCATCCGTAAGCTTTTTTTTAATCATCCAAACACATGAAGCAATCAAACGCTTTCATTCTAGGTTATGCTCTCGTCAGTGGCGACGCATGCTTCGCGATCAAAAATTGCTCCTGCTGCTCTGATAGAGTTGAGGACCGCTTGTGATCTTTTTGAGTCTGCTTCAGCATATGGAGGCAGAGCTGGTAAATTTTTGGTATGTAACTGCAATCGTTAACATTGATAATATGTCATTTATATGTGGGATATGCAGCCCATCCTAAGGAGGCTCCAAGGCAAGGCTCAAATTGCCTACCGTGATGCAAACAGTGGACTTCCGACTGTGATCCCGAACGACATCTTCAAACCTTCAGAGCCTACCGATGCCAAAGATGAGCTATCCATTTTCAGTGGCAAGACGCACACCGTCAGCACTAAAGTCACGCCATCGGCCAAATCGATAAATGCCAGTTCACCCGCCGCCTCTTCCAAGAGTCGTGCTTCGAGTGATTCACCAAAGATGATCACTGAGTACCCCGCCTTTGCCAATGTCCACCCGAGTCTGGTGTCGGAGCTTAATTCATTCCATGGGCATATACGTACTCAGATTCAAAATGCGTTCCTAAGTGGTGGGGAGTTGTTTAGTGGGGTACCGATGGTGGTGGACCCCCCTGCACCGAGAGCAGGTCCCTCGATACGCTCAAAACAGTCGATGCCGCGGTTGCCACAGAGTCAACCACAGAGTCAACCACTTCCACCTCAACAGCACCAAGATTTCACATATCAGCAGCATCAGCAATACCCTCAGCACTTGCAGCAGCAGCAGACACGTCAGCAAGAAGTGTATCATCAGGTGCAATACGATCAAACACATCAAGAGCGACAGGAAATGGAAAGACTGCATATGGAACAAATGCACAGAGAACGAGAGGAAGCAGAGAGACTTGAAAGAGAAGAACTGGAGCGACAAGAAGCTGCCAGACAACGCCAACTGGAGGAACAAAAAGAAATACAGAGGCAGCAAGAGCTTCGTCATCAAGAGTTGCTGCAACGGCAACGGCAGCAAGCCCAGCAGGAAGCTCACCAGCAGCAACGACAGCTGGAATTACAACGACAACAGGAAGCTCAAGAACAGCAACAAAGACAAGAGCATTATCGTCGGGAAATTGAGATGCAACAGCAGCAGCAGCAGCAACCTGTATACCACTCCCCTTCCTACGAGAGTGCGCCGCCACAACCGGGGTATGCTCCTTCTCCAGAGGCGTCTATATCGCCCGTCGGACCATCTTCTCAGCAGTATATACGACAGAGCAGTCCGGAGCAGGCACAACAACAACATTACCGTCACCCAATCAGTCATCGTCAACTGCCAACTTCGACGCAGTCTATGACTGCAGTTCCACCTCTCCGCCATTCACATCAGCACCTTCCGTCATCATCACACCTTGTCCGACACAGCTCGTCCAATCTTTCTTTACGTCGCGGGGCGCAACAGGCACAGCATGGTCAGTCGCCAGACTCTATCGCCCATCAGCAACAGCAACAACCAATGTTTGCGGTGACACCCCCCGATTACGCGCACCATCCTTCGCCGGAGCACAGTATCCATTCAGCAGCTACTAACTACACTACGCCTCCGAGCACGTCCTATGGCCGTCCTTCTCCTGCCAGCAACGTGCCTGCCCAGCAATCTCCAGTGACGTATATCGAAGACACGTACAAGTACTGGCCGGCGGCGACGAATTCCTTCGCGATGCCCGACCAACAACAGAGTCATGTCTATGCTCCTCAGCCACACTATACACCTGACGGCGCGCTTCGCGGAATTGCTGCAGATGATCGTAGTCTCCAAGAGACATGGCAGACGTATATGAACACGGTTTGTCTTTTTTTACAAGCCTATTATTGACAATGACACTCAAAACTTCCCAATTCTAGGTCGGAAGTCCCCGCCAATTCCTAGAGGATTAATTGGGCAGGTCCTGACGCGTGTCGTCACCAAAAATCTTCCTGAATTTTATCTTTTAAATAATTTAATACAAAGTCTACTCCTTTGCTTGCTACCAGGCAAAAATTAAATGAAGTATACATACACACATATTACCTACTATTTCGTCCTTTGTGCAATTGACATTTTTATTTTATGTTTTGATTTGCTTTCTACCAGTTCTCCTTGATATCTTAATTATAACAGCATTATACATGTTTTTCTATGGAATATTGGAGTGTAAAACTATCTCTCTTTAGTGGTTGAAAGACGCCGACTATAGCCCTTTACAAAGCATCTTTCCACGATTAACTTGCAATTTACACAGCTCGATTTCCGTGGGGACGGCGAGGATCGACGCGAGAAGAATCCCTGTGCCATCTGCGAACCCGATCGAGCCAATCTTAAATTCTCGTTCTTGTCGTGTTCGTTCGACATCATTATTCACGGTTGGATCCGGAGGTTCGTGGTTGACACGGTAAAACACATTCACGCTGGAAGGAAATAGTTAGCACGTGGGGATGAAAAGAATGTTAATGATTGACGTACTATGCCAAACCACCACAGATGCCCTCCAAGCTGATAAGCATAAACACGATAAAAACGCTCATAGATTCTTTTTCGTCTCCAAAGAAGCCAAAAGCGGATTCATATGAAAGGGTTAATAAAATGATAAACTGTACAATAGCAGGTAAGGGAAGAAGGCGTGCTGGTAAGGCAGGCAGTCCAAGAGATATCGAGGATCGTGATAAAAATACGGTAGCTTGGTATACGAGCTGATTAACAGAAGTCAGAGTAGAACCGAGAGAAAAAGATGTTGTGACACACCTGCCATAGGGGATAATAGTCACGAACGGAATGAATAATTTTGCTCAAAAGCCAGTGTCCTTCGCGGGATGGAACAGGGTACAGAAGGGTCGGACTAATACCTTGATTTATGGTGTACTCGAACTGCGTTCGACGTGGTTAGGAGGCTCTGATGAGTGATGGATTTTGATACGCACGAGATAGACGCAGACTTATGTGTTACTCAGTAAAGGGGCAATATACGGCAGAGAAAAATGAACATACAAAGTGGAAGCATATACTTGGTCAGCAGGGGTTTGACCAACCGCCATTTGTCACTTGCGGACAGTGCAAGGCCTCGTTTAGGGCCTGGTGACAAAGTGCCTTCTTCCTCTCCTACTTCGTCTTCAGCACTTGCTAAAGGTGTGTATGGGAGTGCAGACATGGCTGGAGCTGGCGGACTGAGAAGGTCATCGTAGTTTGGGGTAATAGGGTATAAGAATAGCGATGAGTTTGGAAGTAGGAAGAAATAGGTCAAGGGAATAATGATAGGCATAATCTGCAAGGTCTGACTTAGGCATTGTTCTTATGAACAACTCGAAAGACATACAGAGGAGAGACCAACACCCAGACGAACTCCAAGGCCCCGCATTTCCCACCAGAGAAAGGCCCCTACCAAGCCTGCAGCTCCGGTCCCAGAAGCAAAGTATCTGCGAGGTGTAAGAAATGACGTAAGAAGAAAGACTCAGAAAAACAATCTCACCCAACACTGTGACCAGCGACTGAAGGAGGGGAGTACGTGGTTGAAAGTTGCAAGAACGTCAGTTCACCGAGACCTTCGTCGTAGATCAGTAATTTCCTGGCGCAATTGAACTGTCTGCTTACCCGACGAAAAAGATGCCAGTCCAATTCCCAGGAGGCGCATGTAAAGACTGTCGAACAGAGAAACGACCTTTAAATAGTCTGTGGGTAGCCCTAGTAATGAGGATCCGGTTCGCTCACTATCATCCCCAGCGTACTGAGCAAACAACACCCCACTAGTCTTTTAACATATCGTATCCGTCCTTTCAGGAAATATGGCCAGCTTATCTTGGCGAATAGAGATGGCGCAATGTTACAAAAAGCAATGATACCCTTCGGTGTTGACGGAGGCACTAGATCCAAAGCCGCAGACAGTATAATTACATAAAGCACTGTAAAGTCTGTCAGCGAAGTGATTCCACTACTAAAAGACACATGTATACCGTTGTTGATGAGACCAAAGAGGAAGAACGAAAGGCCCAGTTTGCGAAGGAGTTTGGTTTGGCGCTCTGTGTAGTCGATTCAGAAGTCATTGAAAAACAACAAAAAAGTTCTGGGAAGTCACTTTTAACATGTCTGTATTGCGTGTTTTCATGGCGCTCCGCCTCTTCATCGGAATCCTCCCCATTGTGGGGAAGGTTGAGAGTCAATTCAGGTGAAAATATGGCGCGAGGCATGTTATCTACAGAAATACGCTTTTCGAGCTGTACATCAGGAGCTCCGTAGTCGAGAGAGCAGAAATTGGGTAGCAAGCTGCGGCGGTCGACGAAGGAAACAGGGGGGAAAGTTGGGGTAAGTTTAGTAAATTAAGTGGCTGTCACGCACTCGCCCGAAACGCGCCCGTTACAAGAGTGACCATAACCGAACGCTCCTCCTACGGCTCGGATAGTATGCCACAAAATCTGGCAATCACATTAGCTATATAATTCGCACTTTAAAACCCTAGACTCGACTTCCGGCACCTTACATTGCCCTTGGGAAACACAGAAATTGCCTCCGAGGTCATTGATCAGAACGAAAAGTTGACTAAAAATTGGAAATGGGACGCGGACGCGCCAGCTTCGGTTCTTCACGTAGTTCCAAGAAAATGTTAAAGGACGACTCCAGGAAGTTCGAGAATGGAGTCGTGGATGAGGAAACATGGGACTCCTCCAAACACTATGGTTCGCTTATTGGTGCGTATATTACTTTCCCCTATAAAGCTAAAAAGCAAGGAAAGGTTCGAAGGGAAGAGGCAGTACTTAATCTGACTTTAAACCAGTTCCCGACCCTAGTGATAAGGATGCTGAAGGATACAAATTTGCCAAAGGCGATATGTAAGTAAGGATGAGCTTCGTACATACAATCCATTTTGACGAACTTTTAACTCAGAGTAGCCATCCTTCCGAACGATAAATCTCCCACTGACCTCCTGGACCGGTTAGAGTATTGGATTGGTCAAATCAAAGAAATAAGAGCATCACTACACGATGCGGATAGCAATAGTGTAGGTAACTTGTTCTCTCTTCTTTATCAATTAAAACCTATAATATACAGGTGTACGTCAAAGTGCAATGGTTTTACTCGGCCACAGACACAGGACGTGTGATACAATCGTTGTGAGTGAACCCCGTTATACCATATATACCCTTTGGTTAAGTAATACTGTTAAATCATACTATGTTTTGCTCTCCTTTCAGTAATCAATCAGTCATTGGGCAATACGAACGAATAAACTCGGACGATTGGGATTTCGTTGTACCGGAATCACTGAACGGTCAGCTCGTCTCCGACTTCTATCTTTAAATAGTAACTAAAACTTATCTTCCTGGTACTTCCTACTATTACTATTAACCAACCAGAAAAGGTCACCATGCACAAATTCGACGAACACGATCCAGAACAACCATACATTCCCAGAAACGCGTTCTACTACAGGTACACACTGGAAACAAGGGCACGGCTGCTCACGGTATGTTTTGTGGTTACTACTGTTGCAGGAGCGTAGTAAAGTTAGGCATGTTTGCTGACATCGACTTGAAAACTCTAGCCCAGGCAAAGCTCTTTTGGGTGTACTTGTATGCAGCCATACAATCCAAGTGATACCGATCCCTCGCATATCATGCATTTTTGCCCGCGTCCTGAGTGTCGGAGAGCTTATCATCAAATTTGTCTTTTGAGGTCGGGATCGATGGAGAAAGAGGAACTCACTTCCGAAAAGAAGCAGAACAAATCTATATTACCGAAGAATGATAATAAGCCACAGGAGCAACAAGACCAACGGAAAAGTCGTGCGCTCCGTTTATTAGCATGCTCACCAGACACGGATGATGAAATCAATCTCGAATCCCTTATCTCGCATTCGGTAGCGCACCGCGCCGTTACCTCAGAGGACTATGGCTCAGTTCCGGACACCGAGGGCAAGCAACCACGCAAGAAAAGGAGGCGGACACGCTCATCTTTGACATCTAGCGCTTTACCCGCGTTACGCTACGATCCCGCATCTGCACCATTGCTCAGAACCAGAACCAGAACCAGAACCAAGCAGCAGGACTCAGCCAAACCCTCTCTCTCTACCATTCTGAGCAAGATTCCACCTCAACTCCTACAGGTTGCTCAACAACCTCTCGTCCGCGGGGCCGCCTTCACTCTGGGCGGTGTATCAGGCAACATCGGATTTGTCACTCGTGCGCGGAGGCTCGTGTATCAAATCCTAGAAGGGACTGCGGACCTGACAGATAAATGGGAAGACCAAGTCTTCCCCTCTTCAACCGAATATAATCATGGAGTCCAAAATGCCATTGTTAAAATCCCTGGATCGAAACAGGCGTTACCACCGGTTATCTGTCCTCACTGTAGGAGCGCTATCTGATGATAATTCCCACCCTCCCCCTCAATCATTCCTCGTTATGTATATTCTATGTTCTTTTGGTCTTATTTTGTTCGTTTATGTGTATATTCATCTTGGTCATCAACTCCTTTTGTTCATTCAGATTACTACGTCCTACATATCTGCTCACAAGTTATCCCTACTCCTCGAGTCTGTAAAAGTACAAAATACCATTTACTGTATATATACCTATTCATAATATCAATAAGAAATAAAAATCTTTTCGGAAGAGTCGTGATATACACCGAATAGGAATAGGAGAGTGTCCATTACTGTTCGCAAATGTCTGTTTAGAAGTACATATACAGATATTCCGTTTTAATCCCAATAAATTCAAAAGGTGCAAGAAGTAGAGAAGAGTATATAAATATCAGGATTTGGCAACGTTAGAGACGGGGACTGGGTGAGCCCTCCAGGACGACCGTTGAGTTGCAGATGGTGTTGACACAGAAGCAGACCTATTCAAGCTAGACGACGAGACAGACTCCTCTTGTATCAATCCACGAGCACTGTCGTTTTCGTCGTCTTCCAAAGGGACGAAATTTGAACGAGAAGGGATTGGCTTCCGTCGCATTGAGGTTACGGATCTGCGCAAGCTAGTCACCACGCCTTGCATTTTGGGCAAGGTCGATTTACGGAGAGATGATACCATTTTTTCTCGCTGAGAAACTTGATTTGGGACGTTGCCAGACAAAGACGAAGTCGTGATCAGGTCTGGGGGCAGGATATCCTGGAATGTTCTGATTGAGGAGACCATTTCGGGGGTGGCTATTGTTGACCTCCTAACTGGTTTCGTTACTGCATGATGTTAGGTACAGTATTGAGTCTTGATAACAAAACAAAAAATGCGCATTTATGGACATAACATACTCGATGGAGCAAATGCACTTGGTCTCGTTCTCTCCGTGGTGGAGTTATGGTCTTTGGGGATAGGCGTTAATGTACCGTATTCTTCCCCTGGTTCTCCTTGGTAAAGTACCCCATCTCTGTCGCGGAATGTGTATCTCCTCGAGTCGGTGTCATAGCTTATACGTTTAAATCCTTCCGGTAGGCGTTCTTCGTCCTAGTTACCAAGGACTCAGTTGAGTTGGTCGTCCGAGCTTGAAAAATGGAACCCCTTACTTCAGTGTATTGGTTCCATTTATCTGGCATAGGTGCACCGGCTACTTGAGATATAATATATATCAAAACTTGTGCAGTAAAATCGAATAGAAAATGGTAAGATGTAAAATCAAAAGGTGTGGATTGAGTCGAAAGGAGACAAGCTCTTCGGGTGATGGGGTCAGCTCAGCATACCACGTGCCCAGTTCGCTTGTGCGATCATTGATCTATAGCGGATCATAATGTCGGAACGGGAGCTTTTGTAAATTAGCGCCTGTGACTTGTGTGGAATTCGATGACAGAATAATCCATTCAGTAAAAGAAATGATGGCCGATGAATTTGAAGTCGCATTTTAAAATTATATGTTATTGTTTATTTATTTTATATCATACAGGCTTATGGACATAGAATGGTATACAAATTTTGATTGAAATTTTGAAATAACGGGATTGAATATCTGACAAGTTCTTGGAACTTGCACCCCCGACGAAATATTTAGAAGAATTCTGACGAATATTACGGGCAGAAGGTAAGAGTATAGTCTGCCTTCAAGTTGGACGAGCATGTCCACAACGCGCTACCACTGGACTCATCATACGCATATGCATAGGACCTTGGGCAGTTATTTTCTATATATCAAGATTAATATCATAGAGTGGTCCTTGAAGCAAGTGACGCACTAAAGTAGCTATAAAATGCAACACCTAGTTTTATGAGGGTGAGTCTACAGTGCGTTATGGAATTGAATTGGAATTGGAATTGAATATTACCTGAGCTGGGGCAAGTTGCAGCGGTGTTGTGACTTCCAGAGCAGCAATTGGCCGAGTTGCCTGGAGTTCTGTCTAAATTGGCAGAGCATGACGACTTACATCCAACTGGGAAGCCGCTGTGGTCGAATGGACCTTTCAATGGAGCAGGACCTAAATTGAAAGTAGAAGTTCGTGTCAAAGACAACCCATATTAGAAAATAGACGAGAAGTAAATCTTACAGCCGGGTCCCAGGTCTTTGGCGCATTCCGCGACGGGGCAGTTCTTGTTGTTGGTGATTCTATAAAAGGATAGGTCAGAAGAGTAACTGAAGTGCCACACTAAGAAGATCGAATTACCGCATGGGCAAGTTATAGCCATCAACGAGGGATACTAAGCGGTAATCATAGTCATTCAAGAACAGAAACATCCCATTCCATAGGTTGACCTACCATCGTACCAGTCATTATTTCCGTTAGCCTGAAGGGTCCATTCTGCAACAGTTACTGGAGGTACACCCTGCATAACTCTGAGTTACTAGGCGCATAATGAGACGGAAGAAAGCATCGTTACTCACAGTACCGCTGCGCTTGTCGCATTGCAAGCCACCATTACAGCCACCGGAGATGCATGAGTTTGGTCCAGGATTGGAGGCAAAATTACAGTTTCGTCGTCCCTACGAATGATAGATAAGTTGTCCGTAAAGGCTTGCAAGTAAATCTCACTAACCCAAATTCTTCCTGATTTCCAGTTGTCTGGAACTTGGAAAGAGACCCTGGAATTAGGCGGTGCCTCCCAGCTGAGCGAAATGAGAAAGTTTGAATATATTTGTACAAAAACACACAAGAACGGCACTGACCCGGTTGTGTGCGATGGAACACTCTTCCCGACATTTAAATCTGTAAAAATCTGTCTGTACAATGAGTAAAGTAGAACAGGAATTGAAAACATCGGTTTATGTACCGCTGGCCTAAGTGCGTAGTTGATAAATAGCAGTGTCCTTATGATCTTGTTTTATGAGCATACCATATCGTGAAAGGACAAGCATTGTGAACCTGGAGAAAAAAATATGGTAAATCGACCGTCAAATGGAAAAGCCAAGGACATGAGCAAACCGTGAAGGTACGAGCTGTTGCTCCAAGGGCAAAGCCCAAGGAGACTACAAGATAGCATGCCTTCATTGATATTGAGCAGGTATAGCTATGAAGAGACTTGAAGACTGGAAAGGATGCTCAGGAAAAGCAGATCTCTTACTGTTCTCTTCTTATAGAAAAATAAATTTTCTTTTCGTACTATCTTTCGGATGATGGATTTCTTCTTTTGTTTAAGCACGTCTTCCAGAGTGACTAGATGTGTTGTGAATATTTCTGGAACTAAGTCATTGTAAGCTTGGCCCTTCCCCTTAGCCCACTTCAGTGAGGCTGCCAAAACCGGCAGTCGGCGATAAGAAAATGTTTCTCGAGCTTCTGGTGATCACTTGATCAACTCAGAAACGTCATGTTATTGACTCTTCAAGACTCTTGTTCAGCGTGCGTCGCATCTGCCACATGGTATGCCAGAAGGGATACATAAAATCGCATAAAGCGTGGAATGCGGAAGCAGAAATCTCGTACTGAAAGTCCAGCTTCTTGGAAGATGCAGTGAAGACGGTATCCGAGAGACACAAAGCCACCGAAGGTCAGTTCTTGAGACTAGAATCAAAGTACACGCCTCCGAGTCTGTCCATAGTTTGAGAGTTTAGTTGCACTTTAAAAGTCAGAAGATATACTTGTGTCTGCCGTAGTAAACGAGCGCATCGCCGAAACCGGACCGATAGCGTCTTCGGAGACATAGATATAGCCTAGGGAGATTGGTCTGATAGGTGTGGAGTGCGACGACTTCGCTCTTGCCAGTCTAGGGAGGTTGTCAGTGACATGCACCGAATCTTTTTGTACTTAGTGCATACAGTAGTACAATTTCAATTTTTAAAGGTGTCATTTGACAATTATGAGTTTGATGATGAGGTTAGAAAAAGTCCTTGGAAGTTGGGACAGCCAGACCGCCGCCGCCGATGTTATTCGAGACATTGAATATAGCGTGAAGTATAAATAGCATCTGGTTCCGGAAGAAGGAAAAAAAAAACAGAGCAGATAGTAATTGCCGATGACACACACTTATAAAATTGTCAATATGGCAAGCTAAAAAACCGCCCGAGACATCGGTCGACTTCGCCAACCCCATCAAGTGATTTTTTAAAGAGTTCAGTTAAATACGCTACGTGCTTCTTGGAGCTTTCTGTGTCGGCCGATCACGGCAGCCGGCTACGGCACCTAATATCCTCTGATGTAAATTAGCGCCCATAATTGGGTCCAATTGAGGACAGACAGAAAGAAAGTAAAACCTAATCCGTGTATTTTAAGTTGCTTAATACTATACATGCATGATAGAAATAAAACATAAGCGGTGTTTGAAAGCAGATTGGAGGAATCAGACTAATTATCGTGATGACGCAACTTCCAAAAGTTCGGAATATCGAAGAGTTATATCACGGACAGAAAGTGAGCGTATAGTCCGCTTTCAAGCTCGAAGCACAGGTCCACAAAGCAGTGCCGCTAGACTCGTCATAAGCGTATGCATAGGCATTAGGGCAGTTGTTTTCTATAACTTTGACATCAGCAAATGATAATGTCCTCCTACTCGGGGGAGTGCACTCACTAAAGTAACTATAATACGAGACACCTGTTCATATAAGTATCAGCGTAAAACTTATCCTAGAGTAAAGATATGGCAATCACCTGAGCTCGGGCAAGTTGCTGCTGTACTGTGATCTCCGGAGCAGCAGTTGGCCGAGTTTCCTACGTGATTAAACAAATTATTGCCGTTGTCTCAATGACGCAAAAGGTAGTTTTACCTTGATTTCCGTCTAAGTTAGCAAAGCAAGCCGACTTGCATCCAACAGGGAAACCCGTGGAGTCATATGGACCCTTCAATGGGGCGGGACCTAAGAGTTTAAAGTAGTTAATTTCAAAGCGGAGAACATCTCAAGAAATGCCTTACAATTGGGTCCGAGATCATATGCACAGTCAGCAACGGGACAGTTCTTGTTGTTCGAGATACTGGGATCAAATTCATTATCAGAGAGTTATTCTAAATTCATTAATGGGGAGATTTCCCAATCACCGCATTGGCAGGTTATACCCATCGACAAGTGATACTGTAAAGAATAACAATCAATGATTGCAGATAAAAACAGCATAGTGCACCGATTTATTCACCATCGTACCAGTCGACTCCATCACTAGCATCACCCCCTAAGGTCCACTCTGCGACCGTTGCAGGTGGAACACCCTGTGAATCTTAAGTTACTGGAACGCCCATGTGTAAGTGAAGAATAAGCTACTCACAGTACCAGTGCGTGTGTCGCATTGCAAGCCACCGTTACAGCCACCAGTAATGCACGAGTTTGGTCCGGGGTTGGCGGAAAAATCGCAGTCTCGTCGTCCCTATGCATGTATAAATGTTGTTCATGTGTCGTGTAAGCTCGTGTAAGGGATCGCCAGTAGAATAGGTCAAGCTAGAAATTACTAACCCAGATTCTTCCTGATTTCCAGTTATCAGGAACCTGGAAGGATACCTGTGTACCTGCCTTCGCTTCCCAGCTAAGCGACCGTCCGAGCATGACACTTAAGCATAACATTCAAGTGAAAATAAATGAAGAAAAAGCTCACCCAGTTGTGTAGGATGGAACGTTCGTCGCAACATTCAAGTCGGTGAAGATCTGTCCATAAAATAAATAAGGAAGAAAAACAACAAAGAGACGCTGAATCATGTACCGCTGGCCTAAAAGTGCGTAGGTTAATTAAGTATGTTTATTGGTTTTTTGAAGCTATCGGATACTCACCATATCGTGAAAGAACATGCGTTGTAAACCTGGAATTAAATTAAGTAAATCACAGAGCAAGACTGTAATACGAACGAACCGTAAAGGTACGAGCTGTTACTCCAACAGCAAAGGCCAGCGTGGTTGCAATATATGTCTTCATTGATCCAATGTATGTAGTTGTAATTCGAGGCTTGGCCTAAGAGATTGAGGAAGATATCGAAGAAAAATCAACTTGAAGAACGTCTCTTTTGTGAACCCCTTTTTATAGCAAGAAAAGAAAACATTTCTGTGGAAAATTGATAGAACCTGTGATCATAGAACAATACAGGAAGAGCTCGTGAGATGGAGCGCTTCGATCTCGTGAAACACATTCTCCTCGACAAAGGGTAGTATTCTAGAGAACGGACCGTGAGGGTTACCAGCATGTACATACGGCGATTTCTCTGAGTTATAGTGGGGTTAACTTGACCAATTCGACCAGCTGCGTCGTCCTCGTCTGCTTGACAAAATTATACACTGAACCGAAAGGAGAAAGAAATCCAAAGAAATTTCGCGATGACTATCGAGAAAGCATGGAGCTCAAAAGTCAGAAGGTACCGCAGAGTGAATGACCGACGACCAAGCGATTGGTCTATCAGTGGTTCGTAAAGGCAAGCTCCGGCTCCAGGAAGACAGGAAACATAGCAGAATTGACCGACCGAAATAAAATCACAAACAAGTTGGCCAGTGATATTCAAGATATTTTGCCTCGTCAGGGGATTATTTCATCAGAGAATTATTTTGCGAGGGGCCTATAAATTATTGCGGAAGCATACTGGAAGTACCTAAGATAGTCAAGAATATTTTGATTCAGAAGATACTTCTACTTTGAAGAGACAACATAAAAGGAACACTCGGCTCGGTGCTTGTTGCAGATCGCCAAAAACGACAAAGAAGCCTTTGAAGTCGGACCTCGAAGCGGAATTGAGCACAGTGGCTGTATTGTCGTGAAGTGGTTACAAGTCAAAGTCTGGCGGACACGTTCCACACATGCTTCTTGAGAAGCTTCCATTGGATAGCTCCAACCAGTTGATCACCCTTTTTTAACCTGCTAACCAGCGAGTTCAACATACGAGCACACATGTGGAGTACGGAGATACTCGAGTAGCCCCGCAATATGAATTAGCTAAGGAAAGTCATATGCCTGAAAGTTTAAAACGATCCCTGTGACTCCTTCAGAGTCCTCGAACCTGCGCTTGTTAGGTGAAAACATTAGTAACGAATCAAAAATGAGTTCTTACTCAGAGCATACGTTAAGCCCCAACATGTCTACCCAACCACGGTAAGCCACGGTACCATCTAACTAGCGATCAACCTATTGGTGACAAATAAGGACTGATACTAGATCTTGCCAGGTTCCGGTGCGTATTATTGGGAACACTCTTGAACCGCAACTCGTCCAAACGTAGGTCACTTGCATGGCGGATGACTTCTGGTCAGATGTCTCTCTATCGAGTGTCAAAACTCCACTCTGACATGTTCCAGAGCCGACACTTGTACCTGTAGCTAGCAGTATGCTCTTTTCCTCAAAAAAAAAAAAAAGGAATGTATCCGAGTAGCAAGGTTTTGGTGTGAGAAGATGCAGGAGAGGCCAGACTCTGGGTCAGCGTGAGTACAAGCAAACAACGAAACTTAGACCGAAATTCGAATGTGGGCGAGACATGCCCCTGTCACCAATGTTCAACTGTTTGAGCGGAAAAACCAAGTTTGTTGGATGGAAAACCGTTTCATAAAAGACAATCGTTCTAGGAAAGGCTAGAAAGGAAGTTTTACGGTGGGTAAAGTTCCAAGACGACCGTACCGTCATTAATTTTTCTATTCATCCGTAAATTATGGGAGACGTCTCCAGTGTATGTAGCGTGTAGCGGGTTGGGCCTCCGTGAACATTAGAGGTGCGCCAAGAAGCTAGGAGAAAAACCTGTCCTTTGTGATGGAGAAGCAAAAGAAAATATGCTGGGAAGAATCGGGTCCATATGTATGTCAGGAGTACTCGGACAGGAGAAAAGATATCGAGGTGAGGAAGAGAGGTTGAAACAGGTGCCACAAGTCCATCATATCCAGATTTTTCCATCTGCCAGCAGAGGAGTTAGTAAGGTAATTGATCAATAGGTCTTCCTTTTATCTTGAAATTCACAGGTGTGTACGAAGATAAAAAAAATCTACGGCGACAAAAAGGGATCTGCCAGGCTCTCTAGTCATTGCTGCAAAGCAGATTAGGTCCATTAACGTGCTTCTAGCATCGTCTTGATGTAGTTCGAAGACACTGTCGCTGAGGGATGTCGGTAGTGACAAGATATTCCAGTGCAGCAGTTCTCTAATTTTTGTGTGTAGAAGACGTGGATACAGTCGCAATAATATTCCACGCAATATGTCGTCCGGAATGCAACGCATTGGAGAGTTATTGTGCGGTAAGCGTTCCATGAGCTTTGTTCTGTTTTTATCTACTCTTTGGAAGAGTAAGTCCATAAATTTATTTAATCCTCTGGGTCAAGATTGCTGGTAGGTGAGTCTTTGAGCTAGGCAGAAAGAAAAAGAACGAAGGAGGAGGAAACAACCCGGAGACGCGAGGCCCCTGTCTGGATATATTAGGTAAGTTGCCATATTAGAAAAAGTGGAACACGCGGACGGCGCTCTGTTGAAGTGACCATTGCCACCAACTGCTGCGCGGGACCATCTTAACTCTCTACTCACAAGAAAATACAGCAACTCAGGGAGAAAAGGGTAATAAAACCACCATGCTGTTCTCTCTCACCTCTCGGATTGTCAGGTACGTTGCAGTTGCAGTACCATCGGATTCTATCTTTTTGAATTGTGAAACGCCACAGTGCTTTGGCAGCATTTCTTTATCCTGGCTATGCATCGTACAAAACCTTAAGCCAGCGTCCAGCTTCGGAAGCTGAATTGGAACGGTGGCTTATGTACTGGTCGGTGTTGGGATGCATCGTTGGAGTGGAATACTTGGCAGAGTGGCTAGTTTCATGGTGAGTCGTCAAATATCGTTTCTCTTAAATCGCAGTACTCACTGATTGTTAGGATTCCATTGTATTCAACCTTCAAGGCCA
>Ga0247779_1000335_pt1 | contig 32006 bp, 33 predicted proteins | sample UWRJL221509R5_FD_179925 | JGI IMG/M metagenome (GOLD analysis project Ga0247779, IMG submission 179925) | Plant litter microbial communities from Arlington Agricultural Research Station in Wisconsin, United States - UWRJ-L221-509R-5 | ecosystem: Environmental > Terrestrial > Plant litter >...
TGCGTCGAAGACGACGTAGGCGGTCATCAGCTTGGTCAGCGAAGCGGGATCCTGCGGCGCATCGGCCTCGCGCTCGGCCAGCACCTTGTTGGCGGTGACGTCGAGCAGGATGTAGTTGCGAGCGGCAAGCTCGGGTGGCTGGGGGGCCTGCGCGAAAACGTTCAGGGCGGCCGTGGCAAGCACGACCAAAGCGATCAATTGCTTCTTCATTCGGGAGGGGGACTCGGGGGGAAAGGGGTTAAGCGGAAGCCCAGTTGCGGACGACCAGGTTCTTGAGCAGCGGCAGCTGCCCATGGAAGAAATGTCCGACGCCGGGTACGACGACGACCGGCAGCGACTGCGGCCGTGCCCAGTCCAGCACCGCTTGCAGCGGCACGACGTCGTCGACCTCGCCGTGGATCACCAGCGTGTCCGGCGGCACCGGCGCGGTGTCGAAGCGGCTCGCCGCGGGGCCGACCAGCACCATGCGCTCGGCCTTGGCGTCGTCGGGAATGCGCAGCGCGGCCTGCGACGCGATGTAGCCACCGAAGGAGAAGCCCGCCAGCACCAGGGTCTCGCCGGGTTCGCGCACCGCCTGCAGCACGGCCAGCGCGTCGTCGATCTCGCCGCGGCCTTCGTCCCAGCCGCCCTCGGACTTGCCGATGCCGCGGAAGTTGAAGCGCGCGGTCCGGTAGCCGAGTTGCAGGAAGGCACGTGCCAAGGTCTGGACGACCTTGTTGTCCATCGTGCCGCCCTGGGTCGGGTTCGGGTGGCAGATCAGCGCCAGGCCGCGCGGTGGCACGCCCTCGGCCGGCAGATCAAGGGCACACTCGATCATCCCGGCGGGGCCGGCGATCAAGCGCTTTTCGGTCTGTGAGTTCATTTATTTGCCGATGTTCGCGGGCAGGACCAGGCGCTCGACGATCTCGCCGTTCTTCAGGTGGCTCTCGACGATCTCGTCGATGTCGCTGTTGTCAACGAAGCTGTACCAGATGGCATCGGGGTATACCACCGCCACCGGCCCGCCGGCGCAGCGGTCCAGGCAGCCGGCCTTGTTGACGCGCACGCCTCCCGGCCCGGCCAGACCCAGCTTCTTCACGCGGCTTTTGCAGTGGTCGAAGCCGGCCTGCGCGCCGTGCTGGACACAGCTGTTCTCGCCGTTGTCGCGCTGGTTCAGGCAGAAGAAGATGTGGCGCTGGAAATAGCTCATGGCTTCATTGTAGGCACGTGGGTAAACCCCAGGTCCAGCCTTCCGGGCTCACAGCTGACGCCGGCCCACGTAGCCGAGCAGCCAGGCCAGCGCCGCGAAGGGCCAGACCCAGCCGATCCACTGCGCGAGTCCATACATGCTGACGAAGCGCCCCTGCTCCCAGGCCTGCAGGCTCTGCGTCATGTAAGGGTCGGCCGGCGCCTCGCTGACCAGCGCGATCAAGGCGCTCAGGCAGACGAGCCCCAGCGCCGCGCACAGGCGCCGCGGCAGCGCGCAGAACAGCGCGGCAAGCGCACCGCCGACCGCCAGGCCCGGCCAGGTCGCATCGGTCAGCCAGGCCCAGCCGTGCAGCGGGCCGAAGTTCAGCACCGTCGACAGCCCCGAGGTGAGCACGCCGAGCAGGGCCGCGCCGAGCACCAGCCAGAGCCGCCGCCAGCCCGGCCGCGCCACCGACAGCGCCAACAGGGACGGCGCCAGCAGTCCCATCGCGGTGGCGATGGCCTCCAGGCCCGGTGGCAGCGCGCGGGCCAGCTCCTGCACGGCGTCGTCGTCCCATTGCAGAGCCCAGGGCGTGTCCTGCAGCGCATCGATCGCCAGGCTGCGCAGGTGCGGCAGCCACTGGCCCAGGCCCAGCGGCACCGGCGGCGGGAACAGCAGGCCCAGCGGCCACAGCGCCAGCAGCGCCAGCGCGCCGGCGCAGTGTGGCTGGAACCAGTACTCGCGCAGATCCTGCCAGCGCTGCAGGCCGCCGAAAGCATTCAGCAGCAGGCCCAGCAACACGCCCAGCACCGCGCCGGCGCTGTTCAGCGCCAGGTCCCCCAGCGAGGGCACGCGCCCCGGCAGGAAGTACTGCAGGGTTTCCATCGCGAAGGACAGCAGCGGCCACGGCACCAGGCCCCAGAGCAGCGCACGCCGCATGCCCAGGCCGCTGCGCAGCGCCGCCGCGAAGGCCAGCAGCCCCAGCGGCATGTAGCCGGCAAGGTTGCTCTGCATGTCGAAGACCTGGAAGCGCTTCGGCCAGGGCACACCGACCAGGCCCCACAGGTCCATGCCCGGCGGCCAGGTCCAGGGCCAGAACGGGTAGAGGCTGGCGTAGATCACCAGCGCCAGATAGGCCAGCAACAGCCAGGTCGCCGAACTCCTGCGTCTGGCGTTGTTGCTCATCCGACCATCAGAACGGCTTGACGGCAACCAGCACCACGATCGCCGCGAAGATCAGCACCGCCGCCTCGTTGTAGAAGCGGAACCAACGCTCGCTGCGCTTGTTGGCCGCCTGCTCGAACTTGCGCAGCAGCGCCCGGCAGCCGTGGTGATAGCCGATGGCGACGACCACCAGCGCCAGCTTCGCATGCATCCAGCCATTGCCAGGACCGCGTCCGATGCCGAAGTAAAGCCACAGCAGCAAGCCGAACACCAAGGCCACGATCATCAGCAGCGTGCTGAAACGGTACAGCTTGTGCGCCATCAGCAGCAGCCGCTCCCGCTCGGCATGGCTGTCCGCCGGCACCGTGGCCAGGTTGACGAAGATGCGGGGCAGGTAGAACAGGCCGGCGAACCAGCTCGCCACGAAGATGATGTGAAAGGCTTTGATCCAGAGCATTGCCCGATTATGGGCTGCACCGGGAGGGCGGCTGTTTCCGCTTGAACGGACGACCGAGTAGGCGATCGGCGCCATAAAAAAGCCCCGGCCATCGGCCGGGGCGGGAAAGCCTTATCGCTGTCATCACGCTAAGGCTCCTGCTCAGGGAGGAAAAGCAGGGAACAACGGCCTTGCGGCTATCATTCGAGGACCAGTTTAGCAGTGCTGTGCCTGGCCCGTAACTACGGGAAGATGCGTAATGACTTGTGGAATGCGCACCCGGATTTTCGGTCCCTCATGACCGAGCGTTATGGCCCGCGCCGAGCCCGGAGATCCCGTCTTGCCCCAACAACCCGCCCCGTTTCCCGCCAGCCGCCCGCGCCGCCTGCGCCGCGACGCCTTCACCCGCAATCTCGTGCGCGAGCACGCACTCAGCGCGCATGACCTGATCCTGCCGGTGTTTGTCCACGAGGGCCGCGACAAGATCGAGGCCGTGCCCTCGATGCCCGGCGTCTCCCGCCTGAGCCTGGACCGGCTGATCCCGGTCGCCGAAGAGTGCGTGGAGCTCGGCATCCCCGTGCTGGCGCTGTTCCCGGTCATCGATGCATCGCTGAAGACACCCGACGGCCGCGAGGCGATGAACCCCGACGGCCTGGTGCCGCGCGTCGTCGCGGCGCTGAAGGAGAAGGTGCCGGGCTTGGGCATCCTGACCGACGTCGCGCTCGATCCCTACACCAGCCACGGCCAGGACGGCGTGCTCGATGAGCGCGGCTACATCATCAACGACCGCACCGTCGAGATCCTCGGCCAGCAGGCGCTGGCGCAGGCGCGGGCCGGCGTGGACATCGTCGCGCCCAGCGACATGATGGACGGCCGCATCGGCGCGATCCGCGCGCAGCTCGAGGCGCACGACCACATCCACACGCGCATCATGGCCTACAGCGCCAAGTACGCGAGTGCCTTCTACGGCCCGTTCCGCGACGCCGTCGGCTCCGCCGCCAACCTCGGCAAGGCCGACAAGAAGACCTACCAGATGGACCCCGGCAACAGCGACGAGGCGCTGCGCGAGGTGGGCCTGGACCTGGCCGAAGGTGCCGACATGGTGATGGTCAAGCCCGGTATGCCCTACCTGGACATCGTCCGCCGCGTGAAGGAGGAGTTCCGCGTGCCCACCTTCGCCTACCAGGTCAGCGGCGAGTACGCGATGCTGAAGGCGGCCGCCGCCAACGGCTGGCTGGACCACGACGCGGTGATGATGGAATCGCTGCTGGCATTCAAGCGTGCCGGTGCCGACGGCATCCTGACCTACTTCGCGCTGGAAGCCGCGCGCCTGCTGCGCCGCTGATTGCGCCGCTGACTACGCCGCTGATGCGCGTCTTCCACATCGCCGGTGACCGCTTCACCGAACTGCAGGCATTGCCGCATCCACTGCCGGCCGAGGGCTTCCTCTGGATCGGCTTCACGCGCAGCGAGTTCGAGGCCCAGGTCGGCACGCTGGTGCAGCCGGCGCTGCAGCGCTGGGAGCTGGGCGCCATCGTCGACCTGCATGTGTCCGACCTGGTCAACAGCCAGCTGCCCTCGGACTTCGACTACACCTCCTGGTACGACCTGCTGGTGTTCCGCCGCCTGGCGGCACTGCCCGGCGCCGCTGACGACGAGCCCGTCTCGCTCGCCTCGGCCGAGAAGGTGCTCAAGGCCATCGACACCAGCCCGGTCGGCTTCGTCGTCTTCGACCGCCTGCTGCTGACCGTGCACCCGGAAGACTGCCTGGTGCGCGACTTCTTCGCCGAGCGCCTGGGCAAGATGACGGAGAAGAAGGACTTCCGCGGCGCGGCGCGTCTGCCGACCAGCCCGTCCGAGCTGATGCTGCGCATGGTCAACCACATGGTGGACAGCTACCTCGACCTGCGCCGGCTGCTGACGCGCCAGCTCGGCGGGCTGCAGAAACAGCTGCTCGAACCCGAGGGCCGCTTCGACAACTGGCCGATGCTGCTCGACTCCCGCGACGCGCTGAACCGGCTGGAGGACACCTGCGAAGACCAGCGCAGCGCCGTGCAGGAATGGATCGACGCGCTGGACGAATGGCCCGACAGCCCCGACGCCCACACCCAGCGCGAACGCGAGCTGCTGCGCGTGCGCGCCCGCGACCTGCTGGAGCACATTGAGCGCGTGCTCAACCATGTGCGCCGGCTCGAATCCTCGGCCGAGTCGGCGGTGCAGATGCACTTCTCGGCGCTGGGCCACCGCACCAACGCGATCATGCGTACGCTGACCGTGCTGACCGCCGTATTCCTGCCGCTGAACCTGATCACCGGCATCTTCGGCATGAACTTCGACCGCCTGCCGCTGATCCACCGCGAAACCGGCTTCTGGATCGCGCTGGCGCTGATGGCCGGCATCGGCATCACGCTCAGCGCGGTATTCTGGCGCAAGCGCTACCTGAGCACGCGCAACTGAGGGATCAGGTGTCCCGGCGGTACGGATCGGCGAAACCCAGGCCCAGCATGATCTCGCTCTCGCGCGCTTCCATGTATTCGGCCTCGTCGTCTTGCTCGTGGTCGTAGCCCTGCGCGTGGAGGGTGCCGTGGACCAGCATGTGGGCGTAGTGGTCGGCGATGCCGATCTTCTGCTCCCCGGCCTCGCGCTCGACCACCTCGGCACAGATCACCAGGTCGGCGACGACGACCGGCTCGTGGCTGTAGTCGAAGGTCAGCACATTCGTCGCGTAGTCCTTGCCGCGGAACTCGGCATTCAGGCGTCGGCCCTCCTCGGCATCGACGATGCGCACGGTGATCTCGCCCGCCAGCTCCAGGGCCGAGCGGATCCAGCGGATCACCTTGTGGCGCGGCAGCAGCGCCTTGTGGCGCGGATCGGCGAATTGCAGCGAGAGGCTCAGCTCGGGCTTCGTCATCACGATGCGCGGCCCTCCTGCTTGTCGCGCTTCTCGTAGGCGTCGACGATACGGGCCACCAGCGGATGGCGAACCACGTCCGCGCTGGTGAAGCGCGTCATCGCGATGCCCTTGACCTTGGCCAGCACGCGCTCGGCATCGACAAGGCCGCTCATCTGGCCCTTGGGCAGATCGATCTGGCTCGTGTCGCCGGTGACCACGCAGCGGCTGCCGAAGCCGATGCGGGTCAGGAACATCTTCATCTGCTCGGGCGTCGTGTTCTGCGCCTCGTCGAGGATCACGAAGGCGTGGTTCAAGGTGCGGCCACGCATGAAGGCGAGCGGCGCGACTTCCAGCTGGCCCTTCTCGAAGGCCTTGGTCACGCGGTCGAAGCCCAGCAGGTCGTAGAGCGCGTCGTACAGCGGGCGCAGGTAGGGGTCGACCTTCTGCGTCAGGTCGCCGGGCAGGAAGCCCAGGCGCTCGCCGGCCTCCACCGCCGGCCGGGTCAGGATGATGCGCTGCACGCCGGCACGCTCCAGCGCGTCGACCGCGCAGGCGACCGCCAGGAAGGTCTTGCCGGTGCCGGCCGGACCGAGGCCGAAGGTGATGTCGTGCGAGAGGATGTTCTTCAGGTAGTCGTGCTGGCGCGGCGTGCGGCCGGCGAGGTCCGCGCGGCGGGTGCGCAGCACGAGGGCGTCCGAGCCGGGTGCCGCGACCGGCGTGGCGTCGGCCTTGCGCTTGATGCTCGCGACGCTGAGTTCGCCGGCAGCTTCGGTCAGCGCCAGCTGGAAGGTCTCGGGCGGGATTGCGCGGCGTGCGCGCTCGTACAGCGCATCGAGCAGTTGCCGTGCGCGTTCGGCATTGGGTTTCGGACCCTCGATGCGGAACTGGTCGTCGCGCCGCGTCACCTTCACGCCCAGCGCCAGTTCGATCTGGCGCAGGTGCTCGTCGAGGCTGCCGCACAGGTGCGCCAGGCGGGTGTTGTCGGCAGGGGCGAGGACGTGTCGAAGGATCACGAAGGGCTGCTTTCTCAAATATCGGGGAGCCGCGGAATGCTGCATTGTCGCCGGTGCATCCCCTAGCGTTGCTAGGCCGGCGCCTCCTGCACAATCGCGCCCCATGCAAAGACCGACGCTGCGCACCGCCCTGCTGCTTCCACTCCCGCTGCTGATGCTGCCGCTGGCGTGCGCCGCACAGGCCGCTGTGCCGTCCTTCCCCGCAAAGCTGGCCGCGCTGTGGCTGGCGGGCGCGCCGGGCTGGCTGTCGGCGATGCTGATGATGATGGCGATCACGACCGGCCTGCTGGCGCTGCTGCACCGGCGCGAGCGGCGCGTGTTCTTCCTCGGCGGCATGATGATCTGCTGGGTGATGCTACAGGCGGAGAACGGCTTCGAACGGCCGGCGCTGCAGTTGCTTACCCTGAGCGTGATGGTGCTGTGCGGCGTTCAGTTCCTGCTGCGCACCGTGCTCTGGTCGCGCCTGTGGCTGGACATCGCGCTGATGGCGCAATGCGTGCTCGCACCGCTGAGCCTGCAACTCGTGGCGCCCGAGACGATGGAGCGGCTCGTGACGGCCTGGTACGCGCTGCTGACGGTGGAGCTGCTGGCGGCGTTCGCGCTGCACCTGCGCGAGCGTCGGCACTCGCTGCGGGCGGTGATGCCGATGGACCCGGTCGAGTTGATCGACTTCCGGCTGATGGCCGCACTGATGGGCTGCGTGGGCCCGCTGCTGCTGTTGCGCCTGATCCTGTCGCTGGCGGCGTCACCGGACGTCGTCATCGCCTGGCTGCCGTGGCTGGACCTGGTGATGCCGCTCCTGATGCTGGGCCTGGGCCTGCACGTGGTCATCGTGTTCGCGCGTGCCGCGGCCGATGCCGACGCGCGGCACGCGCTGCTGGAGCTGCGGATGCACGAGAAGGTGGCCGACGCCGAACGCAACTTCCACGCGATGGCCGAGCTGCGGCTCGAGCAGGTGACCGAGCGCGAGCGCAAGCGCATCGCCGCCGACCTGCACGACGACCTCGGCGCCAAGCTGCTGACGATCGTGCACACCAGCGAATCGGACCGCATCTCCACGCTGGCCCGCGAGGCACTGGAGGAGATGCGACTGTCGGTGCGCGGCCTTACCGGCAAGCCGGTGCAGTTGCTCGACGCCCTGGGCGACTGGCGGGCCGAGCTGGTCTCACGGCTGGCGCAGGCGAACATCCAGGCCGAATGGAAGTCGCCGCCGGAGGATATCGTCCACACGCTGCCCGCGCGGGCCTACGTGCAGACGACGCGGATCTTCCGCGAGGCGGTGAGCAACATCATCAAGCACAGCGGCGCCACGCACTGCACGATCGGCTGCCAGGTGCAGGACGGCGATTTCCTCGTCGTAATCCAGGACGATGGCCAGGGCATTCCCAGCGAGCTCGACGGCCGGCTGGACCGCGGCCACGGCATGGCCAGCATGAAATCGCGCGCCAAGCAGCTGCACGGGCAGTGCCTCGTCGAGTCCGGACCGGGCTGGGGAACCGTGATTCGCCTCACGATTCCACTCTGAATGATGCGATGTCGCGCCGCATGCATTGGCAATGACATCAATAAGCGCTAACTTCGAGTTACGACTCACAGGGACAGAAGTAAGGAACACCATGGACCACATCCTCTTGCTGGAAGACATCCCCGAGATCCGCGCCTGGTTGAAGGTGCTGGTCAAGCAGGTCTTCGCCAACGCCGAGATCACCGAGTGCTCGCGCGTCCAGGATGCGCTGGTGCAGGTGAACACGAAGCGCTTCACGCTAGCGCTGCTGGACCTCGGCCTGCCCGACGGCTCCGGCGTCGACGTGATCGCCGCGCTGCGCGAGAAGCAGCCGGAGGTGCAGTCGGTGATCGTCACGATCCACGACGACGACGAGCACCTGTTCCCGGCCTTGCAAGCCGGCGCCTTCGGCTACCTGCTCAAGGAGCAGTCGCGCGAACTGCTGGTCGAGCAGCTGCAGCGGATGAGCCAGGGCGAACCACCGCTGTCGCCGTCGATCGCGCGCAAGGTGATCGCCTATTTCACCTCCAAGGCCCGCCCGCCCGCCGTGCTGCTGCACGAGGTCTCGCTGACCGACCGCGAGACCGAGGTGCTGCTGCGCGTGGCCAAGGGCTTCACGCTGCCGGAGATCGGCGTGCAGCTGGGCCTGTCGCGCCACACGATCGCCGACTATGTGAAACAGATCTACCGCAAGCTGAATGTGTCCTCGCGCGCCGAAGCCGCGCTGGAAGCTCAGCGCCTGGGTTTGTTCGGCCGGAACTGATCGCCCGCCGTCCGATAATCCGTCCATGATCGGACGGCTCACTGGCGTCATCGCGGAAAAATCGCCCCCGCTCGTGCTCATCGATGTGCAAGGCGTCGGCTACGAAGTCGACGTGCCGATGAGCACCTTCTACAACCTCCCCGGTCTGGGCGAGCGTGTCGCGCTGCTGACGCACCAGGTCTTCCGCGAGGATGCGCAGATCCTCTTCGGCTTCCTGACGGCCGAGGAACGCGCCACCTTCCGCCAGCTCGTCAAGATCAGCGGCGTGGGACCTAAGATGGCGCTGGGCCTGCTCTCGGGTCTGTCGGTGGCCGAACTCGCGCAGGCCGTCAGCAAGCAGGACAGCGGTCGCCTGACCCGGGTGCCCGGCATCGGCAAGAAGACCGCCGAGCGACTGCTGCTGGAACTCAAGGGCAAGCTCGGGCCGGACCTGTCGCTGCCGGTGGCCGTGGCCAACGACAGCCAGGCCGACATCCTGCAGGCGCTGATCGCGCTGGGCTACTCGGACAAGGATGCCGGCGCTGCACTGAAGAAGCTGCCGCCGGACGCCAGCGTTAGCGAGGGCATCAAGCTCGCGCTGAAAGCGATGACATGAGCATCCAGACCGACGATTTCGACATCCCGGCACCGAAGCGGATACTCGACGCAGCGCCCACCTCGCCCAACGAAGAGGCGATCGAGCGCGCCTTGCGGCCCAAGCTGCTGGACGAATACGTCGGCCAGATGAAGGCCCGCGAGCAGCTCGAGATCTTCATCGGCGCCGCCCGCAAGCGCGAGGAGGCGATGGACCACGTGCTGCTGTTCGGCCCGCCGGGCCTGGGCAAGACGACGCTGTCGCACATCATCGCCGCCGAGCTGGGCGTCAACCTGCGCCAGACCTCCGGTCCGGTGCTGGAGAAGCCCAAGGACCTCGCGGCGATCCTGACCAATCTCGAGAAGAACGACGTGCTGTTCATCGACGAGATCCACCGGCTGTCGCCAGTCGTCGAGGAAATCCTCTACCCGGCGCTGGAGGACTACCAGATCGACATCATGATCGGCGAGGGTCCCGCCGCCCGCTCGATCAAGCTGGATCTGCAGCCGTTCACGCTGGTCGGCGCTACGACGCGCGCCGGCATGCTGACCAACCCACTGCGCGACCGCTTCGGCATCGTCGCGCGGCTGGAGTTTTACACGGCCGAGGAACTGCAGCGCATCGTCACCCGCTCGGCCGCCCTGCTGAAGGCGCCGATCGACCCGGACGGCGCGCTGGAGGTGGCCCGCCGCTCGCGCGGCACGCCACGCATCGCCAACCGGCTGCTGCGCCGGGTGCGCGACTACGCCGACGTCAAGAGCGACGGCCGCATCACCAAGACGATCGCCGACAAGGCGTTGGCGATGCTGGACGTCGATCCGCAGGGCTTCGACCTGATGGATCGCAAACTGCTCGACGCCATCGTCCATCGCTTCGACGGCGGCCCGGTCGGGCTGGACAACGTTGCCGCGGCGATCGGCGAAGAGCCGGGCACGATCGAGGACGTGATCGAGCCCTACCTGATCCAGCAGGGCTACCTGCAGCGCACACCGCGCGGCCGGGTGGCGACGCTGGCGGCGTTCCGGCACCTGGGCGTGGCGCCGCCGAAGGTGCACGGGCAGTTGTTCGACGAATAGGTGGTTCAGCCGCGCCCATGAAAAAAGCGACCCGAGGGTCGCTTTTTGCTGAGGGCCGAGGCCGATCAGAAGTTGTGGCGCACGCCGGCAGCCAGCGAGTTGAAGTCGCCAGCGTGGTTCGGCAGCTTCTGGTCGATGTCGGTGTAGAACACGTAGACCTTGGTGCGCTTGCTCAGGTTGTAGTTGTAAGCCAGCGTCCATTGCGAAGCACCGGCGTTGCGGAAGGTGCCGTCGCCGCCGGACTTGGTGCCACCGACGTTCAGGTGGAACTCCGAAGCGCCCATCGTGTACATGCCCGACACGCGAGCGATGTTGCGGGTACGGAAGCCGTCAACCTTTTCCGACTGGAAATAGCCGGTCACCAGGAACGGGCCGAAACCGTAATCGGCTTCGACGATGTAGTTCTTGCGCTCGGGGCTGCCGAAGCCGGAATCGGCCTGCGTGTAGCCGCCGCCGATGTGCAGGGACGCCACCGTGTAGTTGAACGCCAGGTCGTAGGCGCGCGGGCGGGTGCCTTCACCGGCCATGGCCGAGACGTAGCCCTGGAAGCCGCCCATGTCCGGCGTGATGTAGGTCGCCTTGTTGGTCGTGTAGCCGAAGCCGATGGCCGAGAACAGCGCGTCGGACGAGGTGCCGGTGTCGTGGTTGTGGTTGCTGGTGCGGTCCACGGTCGCGAAGTACGAATCCGGGAAGCTGCTGCCCAGGCGAACGGTACCGAAGGAACCGCCGAGCCAGACCGTGCTCTCACGGCTCCAGAAGGTCGTGCCGCCCGACGCTGCGCCGGTGTCGGAGTTCAGGCCGTGCTCGAGGTTGAAACCGGCCTTCAGGCCGCCGCCGAGGTCTTCGACGCCGCGGAAGCCCAGGCGCGAAGCGTTGTTCTGCACGACGGCGACGCGGTCACCATTGCCGTTCTTCTGGCTTTCGATCGAAGTATTCAACCGGCCCCACAGCGTGACGGAGCTCTGGGCGAAGGCGGCGGGAGCGGCGGAGGCTGCGGCGAGTGCGGCCACGAGAGCGATCTTCTTCATCGTTTTCCTTAACAACTGAGGGGTTTGGTGCCGGCTGTCATCAACCGGTCTTGTGCGCAATGTGGGCCGGAGTATAGAAGTCCAAGGGTTGCCACCGATACCGAACCGATGCGTCGGAGCAACAGTTTGGCAATACGGACATGTCACCGTATTCAGGCCGTCGCGAGCGCCTCTCGGCGCCCGGGCGTGCACAGCCACGCCACGCCCACCAATCCCAGTGCCGTCGCCGCCACTGCCGCAAACTTCTGGCCCGGGCCCATCAAGTGGGCGTTCCAGAGCAGCAGCGTGACCACGCCCAGCAGCAGCACGAAGCACACGAGGGCGGCGATTCGCCGGCTGCGCGGCAGCACCGGGTCGTAGAGCTCGCGCGCCCGCGGGTCGTAGGGCTCGACCTTCAGGCCCAGGCCCGGCTGCCAGTGCGCCGGCTCCCACCAGAGCCGCAGCTTGTCGCGCCAGCGCGGCGTCGCGCGCATTTTCGCGATCAGCCGCGCATAGACCTGCCAGTTCGCCGCCAGCGGATTCCAGTTCTGCAGCGCGTCGCGGGTGCCGTAGACGCAGGGCTCCTCGTCGAGTTCGTCCTGGAAGCTGCCGAAGATGCGGTCCCAGATGATCAGGATGCCGCCGTAGTTGCGGTCCAGATAGGGATCGTTTACGGCATGGTGGACGCGGTGGTTGGACGGCGAGCAGAACCAGCGGTCGAACCAGCCGAGCCGTCCGATCTGCTGCGTATGCACCCAGTATTGGTAGAGCAGGTCGATCAGCGCGACCGTGCCGAACACCACCGGCGGGAAGCCGATCAAAGCCATTGGCAAATAGAACAGCCAACCAGCCAGCCACCCGCTGCTGGTCTGGCGCAGCGCGGTGGACAGGTTGTAGTCCTCGCTCTGGTGATGCACCGCATGCGCCGCCCACAGCAGCGCCGTGGTGTGGCCGAGCCGGTGATACCAGTAGTACAGCAGGTCGTACAACAGCAGTCCGCTGATCCAGACCCAGGGCGACGACGCCGACAGCGTCGTCAGCGCCGCATGCTCGTAGACCCAGACGTAGATGCCCAGGGTGAACACCTTCGTCAGCAGGCCCACCAACTGGCTCAGCATGCCCAGGCTGATGCTGCTGACGGCGTCGTTGAAGCGATAGGTGTTGCGCCCGCGGCGTTTGCCGATCCACAACTCCAGTCCGATCAGCAGGAAGAACACCGGCGTGACCAGGACGATGATTTGGGCCTCTTGCACCGCTGCCTCCGAGAAACCTATCGATGACTATTCAGGTTAGCTCATCCAGGCTCAGGTTCGCTAAGTGAAAGTCATCATTCCAGCCGACCAGTGTCAGACCCTCTTCCGAGTACAGCAGCCGGTTGATCGTCGCATTGCCGAGCATCCAGCTGCGCGCCGCCTCCAGCGGCAGCCGCGCGCCGGCGCGGTACAGGCAGTCCAGCACGCCGCCATGGGCAACGACGGCGATCGTCCGCCCCGGATGCGCGCCGGCCAGCCGCTCGACCGCCGGCACACAGCGTGCGTAGAAATCCGGGATGCTCTCGCCGCCATCGGGTGCGAAGTCCAGGTCGCGGCGGCGCCAGCGCTCGCTCTGCTCGGGCCAACGCGCGGCGATCTCGTCGAAGGAAAGTCCCTCAAAGGCACCGAACGCACGCTCGCGCAGCAGCGGCTCCAGCGTCAGCGGTGCGCCGGTGGCGCCGGCCAGCGCCTGCGCCGTCTCGCGGGCGCGGCTCAGATCGCTGGTGTAGATCATGTCGATCGATTCGCCGCTCAGCGCCTCGGCCATGCGCCGCGCCTGCAGCCGGCCCGTCTCGTTGAGCGGAATGTCCAGATGGCCCTGGATGCGGGAATCGCGGTTCCAGGCCGTTTCACCGTGGCGGATCGCCAGGATGCGGGTGCTCGAATCCAGCATTCGTCAGGCGCCCCAGCTCACGTCTTCGCCGTCCTTCAGCGCGTGGCGCATCAGTTCGACCAGCGGCCAGGCCCGCTGCTTCAGCGTCACGCCCTCGCGGCGCGGCGCGGGCTCGCCGGCGGCCTTCGCCTCGGCCAGCTTCTGCGTGAATGCGGATTCATCGGCCGCCACCGCCTGCTCCAGCGCAGCGACCGCCTGCGGCAGTTGATCGGCAAGGAAGATGCCCGGCGCAGCCGGATCGCGGCCGAGCAGGCGCAGCACCTGCTCGCCTGGCGGACCCGTCATGATGACGTCGGCGCCCGCCTTGGACTTGAATTTGTAGAGCATCGCAGCAACTCCCGTCGAATGGCAGGCTCTATTGTGCGACCTCACCCCGTACGCCAGACGCGCTCCTCGAACGCCGCCGCATCCATCGGCCGCGCGAACAGATAACCCTGAAATTCGTCGCATCCCGCCGCGCGCAGGAATTCGAGCTGCGTCTCGGTCTCCACACCCTCGGCGATAACGTTCAGGTTCAGCGCGCTGCCCATTTGCACGATCGCATTGACGATGCCGGCATCGCTGCCGTCGTCCGGCAGCCCGTGCACGAAGCTGCGGTCGATCTTCAGCCGCTGGATAGGGAAGCGCTTCAGGTAGGCCAGGCTCGAGTAGCCGGTGCCGAAATCGTCGATCGACATGCCCACGCCCAGCGCGGCAAGCTGCTCCAGCCGGCGCAGGGCTTCGGCCGCGTCGCGCAGCAGGATCGATTCCGTCAGTTCCAGCTCCAGCAGCTCCGCGGGCAGCCGCGCCGCGCGCAGCGTCTGGTCGACCAGCTCGACGAAGCGCGCCTGCTGGAACTGCAGCGCCGACACATTGACGGCCACCGGCATGCGCCGCCCCGCGCGCCACCAGCGCGCCGCCTGCTCGACGGCGCGCTGCAGCACCCAGTCGCCCATCGCGACGATGAAGCCGCTCTCCTCGGCCACCGGGATGAACTGCGCCGGCGGGACGTCGCCGCGCAGCGGGTCGCGCCAGCGGATCAGCGCCTCGGCGCCGACCACTTGGCCGCTGCCCAGCGACACTTGCGGCTGGTAGCACAGTGCGAACTGTCCAGCCTTCAGCCCCTGCCGCATGTCGTGATCCAGGCGCATGCGCGCGAGCAGGTCTACGTCGCGCCGCGGCTGGTGGAAGCGGTAGGCACTGCGCCCGCTTTCCTTGACCCAGTGCATCGCCTGCCCGGCGCTGGACAGCAGTTCGTCGGCCGTCTCGCCATCGCGCGGGAATAGCGCGATGCCGATGCTGCAGGTCACCGTGAAGTTCAGGGCCTCGAAGCCGAACGGCCGTGACAGCTCGGCCTGGACGCGCAGCGCGGCGTCCTCCGCGCCACGGGCATCGGCGGCGTCGAGCAGCAGCGCATATTCGTCACCGCCCAGGCGCGCCAGCGCGTCGTTCTCGCCGATGCAGCGCTGCAGCCGCTCGGCCACTTCGCGCAGCACCCGGTCGCCATAACTGCGGCCCAGCGTGTCGTTGATCTGCTTGAAGCGATCCAGGTCCAGGTTCAGCAGCGCGAACGAACGACTGTCGTGCCGCGCTGCAGCCACCGCCGCCTCGATGCGCGCGCTCAGCGCCACGCGGTTCGGCAGCATCGTCAGCAGATCGCTGTGGGAGAGTTCGTCCAGCCGCCGGCTCAGCGCCGCCTGCAGTTCGGCCCGCAGTTCCTCGCGCGCCTGCTCGGTCTCGCGCTGGCGCGTTTGGTCGCGCATCGTCACCAGCCAATGGCCGGCAGCCGCGCCGTTATTGATGAAGGCGATGCGACGCATCACCCACAGCAAGCGGCCGTCGGCATGACCGACCAGCGCTTCGGATTCCAGGCCCGCCTCACGCCGGCCGGCCGCCTCGGCCCAGAACAGCGCATCCTCCGGCATGCGGATCAGCGCGGACACGCCCGTACCGACCAGCTCGGATTCGGCGTAGCCGAGCAAGCGCACGGCAGCCGCATTCACCGCCGCGATCCGCAGGTTCGCGCCATCGACCAGCCAGACGGCTTCCATCAGTCCGTCCAGCAAGCCGGACAGGGGATGGGGCGCCGCGATGTCTTCGTTGGCGGCGACGATCGTGAAGCTGGCGATCCGGCTGCCGGCGGTCACACCACCAGCTCCCCCGGCTGCGTCACCGGCGGCACCGATTCGAAGAAGTAGGCCACGCGCGCCCGCGGGCTCAGGTAGTCCAGCGCCGCGCGCGGCAGCTGCTGCGGCTTCAGGCTGCGCCGGATGCCGAGGTCCGGCTGCGCCTCGAGGTTCAGGATCAACGCCTCGTCACGCGGCACCTTCGCGTCGTGGATCATCACGCGCGGCTTCAGCGGCCGCGACGAATTGACCGCCACGACCAGCGCATAGCGGTCGTCGGTCAGCTGCACGGCCGAGCCCGGCGGATAGACGCCCATCATCCGGATGAAGGCGTTCAGCATCGTCGAATCGAAACGGTTGCGGCCCTGCGCGAACATCAAAGACAGCGCCTCGTGCGGCGTCATCGCCTTGGAGGCGACCAGCGGATTGCACAGGCCGTCGAAGCGGTTCACCAGCGCGACGATGCGCGCCGCCGTGCTCATCCGGTCCATATTGATGCGCTGCGGGAAGCCGCTGCCGTCCGCGTTCTCGTGATGCTGCGCGATCACCAGCAGCGCACCGGACGAGACGCCCATGTTCTGTGCCAGCGCCACGCCCTTGGCCACGTGCTGCTGGTAGGCCTGCACCTCGACGGCGGTGAAACTGTCGTCGCGGTGACGCAGCCGCGCCAGCACCTGGGTCTTGCCGACGTCGTGCATCAGCGCACCGACGCCCAGGTCCATCATCTCGTCGCGCCCCAGCCCGAACGCGCGGCCCAGCAGCAGCGAGATGATCGATACGTTCAGCGCATGCGCGGTGCTGCGGTCGCCCGCGCCCTCGTTGAGCAGGCGGATGTTCAGGTCGCCCTCGACCAGCATCTTGTCGAGCATCGCGCTGACGAGCGCCCCCGCCTGGTCGCGCGTGCCGTGGGCGTCGCGCGGCAGCAGGTCCATCAGGTCGCGGAAGGCGTTGGCGGCCTCGCCGTACTGCCGCTCGCACAGCAGCAGCGCCTCGCGCTGGGCCGCCAAAGCCAGGCGATGGGCCTCGCGCGCCAAGTCCTCGGCGCTGGGGGCCGACATGCCGCCCTCGGTCGTGCTGCCATCGCTCGCATCGGGTACGCCAGTGCCGGGCGTGTCGTCGTCGACAGCCAGATCGCTCTTCTCCGGATTCCAGCGCACCTGTTTCAGCCCGAGGCGGCGCAGCGTCACCAACTGATCGTCGCTGCTCAGCTTGAAGCTGCTGAGCGGAAAGGGATGAGACATCCACCCCAGGTCGAGATGGATGAACATTCCCACCCGGAGTTGGGAAACGTCGATCAAGGGATCAGTCGATCGGTCCTTCATATTCTTGTGCTGGCTCCCGCGCATCCGCCGCGGACGCGTCCCTCGATATTCATGCTCTGGTCGTCCACCCCGTATCTTGAAGGGACCGGGCGCGGTTTGCCGCGCTCCGCCGTGACGCCACGCATCGATATGCGCAATGCTGCGCAAAATTCCCCGTCTGATTTTCGCAGCAAAGCCTGGCGCCGCTGCCGAAAACCCATGCCAAAACCGCGATTCCACCGGACAAACCAGCAGGGTATGGGCGCAGGCCAGGGTCATAACCCAAGCTCACTATCCGCTGAGAAAAAGTAGACGTAAAGCTTTGGTAAACAACTGACCACACACTGACTCATTTCGAGCTGCGTGGGATACTGGATCCAGCATTTCGCTGGTGATCGCACAGCCCCGGATCGCCGTCGACATGACCCCCTATCCGAACGGATGGGCACAACAAAGGCAGGCTTCAAGCCGCCGGCAGCGATCCGATGTCCTCTCACCTGTTGCGCTGGCCGCACGGGCGTCGGCTTGCAGGAATCACAGGACGGACCCATGTCAGCTGACCGCGATTTTGTTGAAGACCAGGACGAAGACACCGGCACGCCATCGCCCTTATCCGGCGATGCGTCCGACTTCACGGACGGCGCAGGCGGCCCGCTCAAGCGCGACCTCGTCGCCGGACTCGAGAAGGGCCTGTCGGTCATCGCCGCCTTCGACCAGGAGCGCCCGCGCCTGACGATCAGCGAAGTCGCCGCCCGCACCCGCCTGACCCGTGCCGCAGCCCGCCGCTACCTGTTGACGCTGACCCACCTCGGCTTCGTCTCGCAGGACCGCAAGATGTTCTCGCTGACCGCCAAGGTGCTGCGCCTGGGCCAGAGCTACCTGCACTCGGCACGCCTGCCGCGCATCGTCGAGCCGGAACTGCAGAAGCTCGCCCACACGGTCAAGGAAGTGAGCATCGCGGGCGTGCTCGACGGCGACGACGTGATCTGCATCGCCGCCACCACCGCGGGGCGCGTCGTCAGCACCGTGCCGCAGCCGGGCATGCGCGTGCCGGCCTACTGCTCGGGCGTCGGCCGCGTGCTGATGGCGGCCATGCCGGAAGACGAACTCGACGCCTTCATCGCGCGCCAGGAACTGGCACCGCTGACCTCGCATTCGATCACCGAGCCCGGCCGGCTGCGCCAGGAAATCGCCCGCACGCGCGCCCAGGGCTACGCTTGCGTCGACCAGGAGCTGGAGATCGGCCTGCGCGTGCTGGCCGTGCCGCTGAAGAACTACCGCGGCGAGGTCGTCTCGGCGATGAACGTGCTGGTGCACGCGTCGCGGATGAGCCTGGACCAGATGGTCGAGCAGTGCCTGCCCTCGCTGCTACACACGCAGGCGCACCTGCGCATGCTGCTCTGAATCCGAAACGGCGCGGGTTAGCGCTGGGCACGGCGGCCTTGGCGGCCGCGGCGGTGCTGGGCTGTGGCAGCCTCGACGAGAAGCAGCGCGAATGGATCTTCCAGCCCGGTGAGCGCACCTGGGCCGGCGGCCAGGCCGCCGCCCAGGGCATGGAAGACGTGTGGATCGACTTCACGCCCCCATCTTCCCGTGAGGCCGTGCGGCTGCACGGCCTGTGGCTGCCCGCCGCGCAGCCGGAAGGCGCGCCGGTGCTGCTGTACCTGCACGGCGCCCGTTTCGACGTGCGCGGCAGCGCGCCGCGGATCCGCCGGATGCAGGAGCTGGGCTTCTCGGTGCTGGCGATCGACTACCGCGGTTTCGGCCGCAGCAGCAAGGCGCTGCCGTCGGAGGCCAGCGCCCATGAAGATGCCCGCGCGGCCTGGGACTGGCTGGCGGCGCAGTACCCGCAGTCGCGCCGCTACGTGTTCGGCCACTCGCTCGGCGGCGCGATCGCCGTGCACCTGGCCGGCGAGGTCCAGCACGACGCGGCGGGCCTGATCGTCGAAGGCTGCTTCCCCTCGATTCCCGACGTCGTCAGCAGCTTCAAGTGGGGCTGGCTGCCGATCGGCCCGCTGATCACCCAGCGCTTCGAGGCCGGTGAGGAAATCGGCAAGCTGACGATGCCGGTGCTGGTCGTCCACGGCAGCGAAGACACGCTGATCCCGCCCGCGCTGGGCCGCGCACTGTACGAGCGTGCGCCCGAGCCCAAGCGTTTCGTGCTGGTGGAAGGCGGCTCGCACCACAGCACCAACACGCTCGGCCAGCCGCAGTACCGCGAGGCACTGGCCGTGCTGTTCGGCATCAAGCCGGGGCAGTGAACTCGTAGCTGCGTTGACGCAGCAGCGGGCTGACGCGGTAGCGCTCGCTGCGGTAGGCATGGAACAGGCCGTCGAGCAGGTCGACCACCGCGGGGGCGCCGATCTGCGCCAGCCACTCGAACGGCCCGGCCGGATAGTTGACGCCCAGCTTCATCGCCAGGTCCGCGCCGGCCTCGTCGCAGACGCCCTGCCAGACGGCATCGGCGCCCTCGTTGACCAGCATCGCCACCGTCCGCGCCACGGCCAGACCGGGAACGTCGCGCAACGGCAGCGGCGCCCAGCCGAGCGCTCGCCACAGTGATTCGATCCGCGTGCGCGCCGCGTCTGCGAGCCGCGGCGCGAAGGCCAGCGCCAGGCCGTCCACCCGATCCGGCGCGACCGGCCAGTCCATCACGGCGAGTTCCGCATGCCGGCGCTCGAAGGCCAGTTGCGCCGCGCTGAGGCCGCGGCTCAGGTGGATCTCGGTGGCGCCGGCACGCAGGCCGTTCCAGTCGGAGCCCGCATCCCGCACGAAGGGCACGCCCTTGTGTTCCAGCCAGCGCGCCAGGCTCTCGACCAGCGCGCCGCGGCCGACGACGCTGACGTCGAAATCCAGCGTCGCATCGATCGCGGCCGTCTTCTCGGCGGCCGCCGGCGCGCCGGCATAGAAGCCCCGCCCCGACTTGCGCCCCAGCCGCCCGCCATCCACCAGCGCCTTCTGCACCAGCGAGGGCACGTAGCGCTTGTCACCGTAGTTCGCGTCGTAGACCGACTGGGTGACCAGGTAGTTCGTGTCGTGGCCGATCAGGTCCATCAGCTCGCAGGGGCCCATCCGGAATCCCGCGCCACGCAGCGCGCGATCCAGCAGCGCGGGCTCGGCCGCCTGCTCCTGCAGCAGCGCCAGGGTCTCGGCGTAGTAGGGCCGGGCGATGCGGTTGACGATGAAGCCCGGCGTGGACTTGGCGTGCACCGGCGTCTTGCCCCAGCGCTTCGACAGCTCGAAGATCGTCTGCGCGACGGAGGTGTCCGTCTCCGCGCCCCAGACGACCTCGACCAGCTTCATCAGCGGCACCGGGTTGAAGAAGTGCATGCCGACCAGGCGCGACGGCGTCTTCATGCCGTTGGCCAGGGCCGTGACGCTGATCGACGAGGTATTGCTGGCGATGATCGCGTCCGGCGCCAGCAGCGCGTCCAGCTCGCGCAGCAGCGCCTGCTTGGGCTCCAGCTTCTCGACGATCACCTCGATCACCAGCGCCGCGTCGGCCAGCTCCGCCGTGGCCGAGGCCGGCCGGATCCGCGCCAGCACCGCATCGCGCTCGGCCGGCTCCATCCGGCCCTTGGCGACCAGGCCGTCCAGGCCCTTGGCCGTCTGCGCGATCGCCGCGGCCGCCGCACCCTCGCGCACGTCGAGCAGGCGCACCGCGTGGCCGGCCTGCGCCGCCACCTGGGCAATGCCGGCGCCCATCACGCCGGCGCCGACGACGCCCACCAGGGCGCCGGGCTCGCGCATCACGCGCCACTGAACGTCAGAGTCAGACATCTTCGTCCTCAATACCATCGTTACCAGGAATCCATGCCGGCGGCCGCTTGGCCAGGAAGGCGGCGAAGCCCTCGCGCGCCTCGTCGCTGAGGCGCACGCGGGCGATCGTCTCCACCGTCAGCTCGCGCACGGCGGGCGTGATCTCGCCCACCTGGAGCCGGCCGAACAGCGTCTTGATCTCGGCCTGCGCGCGCGGCCCGCCGGCCAGCAACTCGGTGAGCCAGCGTTCCACCGCGGCCTCCAGCTCGGCGTGCGGCACGACCTCGTGCACCAGGCCCAGGCGCAGCGCCTCGGCGGCCGGGATGCGCTTGGCCGTCAACGCCAGCCGGCGCGCCTCGCGCCGCCCGATCGCGTTGATCAAATGGGGCGCGACCACCGAGGGCAGCACGCCCAAGCGCGCCTCGCTGACGGCGAAGCGCGCGTCGTCCGGCGCGATGGCGATGTCGCAGGCGCAGATCAGGCCCACGCCCCCGCCCAGCGCCACGCCATGCACGCGCGCCAGCGTGGGCTTGGGGCAGGAGGCGATCGCATCGAGCATGCCCGCGAAGTGGCGTGCCTCCTGCTCGTTCCAGGCCTGCGACTCCTGCGCCGCGCGCTTCATCCACTGGACATCGGCGCCAGCGCTGAAGGCCTTGCCGGCACCGGCCAGCACGATCGCGCGTACGGCCGGGTCGGCGGCGCAACCCTGCACGCAGGCCGTCAGCTCGCCAATCATCTGCGGGTTGAACGCGTTGAACACCTCCGGGCGGTTCATCACGATGCGCGCGACGCCGCGAGCGTCGACGCCGAGTTCCAGTGTCTCCATGTCCGGTCCTCCTCGGTCGCCGAGTATCGCAGCGGCCTTCCAAATGCGGTCAGCGCATAAGCAGCCTCGTTTTACTTCGTTCCGCGGCGGGCACCCGTTTCCTAGCATGGCGACCAAGCTCGACCCACTCCCTCTTCCAAGATCCAAAGAACATGACCCGTTTCCTCTCCGCAGCCTTCCTCGTCCTCATCGCAAGCACCGCCGTCCACGCGAAGGACATCAGCCTGCTCAATGTCTCGTACGACCCGACGCGCGAGCTCTATGTCGACTACAACAAGGCCTTCGGCGCCTACTGGAAGGGCAAGACCGGCGACACCGTCACGGTCCGCCAGTCGCATGGCGGCTCGGGCAAGCAGGCCCGCTCGGTGATCGACGGCCTGGAGGCGGACGTGGTCACGCTAGCGCTGGCCTACGACATCGACGAGCTCGGCGAGAAGGCCAAGCTGCTGCCCGCCAACTGGCAGGCGCGCCTGCCGCACAACAGCTCGCCCTACACGTCGACGATCGTCTTCCTGGTGCGCAAAGGCAATCCGAAGGGCATCAAGGACTGGGATGACCTGATCAAGCCGGGCGTCTCGGTGATCACGCCGAACCCGAAGACCTCCGGCGGCGCACGCTGGAACTACCTGGCCGCCTGGGGCTACGCGCTGAAGAAGAACGGCGGCGACCAGAAGAAGGCGCAGGACTTCACCGCCGCCCTGTTCAAGAACGTGCCGGTGCTGGACTCCGGCGCGCGCGGCGCGACGGTGACCTTCACCGAGCGCGGCGTCGGCGACGTGCTGCTCGCCTGGGAGAACGAGGCCTACCTGGCGCTGAAGGAGCTGGGCGCGGACAAGGTGCAGATCGTCACGCCCTCGCTGAGCATCCTGGCCGAGCCGCCGGTCTCCGTCGTCGACAAGAACGTGGACCGCCGCGGCACCCGCGACGTCGCCAACGCCTACCTGCAGTACCTGTACTCGCCGGAAGGCCAGGAGATCGCCGCGCGCAACTTCTACCGCCCGATCGACCCGGCCGTCGCCGCCAAGCACACGAAGGACTTCGCCCCGGTCACCCTGTTCACGATCGGCGACGTCTTCGGCGGCTGGACCAAGGCGCAGGCCGAGCACTTCAACGACGGCGGCAAGTTCGACCAGATCATCGGTATCAGGAAATGAGTGTTGCCTCGCGCCTGCTGCTGAAGCGGCACAGCGTGCTGCCGGGCTTCAACCTGGCGCTTGGCTTCGCGCTGCTGTACCTGAGCCTGATCGTTCTGATCCCGCTATCGGCGGCCTTCTTCAAGACCTTCACCCTCAGTTGGGGCGCCTTCGCCGAAGCGGTGACGGCGCCGCGCGTGCTGGCCTCGTACCGGCTGACCTTCTTCGCCTCGCTGGCCGCGGCGGCACTGAACGCGGTGTTCGGCCTGATTACGGCCTGGGTGCTGGTGCGCTACGAGTTCCCGTTCAAGCGATTGATCGACGCGCTGGTGGACCTGCCGTTCGCGCTGCCCACCGCCGTGGCCGGCATCGCGCTGACCGCGCTGTGGGCGCAGAACGGCTGGCTGGGCCACTGGCTGCCGTTCAAGGTGGCGTTCACGCCGCTGGGCGTGTGGGTTGCGCTGGTGTTCATCGGCCTGCCCTTCGTCGTGCGCACGCTGCAGCCGGTGCTGGAGCAGTTGCCGCATGATCTGGAGGAAGCCGCCGCCACGCTCGGCGCCACCCGCGCGCAGGCGCTGGCGCGCGTCGTGTTCCCGCAGCTGCTGCCGGCGCTGCTGACCGGCTTCGCGCTCGCCTTCGCGCGGGCACTGGGCGAGTACGGCTCGGTGATCTTCATCGCCGGCAACATGCCGATGGTCAGCGAGATCACGCCGCTGCTGATCATCACCAAGCTGGAGCAGTACGACTACGCCGGCGCCACCGCGCTGGCCGTGGTGATGCTGGTCGCCTCGTTCGCGCTGCTGCTCTTGATCAACCTGCTGCAGGCCTGGGCGCGCCGCCGGCAAGGAGCCACGGTATGACCATCGCCCTCCCCGCCGTGACGCCGGCCAAACAACCGACCTCCCCGCTGCCGCGGCCGACCGAAGATCCGCGCTGGCTGCGCGGCTTGCTGATCACGCTGGCGCTCGCCTTCATGGGCCTGTTCCTGTTCGTGCCGCTGGCCTGCGTGTTCTACGAGGCGCTGAAGAAGGGCTGGGACGTCTACTTCGCCGCCATCGTCGACCCCGACGCGATCTCCGCGCTGAAGTTGACCTTGCTGGCCGCGGGCATCAGCCTGCCGCTGAACCTGGCCTTCGGCCTGGCCGCCGCCTGGGTCGTCGCGAAATACGACTTCCGCGGCAAGCAGATCCTGCTGACCTTGATCGACCTGCCCTTCTCGGTCAGCCCGGTGATCGCCGGCCTGATCTACGTGCTGATCTTCGGCGCGCAGGGCTGGTTCGGTGAATGGCTGCGCGATCACGACATCCGCGTCATCTTCGCCGTGCCGGGCATCGTGCTGGCCACCATCTTCGTCACCGTGCCCTTCATCGCCCGCGAGCTGATCCCGCTGATGCAGGCACAGGGCAGCGAGCAGGAGGAGGCAGCGCTGCTGCTGGGCGCCAGCGGCTGGCAGACCTTCTACCGCATCACCCTGCCGCGCATCCGCTGGGCGTTGCTGTACGGCCTGATTCTCAGCAATGCGCGCGCAATGGGCGAGTTCGGCGCGGTCAGCGTCGTCTCGGGCCACGTGCGCGGGCAGACGAACACGCTGCCCCTGCACATCGAGATCGCCTACAACGAATACCAGTTCGCCGCGGCCTTCGCCGTCGCCACCTTGCTGGCCGCGCTCGCGCTGGTCACGCTGGGGCTGAAGGTCCTGGTCGAACGCCAAGTGAAGAAGACATCCACATGACCCTCTCCGTCCGCCATCTGCACAAGTCCTTCGGCAGCACCATCGCCTGCGACGGCCTGAACCTCGACGTCGCCGGCGGGGAGCTGGTCGCGCTGCTGGGCCCCTCGGGCTGCGGCAAGACGACCTTGCTGCGCATCATCGCGGGGCTGGAGCTTGCCGACGCTGGCAGCGTCCAGTTCAAGGGTGAGGACCTGGGCGTGCTGCCGGTGCGCGAGCGCGGCATCGGCTTCGTGTTCCAGCACTACGCGCTGTTCAACCACCTGTCGGTGTTCGAGAACGTGGCCTTCGGCCTGCGCGTGCGTCCGAAAGAGACGCGGCCCGACGAAGCCGAGCTGCGCCGCCGGGTGTCGGAGCTGCTGGAGCGGGTGCAGCTCGGCAGCCTCGGCGACCGGATGCCGCAGCAGCTCTCCGGCGGCCAGCGGCAGCGCGTGGCGCTGGCTCGGGCGCTGGCGATCCAGCCACGCCTGCTGCTGCTGGACGAGCCCTTCGGCGCGCTCGACGCCCAGGTGCGCAAGGACCTGCGCCGCTGGCTGCGCCAGCTGCACCAGGAGCTGCATATCACGACGCTGTTCGTCACGCACGACCAGGACGAGGCGCTGGAGCTGGCCGATCGCGTGATCGTGCTGAACCGCGGCCGCATCGAAGCGGCCGATTCGGACTTTGCCCGCCGCTTCCTGGGCGGCCAGGGTTCAGATATCGAACTCGCCGCCGTCGCCTGAGGCGGAGGACGGCACGCCGTTCGCGATCGCCTGCTCGACGACCTTGCGCGTCAGCGGCGATGCGAAGGCCCGGATGAAGTCGTACACGTAGGCGCGCTGGAAGGCGCCGCGGCGCAGCGCCAGCCGCGTCACGTTCGGCGCGAACAGCTGGCGGGCGTCGATCGCGCGCAGGTGGGAGTCGCGCTCCTCGTCGTAGGCCATCGCCGCGACGATGCCCACGCCCATGCCCAGCTCCACATAGGTCTTGATCACGTCCGCGTCCATCGCTTCCAGCACCACGCTGGCGGGGCGGCCGCGGCGGGCGAAGGCGGCGTCGATGTGGCCGCGGCCGGTGTAGCCGCTCTCGTAGGTGATGATCGGAAACTCACCCAGGCGTTCCAGCGTGAGCGGCCGGCCGGCGTCGGCATCGTGTGCCAGCGCATGGCCGGGCGTGACGATGACCGCGTGAGTCCACTGGTAGCAGGGCAGCGCGACCAGCTCGGGATAGTCCGCCAGCGCCTCGGTCGCGATGCCGATGTCGGCCTCGCCATCCATCAGCATCTGCACGATCTGCTTGGGCGTGCCCTGGCGCATGCGCAGTGCCACGGACGGGTGCTGTTCGCTGAAGTCGCGCACCGCCTGCGGCAGCGCGTAGCGGGCTTGGGAGTGGGTGGCGGCGATCGTCAGCGTACCCTGGCCGTCGTTGGCGAAGTCCTCGCCGGCGCGGCGCAGGTTGTCGGCCTCCTGCAAAAGCCGCTCGACGATGGGCAGCACCGTCTCGCCCGGCGGCGTGAGGCCCGTGAGCCGTTTGCCGGCGCGCACGAACAGCTCGATGCCGAGCTCCTCCTCCAGTTCGCGGATCTGCCGGCTGACGCCCGGCTGCGACGTGTGCAGCGCGTCGGCCACGACGGTCAGGTTGAAGCCCTGGCGGGCGGTCTCGCGCACCGAGCGCAGCTGCTGGAAATTCATAACCTTATATGTCGACGGAGTCCAACTGCGGATTCTGTCGACAGTGGCTATGCAACAAACGACTTAATTTGAATTTACTTAGTCGATTGTCAAATAAGAACTCAGGACAGCAGCTTCACCAGACCATCCGGATGGATGCTCCAGCCGAGCAGCCCGGACAGGCCCATCAGCACGCCGAAGAAGGTCGGCACCAGCGCCAGGAAGAACAGCCACCACAGCTCGGTCAGCGCGGTGATCGCCATCAGCGCGACGGCGATTGCCAGCAACGCGTCGGAGAGGTCGAACTGGTCGTCGACGAAGTTCAGGTCGTTGTAGGACTTCTCGGCATCCTCCGCCAGCTTCTTCAGGGCCCCCTTCTTCTCCTCCTGCGACTTCGCTTGCTGCTGCTCCTGGACGATCATCGCGTCGATGGACCGCGTGTCCGCATTGGCGGCCATGCCGCTCTTGAGCGCCTGCAGCTGAATCACGCTCGCCTCGGCAATCTCCTGGCGGATGTTGCGTGCCTGATAGAAGCCCCAGTTGTCGATCATGTGGGCCTGGGCCTGCTGCATGGCCTGGACGATGTTGTCGTCCTTGACCTTGCAGATCGCCATGAAGGTGGCCAGCAGCGCGACGCTGATGGCCACCGCGCCGTTCAGCCGCCGGGTCGCGGCCGCGTCCAAGGCGTTCTTTTCCTTCACCGACTCTACGGTCTCCAGCGCATCGATGTCCATCGCCGCACCCTCCTCGTTTTTCGATGGCGCGAATCGTACGGCAGGCCGCGCCGTTTGTTCATTCACCGCACAGCAAAGCGTTGGACGCACAATGCGCCGGCCATGAACGTGCCGAATCGACACCTCCCCTCCGCAACGCTCGTCTTCATCAGCGCCCTGCTGCTGGCCGCCTGCGCCGACTCCGGCCCTCACCGGGCGCCGCCCGATCGCGCGGCGCAGGCGCGCGTGGCGCAGCTGGCCGCCGGCGGCTATCGCGCTCCCGAGCTGCCGCTGACCGTGACGATGCAGCGCTGGATCGTTGCCGGCGAAGCGCTGCCGGTGGACCTGGCACTGCCCGCGGGTAGCGCCGGGCGGTTGCCGCTGATCGTCTACCTGCCGGGCATGGGCGAGTCGGCCCGGGCCGGCGCGCGCTGGCGCCAGGCCTGGGCGCACGCCGGCTATGCGGTGCTCAGCGTGCAGGCGCTGCCGGACGATGAGCTGGCCTGGTCGTCGGAGCTGGCCCGCGCCGCCGACTTCAAAGGCCTGGCCCGGGAACGCCGCCAGCCCGCCCAGGCCGACGCGCGCTTGCGCATCATCCTGGCGGTGCTCGAGCAGGCGCGCGCTCGCGCCGCGGCCGGCGACGCGCTGCTGCGGCGCATCGATTTCGGCACTGTCGGGATCGCGGCCTATGAACTCGGCGCGCAGGCCGCGCTGAGCGGGCCGCTGCTCGCGCAGGCCCGGGCCGTGCTGCTGCTGGGGCCGGTATTGCCGGAACGCGCGCAAGGTCTCGCCGCGCCGCTGCTGCTGGTCAGCTCGCGCCGCGACCAGGATCCCACCGGCCTGGAACCCGATCCGCCAAAGCGCAGCCGCGCCGCCTTCGAGGCGCAGGATTCAGCCACGCTGCTGATGCTGGGCCGCGCCTCCCATACCGCGCTGGCCGGCACGCCGGAGCTGGCGCCGGACGAGGTGGAGGAGCCGTCCTCCGGGCGCGGCCGCCGCGGCAGCGGGCGGCGCGAACCGACCTTCTCAGACGCCGCGCCGCTGCGCGCCAACGAGGACGACAGCGCCGTCGTCATCGAAGCGGCGTCTCTGGCCTTCTGGGACGCCAACCTGCGCGGAAGCACCGAAGCCCGCAGCTGGCTGCGCGAGCGGGCGCCGGCCTGGTCGCAGGGGTTGGCGGAGTGGTCTTCGCACCAGCGCTAGGATCGCCTGCTCTTGTTTGACCTCCACTGGAATTGAGCGTTAGGACCATGATTCTCGAAATTGCCGACATCCGCATCCACCCGGGCCAGAACGCCGCGTTCGAAGAGGCGATCCAACGCGGGCTGGACACCGTCATCTCGAAGTCGCAGGGGTATCTGCGCTCCAGCGTGCGCCGCGGCATCGAATCGCCGCAGCGCTATGTGCTGATGATCGAGTGGGCAACGCTGGAGGACCACACCGAGCATTTCCGCGGCGGGCCGCTGTTCCCCCTGTGGCGCGACATCGTCGGGCCCTTCTTCGCCCAGCCGCCACACGTGGAGCACTTCGACACCCTGGGCTGAGCGCCGCAAGACCGGGCCGGCGCCAGCGGATAAAATCGAGCGTTTCCCCTCCGCCCGGCCGCGGCCTCCCGACGATGCTCGCAACATGCTTGCCAAACTAGCCGTTGCCTGCCTGTGGCTCGTGAGCTGGCTGCCCTTCCGTGCAGTCGGCGCACTGGGTTCCATGCTGGGCACCCTGCTCCACGCCCTGCCGACGAGCCGCCGCGCGATCGGCCGCACCAACCTGCGCCTTTGCTTCCCCGAACGCAGCGAGGCCGAGCGCGAGGCCATCCTGCGCGGGCACTTCATCGCTATCGTGCGGATGGTGCTCGAGTACGGCTACTGCTGGTTCGCCTCGCCGGCGCGGCTCAGGCGCCTCGTCGCCATCGAGGGGCTGGAGCACCTGAACTCGCTGCCGCAGGGCACGCCGGTGATCCTGTCGATGCCGCACTTCACCGGCCTGGACCTGGTGGGCCTGCGGCTTTCGCTGGAGACGCCCATGGTGACGATCTACGCGCGCCAGAAGAACCCCTGGCTGGACGCCTTCATTCGCGAGAAGCGCCTGCGGCTGAACACAGGCATCGTGTTCTCGCGCCAGGAGGGCGTGCGCAGCAGCGTGCGTGCGCTGCGCGAGGGCTACCGGCTTTATTACCTGCCAGACCAGGACCATGGCCTGCGGGACAGCGTGTTCGCCGACTTCTTCGGCGTGCCCGCCGCTACGATCACCGGCCTGCCGCGCCTGGCGGCGCTGACCCGCGCGCGGGTCATTCCCTGCTTCCCGCGCCGCGACGGCGACCGCTACACCCTGGTGCTGCAGGCGCCGCTGGACAACTTCCCCAGCGGCGAGCTGAGTGCCGATGCGCGGCGGATGAACGCCGTCATCGAGCAGCAGGTGCTGGCCGTGCCCAAGCAGTATTTCTGGCTGCACCGCCGCTTCAAGACCCGGCCGCCCGGCAGGCCGCCACTCTATGAAGGCAAGGCGCGCGCAAGCGCCGATTCGGCCGGTGGCGAGCCCTCGATCCTGCCGCCGACGATTGACTGAACCTCACGCTCATCACACCGCATCACCGATGACGAACCTGCCCTACATCAAGCTCACGATCGTCGCGATCTTCGTGCTCAGCACCCTCTACGTCCACCTGCGCGGACGCGAACGCCTGGGCTTCTGGCGCCAGTTGACGGACCACTCGACCTTCATGGCGCCGATCAACTGCTTCATGTACCTGTTCTCCAAGGTCAGCAGCCGCAAGCCCTACCTGCCGGTCACCGAGCTGGCGGGCCTGGACAAGCTGCAGGCGAACTGGGAGGCCATCCGCGCCGAGGCCGTGGCGATGTCGCAGCAGGGTGCGATCCGCGCGTCCGACAAGTACGACGACGCCGGCTTCAACTCCTTTTTCAAGACCGGCTGGAAACGCTTCTACCTGAAGTGGTACGACCAGGCGCACCCGTCCGCCGCCGAGCTGTGCCCGGTAACGACCGCGCTGCTGCGCGAGATCCCGAACGTCAAGGCCGCGATGTTCGCCGAGCTGCCGCCGGGCAGCCGCCTGGTGCGGCACCGCGACCCGTTCGCCGGCTCGCTGCGCTACCACCTGGGCCTGGTCACGCCGAACGACGACGGCTGCTACATCGATGTGGACGGCCAGCGCTACAGCTGGCGCGACGGCCAGGGCGTCGTCTTCGACGAGACCTTTCTGCACTGGGCCGAGAACACGACCAAGGTCAACCGCATCATCCTGTTCTGCGACATCGAGCGCCCGATGAGCTGGGGCCCGGCCGCTGCGGTGAACCGCTTCATCAGCCGCCACCTGATCGCCGCGGCCAGCGCGCCGAACCGCGAGGGCGACAAGACCGGCGGGCTCAACAAGGCCTTCGCCTACGTCCAGCAGTTCCGGCTCTGGGCCAAGAGCGTGAAGCAGCGCAGCCGGCTGCTGTACTACGTGCTGAAGTGGCTGCTGTTCGGCGGCCTGCTGGCCTGGTGGCTGCTGGCCTGACGAGCCTGATGATAGAAACGACGAAGGGCGCCGAGGCGCCCTTCTTCTTGCGTATCCGCTGAAGCAGCGGATTACTTCTTGGCGGCCTTCTTGGCCGGCTTGGCAGCGGCCTTCGGAGCCGGAGCAGCCTTGGCGGCCTTTCGAGCGGCAGCCTTCGGATCGACGGCGGCCTTGAAGGCGGTGCCCGGGGTGAACTTCGGCAGCTTGGCGGCGGCGATCTTGATCTTGTCGCCGGTGCTGGGGTTCACGCCGGTACGGGCGGCACGCGAGTGCTGCTTGAAGGAGCCAAAGCCGGGGATGGAGACGGCGCCGCCCTTCTTGACGGTGGTGACGACGGCATCCAGCAGCGTTTCCAGGATGCGGCCCGATTCGGCCTTGGTCAGTTCGTGCTTGGAGGCCAGGTGCTCAATCAGTTCGGTCTTGTTCATTCAGGGTGGTCTCATCTCAATTGGACGCCCGACGATCCGGGCGGCCGTATTGTCAATGAAATCGAGCCGATGCCGATGAAGACTGGGGGAAACGTGAAGACCCACGCGGTAACGCAATGCAAGACCTGACCCCATAACGGCAATACTGCACGGATTGCAAAAGCCGATCGGCTAACGAGCAGCCAACGAAAAGGGCCGTTGCTTTCGCAACGGCCCTTCGTATTTGGTGCCCAGGAGAGGACTCGAACCTCCACGGAGTTACCCGCTAGTACCTGAAACTAGTGCGTCTACCAATTCCGCCACCTGGGCTTTCAGGATTTTTTCTTCGTACCGACTCTCGTCAGCGGCGAAGAGGCCGGACTATAGCACGGCCTTTTCTGCTCCTGCAAGAGAAACGATCGATTTCTCCGTCAGGTCGCGGCCGTCATCTTGAAGATGCCGGTCGCGTTGCCCGCATCGAAGCCGAGGTCCATCGCGCCCTCGGTCAGCGAGGCGCGCTGGATGAACTCGTAGAACGAGCCCGGCACCGCCAAGGTCACGACCTGACCCTCATGCAGGAACAGGCGCCGCACCTGCGCGGCGAGGAACGCCGTCTGGCGCACGCGTCCGGAGGCCGAGGTCTCGATCGAATCCTTGATCGGCCGCCCCAGCGCGCGCTGCGACAGCGCGACCGCATCGATGTCCGCGACGCGGTCGGTCGCGTGGTTGAACGCATTGCCCTCGGTCGCGATCCAGGCCATCTCGGCCGATTCGGCCAGCAGCGCCTGGTAGTCGTCCTGCGTGAACAGCGGATGCTGGCGGGCGAAGCAGCGCTGCAGCGCGGGCAGCAGCTTCAGCGCCGCATGCCAGGGCAGCGCCTTGTCGCGCGACAAGGTCTCCAGCAGCGCCAGATCGGCCGGCACGAGCGGATCGATCGAGCCCTCCAGCACGCGGCCCACGGTGGCCTGGAAGGCGGCCGAGAAGCGCTCCGGATGCAGCTCGGAGACGAAGAACTGCGCGATGTCCTCGGGCATGTCGGCATGGCGCCAGGAGCGGCCGGTCATCCTCAGCTTGGGCAGCGGATAGGTCTCGGCATGGCGGTAGCCGAGCGGCCGCAGCACGCGCGCGATCGCCGCCTCGCCGGGCGGCAGCGCGCCGCTCGCCCAGGCGACCGTGCGCAGCGCGCCGTGGTCGAACACGATGCGTCCGCCGCTCTTGACGCACTCGCCGACGTAGTCGACCGCATCGGGCACGCGCAACAGCAGGTCGCGGAACAGCAGCATGTTCAGCGCCTGCGCCAGTTCGGCACGGCTGACGGTGTCGGTGATCGGCTGCAGCAGCGCGGG
>Ga0247779_1000336_pt1 | contig 31996 bp, 28 predicted proteins | sample UWRJL221509R5_FD_179925 | JGI IMG/M metagenome (GOLD analysis project Ga0247779, IMG submission 179925) | Plant litter microbial communities from Arlington Agricultural Research Station in Wisconsin, United States - UWRJ-L221-509R-5 | ecosystem: Environmental > Terrestrial > Plant litter >...
ATTCATCAGGTCAGAGTGGCAGTACTGGTGATACCCAATACTCTCAGTCTCATAGTGCCTGGGAGTAAGCAAGTCAACCAAAAGTATTCCTTGTATTTATTGGTAATCAATATTTCTAGTACTCGATGATTTTCACTCATCAAATGACAGCCGGCGCTGCAGGCTCGAACGCGCACGTTCATCTTTTGAACAAGAAATTTCGTTTAAAATTATCAGCGCGTGCGTGCGCGAGTGATATAAATAAATGTAAAATCTATAAATAGAACATGCTATTTCCATTTTCAATTTGAAAATGGCTGCCATATGCTGATAAGAGTGATAAGCTGTGGATAGTCACCTCTTCCTGCTGGATTTTCTCTTCTCAACTGCGCAGTGAGTCTCCTCATCTGTCCTGATATCCAGTTGCGGCATGAGTTCAACTGAATATCGAGGCCACAGAAAGGACAGTTACTACGAGGAATCGCGCAGTAGAGTTGATACTAGGTAATGTCTGTATTTCTATGTTCTTCTAGTGCAACATTATTGGAGTCGTTCCTCGTGGCATTCTTAGCTTATCTGACTTGTGTGTTGGAGTGAGAAGGCAATCCTGATTCTTCGATTGAGGACCACAAGGATCTGCGATGAACACAATAGATATAATGACCATGTTAGTTTCATCGTGTCTCGTTGTTACCTCACAGAAATAGCAAGTCGCATTCTTAGGTCAATTCAGTTTAGGCGTTTCTATCATTTTCTCCGTTTCCTTGAGAAGCTGTACATGTTCAGACATATATATCCAACCTTTTCACGAGTACAAAGCGTCCATGCGTTCACAGATGCAGGAACAGATTTTATCATTGGAATATCATACCCCGCGTACCAGCTCAGCCACCAACACCGCACACGTTCAGCCACTCTATTATACACGTTCTGACCACATTTGCGTTGAATCGCACTTCCAGGTACTCCACCAACCATCTGCTTCGAGCTGTCGCACACCGTCTGCTTCATTGTCCTGATGGCGTTAAGCCTATAGATAAAGGGTCAATTATACTCTATGACGATCTATCAATAAACCTTCAATTGCATATGTACATCGTGCTTTCTTCTGTTCAACGGCCCCGGGATATAGATGCCATCGAGCTTCCCCCCCTTGACGGTATCTCGGCAACGTTTGTTTTTAGCAAACATAACTGCGATGGCAAGTGTGGACGGAAGTTGGTTGGTCACCGCAGATCGCTCGAATTCTCAATTGGTATTCGCATTCAGATTGAAGCCATGCATGGTTGCTTTTCCGGTACTAGGCTTCTATTTTGTCCGCCCGTGTGTGAGCACCCCCTCGTTTGATGATTGAGATTGAATTTGCCAGGATGAGGAGGGGGGGAAAAGAAGAGTTTAAATGAGAGATGAAAATTCTACTTTTGGGTCTCTCGCCCATCGCGACCCAACACCCTCTTTCCTTCTACTGGTTGTCAACCTCCCCTTTCCCGGCTGAGATAATATGTTGAGAGGCACCTCCTTCTTCATCGTCGCCTCGACCTTCGTGGGCACGGCGCTTTCTGCTGCTCTGAATAGCCACATTGGCACCTCCCAGCTTTTCGACAGATCGACGTTGCTATCGTCTGGATGTTCGACCTCTGGTCAGACATCATGCCATAACAGCTCCTCAGTATCGAACTTGTGCTGCTTCGAGGCTCCAGGAGGACTGTTACTGCAGACCCAAGTACGTTGCGAGTAGTAGGATCACTCGTCGACGATCGATACTGAATTAGAGGATAGTTCTGGGACACCAACCCTTCCACTGGACCATCTGACAGCTGGACTATCCACGGTAAGCAATATAGGCTCCTCGACATTTAGTAGGGCGCATTAATTGATTGAGTCTATCCCAGGTCTTTGGCCAGACAAGTAAGTCTTCCAGTCCCTCAAACCAGATCCTAGTCTCATCGCCATTCGTTAGTTGCGACACGACCTTCGAGGAGAACTGTGATCCTTCGCGTGATTATACTGGTATTGCCAACGTAAGTTTGTTTATGCTCGGAATCGAGATCATGATACTTACTTTGACCTTTGATCTTTACCTTTGTTGCAGTTGTTGAGCAGCAACGGAGCTAGCGATACCCTGTCATTCATGAATACAGTACGAGTCCAGTTTCTAATTTCCAAGAAATTCCAGAAATTTAGGAGAATGTGTTGCATTATAGCACTGGGTGGATATCAACGGACAAAATGAGCAGTTCTGGGAGGTGTGTCGATTTTTCATATAGACTAAATCGTCATTAAAGTGGCTTTCATCCATCCCCTAGCATGAATGGTCTACGCATGGAACTTGCATGAGGTGTGTTGAAGAGCCACAGTAACGCCAAAAAGATTAACGTGGATACCCTCTTCCAACAGTACGCTCGAGCCGAAATGCTTGCCCAGCGGGAGCGTCAAAGGCGCAGAGGTGCGTTGTTCATGATCGTGCTTCATAGGAGAATTCGAGATTTTGACTAGAAGCACATATAGGCCGTCGCGTTCTTCCAAACTGTCGTCAAGCTTTTCCAAGTGAGTGGCCCATCGCTAGACCTACGTCCGCCGAAAGACATCGATCCTAACGGTATGTTGGGAATTATAGACACTCCCAACTTTCACTTGGCTGTCGAACGAGGGCATCACACCTAGTACCAGCAAGACTTTTACCCTGTCCCAGTTAACTTCGGCTTTGTCCAAACAATCCGGGGTGAGTACAAGTACATTCCGTGCTTTTGTAAACCAGAGTTGAGACCCAGACGTCGTGCTGATCATTTCCCTTCTGATAGGGCTTCGTACCAGCACTTGACTGCACGTCAGGCGCGTTAAACCAAATCAGCTGGTACTTCAACTTGAAAGGATCCATTATCGATGGAACTTTCGTTCCTATCAGTGCACCAAAGGCAGGATCTTGCCCGTCCAGTGGTATCAAATATCCCCCGAAGAGCGGAGGCACAACGACGAGCCCATCTACAACCGTGAGTACCAGTGGCATCAGAACCTCTGTTTTGCAAGAACTGATGTTGGTTTTCGGACACAGACATCTGCTGGAGGAGTGAGTACAATATTGATCACACTGACTTGAAAATTTCTGAGAATTTTTACTTCATGATTGTTGTTGTTTTGTTCGTATTGGTAGGGCACATCCACTGGCGTACGTCTTCACCTATATCGTTCAATCCGGAGATCTTCCACAAGAAAACTAACGTTTATGATGACCTGTTTATTCTCTTAGGCCCCAGGCAGCCTTCCCAGCAGAGCAACCATCCACGCCATTAACACTTCCGGATCGACCATCGGAGGACTCCTGTCTGCTGCGACTTGGTCGACGCAGACCCTCGCCACGTACAGTTTGTCTGGTACGACTTCAAGTTTCACGATGACGTCTTCCAAGGGCAACTGTGGTATGAGCAGCGGACAGCTGACGTGTGGTAGTGGTGTTTCCCTCACCAGTTTCTCTGCGGTAAGTCTTGCTTTCGAGTCGGCAAACTTGCGTTTGATTAGACGCGGTCATTATAATCGCTGGTTTACACTTTTGATTGGCTTTTGCTGACATGTTGTTTTTGTTTTCCGTGAGCAGGTATCATCAGGAGGGAACCTGCTCCTTGCGACCGGAGGATCATCATCATTCAGCAGCGACGGTGTTCCGAGCGGTACCACTGTCTTCCCAGTGTTCAGCGGCAGCAGCCACTCCAATGATTACACGCTCTCAATTGTGAGCTCGTAAGAGAGTCAAGAGGAGAAGATGGAGGCGTTATGACACAATCTGTCCATGAGGCTAAATAGCCGTAAAGTTGGACGTTAACCCTGTATCATTATTATTTAACACCAAAGAAACATAAAGACTTGAATGGGTTTTGACTTACTGCTTAACTGTTTTTTACTCTGCTTTGATCCTTTCACATGCATGGTCTAATCGCCATAAGGTTTGTTGGGAAGAATGGCCAACCACGACTGGGAAAGAGAAGAGAACTGGCTCCGAGAGGAAAATGATGCACCGCAGATCACCTACTAACTTCCTCTAACGCCGCATTCTCGCCGAATCGCCTCTCTCCTTCGAAGCCCAATATGGTCTGTGTCAAGATGTTGTCGAAGCGAAAATCCACCATACGCGACGACTTCCATTTATTCCCAGGACAATTAGTGGTTGGCTGAGGTGTCCTGATTCCTTATAACCCCACTCTGCACGGATAATGGGCCCTTCTAGCAGTTTCTCGCAAGCCTTCGTGTATACGTTTTCTCCCCTCCACGTCGCTTCAACGTGCCCTGGGCGCCCGGTTTATCCTGTGTTTCAACAAAGTTACAATACCAAAAATAATTGAATCTGCTTTCGCCTGAAAGTCCTTTCGTTTCTGCTTAACGCTCATCATGCCTCCTCCGTCAACGAGCCCAGCCTTACATCTCATCGTTCTTCCAGAACCTTTCTTCGTAGTGAAGCTCCAGCCAGACCAGGAAATCGTTCCATGTATTCTTAAAGACCTGACAAGTGGCAAAGGGGGGTTTTTCAGCGTAACACGGACGAATGAGGAGGTCTCTATAGTGGGCGAGGCATACAAGTTCATGCCGGGGAGTTTTAAGGAGCAGTCGACGTGGATGTGTATCAAGATACAGGGCCCAATGGAGCACAGTACGTTGTTGCAAACAAGTCCATCATGTACAAATGTCCATTCTTACAAATTACTTCGCAGGTCTAACGGGTGTTATGGCTTCTCTAACCGCGCCCTTGAAAGTTGCCAAAGTTCCGGTTTTTGCTCTGTCAACATGGTATGTGATGAGAGTGGCTCTGTTGAAATGCTCGACAAATTTAGCAAGTAATACACCAACAGGAATACGGATTACGTTCTTGTACCCACAGAAATGTTATCAGACGCTGTGAGAACGCTCGAGCGAGACGGTTGGCTATTTGTGCGAGGGTTAAAAAGTAATCGACTAGCAAGGCTATGATTTTATCCGCATATCCAGAGCATTTATTAGTTGACATAATTTCTTTGTTGTGTTTTGTATTAGTAGTGTAGAATAAATTATCGATCGCATGTTCGTTGACCAACGTCTGTAAGCAAATCTACGAGAAGTCCATTTAAACGAAGAACTCGTGAGGGGAAAATATCGATGACCACATGGTTGTTAGACGCCTTCAATACAGCTCTTCAGCGGTCAACTCTTTCTCCTTTTCGGGAAGAGATGTCTGCGGGGTGGTAGGTATTCCTTGGGCCACAGGTTCCCTTACCTTATCCTCTACAGGTGCCGAGTTTTCCTGTTCCCAGATTTTTAAAGCGCCTTCATATTCTTCCCATACCAGTCGGCCGGCGAGCTCTCCTCCATATTCTCCGTCATCCTCTATATCCAAGACTTCCTCTGTCAGATCTTCCTTCCCCTTGCCTTTCGACTTCCCCTTGCCCTTTGCCTTGATATTCTCGGCGCGCATTTGCCTATCCTTCTCTCTAAGTTCCTCAGGTATCTTGACCTCCAATTTAATAGCTGCGCAATTAGAGTATAGAGCTCCTGGGAGAAGCACTTCTTCGGGCATCTCCAAAACCGAGGGGTCTAGAGGACCCCGCTGAGAAGACGCATTTTTAGTGTCCTTCGTGGTCGCACTTGTAGTATTGGCGAGGATCTTGAAAGGGGTGGGTAAGAATAGAACATGAAGAATACTTTGAATGCTTGATATCGGGGATTTGGTAAATATCCGAAGGAAAGGTTGGAGTACCATGTACCTATGGAACGAATTAACAAGGAAAACCCCCGACAATCGATGAGAAAATGACATACAAGAAAAAGCCTAGGTACGATCCCGTTGGAGACATGAAATCAGCATTGAGGATAGTTGAGACTGTATCTGTTCTGCCAATGCCTGGAGAAGCGCTAACCGCGACAATGTTCGACTTCTGGATCTTCGAGCTGACAACTGGGATAGCCGAGATGCCTTCTTCTGCCTTGGGAGCCTGTGCACCGTGAGGTAGGGCATCAAGTACTCGTTGAAGATGTCTTGTGAAAATGATAGTTCTTAATGACCTTCTTCCTTCCTGAAGGAATAGGGAATTGGACTTCGAAGAATTGAGTTTGCCTTCTATGCCTTTAGAGGAAATAAACGAGGCAGTGAAGGGGAGCCCGGCTGCTGCTGCGTAGAAGGGGTTTATGACATTAACTATCCGGATATCTCTCTCTGCAGGAGCGACAAGAAGAGCAGGTAATAACAAGGTGGTGATAAGGAAAGTCGCAAGTGAACTGGCGTCCCGTTCTTTCTGGTCCTGGTTATTGGTTTGTTTCGAAAAGATCTTTGGGATACCGATGTGCTTATGCTCGTGTGCAAATACAATGGCATCTAGACGCTGCTCCTTTCCTGTCAGGAATTTGGTACAAAATGCCCGGATAGATGAAGGTGATGATAAGTCACACTCTTCAGCATATATTTGCTCGTTTGAAGTGGTGGAACGTAGCAGGTCGACGAGAATGGAGACATTCGACGATTCAATAGGTTCAGGGGAAAGTGCTATGATATGTGCACCACGTTGAGCCAAGGACTGCAATAAAGTCAGCCCTAGTGGCGTAAACCCTCCCTATTGTCTACTTGAGCTCACTTCACGATAGTATTGGACTAATATACTTACAGTCAAAAGAATAACTCTAGCGTGAAGGTCCCTTTCTCGGTTCGTCCTTCGACCTTGGGAAAATGCTCTAAGAACAAGGACAGTCAAGAAGGACATTGCTATATGCACAGCATATTTAGTTGGAAAGTATGTCGTGGCGAATGCCTCCGCGATGTGTAGAACCATTTATTATGTCGAATCGTCACCGATGCATAGTCAGTGTTGATGGAAAAGGAATGTTGATGTTCTGGCAGTAGCGATCGTGTCGGCTTTCTCACCGGAATACATTCAAACTCCTTCGTGCAAGACATAGAAAGATAAGACACCAGCATAGAAAAAGTCAAATTCAATGTGTGTTACATAGTTTACAAAATACAGACAAATGCATGAGAATTTATGTATGAAGCCTGAAAAGGTTGTCTGGATTTGCACGCAGTGCGCTTTGGCCACGAACGCGACTCTCTTTCGGTCACCGTAAAATTGTTGTCATCCCGCCAACATCTTGCCTCACTCCATTTGTTTCGGCAGAGCGCTCGACACAGAGGCGATATAAAGCCTTCCTAGAGCTGTATTGTCCTAGGAAAAGCTTGTACCAACCTTATTCCCGCCAAATTTCACGCTTTAAACGGACCACGGCCGTGCAAATTTTGCTTCGTCACCCATGGAACTTGCTTCCTCTTCAACTACCAGTGCTTCTGGACGCACGAAACGCGTATTGCCCGCGCGATCCAGACGAGGAGGACCCGGAGTTGGCACTTGTGATTCAGACGTATTGATTTTGGAGACGTATAAGCGTCAATGTAAGTTCTCCATCCAACCCTTTTCAACGGAATAGGCTCTTGTTCATTTCTTCTCCTTCTCATTTCGCAGACGAGACAGAACCGCTTATTCCACTTGACGCAAAATTCTTTCTAACCACCAATTCCGAAGATGCAGTAAATTCGCCAGAATCTTCTGCGGCTGGAATCCGCCTCAATACAGTTGCAAACGACCGCTACTTTGCGCGTCCGGAAGTTCTCAGAGCTTTCCGCGAACAACAACTGATTCAAACACCTGAGTTTGAGAGCATTGGAGAGTCATCTACTGTTGGGGGGCGCATGAGACCTAGGGGAGCTGAAGATGTATGTTCTCACAACGCCCTCGCCGTTTATCTTTCTGATTTTGTCAATCGTTGTTTGACTATGAATCAGGATACAGCAGAAACCTCTGATGCAGCTTATGAAAAAAGGCACAGGAAATTCGAGACCCTCGAAAAACGACAACGCTTGCGAGAGAAAGAGAAACTCAGACACGAACACTACAAGCTCAAAGAGAGAATTGAGCAATTGCGGGTTATGGACAGTTCAGCATTCATGTCTGTTCCGGCATCCTGTTTCTCCCCTGCCCCTCCTCAAGCCACGCCTGAAATGGAAGAAGCTGTGACATCAACCAGTCATTATGCTCTTCTAAATGGCGGTATAACTCACGCCGAAGGTGAACGGCGTCGAAAGGAGATGTTAGACACCGCCTACAAGTTGGAGAAAAGATATGCGTACCTCCTTCCTCCTGATCGTGTTCGCAAAGTTGTGGATACCACCCCTGTTGACAGTTCGAAAACACACACAGACAGCCGGGATGGTGAAGACTCGGACAATGAAAGAATTGCGCTTGCGGCTGGCCTTCCGAAAAGAGATTCAGAAAGTACTAAAGGTCGACAACTTGCTAGGTCTAGTGCGTCTACCACTCCGGCACCTTCCCCTGCAACCTCTAAAACCGGCACCAAGAAATCTCGAGGACCTGGTTCCGGCAAACAAACCGCCTCCTCTCGCTTGGGAAAGGGTAGGGTATCAACGCCTTCATCTGTTGTTGCCCCTCTAGAGCATCGATCCCTTGAATCAAGCCCGGTAGTGGACATTGAGATGTACACTCCAGAGCCTAGTCAAACAAACTTTCCTACACCAAGCCCTATACCTCCACCACAGACACCTCTCCCAATTACCGATGCTTATACTTCAGGGTTCGATGTTTCAGCAGAAAATGGTCGAAGGCAAATTCAACATGGACGGGTTCATTCCTCACAAATCCCTCACGGTCCCTCGTATAATACCTCTGTCCTGGGACCTGCCTCCGTCGAGTCTCTTGTTGTGCCCTTTGTCGAGCCTATTGTTACACCTCCTATCGAGCCCGTTGTAGAGCCCGTTCCCGAGCCTGTTCTCGAGCCTGTTCCTTCACCTAGCCTTGAGCCCATCATCGAACATATTCCCGAACCAATTGTTGAACCAGTTACCCAAGCGATTGTTGAACCAGTTTTTGAACCAATTATCGAGCCAGTCGTCGAGCCAGTCGCCGAGCCCATTGTCGAGCCCATTGTCGAGCCCATTGTCGAACCCATTGTCGAACCCATCGTCGAGTCAGTTCTTGAGCAAGTTCTTGAGCCAGTTCTTGAGCCCATTGTCGAGCCCGTTATCGAGCCCTCAGAAATCGTTAGTAGGGCAGCTATGGCAGACGATGGGGAATCGGAGAGAGCGGCTTCAGAAGTTGGTGATATTCAAGAGAAACCTGCCGGAACAGAATCAGAGCCGCAACAAATAATCGAACAGGCTCCTGAACCAGTCGCGCCTCCGATGCCCAAAAGACGCGGAAGAAAACCCAAGAACCAGCTTTCTCAACCTAGTCTCGGAACTGCACGAATAATTATTCCTGCTCAACCTGGAAACCCGGAACAACTCAACTCTGCAGTTAAGTCAAAGGGCAAGCGTGGTAGGAAACCGAAATATCGCCATGAAGAGGTCCCAGTTTCAGTCGAGGCTGCGCAGGAAAGCGAAGCTATTGCCGAAATTTCTGCTAGGATGGAAAGTGCTATGGTCACCGATGATCAATTAGTTAATAGTGGGAGATTTGAGCTACCTCCCATCGCGGTGTTGGACCAAGATACACCAGGAACCGCGGAATATGTCTCGAGACCAGTCACCCCATTTGAGCCAGTTGAATCCATTTCAGTACACGATAAGCGTCCTTACAAACGACGAAAAAAGACAGCTGAATCATCGATCCGCACACCATCTGCGCAGCCAGAAAGTAGTTCAGTTGCTCTAGGCAAGCGCAAGCATCCAAAAGGGCAGGTCTTCCAAACGTACACAACAGCCACAGGAGACACTGAGAGGACGACAAGCATACTCTTCATGACTGCGCTACGGAAGACAACTGCAAGAACAGGGCGTGACCGACACGGCTGGGCGCTGGAGGCTCCTAAGGCAGCTGGAAGAACAGGACGTGACCGACATGCTTGGGGACTGGAGGCTCCTAAATTCAAAGACATATATGACTACGCGATCCCTGAATACATCAACTGTGAAGAGGCGAGCACTCATGTCGAGAATCAAACTCCTCCTGATGCAAATCCTGATGGGACCGAACAAGGACACAAGGAACCAGTTGAAGAAATTGCTAGAGATGAGGATGAGCCTATGGACGAGGATAAGCATGTCACCTCTGAGACTGGGGAACCAGAGAAACCAGAGCCAGAATCAGAAGACGAAGCTGAGCCCATGCAAGTAGATGCACCCCCAGCGGATGCGTATGCCAACATACACTCGCCGGACTTTTCCGACGACGACGACGAAGATGTAGATAAAACTGGTGAAGTTATACTCGATGAACCCGAGCAGCAGGCCAGGATTATTACACCGCAGGATAGTACCGTAACTTCACCTGCTCCTGATACGGAGCCAGAATCTGACTTCCGCATCAAGCCGAGAGTACTTTCTCGACCTGTAGACGATGATGAAGAGCTGCTTGAATGGTAATCCTTTCATCAACGTTTTATTTCTATCCTTCTCCAGTACCAGTACTTGCAGTGTCAATTTGATACCATGTACCTTTTGCCTTCCTTCCCGAAATTATGGAGAGGTGTAGTTTCTATTAGTTTATGAAAATATGTATATTTTTCGTTTATAAATACGTATGTCTAGTCGCCTCCTCTAGAGTAGGTCCTATGCTGCCACGATGTTCGCATTAAGCCCTAGCTGGCGTTTGTTTTGAACGTTGTGTCGATGCAATAATAATATCGAGCGCGTGTTTTCTTTTGGGACGAGAAATATCGGGACGATGGGCAAGGACTGCTTTAGCTACATTGACGGGACCTAATTGATCTGGAGGTGTCGAATAGAGGAGACTTGGCTGGCCAACGTGATGGGCGAAAACAGCCCCAATACGGGACCCGGCTTTCTTGGGTGAAGAGACGACTGCACTCTGTGAGGCCAGGATGGAGGGTTGGAAAATTTCGAAAAGTGTAGCCGAGATCGGTTCAGGACCAGTAAATGCAGGACCAACATTGTCTTCGGTGTCTTCGATACCATATGTCTCTTCGGCTAATTCAGGACCAGATACAAGAGAGTCTAACGATGGGGCTTTGGTTTTCCTGCGAGCGCGACGCGCAGGGGCTTCTTCACGCGCAGATTCGAGGCGAGCTAGACGAGCTGCTTTCCGCTGAGCGATGGAATCCCGAAGTTCTGGTTTCAAATCCGACAAATCCTCGACATTTCGTTTCATGCGCAACTCTGCGGCCTGACGGCGTAGGCGCTCCTCTCTCCTCTTTGCGGCAGATTCTGCAACAAGTTCCTCTTGAGTAAGGGGTTTCGTGTCAAGCACCAATCCTTCCTTGATGAGTTCCTCTCGGCTTTTGTAGATTGTTGATGCAATCTCCTCCCTCAGCTTCGTGTTTTGGAACATGGGTGAAGGGTTAGCATCTGATAGGTCGATGTTGTCTTCCCCCTCTTCAAGTTCAATGTCTTCTATTTGAGCCTGTCCAACTAAAGTTTCCTCTGGAGTGTTAGCAACAAGTTCCGATAGATGAATCTTAGTTGGCTCTTGAGTTGCAACTTCTACTATTGGTGTCACTGGAGGGTGTTGTTCCTGTTGGCGACGAGTTGAAGTTTTGCGAGAAGCAGCAGCAGGAGAACGCTCCCTCCGTGGCGCATTATTTCTGAAGACCACAGGTTGTGGCCGGGTCGTGGAAGGTAAAGGCACAGAGCCAACCTTGAAGCTGGATGCAGCCTGAACGATCTTGGATATGTCGGACATAGGCATAATTCGGTCAATTGCTGCATTGGCCTTAGCAGTTTCTCTCGCAATTCGAGCTTCTTTTCTCCGTCTTGTGATTTCTTCGATGTGTTCACGAGCAGCTGCTGAGAGTGGCTCAGATTTGACGGCCTCAGACTGAGGCTCGACTTTTGGAGTCGCGCGAGCTAGCCGACTAGCCAGACTCTTCACTGGGGCATTCTTGAGATAGCTTATGTCGGCCTCGTACTTTTTCTTCCTAGTCTCTTCTTCTTTGACTTTCTCTTGGATTTCCTGTCTGCTGGCTGCGTGTAGAATAAGTTTTGCGGTCTTCCAGGCACCTAAGGAAACTTACGGATGACAATACCGTCCCACTCGGAGACAATTTTGCCCTTGACCGTGGAGTACTGGCAAATCCTCGAAGCAGAATATCTCAAAGCAGGACGGGTCGAACCTGCGCAGTGCATACTGTTATGTAGCTCACCGCGAGCAATTGTATAAACAGATGACGGCGCTTGACTTGGTCACTTGGAAACTTGTTCGTATTTGTAGTTGTATCTTTCGGGGGTCTTGCGCCTGACGCGGACGCGTGAGGCGCGCCGCGTAGTGTATATCGTGACACATGTGACAATGGACATACCGTCGACAGCGTCATTCGCAACGCCGCCACTCACTTTGGCCTTCTCTTCTCATGCATCCTTTCCTTGGACGTCTCATCGTCAATTTCGTTCTTTGTCTTATTTGCTTTATTGCGTACTCTTCTCAGATTTTTATTATATGGCCATGGTATGGGCGTGAGTTATCTGTCGAGTTACTTATCCTGCTCGTGCCTTTCAAGTAAGTAGTATAGGATTGGGATATTCGCATAACTGAAGAGATAATCTCATTCAGTGTATTTGTTGGTCTCCTCCTTTGGAACTACTTTCTTTGTGTATTCACAGACCCTGGGCGAGTTCCACCTGGATGGGTACGTCTTGTCGAAGCCATAGAAAACATGTTGTGCTAATCCAAACAGCAACCCGATACCAATACGGACGGATACGAAGTAAAGAAGTTAACGGGAACGCCACGCTACTGTCGAATGTGCTCCAATTACAAACCTCCCCGAGCTCATCATTGCAGGCAATGTAATAGGTATGTGGTGTCATTTGCACTTCCGCAGCTCCTCTGAGCATGAATTTAGATGCGTTTTGAGGATGGGTATGCATTTATTGCAAGCAGCGATACGCCTCTATCTTATATGCGCATAACAGATCACCACTGTCCTTGGATTAACAACTGTGTCGGTCACTTCAACTATGGACATTTCATAAGATTCCTCTTCTTCGTGGATGTGGCCTGCTCCTACCATCTTACTATGGTCACTAAAAGAGTATTATATTCTATGGGACCACACTACTGGGTCATTACTCTACGCTCTTTCCCGTCACTTCTTTAGCTCATGTATATCTCGATTTTGTTCACAGGATGATCCATCCACGGTCGAACTGGTTATGATCATCATGAATTACGTGGCATGTGTTCCAGTCTTGCTGGCCGTCGGTGGATTCAGGTGACTAGTCTCGCTGCTCTGACATTTTGGATGTAGCTAAGTTTATTTAGCATATATCATCTGTTTGCTTTGCTCGGGAACACCACAACTATCGAAGGTTGGGAAAAGGACAAAGTTTCTGTTCTAGTCCGGAGAGGGAAAGCGCGAGAGGTTCCTTTTTCTTTTTCTTTTTTAAAAAGTTATGTTTTTCGCTGATTATCTTGTCTAAATAGGTCAAATTTCCATATGTGAGTGCTACACCATGCTCATAGAATGAATTTATCGAAACGCATGCTTGCTTCAGGATCTTGGAAAACGACGAAACATCGAATCTGTGCTAGGTAAAAACCCATTGTTTTGGTGTTTTCCTAGTCAAACGCCAGGAAATGGCCTAAAATATGACCTCTCAAATTCTGAGGGTGAGTTAGTGCATTTTACATCCTTCCATTCCCGGCCCCGCAATAAGGATCCCGCCCATCTCGCATGAGGATCTCTGTGAGTGGAAACAATTAATTTCCTTAGAAAATGTAAGCGCTCATGTAGTAATTAGATCCCTTACTCTCCTTTTGCTTGTGACAACAAACATGATTTTAATCTTCCTTTGTCATTTGTAGGGACTGAATGGCCGGCCAGGGAAGCTTCCGTAACGTCGTCAGAGGGGAGCACTGATGTACAAGATCCAACCTCAGTTTCTTCTCCTTGGACATATCAAAATGGATCCGTAAACCCTGCACTACAGCCCTCCAACTCCAACCTTCGGTCAAGGAAACGTAAGATACGACAGAAGATACCTGGCGCTTCTTCATTACCTCCTTACCATCCCGACTATCGTGAAGACGAGCAAGAAGCTGCTTATGTGTCCTATTCTGAATCCGAAGAGAGTGGCAGCTCCGACGGCGTCCAGAAATTGACAGCAAATCGCATTCGAAGAGGTTCTGAGGGTTATGAAATTCGCCAGGAAAATCGCGATGAGATGCTTAGGCGGTATTTGAGAGAAGTTGGAGAAGATCCGGATAGATATCTTCGCTATATTCCCCAGCCCGACGAGAATGATGAGCTAGACGAAGAAGATAATGTGCCATTAGCTTCATACCGTGTGGTGAAGGAGACTGTTAAAGAGATGTAATTTTGTATACACATACCACCCATCCGGTTCCTACCTATTGAACACTGTTGTTATCTACGATATACTCGATTATTGGTTATTCATGTATTCTATAATGCGGATTGCTCTTGGTAATCGATGGACATAAATCATCGTACTTAAACTGTCCAAAATCCAAAATGCTCTTATGTAGTCGATATGGTACAATACAAAAACTCAATGTGCATATAATACAAATGCTGAAGGATGTTGTGGATGTTAAATAGTGAAGAAAATTGTATGGAGTATATAGAGCATTTCACGAGTTAGAATGGGGTGTGCCTGCATGACTATTGACTTTGTGGGGGCGGTGGACGAGAGTTCAGCGGCGTAACACCTTTGAAAATGGAATCTGCGTCCGAGTTAATCTTCTTGACCAATCGGATTACTTCTTCTTCCACTTTTTCTTGATAATCCTTGCTTTTCTTGCGTATTGCTTCGAGAATAGGAAGAGCTTCGTCTGTTATCTGTTTAATGACGATTGGCCGTATGTGCTCGTAAAGCTCCTCGATGTTCAATGATGTGATAGGTTCTCTGTAAGAAGATATAGAAGGGTCTTCAAGTGTTTTGGCATTTTCCATCTGGAGTCTCTTTAGAGACTCGGCAATTTCGTTCATGTCGGATTCATCAGCCTCTTGTTCAGTTAAAAGCTGATCAAGTTGTTGCTCAACCTGGCGATTTTCATGATGTCAAGATTGAGCGTTTGACATAAAAAAGCATTGAAAAAATTGAAAGAGTGAACTCACCCTCTCGCAGACGGTAACCATTCTCTCATTTTCCTTTGTAACAGATTCAAGCTGCTCGTGAATCTGACTGAATTCCAGCATTAAAGCTGTGACTTGGTCCGCCTCAATTTTGAGTCTCTCTCCTACTTCGTCCACGTCGGAGCGTAAGAGCGCTATTTTGTCAAGCATTGCCCTGGAGTCATCGTCTTCATCGTCTTCTTCATGTGATAGAGGAGGAAGAGAAGGTACAGCCACAGATAGTTGGTAATCTCTGCCATTGGTTCGCATTTCATCAAAAAAGGTGTTTAATTGACCCATCTTCTCTTCCAATTTGTTGATTTCGTTTATAAGGTTTTGTAATTTTGAACGGGCTTTTGGCTCTTCGCTCTTTTCTGTATTCACTTTGCGTTCGATTTCCGCTGACAGAAGACTATGCAGGTCTCTGACCCATATCCGTACTTCATCGACATAATGCTTGACTTTCGCCTTGGTTACTTCTGGATGTAACGCCTTGAATTCCGTTGCGAATCCAGGTAATCTGAGTAGCGCCTTCATATTTGCATCGCGTATTCGCTCTACCTCAAACAACTTCTTTCTTTGTCGCGTCATGATTTCACCTAGCCTCTCACGCGCCATAGGAGTAGCCCGCTCGTACGCTTGAGACCCTCGGGTCCGCTTCCACCGCTCATCATCATTTAAAGCATGACGATATATGATTTCGGAGATTGCTAGATCAAAAATTTCACTAGATAGGCGTCAAAGTCGAGGTCGAGATCAAGAAAAGTTAAAGACATTCACGTACGAGAGAGTATCACGAAACAAATCGACGCGTCCTTTTCTGCCCAAGTATTGCTTCGTGACTGGCGTTACCGGGGAATTCCCGCCACTCGCGCGACTGGCATCATCTGGATCCACCCTTGTAGAGATCTTTGCAGCCTTATTTGCAGATAGCTCTAGTGCTACTTTCTGAAGATTGCCGGTCGAAAGAAGACCAGAGCTCCCGCGCCTGGAAGGCAAGGCTGAGGCTGCCGATGGTAACTTGGAAGAAGACGGCGTTGTAGTGGGCATGGGAGATGGATAGGAAGGATGGGAAGATCGAGTATCTGTTTGTAATTGCGGTAACTCTTTTCGTCTTGTATGATTTGAAATAACATTATCGGCGCGGGGCACTGGCAGCGGTGGCGGCGCTCCCCAGCCTAGCTGGGTAGAAGTTGAATCTGTCATAATAACATCTTTTTGCTTCTCCTTTCCTTTTCCTTTGTCCCAAGCATCGACTGAGCCGGACTCTCCCCAGCCAGGACCACTTCCCCAGCCAGGACCACTCCCCCACCCAGAAGCACTTGTACTTGTCGGGGTTGCATTTGAGGGATCCTTGTCGGGTGATGTATCCCAACCGTTTGCACCATCACTCGGCCAGCCGCTGTCCCCTGCAGAACTCCAACCACTCGTAGCTCCCCAGCCACTTGTGGAATTTTTGTTTTCACTAGATTCTTTGGACACTATTGCTTCCCATGCTGGTGCTAACGTTGAACCGGATGATGATGCCCCAAGTTCTGGGAGCTTTGCCCAACCCGAACTTGTGACAGCATCCTTCTCTGTTCCTTTATTGGCACGAGAATTAGAAAAGGATGAGTCTCTTGACCAACCACTATCCGATCTCCTGGTTTGTACGCTGGAAAAGTTGCCTGATGATATACCACCACCAACAGCCTAAGAAGATTCATAATCACAAACAGAGGTAGAAAGAGTGGTTGAGAGTAGCGTACTTTGCGTTTCCGGATAGCATGGGACCAACGTGGATTATCAGGGTGAGTAAAGGTGCAATCTTTTCCTTTATAACAATGCCCTATAGTCTTCCCATCATCGTCGTAGTTCTGGATCAAGAGATAAGTAAAGTCGGACTATTTATTTAAGATCATAATGTTATATACTCGCCCTGCAGCGGATATTTGGAAAACTCATTCTGGATCTGCTATGTGAAAGAGAAACCAGTCCCAGTGCTTTAAACCGGGGAATGCATTAAAAAAGGGAACGAGTTAAAACTTAAAAAGGGAAATGATTACATAGTCCACCATTGATCGAAATAATTTCTGTTCACTCCCTATCTGTTATTCCTCCATTTTTTCACTTCATGAGCACCTTCAAGGTTTCCAAGGCAGAACCAAAGCCAAGAGGTGATGGAATACAACCAGGAGATCAGGTCCTTTGCAGACTACCGAACGGCGATGTCAGGAGCGTCAAAATCGAGAAAAATACGTTCGTCATTGTGGTATCTTGTGATAATTTATCACCGGTGCTAACGTCAAATGTCTAGAACTGTCGCCATCGGAAAATTTGGTTCTTTTCATGCAAACGAACTAATTGGTCAACCTTATGGTTTGACGTATGAGATTGTTGAGAAGAAACTCAAGCATTTACCTCCACGGACGCTTGAAGAAGTCGGTACGGGCTATCCAGATACCTCCTCTGACCATCTATATTCACTTTCATTATAGAGGATACCGACGCTACGAACGAGCTTATCAACGACGGAGTCTTTGTGCAGCCCTTGACTGTGGATGAAATCCAAGCACTGAAGAAATCCGGTGTTCACGCATCTGTAAGTTGTATTTTCCCTACAACTTCACATACTTTTTCACGCCCGTAATAACCAGAATTACCATTGAACGTCAGGATATCATAAAAAAACAAATAGAGCAACACGCAAACTATGCCTTGAAGACAGAGTACAGCAAAGACAAATATAAGAAGCGCAAGGAAGCCAAGTAGGGCATGCTACTTCACTTTAGTTGCCTTCCACTGACATTCCCATCAGATATTCCAAAACGTTCTCTACTATCGACCCAACACTGTACAATGTCTGTGAATACTGGTGGTTGAAGGACCAGCACCGTTTACGAGACTTGCGCATAGATTCTCTATCACAGATGCTTAACATGGCAAACATCAGACCTGGAGGCCGTCACCTTGCTGTTGATGACTCTTCAGGTATTCTGGTAGCTGGTATCTTAGAGCGTATGGGAGGTTTGTTCTAGTCGTTGATTATTATCTGGATCAAACGAACTAATAGTGTAACAGGCGAAGGAAAACTAATAACGATATGTCATACGGATTCACCTCCGGCGTACCCCATTGTCACGCAAATGAATTTCGATCCGTCAGTGATCGATATCCTAGCCTCATTGAACTGGGCAACCGCAGAGGAAGATTACGTTCCGAGTATGTACTCATTCTACAATAGACTGTTGAGAAAAAATCACATCTTTCTTCTAACAGTACTTGCTTCCTCTGACGTAGCCGAAGACCAAGCAAAATCCGAACGTCAAAAAAGCCGTCTAAATAAACGAAAAACAATCTCTGAACTCTTACAAAGCACTCGTGATGAGCTATTTTCTGGAGAATTCGAAAGGTTCGCTGGTTAATGCCTCTTGTCTACCTTTCCTTTTTGTCCTGACAGACTATTCAATCAACGCGAACAGTCTAGTAATATGCTCAGAATATGATCCATATTCTATCATCGAAAAACTCTCCCCTTACCTAGCTGGATCGGCATCCATTGTGGTCCACAGTCCTTATTCTCATGTACGATATTGCCCCTCTGTACAAAACAGCATTTGCACTAACTCTTATTTCAGATAATTGTCGAGCTACAGGCGAAGATGCGCAGCATGCCTCAATATTTATGTCCCAGTGTCACAGAGGCCTGGACAAGGCGATACCAGGTCCTTCCCGGTCGTACACACCCTATGATGGCTATGTCCGGCTCAGGAGGATTTATCATGCACGCAATCAAAATGTAAGTAAACAGCCGCTGCAACGAGATATTATGTTTGACTAAATTCCACTAGTTACGATGACCCGACAGCCGAAGCTGCCTTGATGCAGAGAAGACCGAAACACAAAAAGGCAAGAACTGATGGTGAAAGCACCTCAGACGCCAGCACGCCAGTGACAGAAAGCTCGCAAAATGCTCAAGCCGATACAGATATGGTAAATGCCAGTGATGCTAGTTAGATCATTACTATTATATGTACACAGAAAACATACTACAGTCCAATACATGTTAGGCGCACATTAGGAGGGTTCGTGTTCGTGAAGGTCATCAATGACGGCGTTATATAATAAGAGACAGGGACGCAATGGTATAGCTTCTCATGCATGTCCATTGGATACCACTGTTTCTGGAAACAGTGCAGCAAATAGCTGTTGAATCAAAGAAAAAAGCAGTTAGCCAGAATGATTAGAATCCATAAATGATCTACCAGAAACTAACCTCATCCATTATCGTGTACGCTATATGTTGATTTAGACGTCTGTTCTGAAGGACTGCAAAAATTCGACGTGCACCTCGACGTGCATTGGATCGGCCAATCATATTCGCGGCGAGATCTAGAAGTAAGAAAAAAAGGATGAATAATGTTAAACTTGAAGATACAGTAGAAACAAAATAGACAATTCACCTGGTACAAGCGAGGACAATTTCCTATTGGCTTCGTCACGCGTCCTAATTTTTTCTTCCGTAGTACGTGGAAGACCAGGAGGTCTCAGTTTACCGCCGGGCCAGAGGTTATCCCGTAATAAACTAATATATGACATAATTCGGCTTTCACTAAATAGCCCCTTGACCGTTTCCCGGATTTTGCTGCGAAATGTTTTATTAACTTATGTAAACAGAAATATCAGGCAAAATAATTACCGCTCAATTGTGCCTCCTAACACTTGCTGCAAGATGATCACAATTGCCTGTCGCCGGAGCCAGTTATTTTTCTTATGAAGCTCAAAGACAGCAAGAATCAAATCGCATATCGGAGCCGAGAACGTAGAAGTGCTCGTTTCTCCTTCGAGTGGCTTGAGGTCGCCTGATAATCTCATCAGCGTAGCCTCCGACGCCGCTTTCCCAGAAGCATTGAGGGCTTGGGCGACCAGGTCTTCGTCGTTTACTCCGGACCCGACAATACCAGTGAACTCAGCAGCCTGCCGTGTCAGACGCTGAATCATCACGTCCAACATAGAAGGCCCAAAGAACATGTCGTCGATGCTCTCAGCAACAGACCGGTACACATTACGGACTAAATCTGTGCCAGAAAACGGTCCATGTGCTTTTGGTGGTGGTTCTCGTTGATTGAGGACTGGGGTAGATGCCATGAAAGGGGAGTCTCTTGAAAGGAAAGCTCTCAGTTCTTGACTTTCACATATGATCGGAATGGCAATGACGCTCTGTGATGAATCTTATGAGCAACCTTATTCATGAGTTTACCGGGCATAAACGCACCTGTAGGTATTTCTCCAACGCGACACGTCGTGTGTCCAAAAAACTGCCAGAAAGAGATGCAACCAGCCTTTTACCAGGGAAATCGAGGTTCTTGACGAGCACGTAACGTTCTTTCAACTTATTGTGCATAACATGGAATTCATTATACCGCCGTGCAACGACCCAACCAGAAGAAAATGTCCCGTCAGGAGCCAATTGCTGCACCTCAACAAGGAAACGGACTACCTGTTTGCCGTCTTCCTCTCCCGTCGTTGAATTAACAATACTAACCCTAGTACGGTCAGAAATAAGTCTATTGGCAGATTCTTGTTGCTCATATTGTTGCTTCTGAAACTGTAGCTCGCGTAACTCCCTGTTCATGGAACCTTTAGACTTGGTAAGTAATCGTAGTTCTTGCGTATCACCCGTTAGTTCCGCTTTCTTTATCAATGTGTCGAGCATGGCTTGTTGTGCTTCGAGATTGGCAATGTTTTCCCCTAGCCTAGATATTTCATAAGACAGCTGAAGATCCCCAGGTGCCGCCAATTGGAAGGAGCCAGGTTCATCAATGCCACCATCATGTTCATCCTCGGCCCCCTCTGGCTCTGGTTCAGGTTCCGGTGCAGGGACAATGCTATCAAACACTGACGGTCGTTTTGGACGTTCAGATGCACGAAGCGATTTAAACAATGGTTCCGAATTCCTCTCTGCCATAGATGGGCGATGCGAGTCCGTCGAATGTTCCTGATCCAAAGCCATAATATCTGTCAGCGCAGCGTGGATCGCTTCCATCCGTTTTTCTTCCGCTCTTTGCATCTCGTCCTCTGGGTCGTCGAACAGGGGCGCGCGAGATGGTTCACTCGATTTGTCAGCCACTGGAGACATCAGAACTTCGATGTTAGAAGGTGCATGTGAGACAGACATCTTCGATTGGGTCGAACGATTAGAAGTTGAACTAACTGTCCTTTGCATGCCGAGGAGGGGGTGATGGGTTTGAGGCTGCTGTACCAGAGAAAATGAATGTTTGCTCGCTGAAGAGGGTACAGGCAATTGCTCGACGTGAGGTGGCTCTCTTGGTGACTCGCTCTCCTTCGCAAATGGATCAGATGAAGCTTTGTTATTGGCAAAATTACCGTCCGCAATGGCTCTAAACCAAAGCTCTGATCTTTCAAATTCTTCAAAGTCTGATTCCATGTCTTGTTCGACTTGTCGCTGTGCCAATAGCACACTACGCCTAACCTTTCTTTGAGCGGTTACGGATGGGTCAGGGTCTACCACAAATTGACGGATAGTGTCCACATGTTTCTTGGATATAGAGGACAGCGCAGACTGTGCCCTACCATCCAAAAAGTACAAGTCATTGATCATGGATATATCTTCCTTAACTGTTACTGAAGTCGAGGGGTCTTGTATAATTTCTTCTTCTTCGCCGGAAGTATCAGAGTCTACCGACTCTAGAGGATTTTTAAAACTTTCTACCGTCAGCCAAAATTGCACCGGTAACGAACGGTGACGGCGGTCCATGAATTCCATGAAATATGACAATGAATCCGGATTTCGTAGGATGTCCTTCAGTGTAACACTAGACTTGGCCGTGGTTTCTTGAATGGTGGTTTGTCTCTGCACATTTTATTCAGTCAACATGTGCGTTAAATATATGCGATTACACACCATATGGTCTTCCCCGCCACCAAGGACTACAATCCTTTCTTCAACCTTACGTTTAGCAGTATAAAGTCTGTCGAGAAAAGCCACCACATCTTCTGTCTTCTCTCCATCTATCCATTCATCCTTTTCATGATTTGCTTATGTTAAATGGATCAACTTGGTGTACCAGATACCAACGGGATAGGAAGGCTCACCAAGCAGCACTCTCGTCCTCCTGATTTCTCCCACGATGTCGTTCTTAAGTCGACGGGCATCCAGCAATGAGGAGGTACTACTGATGCTGCGCAAGAAAGACTCGAATTGGCGGGTATTCGTTCGGATAGTAATCTTCTCCGTGTATACCGCAGCCATTGGGGTTGCCGTAGCTGCTTGATTTCGGTGTCGAGGTAATTGGGCTTCCAGTACATTTCTCACCTTCGAAATGAGCTGTCTATGGGGAGATTTGAAATTAGTACGATGTATTATTATGTCGAACGGACTTACTGCTGATGAATTGCAGCTCCGGCCTAAATGCCCCTAAGTAAAGGAACGGAAAGACATTGAAGGTAACGTGCTTACCACTTGGTCGATAGTCCTATTCCAAAAGTCAGGATCTGCTACCATTTCCATTATCGGGAAAAGGACCGAGCATGTTGCAATTTCGCGGACGACAATTTTGAGTGCTTTGCTATTTCCTTCTTTGGGAGGTAGGATATACGGGAGGGCTTTATCGACCAACTGCCTAATATGCATTTCTTCCGTTTGTCGAGTAAACGTAGTTGAAAGATTCTCTACTGCAGAGTGTAGCTTGAAGCCTTTACTCGCATACCGACTTGCTAATAAGAGGTCCAACTCCTCCGACTGCGTTAAGCTTCGTTCCAAACCTGCACCACGTAAAGCGACCTCGGATTGGCGGAATTGATCAATATGCGCTGTAACTTTGGGTAGTATCCGTTTGATCACAAGTGACGAGACGTCGATTGACTCTGCTCTGTGCTGAATTTCCTGCAGAGAGGCGTGCATGACGGAGGTGACTGCAATGGGGAAAGAGGGTGAGCTAGATATGTGTTGGTACCAGCTAGTGACGAAGTCCCTAAGAACCATAGTAATAATCTCGTTCAAAGCGTCGGAGACTTCCTTCGAATCTGGATAAAGGGGCGGCAATGTCTTCTGGGTATTCTGAGACCATTGCGAGCGGGTGAGGACAGCCTGCCAGGCAGCGGGGGTGGAAAAGGAAAATGGTCTGGCTGCTCGTTGAAGATAGTTGGGAGACGTCGGGCGTTGTGTGTCCAAAAACCAAGCAAGGTAGAGATTGAGCAATAGATATCCGAGAGCAAGAAGAATAAGTAAAAGAGGAGAGATAATAAGAAGAATAAATGGAGAAGATATGAGACGAGAAATAATGGGCAAAATGACGGCGAGCAACCCGACGAGTACGACGACGCGCACACTGAATGGGTTGTGCATAGCGTTCAAATCATGAGGGGCGACTGATAGTTGCAGAAGAGACTCCGCTGCTAAACCGCGTCAGTCGCACAAAGTGTCGCGATCCAGATCACGCGACTCTTTTAATTTACCGACGTCGGACTCTTCGTCTTTAGTTTCTCTTCGGACCTCCATATCCTCCCTTTCATCCCTTCACACCTCAGGCCAACATCACTCAGTTGACCCAATGTCCACTACAGAGTCAGCGACGTTGAAGAAAGGTCGGCCGGTTTCGACCTTGGAGGGTTTTATCTGCGGAGGCATTGCAGCTTGTATAGCCGTATGTCATTGGTTAATCATACACCCGAGTACTTTATTCGCTCACTAAGCATCCAATGAGAAGGTCACTGTCTCAAATCCAGCAGAAGTGGCAAAGACTCGTCTCCAACTTCAAGGTGAACTTGCAAAGGATGGAGGGAAGAAAGTCTACAACAATGCTATTGATGTATTGGCTAAGACTTGGAAAAATGAGGGTATTCGCGGTGTCCAGAGGGGTCTACCGCCAGCTGTAGGTCGTATTCTTCCTGTTAGACTGTTATTCGTCTGACTCGCGTCTTTCTAGTATGCCTATCAAGTAAACCCAAGCCACACATTTTAGTCGATGGTTCATCCTAACATCTTATTTTAGATCCTATTAAACGGCTCAAGGCTAGGTGCAGCTTACTGGTCTTTGCCACATATTCGATGAAGACTCAAATGTAAATATTAGGCTTCTACGAGCCATTCAGGAGGACCTTGAACAGGTTCGTAGGACGAGATGCTGACGAACAAATACCCATTACTTCTGTTATTGCAGGAGCGACTAGCGGTGCCGTCGGAGGTCAGTTTACGTTGATGTTATGGTCCGGCGTGCGATTAATTACTTCCATAGCGTCACTGGGAAATCCTTTATTCCTGATCAAGGCACGGATGCAAGCCTATTCACCTGCACTTCCCGTCGGTGCCCAGCACTACTACAAAAACACTTTCCATGCCCTATCCACCATCTTCCGCGCAGACGGACCACGGGGTTTAATACGTGGAATTGATGCCGCCATTCTGCGAACATCGATGGGGTCCTCGGTATGACGATGTTCCATGGCCCACAATAGTTTTTTCCCCTAAGTAACAAGCGTTGCAGGTTCAATTACCCAGTTACAACTTTACAAAAACCCAACTCGTGAAACACGACATCCTACCAGCAAACAGCGCATGGACGTTCCTGGTCAGTAGCAGCGTCTCAGGTGCATGTGTGGTATGTCGTATTGCTTAGTTGAAACCTTTAATGTCCTCTGATTTGGCATAGTGCCTGGTCATGCAACCCGCCGACACGGTGAGTAAAGAAAGATGCCACAGCGCTGGATTAAAAAAAAGACATGGAATGCTAATCTCCTCGCGCTAGGCCTTAACTAGAATGTATAACCAACCTACTGTTATTGGGCCAGATGGTAAAAGTAGAGGTCAACTGTACAAGAACCCTATAGACTGTCTATGGAAGACATTCAAGACGGAAGGTGTCCGTGGATGGTACAAAGGCTCAACTGCGCACTTCCTTCGTATTGCTCCTCACACGCAAGTATTCTATCACCCACTGAGCTGCATTCACATCTTAATTTTGTTGTTTCTACAGCATCATTACTCTAACGATGAACGATATCATTATCAACGGCTATAAAGCATTTAGAGATAGACATCTAGAAGATTAAGGTAAAGACACTATTTTATACTGGGGCAGCAGTGGTTCCAGCACCACCTAATAGATATATTCTATAATTCGCGGAACTTAATACCATTATCATCATATTACTTCAAAACTGCGAACCCTAAGATGGGTTTGTTCGCAAAAGACATTGTAATAGAATATTTATTATGGGGAACTTAAAATATGTCAACCAGGAACCAGTGGTAAAGTATGGGTATAACAGAGGATTCCAAAGGTAACGTCATGCATGACCGGTGACCTCGCGCATTGCTCTGACCTGTTGATCCTCATCCGCAGATATCTCTGTATCTCAAGTCAGTAGGATCCTGGGGAATCCAACCGTTCTCGAGACCAGCTTGATACGTCCACTCATCCGCAATCTCAGCCTTCCAAGTCCACTGGATCCAGCCTCCAGCTTTCTCATATGTGATGACTTGGGCCTCCCAATACTGCCTGAGGAACTCCTTGTAATCATCGCTGAACGTCGAGGCCTTCCCAGTGATACCCTCGCAACTGCCTATCTTCTGGGAGCCTGAGCGGGTGCCGTCATAACGAGCGCCGACTCCACGTCCATTGAGGTACTTTGCGCAATCGGTTGCTGCAGGTGTCCATTCACCCACGATGGTTAATAGAGTTGAAGAAGTGATGTCAGAGCTCTTTGCACATGCGACCTTGATGTGTTCAGCGTTGCTCCTTTGATTTTCCTGGAGAAGCATTAATCAATCAGCCTATCATCGTCACTGTCAAGCAAAATTGACATACAGCATCAGAGAACATCTGGTATATGTGGGTATCGATGAGGACACCGTTGTACTTCGACGAAGGCATGAAGCCTTTCCAGTAACTAGCTGGCTGGAAGGCGTCATGTATCATAACGACAATGTCAGTCTGCGCTGACGTCCTGGATAGAATCTGATGTCAGTGCCTGTGTTTTTCTTGACGAGCTAACAAATGGAATCACTCTCACCGAATAATATCATAACTATCTAGCCAATACTAAGAAAGCAGTCATTTTCAAATACCTATCTATGAATTCGATGATTTGTGCGTACCTGCTTCGTAACCTGGAGAACATCGTTTCCGTCAAAACCTGCAGGTCTAAGAAAGAGCATTATGCTAAGAATGCCAACAGTGATTAAAAATTCTATCCAGCTTACTCATTGAGAGGGGCAATGATTGGGACAGTGCCCGTCATTTGACGGAACATGGCAGCGAATTTCCCAATAATAGCTTTGGTACGCGCAACGTTTTCAGTTTTGGTGTGCCATGTGCTGCAATAAGAACAAGAATTAGCCGTGGTCTTCATGATAAAATGACTCACTCACGGGTAGTCCATTTTCTGTCCGGAGTTATCGAAACTAAATGGTTGTGAATAATTGAATGCATAGACTAATTGGAAACTTCAAGAGAGCGTACCCATTCTGGCTTCCGGGGGCGCCTGTCATATTATTGTAAGTATATAAAAATGTGCACCACGTGAAATAAATATACCGTGTAAATCAACGATGAGCTTTAGATTGTGGTTTTGCGCCCACGTTACTGCCTTCAACAGGTATGGAACCTGGCCTTGTATGTAAGGTTCTCCAGCAGAAACATCAAACGCCCAGTACCCGATGGGAAGGCGAACGTGGTTGAGACTGTTTAAAATACCATAAATACAGATGCTCGAAGACAGTATAGATTTTAGTACCCAGCAGCAGCAATGTTTGCAAAGTCTGACTCTGTAATCCATGTATCCCAATGGTTTTGTAGCGTAGCTTGGGCTTTGTTGCGGTCCTGGTATTGTCCGAATGTATATTCATCCACAATACGAGGATCACCAGTGTTGTCGAAGAGAGACGGTGTAATCCATGGCTATGATTCGTCGTCACTTTATCATCAGATATTCAAGGAAATTTGTTTCAAGTTATGTATCCTTACCTCTAACACGAGCCATCCTCCGAGATTCACTCCGCGAACTTTCTGCGAGCCGTATATAAACCCAGCACAAGCATCAGCGGACAAAAGTGAAAAGCTAAGCGCAAAGCTTGCTGTGAGTCGGGAAAGGAGACGCATATGTATCAGATTTAAAAATCAGTGAATGAAAGAGTGTGTGGAAGAGAAAAGAAAAGAGTGGATAGACTCAACGAGAATGAGGCTAGGGGATTGCGTACGAGACCGGTTCATTTTATATGTTCAGGATTTACAGATTGAGTAAAGCGTGGATCTAAAAACAGGTCTCAGAGCTAGTACAGTTAGGGCTGACGTTTAACGTACAAATGTCGCTCTACAGTTCGGGCAGTTAAGCCTGAACCGAATAAGGCGTTCTTCCCCTCTCGCTGTACGATGAACAGGAAGCTGCTTTTCTCTGCTTGTCTTGTGTCGTTAACTTGTCTGTAGACGATCTACAGGCTCAGAAGTATAGACAACCACCAACATGTCTGGACCATAAAAAATCCCAAAGTATCCACATGATTGTTTTTGATTTCGATGAGCTGATTTTGTATTACTCGAGAATGATTAGCTCATGGGCCTGCGTCGCAGCGCGATGGAGGTAAGTATGTCGTGTATAAGAACAAAGAATGGAAGTTTGGACGTCGTGATGTATTGATGCCTCAATGACGCTTCGGCGTCGCGTGCCAAAACTATATATGTTTGCCTCCGTTTATGTAGTTGTTTGATCTACATATTTCCATTCTGTAGGTGACTTCAAGTTTCACGGTCAAGTGTAAGTCAGTGATAATGATCAGGCAGGTTCACTGTCAATTCTCGAAGGTGTGGGTGGGTGGATGAAGTTAACCCGTAGTGCCGATGATCATCGAGTCGGAAGCATTTCTTTGCCAAGAAAAACCATGGTGATTAAGCGCCCACTCTTCCAGAAGGTGTATAATATTAAATAGTTCGTTGTAAATGATTCACTTCTTCAATAAAAACTCCTTCCAGATGCGATCAGTCACTTCTCTGACCTTCCGAACTTCGCCCTCTCTCGTAAACCATACACCCCATTCTTTCTTCGGATCCTCATCAACGCCCATTCCCATTCCCGGGCGTTTGAAAACCATCTGGGTGTCTGACCAAGACCCACCACTTAAGTGTACTTCCCTCAGTCCCAGTGGGATGAGAGCCTGAAGCAATGGTGTAATGGTTTCACTGTTAATGCCGGATCCAGGCATGATCGTCAATCCCCAGTTATCGTCGTCAACAAGTTGCTTTCTCGTTTTGAAGAGTTTTTCCAAGGTCGGAAGACCCTCAGGTGCTTTTGGTTTTAGTCCGCTGTGGCAGTCCTCGTATCGTATATTAGTACAAGTGGACGATAGTCACACACCTCGTTAGGATCCGAGATATCCCTCCAAAATCAGTGATAGTAGATAATGCTACCCAATCCTTGAGCTTCAGGTATCTGTAGCACAATGATTTGCAGCTCATACCTTCAACTGGATCACGGGCCATATCGAATGCTCTGTGAAAGCAAACTATGATATGCGATCAATTAGTATCGATTCAAATGTAATATTGCCGATGATTATTACCTTCTAATGGTAGAATCTCGTCCACAATTCTGCAGAATGCCTAGTAGTAGGACAATAGCACATGTAGAACAGACAATGACGCTGCTTACCCTCTTAAGCATTCAACGTCGACGCGTCCATCCTTGCTCAGAGTGCCTACAACAAAACCTCGAACGTCTCCAATATTTTTGAACATACGAATATCCTCCAAAATCACTTCAACCTCTTCTTTTGTGTAGACAAAGTCGCCAACACGTGGTCGAATCAAAATCTATCAAAGATCGTCAAAAGCGCGTTTGAAGATATGGCGTTCAAGTTGACTTACCATGAGTGGTATATCACGGACTACTTTCTGAATCGACTTCACAAGACCTAGGCTGGGTGTAGTGCCGCCACCTACCCCTAGGTTAGAGCACACCTCCAGCCTATCCGCTCCTCCTGCCACAGCTCTTACTTTAATTTCAACAACAAGAATTTCCGAACAACAAAAAATTGGACACTGACGCTATCGCTGATTGGACAGAGTCAACACAGACTTCAATAAGAAGTGTATCTGGTACTACTGCTGTCATATTGGCTATAAAGAAGTGAAAAGAAACGTCAGAAGTAGAGCGAAATTTGTACGTGGCAAAAATTTAGGGGCTGATCAGGGGCGATCACTTTGTCGACGCGAACGCCTAACGAGATCAGGTGACTCCAAAACAGATCAGCCAGCCTCTGTCAGTCACTTGAGCAGGATCTTCCAAGTTAATAATGCTTTTATTTGGTATCATCTTTTTCAGCCTCTTCACGCCGACCAAGAAGCTACCTGCTGGATAATTCTCTTTAACCTCCAAGATGTCGACAACTGACACGGATAAAACCTTGAACGGTATTCTCAAGAAATCGCAAACATCCTCGGACTACAGCCTTCTCCCAGAGGAATTAGCGTGTTTAACCTCCGTCTTTCTATCAAATAGACCTGATGCCGAGGTTACCCGTCCCAAAGGCTATGTGGTTCTTTCGAAAATATGCCAAAGTATTCGGGAACGCGAGGGCAAAGGAAAGGAGCCGGAGGCTGGGACTCAGGCAATCGTAAGCATGTTCGGCCCAACTGTGCTCGATTACCTCAAGGAAACAAATGAAAAATTGCTCATGGCTGGGATAACCTTCCTTACGGCGCTTTTTCAAGTTGATGCCCAAGCTGCATCAAATATTTTCGTTGACGATGGTCTTGTGGAGAACATGATGGACTCAGTAGATCTTTCTCCGTCGAACCTACTTTGTCAGGAAGTTGCGCACCTTTTGGGCCAAGCATGCGGGCACAAAGTATGTAGAGCAATCATGACGCCACAAATCCAACGTTGGCTCGACTTCAAATCCCGACAATCTACGGATACCATTCTTCAAAGTGCGGCATCGGTAGCGCTAATTAAATTTGCTAGGGGTGCTACGACCGATAATCCAGAGAACGGTCAACCAGAAGATCATGATGTACAAACTGGAGAGCTTACAACAAAATTAGTGGATATAATTGTGTCGGAAAAGAGTAACTCCTATTCGGATGCCGTAGAAGGGCTGGCCTACCTGAGCACAGACTCAGTTGTAAAGCAAAAGCTTGCAAAAAATACAACTTTCCTCAAAAGACTCTACTCTTTGGTGCCCACGCAGAAAACAGGCTCACTGAAGAACGTGAATCACACTTTGGTATTCGGTGTTATCCTCATTATCTGCAACCTTACGAGTTTCCGACCTCGGCTCACCGAAGAACAAAAGCAAATGGAAAAGTTGAAGCAGATGGCGAAAGCAGGTAAAGATGCCACAAAAGATGCGGAAAGCAAACCCGTGTTCGATGACGACGATCATGTCAAGGCAAGGATACGCTTGTTAGTTGCATCTGGCGTCCTTCCCGTGTTCCCATCAGCCATTGCAGTTACAGATTCTGCAGTTGTCCGGGCGAACGTTGGAAAATCTCTGTTAAGCATTATCGAGGAGAAGGAAAATCGGGGGAAAGTTTTGCAAGCAGGTGGTGCCCGGGTTCTGCAAGCAATCATAAAACAAGCTTTATCTACTCAAAACAACAGCAAAGACAAAAAACAACACCCTAACCTTACCGTCAACGATCTTGAAGCTATCCAAGCTTTGGCGAAACTCGCTATCACTTCATCCCCTGTACAAGTCTTTGGACCTAACATTGGTGTTTTATACGATGCTATCCGTCCATTTTCCACTTTGTTGCAACACACGTCATCAAATATGCTGCAGCAATTTGAAGCCATAATGGCTTTAACAAACCTTGCTTCCCATTCTGCAGATGTAGCTACCAGAATTGCAACAGCTGACGGCCTACTAAACAAAGTAGAGCTTTTGCTGTTGGACGACCATACCCTCATCCGTCGGGCATCGGTAGAACTCATATGCAACCTTATAGCTGGTTCTGACGAGGCATTCGAACGATACTCAGGTGATACACCCAACTCTGCCAATAAGATACATGTTTTATTGGCATTGTCGGATGAAGATGATATGCCCACCCGTCTGGCAGCATCAGGAGCACTGGCGACCGTGACAATTGTCCCAACGGCATGCGCAGCCCTCATAGCTTTGCAATTTGAGAAACATAGGTTCTTGACTCTAATTACACAGCTCATCGATCCATCAGTCCTGAAGAAAGGTGATGATGAAGATCAAGAACCCTTGGAGACCAGTCCAGGTCTTGTGCATCGCGGTGTGGTCTGCGTTTGCAACGTGTTCAAAAGCATCACAAATGATGAAGTCAAGAAGAAGATCGTAAAGGAAGCAACGGATTCCTGCCTTCTGCAAGCGCTTGCACAGTTGATCAAGGGCGAAGGTGTGGTGAAGGATCAAGCAATCTTGCAGCAGGCGGCGGAGGCATTGAAATTATTGATAGGCACTACAAATTGAAGCTTTGTAATTATAAACATTAAAATTAATGCGATTGTTTTCTTCTTTCTACGAGGGTTTGGGCCATCTAAACAGGCGAGAAAGTGCCAATTGTAAGGTCAAATTGTGTAGGAGAAAGAGGACCGCAGTTGCGATTGTAAACTCGTCTGACTGCGCATCCGCGCGCCACGGCAGAAGCCGAAGATCACAATGACGGTAATAGTAATAGGGTCAACATTTCACTGACCAAATTTACATTTGTACTCCTCACTACAACGACGGGTAGACTGTCGTTAACAACTTCTAGTCTTTAGACCACTATATACCCACTCTGATATAACCAACAAAAGCAAGATTCGATATGGTGCGCAAAGTCCAGAAATCTATCCATATGTACAGGGTCCAACCACCGGTTTAGGCTGTATCGAAGAAGGCGGGGAAGAAGGTGACTCCTGCCGCAAAGAAATCCGGTGGGCAGAGCAAGGTCGCAAAGGTGAATATATTATTTGTATTGAAGGACAAGGACTAATCCCAATTCGACATCTA
>Ga0247779_1000337_pt1 | contig 31900 bp, 27 predicted proteins | sample UWRJL221509R5_FD_179925 | JGI IMG/M metagenome (GOLD analysis project Ga0247779, IMG submission 179925) | Plant litter microbial communities from Arlington Agricultural Research Station in Wisconsin, United States - UWRJ-L221-509R-5 | ecosystem: Environmental > Terrestrial > Plant litter >...
GCTGCCGCCTCCCGTGAGTGCGCCGCCACTGCCGCCTCCCGCGAGTGCGCCGCCACTGCCGCCTCCCGCGAGTGCGCCGCCACTGCCGCCGCCTGCGAGTGCGCCGCCACTGCCGCCACCTGCGACGCCTCCAGCGCTTCCACCGGCACCCCCTGCGCCCGTGCCGCCCCCGTTCCCCAGAGGACTGATGATTGCAGGCGCCGAGCTGGAGCCAGTCGTGTTCGCGCAATAACCGAACGCCTGCAACGTCGTTCCGGGAGCAACGTTCGCATTCCAGCCCACGGGAGTGACGGTCTTACGCGACCCTGAGCCTGCAAAATTGCCGTTCCACGAACTGTAGATGCTCGCTTGGTTGACTTCGAGCACCACGACCCAGGTCGAGGCTGCAGACGTGCCAGAGTTCGTGATGTTGACGTTCGCGCAATAGCCAGACGCCCACGAGGTCGTCTTTTGAATGGTCGCCTTCAGGTTGGCGCCAGCGGTGTCCGCCTGAACGACCCGGCCGACCTCGCCGCTCGAGCTGCAGCCCGCGAACAATCCGACTAACAGTGCCCATCCCAAGCCCTGTGCCCCGCGCCTAGACAACATTCGATGCTCCCTTTCCCGAATCGCCGCCCACAATGTAGGTGTGGGGAGGATGCGCCCTGTCGGCGGCACTAGTCCAGCAACAGTCTGGGAACGCTGGAAAAATTTGGCGAAGCTGGCGTTTTTACCCCCCGGGAGACGCCCCCGCGCGTGGGTCAACCCGAAACGAGATGCCTCAAACCTCGGACCCAACGCAGCACTCCCACCAACCAGGCCATGCGTAGTGGAAAGCTGACGCGCCGTTGGCGCGTGCGCAGGGTGCGGGCGATGACGTTCGCTGCGGCTTCGCGAGTGATCATGAAAGGCTTGAAGCGAGCCTGTGCCATCTTCGTGTCGACGAATCCGAAACGGATGTGGCTGACCGCGACTCCGGTCGTACATAGCGCGCTCGCCAAGCCTTCGAAGTATGACGACAGCGCAGCCTTCGACGCATTGTAGCTGGGGTATTCGTCTGACACGAGGACGTCCGCCAAGCTCGACAACACGATCAAGTGACCGTGACCAGCGGCCACCATGGGCGGAAGGACGATGGCCGCGGTCGCCACTGCCGCAAGCAGGTTGACCTCGAACACTTGCACTTCGCGCGCGAGAGCGTCGAGTGACCAGCGTTCGCCGATCCCGACGCAATAGATGACCGCCGCGAATGGCTGCGGACCGAGACCGCGGAGCAGCTCTCGATACTGCTCGGTTGCGACATCGCATCGATGGTGCACATACCGCTCATGGACGATGGCGCTCTCGCTGCGAGACACGCCGCTGACTTGCCAGCCGTCGCCCAATAGCCGGCGCGCCGTCGCAAGGCCGATCCCATCCGAGCTTCCCACGACACACACCCTCTTCACGACTCCGATGTAGCCCATCCGCGGAGGCTGTACAGCCGAATCGTGCCGCAAAGGCTCGGCTGCGCGCCACGAATCGCGCTCGGCGCGCCTTGCCAGCATGCCCCAGCCATCGCAGACTACCCATCGTGCGTCGCTTTTCGAGCTCTATTTCACGCGCGCTGCGCGTGTTGCTCACCTGCATCGCACTCGCTGTGGGCCTGGCCCCGTCGACCAGCGCGAGCCACGCGGACATCAGCGCGAGCATTGCGCTCGTGCGCCGCCCCCCGGAAGCGCGGCGCCTGGTGCGCCCTCACCTGGTGCTGGCGCGCCCGCGCAGCTATCCCAGCGGGGATGTCGAACGCGCACCGGCAAGCACGGAAATCCTGCCGAGCGCGCTGTTCGGCGCGCGGCGTACGTTCCTGATCAACTGCTCGCTGCGCTGCTGAGCTCAGTGCGACGTGTCGCCTGCCCTTTGACCCATTTGGGAGGTCCCCATGTTCGCATCGAGCAATCGCTCGCGTGCGCTCGGCCGAGGCAACGTCTTCCGCCGGCTCGCGCGACTCTCATGGCGCGTTCTTCGAGCACTTTTGATCGGCGCGGCCGCGTTCGGTCCGCCGCGTCCCCGACCCGAGCCACCAGCCCCACAAACGACGGAGCAGAGCGCTGAAAATTCGTCCGAGGCCTAGCTTCACTGATGCCGAAGGCCCGGTCTGCTGGAAATCTCATCTCTGACTGTCCCGGCATCGGCTTCGACGCGGCAACGGCTTGCGACGAGCACTCGAAAGCGCTACCAGTCTGGCCAAGGGGACGAGAGCAGTGAGGTTTCGAAATGCTTAGCTCGGGCGCGTGGGGAACACCCGGAGTACGAATTGCAATTGCCTTGACTGCTTGCCTCGGGCTCTGGCCCGCGTGCGCTCCGCACAATCCCCCGGGGGGCTCCCTGCTGCCCTCGGCGGGCAACAGCAGCAGTAGCAGTAGCAGCGGTGGAAGCGCACTCGGACAAGCCGGGACTTCCGGCAGCGCGGGCTGCGCTCCGCCAGCATTCTGCGGCGCAGGCGGCGCTCATGGTCCCAATCTCGTGATCACGGATGGCGGCGCCGGCCACGGCGGCGGTTCAGACGGCTCGAGCGGCGCGGGCGGTGCGATTGGTATTTGTCAGCCGCCAGCGCTGATCGCACCTGGCTGCGTCGCCCCTCTCGACAGTGGTTCGGAAGCGCTGTGCAACGGGCTCGACGACGATTGCGACGGCAAGGCGGACGAAGGCTGTCCCTGCACGCCGGGAGAGGTCCAGAGCTGCTTCCTCGGACCTCCGGGTCGGCGCGGCGTGGGCGCGTGCGTCGATGGCGCACAGACGTGCCAGCGTGGTGGTGAATTCGCGCCCTACTGGGGCGACTGTTTGGGCGGCATCCGCCCGAGCTCCGAAGCGTGTGACGGGCTCGACAACGATTGCAACGGCTGCGCGGACGATCTCGAGGGCTGCACGCCGAAGTGGACGTGTCCGGGACCCAACGACCCAAGGACCCCTGTGGGAGTGCCGCTCGCACCGTACTCGCTCAAGGGACACGACTTCGTAACAGAAGGCGTCAGAGCGTGGTCGTGGACGGTTCAGGGCGGTCCGTGTGACGATCTGAACCCGAGCTCGCCGAGCTTCACGCTGGCGGGCGCAAACAGCGAAACCGCGACGTTCACGCCCAAACTGAGCGGTGACTACACCGTGACCATGACCGTCACGCCCGAAACCGGGGCGCCCTTCAGCTGTTCCTGGATCGTGCACATCGAAGGCCCAGGGCTGCGCATCGAGCTGTGCTACCCGGAAAGCTCGACGCAGGACCTCGACCTCTACCTCAAGCAGCCCGGCCACCAGACGCCCTGGTTCACCGGACCGGCGCAAGCCAGCGCGACGCTCGACCAATGCAGTTGGGCGAATTGCGAGGCGAACCTACGACCTGGCGACACCATGCCTCCGCAAACGGTCACGCGAGCCGACTGGGGCTACGCGCACAGCCCGCTGTCGCTGTGCGAAAACGATCTGCAGGGCACGGTCTGGCAGAGCCTGGGGTATTGCGCGAGCCCGCGCCTCGACATCGACAACAACCTGTTCGAAGCGATCGGCGCACCCGAGAACATCAACGTCGATGCGCCGAGAGACAGCGAAACCTTCCGGATCATGGTCGCCAACTTCACGGGCGCCTTGGCCCACCCGCTGGTCAACGTCTACTGCGACGGTCGCCGCGCGGCGACGGTTGGCGCAGCGCCTGATGCGCTCACGAACTTCAGCGGCACGAGCGGTGCCTCGACCGTCGGTGCCCTGTGGCGCGTCGCCGACGTGACCACGCACGTGAGCGGCAAGCAAACGACCTGCACGGTGAAAGTCCTGCATCCGCCGGGCGCCAGCAGCGGATTCGACGTGACCAACGACGACCCGCGCTACTGAGCCGGAAGTGACCGTCGGCCCGCTCGCGCTCGAGCGCCCTGGATCCGGGCTCGCTCGGGTTCATCCCAGCGCGCAATTCTACAGCCACGAGTGAGAAGGACTTCGCCTGCCCGCGCCCATGTAACAGTGCTTAAAATCACACAGAGTGCCGAACGCTACTCTCACATGAAACCGATCTGGCTTTTCGCTCGCAGTTCGTTCGGCTTGCTCGCTCTGCTCGTGGTCCTGCCTGAGCTCGCTTCGTGCTCGACACACGACTCGGGCGCGAGCACGGACAGCGCGGGCTCGCCGCACAGCGTGGCCGGCACTTTCGGCGTTGCGGCAACGTCCGCTGCGGCCGGCCTGGGTGGCACAGGCTCGGTCGGGGGGGCCAGCGCGCCCAGCGCGACAGGCGCCTTCGCGCAAGGCACAGCGGGCGCGGGCGCGGGTGCTGGAGGCGCGAATGGCGGTAGCGATCCCGGCACTGGGCTCGGCGGAAGCCCGAGCACGCCCATGGGCGGTTCGTCGGGTGCCCTCTCCAGCAGCTCCGGCGCGGGCAGCTCCGGCTCGAGCAACAACGCGGGCGCCGCGGGTGCCTCTGCCGCCTTCGCGCGAGTCTCGACTCTGCTCGGCAAAAACTGCGGGCTCTCGGGCTGTCACGCCGACAAGCAGAGTCCACACTTCGTGCCCGGGCCCATGCTGTACGCCACACTGACCGGGGGAAACACCGTGCTCGCCGAGTGTGACTACGCGAAGCTCGTCGAGCCCGGCGATCCGTCGAAGAGCGCGCTCGTGCGACTGATGAACAGGAAGTGTGGCAGCTTCACCATGCCGCCGAGCTGTAACAAGACCACCTGCCTTTCCGCGGCCGACCTGATGGCACTCAGCGATTGGATTCAGGCCGGTGCCCCGCCGTAGTGGCCAGAATGCGCTGTCGGCAAGGTTGCAATGCGGAACACTCAGACTCGATATTTCGATACCCGACGGCACACTGATGCTGCGCGCGAAATAGCGCGCCGAGCACAAGCGATCGTGCGAAGATGGGCGCGGGCGAGAAGGCGTGTCAGCGAGCGCCGTCCAGCGTCGACCGCGTCGGGCCACGTGAACGAGGCAGTGGACTCGAAAGGCCCCGACATTCCCTGCAGGAGTCAATGATGTTCCACGTTCCCCGATCCAGCGCGCGCGTGCACGAGCTCATGCTGTCAGGCTTTCTCGTGCTCGCGCCAGCGGCGGTTGCCTGCAGTGGTAGCAGCAAGGGCGTCGACGACAGCAACATGACTCCAAGTACGACGGCGACTGGCGGCAAGGGCGGCGCGCCGACGGCACCCGCAGCCGGAACGGCCGGCGCGACCTCGCCTTCGAGTGGCGCAGGCGCTCCGCCCGTGACCAGCACGCCGGGCGAGCCAGGTGTGCCGGGAGCGGGAGGGCTGAGCGGCGGCACTGGTACGGGCAGCGGCGGACAAGGCGGCGCTGCGCCCGCCACTCACGATCATTGCGTGTACGGCTACGATCCGGAGCCCACTGACGCGACCATGAAGGACGGCCCGGCCGAGTACTATCCCGCGGGCAAGACCGATCCATCGCTCGTCGATCTGACGGTGCAGCCCGAGGTTCTGAGCTGGATGAAGAGCCATTTCTGGGAGGCCGCACACGTCGAATGGCACGCGATTCGGACCTGCAGTCTGCCCGGCGGCCCGCGCGGCTCCAAAGTGAACATCTGCCAGTTCACTGACATGATCCCCACCGATCAGAATTGCGCGAGCACGGGCGACGGCTACCAGTTCTTGCTCTTCCACCGCCACATGCTCGAGGCGTTGAAGCAGCTGTGGCCCAAGCACAGTGAGCAGTTCACTGCCTTCCCGAAGTTCCCGCAATCGGCGGAGGACGTTCCTGCGCAGTGGCGTAGCGCGTGGAAGCCGTTCAACGCCACGGATTTGGCGAACGCCAAGATCGCCGAGGAGATCGACAAGCCCGAGAACTTGGCGAAATTCCCCGATGAGGGCGCGCTCGGCTTCTGGCTCCAATGCAACATGGGCACGTCCATCCAGGGCTTCAGCCTCAAATCAGGTGGCTTGCACGGCGACCTTCATGCCCACTGGGTGCGCCAGGGCAATACGGATCACGGCTTGGGCAACACGAGCTCCAACATCGACAACTACATGTTCTGGAAGCTGCACGGCTGGATGGACAACGTCTGGGAGAAGTACCGCACGGCCAAGGGCCTCAAGCGGACCGATGCGAAGTACGTCGACGACATGCGGGCGCAATGCCACGAGATGGACATCGAAGCGGAGTTCTGCAGGACGGGCATCAAGCCCGGGCAGATGAGCGAGCCGCTGCCGGTCGAGTCCGGCTTCTTCCATGAGAAGGTGCGTCCCATCTTCGAGGCGGCCGCCAACAAGTGTAGCGGTTGCCATGCGGCGGAGGGCCCGGAAGCGGGGATGTCGCTCGGCGGGCAAATCAGCTCGAAGGACATCGTGGCCGGGCTCGTCAATCAGCAGGCCATCGGCGGCGGGCAATTCAAGCGCATCGTGCCCGGTCAACCCGACAAGAGCTGGCTCTATCTGAAGATCACCGCGATGACGAGCAGCTGCCAAGCCACGAGCGCCAGCCAGTGCTTCCCTGGTCCGATGCCTCCGTCGGCCGACGGCAAGACGACCGTTAGCGCCGCCGACGCGGCGATCGTGCGGCAGTGGATCGCGGACGGCGCTCAGGGCCCCCAATAGGGCGTTGCCGGCCGAAGTACCGCTGGTGCTCACCCATTGCCGCCAGAAGGAACTGGCCCGAGCAGGCTCATTTTACTGCCCGCCGCACCGATCCGTCATTTTAGGCGATCACATTCGGCGCGACTGGGAATCTTGTGGGCATGAAGACATCTTGGGCATCGATCACTGGACTTAGCGTCACCTTTCTCGTCGCAGCGTGCTCGAGCAATAGCCCAGGAGGCGCAGGAACTGCGGGCGCGGGCACCGGAACTGCGGGCGCAGCAAATGGCACCGCGGGCGCAGCAAATGGCACCGCTGGCGCTGGGACCGCTGGCGCCGGAACCTCTGGCACTCCTGGAGCGGGCGGCACGACCGCAACAGCCGGCGGCCCCGGGAACACCGCCGGCTCCGGGAATACGGCCGGCGCGGTGTCGGGTCCGCTGCCCCGGGTAGTCACCTCCGCTGCGAACGCCTACTGGAAGACCGACGGGATGTTGACCGAGGTGACGACCGGAACGGCCGACGTGACCGTGAACGACGCTACCGAAGCTCAAACCTGGGACGGCTTTGGTGGCGCTTTCAACGAGGCGGGCTGGAAGTACCTGATGATGCTCAGCGAGGCCGATCGCGCCGCGGCCCTGCAACTGCTCTTCGGCAACGACGGCGCACGCTTCACCATGGGGCGCATCCCCATGGGAGCGAGCGACTATGCGCTCGCTCGCTACACGCTGAACGAGACCGCAGGCGACACCGCGATGGCCAATTTCTCGATCGCGCAAGACAAGACTTACCTCATCCCCTACGTGAAGGCGGCGCAGGCGCTGAGGCCCGGCATCCACTTCTGGGCCAGCCCCTGGACCCCGCCCACCTGGATGAAGAGTGAGCCGTTCAAAGGTGGCAACATGGTCTCCCCCTTCGACGGCGGCACCATGAAGAGCGACGATGCGACGCTCGCGGCGCACGCCCAGTATTTCGTGAAGTTCGTGCAAGAGTACGGCAAAGAGGGCATCAAGATCGAAGCCGTCGCCCCGCAAAACGAGCCGAACTTCGATCAGAACTACCCGTCCTGTCTGTGGGCGACGGCCACGTTCGTGAAATTCATCGGCCAGTTCCTGGGCCCGGCGATGAAGACTGCGAGTCCAGAAACCAACATCATGCTCGGCACGATGTCCAACGGGGACAAGGACCCGGCGATTGTCACTGCGGTGCTGGCGGATGCCACCGCCATGAGCTTCGTGAAATCCATCGGCTTGCAGTGGGGCATGTTGGGCAAAGAGGCCGGCGCGAAGGCCTCCCACTTGCCCATGTGGCAAACCGAGCACAAGTGCGGGAACTACCCGTGGGTGTCGGCCAGCTACAAGCCGACGGCGCCGAACGACATCGCCTACGGCGTCGAAAGCTGGGGCCTACTGCGAGACTGGATCAAAGCCGGTGTATCGAGCTACAGCGCGTGGAACATGGTGCTGGACACGGTGGGCAAGGGCAACGACACCACGCGCGATTGGGCGCAAAATTCGCTGCTCACCGTCGACACCGCCGCCAAGAAGCTGAACATCACGCCGACCTACTACGTGTTTCGCCACCTGGCACAATACGTCGAGCCCGGAGCCAAAGTGCTCGCAACGACCGGCGGCGACGCATTGGCGTTCAAGAACCCTGACGGAAAAATCGTGACCGCCATGTACAACTCGGGTGCGGCGAAGACGGCGATCGTCTCCGCGGGCGGCAAGATGTTCTCGTTCGCGTTGCCCGCTGCCGGTTGGGCAACCGTCACTTCCCAGTGACTGGCGCTGAACGCGTGGGCTGGTCGCTCGCTCCGATGACTTCACCTTTTTCTAGTGGAGCCATCATGAGTGTGCGGCACTGACGGAGTGCGCAGCAGCCTGCAGCGGACCCGCCGAACCTTCTGGTTACGGCAGCTCATAAAATATCTTACTTCCCGCCACCCACCTTCGACGCATTGCTGTCGGAGGTGTGAGTCGATGTCGAAAAAGCGCGTTTTGGGAGCCATTTTCATCGCGGTGACGGGTTTCGCTGCCGCCTGCGGTTCTTCCGGCACGAAGGGCGGCACAGGCGCGGCTGCAGGCTCTGGAGCCGCGAGCGGAGCGGATGCGGGAGAAGGCGGTGATGCCGCGAAACGCGGCCCCCACGGTGGCGGCCGCGCCAGCAGTGGAGATGGCTCTGGCGCCAGCGCAGCCGACTCTGCCGGCGCGGCGGGTGACGCCACAGGGGGTACGGCAAGCGGCTCCGGCACGACCGCCGGCGGAGCGAATGATGGCTCCGCTGCCGGTGACGCGAGCTCGACCTGCAAAGCCTACGGCGAGCCCTGTCTCGGTGGCCTCGATTGTTGCGCCGGCGTCTGTGACACGAAGAGCAAGACCTGCGCTTCCGCGCTGACGACTTGTGCTGCCACGAACGAGGCCTGCCACTCGGCCACGGACTGTTGCGGCTTGAGTTGCCAGAACGACAAGTGCGCCGAAGCCTGCATCTCCGACGACCAAAAGTGCAGCGCGGACGGCCAGTGTTGTGGCGGGAAATGCAGCAACGGACTGTGCGTCGCCCTGAATACGAGTTGCGAGACGTCCGGAAATGCCTGCACCGCAGGCAGCGAGTGCTGCTCGAACACCTGCGTCCAGGGCAAATGCTCGCTCGCTGTTTCTTACTGCATCCAAACCGGTGATGTGTGCGCCCGCGCCCAGGACTGTTGCTCCGGCGGTTGCACGATTGCCGCCGGGAACAAAGTTGGCACCTGCGATTCGCCGCCCTCAGGCTCAGCCTTCTGCAAAGGCGTCGACGGTGTCGTGTGCGGTGGATGCGGCGATTGCTGCAGTCGCTTGTGCGCGCCGTTCGGTCCCTCGGGCGTGAAGATCTGCCAACCAGCGAGCGGCTGCCATGTGACCGGCGACCTGTGTCGCAAAAACAGCGACTGCTGCGGCGGCACGCTGGACAGCAGCTTGCCGGGCTATGGCAACGTCACTTGTCAGATCGCAGCCGGGAAGACCATCGGCATCTGCCGAAACCCCATCAACGGGCCGAGCGACGGGGGCGCGTGCAATCCGCAGGGCAACGTCTGCCACCTGAAAGACTACGCGTGCAGCATTTCCTCCGCGCGCGCCGACTGCTGCGGCGGGCTGGGCGCCAAGGGCGGCATCTGTGAGCCCGACCAGCTCGGCGTGCCGCGCTGCAACGGGCTCGGCAGCAGTTGTCGGGCGGGCGGCGAAAGCTGTGCCTCGGCAGCGGATTGCTGTGACGACATTCCCTGTGTCCCGGACGCCACGGGCGCGCTGCGCTGCATGACCGGCGGAACGTGCGCCCCGCCTGGCGGTTCCTGCACGATCAATGGAGACTGTTGCACCGGAACGCTGTGTTTGGTTACGCCCGGCTCTACGACGGGAACCTGCGGAAACACCAGCGGTGGAGGTGGCGGTTCAGGTGGCGGCGCGAACAACGGCGGGAGCACGAGCAACGGCGGGAGCACGAGCAACGGCGGGAGCACGAGCAGCGGCGGTGCCGGCGGCACTGGCGGAGCAATCTCCTGCGGTGAATATGGTCAGCACTGCAACCAAGCTTCCGACTGCTGCAATGCGGTCCCTTGCGATGGTGGCATTTGCCGCTTCCCGGCGGGTTGAAGCGATGAAATATCCCGCGATGACGCGCTCATCTCTGATCTGGGTCGTGGCCACTGCGCTCAGCTGGACCATGGCCTGTGGCTCTCCGAGCAGGAGCCTGCTTGGCGGGGACGCGGGCGCGAGCGTCAGCGCCAACGGCGGCGCCGCCTCCGCGGGAAGCTCGGGTAAGGGCGCGAGCGGCGGTGGTGGCGCCGATCTCGTCGACCTCGAAACGGGTACCGCTGGAGAGGGAGGGTCGCACGACGCCGTGTGCGGCGGCACCACGCTCGCTGCAAGCCCGAAGCTGGTCAATGTGCTCCTGGTCGTCGACAAGTCGTCGAGCATGAGCGCGACCCCCACGGGCTTCGGGGACAGCAAGTGGAACGGGCTGCGCGCCGCGCTGACCTCGGCGCTCGACGCCGGCAGCGGAAAGGTCGCCTTCGGTCTGGACTTCTTCCCGAGCTCCGGCGGCCCCTCGGTCCCTTTGCCGAATGGCTGTGCGCTTCCAACCAGCGGCGCTCCGACCGTCGCCGTCTCGCCGGCTGCGCCCACTGTCGACGCGATCAAAAAGGCGCTCGAGGACAACAGCCCCGCCGGCGCAACACCGACCGCTGCCGGGTTGGGGCGAGCGCTGGCCTACTACACGACCGGAGCAGGCGCGGCGCTGAAGGGTGAGCACTACGTGCTGCTGGCAACCGATGGGGGTCCCAACTGCGATGATGGCCTTTCGTGCGAGGCAGCCAGCTGCACCGTGAACATGGACGGCCTGTGTCCGGCCTCGACCAACTGCTGTGACCCGCAATTGGATCCGGCCGGCCCCGGCAAATGCTTGGATGACGGCGCCACCGTGGCCATGGTCAAGCAACTCGCCCAGGCGAACATCAAGACCTTCGTGGTTGGAATCCCCGGTACGGAAGCATACGGTTCGACCCTCGAGTCGATTGCCATCGAGGGCGGTGAGCCGAATCCGAGTGCGCCGCCCAGCTACTTCGCGATCAGCGCAGCGGGCGGGGTCAAAGCACTGAGCGAGGTCCTGACCAATATCACCACCGGCCTGATTACCTCCTGTGAGCTGGTGCTGAGCGAGCAGCCCCCAGCTCTCGACAAGATCAACGTCGTGATCGACGGCAACACCATCCTCGAGGGGGACGCGGACGGTTGGTCGCTGGACTCCAGCAGCACTCCGCCGACGATTGTGCTGAAGGGCGCCACTTGCGCCAGGGTCAGCAAATCAGGAGCAGAGAAGCTCACGGTGACGTTCGGCTGTCCGACAGAGCACGTTAAATAGACGTCTGCGCTTCGGCTGACCGAACCGGTCGGCCGCGAGCCCCCCTCTCGCGCTGAAAAAGGAGTTCGAATTCGAACTCCTTTTTTCGCAGCGAGCTGCAAGTCCCGCGTCGATTCTCGTTTCGGCTCCCGTCTCGTGCGACGGCGGAGGCGGCTTATCTACGCTCTAATGAACGCGAGTAAGTCGGGGTTGACCACTTCCGGATGCGTAGTGCACAGGCCGTGCGGCAAACCCGGATAGACCTTCAGCGTGCCCGCTTTGAGCAACTTGACGGCGAGCAGTGCGGAATCGGCGATGGGCACGATCTGGTCGTCGTCGCCGTGCATCACGAGCACGGGCTGTTCGATCATTTTCAGATCAGCCGTGAAGTCGGTCTCTGAAAAAGCCTTGATGCAATCGTAATGGGCCTTCGCGCCGCCCATCATGCCCTGACGCCACCAATTGTCGATCACGCCAGGCAAGGGCTTGCTGCCCTCACGGTTGAAGCCGTAGAACGGGCCACTCGGCACGTCCTTGTAGAATTGAGCGCGGTTGGCGGCGACCGCAGCGCGAAAGCCGTCGAACACTTCGAGTGGCAAACCGCCGGGATTCGTCTCGGACTTGACCATGATAGGCGGCACGGCGCCGATCAGCACGGCCTTGGCCACGCGGCTATTTTGCCCGTGGCGAGCGACGTAGCGCGCGACCTCGCCACCACCCGTCGAATGACCGATGTGAATGGCGCCTTTGAGCTCGAGGTGGGTGGTCAACGCCGCGACGTCGGCGGCGTAGGTGTCCATTTCGTTGCCGGTCTCGGTCTGACTCGAACGGCCGTGGCCTCGGCGGTCATGCGCGATGACGCGGAAACCTTGCCCGAGAAAATAGAGCATCTGGCCGTCCCAATCGTCGGCGCTGAGTGGCCAGCCATGGTGAAATACCAGTGCCTGAGCGCTCTTTGGCCCCCAATCCTTGTAATAAATGCTGGTGCCGTCTTTGGTCGTGATGGTGCTGTCAGACATCGTTCGTTCCTCCGCGTGACTAGTTAAACGATCGCTCGCCGGCCATAGCAAACGAAACGAGGAGCCCGGGTTTCAATCGCGCGTCACACCGGTGAACTCCGCGCGGGGCTAGCCGTGACCTGCGACTGCAGCTTAGCCGATCGCGACGCGCTTGTTACTCCCAGCTGCTCGGCTGCGGCGCTACAGCTTTAGGGGTCAACAAACCAACGAGAAAGGCGGAGCATATGAAGGCACAAAGAATCGAAGGGGCGATCGCGCTGGTGACGGGCGCCAACCGTGGCATCGGGCGAGCGCTGACGGAGGCGTTACTGGCTCGGGGCGTGAGGAAGGTCTACGCGGCCGCACGCAGCCCCTCGACGCTGGGCGCGCTCCGCGATGCGCGGCTCGTGCCGCTCGCGCTGGACGTGACCGACGCCGACCAGATCCGCGCTGCGGTAGCAGCGGTCTCGGACGTCGCGTTGGTCTTCAGCAACGCCGGCGTGACGCTCAACGCAGAAATCGCGGGAGCAACGGTGGTCGAACGCGCTCGACGCGAAATGGAGGTGAATTACTTCGGCGCCCTGCAACTGCTTCAGGGGCTCGCGCCGATTTTAGCCAAAAACGGCGGGGGCGCGCTGGTGACCATCGGCTCGGCGGCGGGACTGAGCAACGTTCCCTTTTTCCCAACCTATAGCGCTTCGAAGGCCGCCCTTCACTCCTTGACCCAAGCCGCGCGCGTCCTGCTCGGGGCTCAGGGCACCTCGGTGTTCGGCGTGTATCCGGGCCCCGTGGATACCGACATGGTCCGAGAGCTTGCCATGCCGAAGGCTTCGCCTCGAGATGTTGCGCAAGCGATCCTGGACGGCGTCGAGACCGGGCAGGAAGACATCTTTCCGGACTCGTTCGCCGCGGACTTTGCTCGGCAGTTCGAGTCCTCACCGAAGAATGCGGAACGACAGATGGCGGCGATGGTCGCAGCCATGGCGTCGGGCTCCGCAGCGTGAAGGAAGGAGACAAACAATGACCAAACATGCGACGGCGACCCGTGAGCAATGGATTTCAGCTCGACTCGAGCTACTCAAAGAAGAGAAGGAGCTCACGCGGCGTAGCGACGAGCTCGCGCGGCAACGCCAGGACTTACCCTGGGTTCGCGTCGAAAAGCAGTATCGATTCGACACCGACGAGGGCAGCGCCTCGTTGCAAGACCTGTTCAAGGGACGCTCGCAGCTGCTCGTTTACCACTTCATGTTCGGGCCGGATTATGCGGCTGGGTGTCCATCGTGCTCGACGATCGCGGACGGCTTCAATGGCATCGCGGTGCACCTGGCCAACCACGACGTGGAGTTTTCCGCGGTTTCGCGCGCCCCGCTGCCGAAGCTGCGTGCCTACAAGCAACGCATGGGCTGGACCTTCCCTTGGGCGTCCTCGTTCGGCGGCGACTTCAACGTCGACTACAACGTGCAGTTCACCGAACGCCAGCAACGCGAAGGCGGCATCGAATACAACTACCGACGCGAAGCGCAATGGACGCTGCGCGGTCCGAGCCCAGAAGGCGAAGGCGGGCTGGTCGATCAGATCGCAGCCACGACGAAGACCGACACAGCCACCTACACGCGCGAGCGGCCCGGCGTCAGCAGCTTCGTGCTCGAAGGCGGCGTGCTCTATCACACCTACTCCGCCTACTCGCGTGGCCTGGATGGCCTGTGGGGCATGTATCAGTGGCTCGACCGCGCCCCCAAGGGCAGAAACGAAAATGGTTTCTGGTGGCGTCGCCACGACGAGTACGGGCAGTTGTAACGAAAAAGCCTCATTCTAGACATCGTGCGGATCATCGCCTAAGCGATATCGAGGTGGTCACACGGCCACCTCGAAAGCTCATCCCATGCTCAAACTCTTCACGCAGTTTCACGTCGCCATCAGTTTGCTCGGAATCGCCTCTGGGTTCGTCGTTGTCTTCGGCATGCTGACCGGTGATCCGCTCGACGGTTGGACGGCAGTCTTCCTGGCCACGACCATCGCCACCAGCGTGACCGGCTTCATGTTCCCGTTCCAGAAGCTCTTGCCCTCTCACATCGTCGGCATCATCTCGCTCGTCTTGCTCGGCTTGGCCGTGTACGCGCGCTATGCGGCCGGGCTCAGCGGATCATTTGCCTGGATCTACGTGGTGTGCGCGGTGATGGCGCAATACCTGAACTTCTTCGTGCTGATCGTGCAGAGCTTCCAAAAGATCCCCGCCCTGAAGCGGCTTGCCCCCACGCAAAGCGAGACCCCGTTCAAGATCGCGCAAGGCGTGGCGCTCTTGGCCTTCGTCGGGCTCGGCATCAAGGCGGTTGCCGCGCTCAATTAGCCGGCCGGACGACGCAGCCTGCCCGTCCCTCGGGCGGCGCGATTTCAGCCGCGAAATGCCGCGCGCTCGCGATCACAGGTGACAACGAGCAGCTTAGCTTCAACACTCGGAGCTATGGTGCGCACTTGGCTGCTCGTGGTGAGCTGCTCGTTCCTCGGCTGCGAGCCGAAGTTGGTGGTCGGCGAGCGAACTGACGCCGGCGCGGGGGCGGCGGGGGCGGCTGACGTCGGCGGCAGCGCGGGTGCGATTGATGCCGGCGGTGCCGCGGGTGCCCTCGAGGTCGCGGGCGCCGCGGGCGCTCAGTGCCCGGACAACGGCAATCGCCCGGGTGAGACCGATCCAATCGTCGTGCCGTGGGCCACCGGGTTCGAAAATGGCTTCTGCGACTTCGAGTCAGCGGGCGGGTTCTGTGTCGGCGACGGAATACTCACCACCGTCACCTCCCCGACGCCCCCAGGCGGGCAGTTCGCGGCCGAGTTCAGTGTGAGCACGGCCAACTCGGTCGGCAATCAGGCGCGCTGTGTGCGGCAGGGCACGCTGCCCAAGGAAGCGTACTACGGGGCCTGGTATTACATTCCGGTTTCCGCCACGCTCGGGGACCCCGTAAATTCGCTCTGGAACCTATTCCACTTTCAAGGTGGAGATGTCTCACAGAAGGGGCTGTGGGATGTCTCGTTGGTCAACGGAAATAACGGCGACCTAGAACTTTTGGTGTTCGATTTTTTGAAGGGCGCGGTGCGAACGCAGACGAAGCCCATCCCGATCCCGATCGGATCCTGGTTTCACATTCAGTTCTATCTCAGGCGGGCCTCCGACGCGACGGGCGCGATCGCGCTTTACCAAGACCGTACCGCGATCATCGAAGCCGACAACATCGTGACGGACAATTCTAGCTGGGGTCAATGGTACGTTGGCAACATCGGCAAGGAGCTGACGCCTCCAGATTCCACCCTGTACGTCGATGACGTCACCATTGGCACGTCGCTCTAGCTCCCTCGTGGTTCCACGCCGCAGAGCGATGGCCCTGATCGCGCTGTCGGGAATGCTCGTGTCCGCGCCCGCGCTCGCGCAAACTGCGCCGGCGCTCACGCTGCGCTGGTCGGCACCTGCGGGTTGCCCGCAGCAGAGCGAAGTGAAGGACCGGATCCGCAAGCTCACCGGCTCGACGAACCCGACGAACTCGCTGCAAGCCGAAGGCACCATCACCCAGACTGACGCTGCACACTTTCATCTCAAGCTAGTCACGCGCTCCGGCAAACTCGAGGGTGAGCGCAACCTAGACGCTAGTTCTTGCGAGAATCTCTCCGGCGCCGCCGCAGTCAGCCTGGCCCTGCTGCTCCGCTCGGCGGACCCGCTGCGCGAGGGTGACCTCGGCGGGCAACCAGTTGCGGGCACCGCGGCCCGTACCGGACAGCAGTCGACTGCCACACCGACCGCAGCCGAAACGCAGAAGCCATCTGCAAAAACGCTGGCCAGCGACTCGGCGCATGCAACAGCAACAGAGGACGGGGACGAAGATGTCCTCCAGCGCCCAATCAAAAGCGCGGAGCACAAGTGGCGGGTCCTCGCCCAGCTACCGTTGGTCACGCTGAGCTTCGGCCCGTTGCCCGAACCAGGCTGGGGCGTCGCCTTCGCGGGCGGGGCCGCTTACGGCAACTGGCGCTTCTTGCTGGGGGGCACTGCCTGGCTTCGTCAAAATATGGCAACGGACCAGGCCCCCGGCTACGGAGCGGACGTCGATCGCCTGACCGGCACGCTCAAGGCGTGCCACGCACTGCGTCGCGCTAGGTTGGAAGTCGCACCTTGCCTGGTGTTGTCGCTCGAGCACATTTCGGCACGCGGCACTGGCGCGGGCATTACCCCTCGTTCGGAGCAGACAACTTGGCTGGCCGTGGGAGCCGGTGCGCAGGGGCGCCTGTACGTGGCTACCTGGTTCAGTTTCCTGCTGGGGGTCGACGCCCAGATTGAGACGGCTCAGCCCCTGATCGCCATCGAGGGGGTAGGCAATCTGGGACAATTCGGACCCGCCGCGTTGACCGTAACCCTTGGCCCTGAGTGGATTTGGTGACGGACGGCGCTGGGCGCCGCTACTGCTTCGGAAGTAGAGTCGAGAATGGCAGGCCGTAATTCAAGTGCTCATGCGCTGGCCGTCCTCGAGCCCGTCGGTCCCGAAGCTGCTCCTGCCACCGTGCCTTCTTTTCAAGCCGTTTACGCGCGCTATTTCGACTTCGTCTGGGCTTCTGCCAGGCGATTGGGGGTGGACTCGTCCGCGATCGATGACGTGGTGCAAGAGATATTAATCGCCATTCACGGCAATCTCCACACCCTGCAGCGACCGGAAGCCCTGAAGAGTTGGGTCTACAGCGTCACGCGCCGCACGGTGAGCAATCACCATCGGGCAGTGCGGGCACGAGGTGGCAAGACCACCACCGTGGTCGACGATCAGCTCGAATCGCATCAGCCCACGCCCTACGAAGTCACGCAGAAAAACTCCGAATTGCTGCTTTTGGCGAACCTCCTGGCGGAGCTCGACGAACCCAAGCGTGAGCTATTCGTGCTCGTCGAAATCGAAGAGATGACCGTGCCCGAAGTCGCCGATGCCCTAGATATCCCGGTGAACACCGCCTATTCCCGGCTCCGCGCGGCAAGGCTTGCCTTCGAAGCCGCCATCGCCCGGCATGATGCGCGAGCCAAGAGGAGATGACCATCATGTCAGAGCTAGGCCCTAGAGCTCGTGAGATCTTGCGCTTGGGTCGCGAGCTGGACCGTCCCACGGACTCAGACCGCGAACGGATCGGCCGTGCGTTGGATGAGCGATTGGGCGCGGCGCTCTTATTGTCGGAGACCAGCAAAGCACCACCCGCGGTGCGCCCGCGTTGGCCGTTCGTCACCAGCGTCGTGGTTGGCGCCGGTTTGGTGGGCGGCGGACTGTTCCTCGCCTCGCGACACGAGCCCGTCAGGGCGAACGCACCACAGGCCGTCGTAACGGCGGTCGTTGCGACGAGCTCGGCTTTGCCGCTGGCATCATCCGTGGAGCTACCCGCCCCCGATGCGCCAAAGCCAGCCGCGCTCGTTTCTGCCGAGCACTCCACGCCTTCTGTGCGCCCCACAGAGGATCGCCTGGCGCAAGAGGTCGCTCTGCTCGCGCGTGCAACGAGTAGCTTACATGCCAACCGCCCGGCGGAGGCGCTGAAGGTGCTCGACGAGTATCAACGTCGCTTTCCCAAAGGCCTGCTCACGGAAGAGCGTCGCGCCGCCAGAGCGCAGGCGCTGTGCGCGCTGGGTCGTCAAAGCGAAGCGCAGGCAGAGCTAGTGCGTCTCGCCCCACAGTCGCTGGCCGCCGCGCGCGCCAAGCAAGTGTGCGACGCGCGCTCCGCGCCTCAGAAGTAACGACGGCGGCGAGTGCGCCCCGTCCCACTCGCGGCGAGCAAAGGCCGTGCGGGGAACGCGTCGGAAGTTAATCGACATAGCCAGCGTAATCGGCCTGAACGCCCATGCCACTCCCACACTGAAATAGTGATCCGCCTTTGGCTACAAAAATGAAACTCCAATACGCAGCCACCACGGCGCTGATCGCGGGCGCGTGGATCGTGCCCGCCTGCAGTCCCGCCCGCTCGAGCACGGGTTATGAGCTGGGCGGCGAGATTCGAATTCCTGACGACGGCCCTGAAAAAGGCGGCCAGTCAGGTGCCAGCGATCCAGGTGCGGCCGGCGCAAACACCGTCCAGGCAGGGACTGGCACGGCCGGCGCAAGCGGGTCAGCCAGCGGCGCGAGCGGTACCAGTGCGAACGTCGGCGGCACCAGCAGCGGCAGCGCGGGCACCAGCGGTGTCGCCTCGAGTGGCGGCAGCAGTGCCGGCAGCGCTGCTGCGAACACGGGCGGGTCGAGTGGCACTTCGGCCGGGAGCGGCGGAAGCGGCAGTCCAATTTTTCACGCGTTCCTACTACTCGGCCAATCCAACATGGCCGGCTATCCGAAAGCGCAGGCTGCGGACAAGATCAAGAACGAGCGTATCAAGGTCCTCGGCTTCGATGCCTGCGCGGCGACCGGCCGCGTGCAGGACAAGTGGGACGTTGCCGTGGCCCCGCTGCACGAGTGCTGGAACGGCGCACTGGGGCCCGGCGACTATTTTGCGAAAACTCTGATCGACGTCGTGCCGGCAGGCGACAGCATCGGGCTCGTGCCCTGTGCCGTTAGCGGCGAAAAAATCGAGACGTTTCTGAAATCGGGCGGCAGCAAATACAGCTGGATCATTGCCCGCGCCAAGCTCGCGCAGCAAGCCGGCGCGGTGATCGAAGGGATGCTCTTTCATCAGGGGGAATCGAACTGCGGCGACGCTGCTTGGCCCGGAAAGGTGAACACGCTGGTTACTGATCTCAGAAAGGACCTCAACCTTGGAAACGTGCCCTTCCTTGCCGGTGAGCTTGCGCCAACCGGCGCTTGCTCCCAGCACAACACTCAGGTTGCGAAACTGCCGAGCGTTGTCTCCAACGCATTCGTAGTCTCGGCAGCTGGGCTTGTGCTGGATCCCGCGGACACGCAGTATCACCTGCACTTCGATCATGATTCGCAGGTCACGTTCGGCAAACGCTACGAAGCCGCGATGGTGAATGCCTTGCATTGGTAGCCGCGCCCTTCCTGCGCTAGAACGAGCGACCGAATGTTCGACCGTTCTCTAGCAGCCACTGGGCGAGCTGCTTTTCTGGGGCTAGCCTCGTGCAGCCCCGCATCTCCGAATGACTCGGAGTCCGGCGGAGCAGCGCACGGACCAATACGAACGTCCCCTCGAATAACGACGCACACCATTCGTAGAAAATGCTGTCGTCAGTGTCTTCGGACGAGCCGCGCCCTCTCGACGTCGCATCGATCATAGGCGGGACAAGACAGTGCTCGAGTGCTCTTGTGCTTGGTACAATCGGAGGGCGCAACCAAGGCCGACCAGCTGCACGACTCGACCGAGATGGGGGGACAGAACTGCCCCCTGTTTTCAGGTACGGCGGCGAGTATGATCCGCGAGTGGCTGACTTGCGGCCACGCCGATCGAGTCGACGAACATCGAGCACGTCAGTCGATTGCATAGATTTATAGTCTCCCCACCCTAGCCCGGATCTCGACACTGGCACGTTCGCCACGATCGTCGGTTCCAAGGGTTTGTTTGCTCGTCTTCCACCTGCACGGAACCATCCACCATGCGTTCAATCGTCAGTCGCCAATCGGCCGCGCCCGCGGTTCAGCGAACAAACGCGCTTCTGCTTTGCTCCCTCGTCAGTATCGGGTTCGCGGGGCTTACCGGGTGCAGTCAGTCGGATACGGGTGGAGGCAGTGCCGGAAGCGCGACCGCGCAAGCCGGCTCGCACGCGGAATCGGGTGGTTCCGGAAATCCGGCGACTGGAGGCGCGGGCCTTGGAGGAGCTCCCGGTAGCGCTGGTATGGCGCCTCTTTCCGCAGGCGCGGCTAGCGTCGCTGGCAACCCCGGAACAGCCGGTGCCAGCGCCACGGGCGGCGCCACGTCGTCCGCGGGGTCCTCCAGCGTGGGCGGCGCCGTGAACGGTGGCGGCAGCGCAACCGGCGGCAGCGCCGGCAGTGTCAGCGGCGACACGACGATTGTCCCTGATCCTTCTTGGACCTGCGGCATGCCCGACGGCATTCCGTCGCCGACCACTGGCACGCTCGTGTTCAGCGTATCGCTCACGGTCAGCGCCACGCACAACGTCGGCACCACGCAGTACGGGAAACGACGCCAACTCGACGTGTCCGGAGGAACCATCACCGGCGACAAGCTCAAGGGCACGGTCCTCAGTGGCGGTCTCGACTACGAGCTCACGCTATCGACCGGCGCCATCGAGCTCGAGGAAGTGCTCGTCTACAAGACGAGCGACAACACCAGCATCTTCGTGCGAAATTGCGGCGTTGCAGCGGCCGGCGATCAGGTCGTTCGCATCGTCCCGGACATCGAAGCCCCGACCTCGGGCTCCTATTCCTGGCTCAACACCGGTAAGTTCGTCGGCACGCGGGTGGTGGCAGGCGACAAGATCACGCTCGACGTCTACGACGTGTCCAAGGCGCCTGCGGGAGGTACCAAGCTTCAACTCAAGGATCCCGCCGGTGTTCCCAACAACTCGTGGGACTGTGTGAGCGGCAGCGGTAGCAAGGGCGATTCGGTATTCACCGAGAACGTCACGCTCGGTTCGTCCTTCAGCGTGAGCAACGCCAAGCGCGGCAGCCGCAACATCATCCCCATCACCGGGGGCACCACCACGGGCAAGGTCGCCGGGAAGATCCTCGACGGCGGCGCGGATTATCAGCTGGCAGGTTCCTCCGGGACCACGCTCGATGCAAGATACACACTGGCACCGAGCGATGGCTCGTTCATCATCGTGCGCAACTGTGGCCCCATCAACACGCTCGTACCAGCGTTCGAAGCGGCCGCGGATGGCCCGTACAAGTTCCTCAACGACGGGAAGTTTCTGAGCTCCGCGCCGGGCTCCGGTGCGGGCGGCGTCAGTATCACCTTTTACGAACGCAAGTAGCCATCACGGACCCGCGCTTCGAATCATTTGGCTCACGAGCGAGTTCGGCGCTAGAGCGTGTGACGCCTCAAGACCGGCCAGGCGATCGTTGCATTGCCGGGCTCGTCACGACCTCCTTGCTTGGTGCAAAGGGTGACCTCGACACCAGCATCACAGCTCGTATAGGAAGAGCAACCGTTGCCATCCTCAGGCGAGGCGGATCCAGTACAGCGATCGATGGCGGCCCAGCTCTGAAAGGTTTCCTGAGCGCCCAGAAACGTGATCGGCATGCCGGGCACCAAGGCCGAAGGGCCGCCCGCATAGGGGACGCGGGGATCAGCCGTGCCGCGAAACGAAATCTCGGTGATCGGGCGGCTCGGGACACAGTCGTCCACGTTCTCCTGTAAGAGGTCGAACGCTGCGGGAGCGACGGCGGCAAACAGGTCTGCGGTCTGACAGGCGAGATCGTAAACCATCCCACCTCCTGTCAGGACGCCTACGGCATAGACGCGCCGAGCGTCGATGCAGGCAGCGTTTTGGACCTGCGCCACGAGGGCCCGGACGAAGCCAACGTCGTCGACATCCGCGACGCAACAGGGGCCGAGATTCCAGGCGGTCCCGAGCGGGCCTTTCAGGCCATCTGGGAACGCGATCACGACGCCCTCGGCGTCAGTCACCGCAGGATACGGCGAGCTCTGCAGTTCGCTCATACCCGAACTGCCCAAGCCGTGAAAGTCCACCAGCAGCGGCACACGTTTCGTGCCGTCGTAAGTTCTTGGCACGTGCAACACGAAGCTACGGCTGACTGATCCGACCTGCAGCGTTTGGATCGAATCTCCCGCGCTGAGCGGGGGAGAGGGGCAGCTCGGAGGCAATTCACTCGGGGCGCCCCCCTGTGCTGCGGGCCCATCCGTGATCGCGAACAGATCGGCACGCGAGCAGCCCAACGCCAGCATGACGAGAGTGCTTGGCCCGACGACACGCCAAGGATTCACGGCCATACCCCAAACGTCAGCGTCATGAGCAGATTGGGGCGACCGGACGATGCGACTTGCTGATCTCCAAAGCGAATGGCCACGTATGGCTCCGCCAATTGGACATGCCCGGCCAGCACCAGCGTGTAATGGCGCGAGAGCTCGAAAGCCGCGCCCAGGCTCGCATCCAACAGAAACGACCATTGATCGACAGCATGGCCCTGTCGCGGAAGATCGGCTTGGCCAGCAACCGCCGTCCGAAGAGCACCGAGCGAAAACGCGCCCAGGGGCCGGAGGCGATCTCCCCAACCCAGCCTGTAGCAAGCACCGAACAGACCATACTGCATTGCGACTTGCGCGCTGCCGGCCGCTGTCTCGACACTGGGCTGCGTCCCCAAGCCCGCGAGTGTGGCTTCGAGCACGAGCTCGGGCGCGATTGCCCAGTCGACGCGAACGATGGGCAAGAGGGCCGGACCGACCCCATCCAGGCTCACCAGAGCCGCAGCGCCCAGCTCGAACCCCAGATGACGAGAATGCAGGTTCTTGTCTGTGTCAGCCTCGACGGCCGTCGCAGCGGGCGACAACTCCGTGCCAGGAGGACGCTTCTCAGCGGGGGTCATGCGCGGCTCGAAAAGATGCGCTCGCAGCACCTCACTGGTTCGGATCGCCAACGCTTTGGTAGCGTTCTCGGTATTCGTATCGAGCGTGACCCGTGCCACCAGTCGAAGCTGCTGCGTGGCGTCGATGATCCACACGTCGACCGCAGTCGGCATGACGTCTCCAGCGAGGTCGACCGCGGCGTCGAATCCCCCCTTGGCTGCAAGCGACTGCCGCCAAGGCTCGGAGCCGGCTGGCTCGGTGGGTTGGTCACGAACCGTCACCTCGAAACCCACCGACAACAGCTCGCCCCGCAGGCGTTGCAGCAACTCAGTCATGCCTGGAGAATGGGCCGGGGGCCGCAGCAGGACGACCGTGCGCGCCAACGCGGGTGAGCCCCACAGAAGCAAGCTAGAGCAGAGGATGACGAGCCGAAGCCAAAGCACAATCGGACGCTCAAGGTTCGCCGCAAGCGACGCGCGCCGCTTCAGCATAGCTGCCCTTGGGAAAGCGCCGGAGGTACTCCTCCGCGATCGGTCGCGCCACAGAGCGTCCCTTGAGCTCGTTCGTGAGCACCATCTTTCTCCCCAATGCTTCTGCAGCGTAGCTGCCCGTGGCGGCGCGGCGGAGATACTCGTCGTACCAGCCGATTGCCCGGGTCTTATCGCGTGCTTCCTCGACGCGGCCGAGCAGGAAAGTGGCGTCCAGCGAACGCGAAGAACCAGGAAAGCGACGGCGCTGGGCCAGGAGCGCCGCGCGCGCCAGGTCGGTGCGCCGGCGGTAGCGCGCAGCGTCTGCCAGTGCGAATAGATCCTCGCTGGTCACAGCCTCGAGCGTCGTATCGACGCCCCTGCGCTCGACTTCTTCCAGAATGCGATCCCAGTGACCGTGAGCCAAATCGTCCGCCCACGACGACTTGCGCTCGACCTTGTTGCCGGCGCTCGATGCGGTGACTGCCGACGACCGGATGGCCAAAGGAGTGTCCTGGGCAGTCGAGCGCCCAGCCGCAAGCGCCGGCGCGGCTGGATCGGGCTCAGCGCTGAGGGTCGGGGAGGCGTGGCTCGCCCCCGGGGTCGATCCGTCCGCCGGCTCCTCGATAATCAAGGTCTCCGCCTTGGGCAGGTTTACGAGCAAGCGTTGGCCCGCACGCAGCTCGATGTCGCCGCTTGCAATTGGGCCGCTGACCACGACGCTGCCGTGTTGTAATCGCAGTTCGAAGCGCTCGCTCGACGGGTCCCAAGACACCGTGAAAAGTGTGCCCTTGACTGCAACCGAGAAAGGGCCGGCCTCGACCAACCATCTTCTATCTTTACTGCGCGCGACGTCAAAGGAGGCGGTGCCTTGGTCGACGACGACGCGCGTTCCCTCTTTATCGAGCGAGCGTAGGCGTCCGCGGGCCCCTGGCATCAAGTTGACCTTGGTCCCTTCATTGAACAAAAGTCGCACGCCATCTTCACCCGAGTCCCGCAGATATCCACCCGCGAGAACGCTACCGCCTTCGACGCGATACTCGACTGCCCGCTGTTCTGGAACGCGTCCACGCAGAACGACCACCAGCTGGACTCCCAGCAACGTGCAAACGGCCGCGAGCAACCCGGCCAGTGACCAGCGCACGACTCTGGTTCGTGATCGATAGGCGGTAGCACGCGCAAACAGCAGGTTTAGCCCGCGAGCGAGCTGCGCAGTGCTAGGACGCTGTACCGTGTCACGCGCGAGCGTCGTGAGTGCGTTCAGCGCTCGCAATTCCCTGTGATCGTCGTCGGGCCCACGGGTCATCGTTGCCACCGCCGCGTGTCGAACACGTCCGCGAGGCCGGGGTCTGCCATGATCCAGCGCGAAAGACGGGCCATGGCATGGGCAAGTGAGCGCTTGACCGTGGATACCGAAATGTCCATGACGCTGGCGACCTCTTCAATCGTCATCGATTCCAGCTCCTTGAGGCTGAAAACGAGCCGGTCGCGCGGCGAAAGGCGGTCGAGAAGCGCGTAGAACCGATGCAACAGATCTCGCGATTCCACGTCTACGCTTCGATGCGCTAGCTCGGCCAATACTTCCGGCGTCAGAAACGAGAGCCAAGCGCGCAGTTTGCGCCGGCGAAGCTCGGACTTTAGACCGAAGATTGCGAAGGAGTACACGAAGCTTCGCAGCTTTTCCGGCTCTCGCAGCGTCCTTGCTCGACGGAATACGCTCAGAAAGACGTCCTGGGCGAGATCCTCCGCGTCCGATCGCGAGCCGAGAGAGCGCTCGGCCATGGTGAGCACCATCGGTGCAAAGCGGTACCAGGTGACGCCAATCGCCCAGCTTTCGCCAGCACTGAGTCCCCGCGCGAGCTCCACATCGCTGACGTCGCGGCGATTCGTGCCCGCGACCAGCGACAGGGATACCTGGGAAAGACGCTTCGACATGGGTCCGGCTGATTCGCAGTGGAAGCGGCGTCTCAAAATGGGTTCATTTATCTGCCCGCACTGCCCAACGGCGGTCGCGGACGTCGCGCTTCTGAATGCTGTTCGAACGAGTGACTTGTCGCGGAGCACGAGAAGTTGTCACTCGAACGTCGGTCCACGCACGGCGAGATGCGCGGGCGGCTATTCAGCCAACGCGCGTTCTCGGTCTGCGACGTCGTGCCTCTCGGTAGGCCGCGCACGTTCCCGTCGCAGCCGCACTTTGTCCGACGGAAGTCGCCGGCCACCGCTATTGCCCACACGATCGCCTCGAGTTGTCTGCCTTCTTCCCAACGGCAGATGGCAAAAGCGAAATTTTCAACCTGCGCGAGAGCCCGTGCGAAAAGCGAAATTCGAACTACTGGCGCTGATGGCAAGTCTTTGCGTCATCGGCTGCGCTGCTGCTGAGGATGGCGAGCAGGGTGCCTCCACGAACGTCGATGGCGGCGGCATGCACTCGAGCGGCGCCCCTACGGTTGCTGGAGCTGGGCCAATCGTCGCCGGTGCGCCGAGCGTCGCAGGCGCCGCCACGGGAGGCTCGGCACAAGGGGGTAGCGGCGGCTCGTTCGGAGGCACCGGCGGTATCGGTGACGGCGGCAGGTCAACGACAGGCGGTTCGAGCGCAGCTGGGCGCGGCGGACGTGGAGGAGCGGGAGGAACAGCCGGGACGTCGGGAGGCCCGTCGACTGGCGCGGCCGGCGCCCCGCCCCTGGGCAAGTTCGTCGGCAACATCACGACTGGCAACTCCATCGATACCGGCGGGATGAAGTTCGCCAAATACTGGGATCAGATCACCCCAGAAAATTCGGGGAAATGGGGCTCGGTGCAGAGCTCGCCCACGGGCGCCTTCAACTGGTCGGCACTCGACGCCGTGTACGCCTACACGGAGACCAACCACATCATCTTCAAGCAGCACACGTTCGTCTGGGGCTCGCAGCAGCCGAGTGGCACGCCGACCTTGGCCCAGGTCGAAAACTGGATCAAATCGTTCTGTGAGCGATATCCGAACACCAGGCTGATCGACGTCGTGAACGAACCACCGCCCCACACCACGCCCAAGTACACGGCGAACCTCGGGGCTGGTGAAACAGGTACTTATGGTTGGATCACCAAGGCGTTCAAGCTCGCTCGACAGCATTGTCCGGGCGCGATCCTGATCATGAACGACTACAACAATATCGAGTACGCGGATCAGGAGAACCACTTCATCGATATCGTGAAGCAGATCAAAGCTGCGGGCGCTCCCATCGACGCCGTGGGCGCGCAGGCTCACGCCCTTCGCACGATGTCGGCGTCGCAGTTGCAGAAAAACCTGGACACCATGGCGAGCCAAACCGGACTGCCGATTTACATCACCGAGTACGATATCGGCGAAGCCAACGACGCGACTCAGCTAGCGACTTACAAGGCTCAGATCCCGATCTTCCGCAACACGGCGGCCGTCAAAGGCATCACCATCTGGGGCTGGATCAACGGCAGAACCTGGGTCGCCAACACCGGCTTGGTCAATGGCACCACGCCGCGCTCGGCCATGACTTGGCTGATGGCTGAGCTTGGCCGCCCTGTGCCCCCCAACTGAAGTCAAGGCACGGGCGATTGCCCGTCGGGCTCCGAGACAGGCAGTAGGTCGACGGCGAGCTGATCCGCACCGATGTCGGTGATCCAAGCCACCGCCTTGGAATTGGAGCTGATGCTAGTGATGGTACCGGGGCGATTGTAAACGAGCACTCTCGGCTCGTGTGTGTTCTTGCTGACGTCGAAGAGCCCTTCCACACATCCGCAGTAGATGCGACTCGAGACCTGGATGGGGGAGCACACGAGATCCTTCAGTTGCACCTCCTCCTGGCCAAGATCAGGCGAAAGCCTGAGCACGCGCTGGGTGTCCAACTCGAAGTAGTAAATGCCATCCGAGCCGGCGAGCTGCGACGGCGCGCGGCCCTTTTTCGTGCTCCCGTACGTTGGGGGACGACCATCGAGATGAACGAAACCGATTCGCCACGAGTCAGCCGCCGGTCGCTGCACGAAGTAGACACGGTCGCCTATCATATCGAGCGCGCGAATCTCACCCGACGAGGAGAGCAAGACGCGGGGCTTTCGACTGTCCAGCGTCTGGATCGTGTACAGGCCGTCTTCCGTCTGGTCCACCCAGGCAAGCGCTTCGCCCGACGTCACGAAGTACTGCGGTTGATGCGGGAATTTGCCGAGCTCGCGCGGCACCCCGCCCTGTTTTGGAGCGCTCCAGATAACGCCGTCCGACCAAAACACGAACGCCGTTCGCGTCAAGATCGGACCGACGCCCAGCTCGAGTCGAATGCCCTGCGCCGGCTGCCCTTCGACCAAGCGGTACGCGGCGTTGCTCGTCATCAGGTAGACGGCTTCGTCGTCCATGGTGATCGAGGTGCTGTACGCGGAGACGGCTAGGGTCGTGAGCCGCTTGGGCGAAGAGACGCGTGCAGCCGGTACGGGTCGTGAGCTCCCTGGCGTAGGCGCCGAACCCGATCCGGTTGGCGGGGAAGACTTCGAGTCGCGGCCACAGGCGAACAAGAGCAACGCAACGAGCGGGAGCGATACCCGTAGCATGAACATTGGAACCGACCGAGTTTGGAAGGGGGTCGTGGTGCGGGCAAGCAAACGTGCTCAAAACCCGTCGCCGTCGTGCTCGACGTTGGCAGCAGGCAGACTCTCGTCAGTATACACACGCTGCATGTCACTACGCAGACCTGCCAAAAAGAATTCGCGTGGGCTGCAGTTGAGCTCGGCTTGGAACGTTCGGTGGCACTGCGAATAAGAGCCAAAGCCCGCACTGCTGGCGGCAGCCATCAGGTCTGCCCTTCGCGAATCGACCAATTGGATGAAGTTGAGGAGCCTGGAGCGCATGCGATAGCGGACGAGCGTCATGCCCATGTCGCGGTGAAAGTGGCGACTCACCTCCGCGGGCTGCGCGCGTAGATGGTGTGCCAGGCGAGTGAGCGGCAGATCAGAGCCCGCACGCAGGAGCTCGAGAGCTCGGCGGGTGAGCACGTGCGTGGCCTGAGCGGAGCGTGGAGCAGCACGGCGCGCCAACCAATGGACGCGCTGCCAGAGCTCGGCGCCTCGCTGACCCACGTTCGAGCGTTCGACGATGTCCGCGGCGCTGTCGAGAACCGGGCGCAACTCACTATCGGCGAGTCGGACATGGAAGGGGTGACTCGGTTCGTTCGCGAGCACTTGCTCCGAATAGCTGGAATCGAGTCCGATGGCATAGAGGTATAGGTCGGGCGACGAATCGAGCAAGACGTGATCTTGCGCGGACGGGAATGCGATGAGCTCGCCAGGCGAGACGCTGATCACTTTCTGCCCAACGCCAAAGGTTGCCGAGCCGCGGACGACCAGGTTGAGCTCGGGCTCCGCATGAAAATGGCGCGGACGCCGCCCACCGATCGGTTCCGAGTACTTCCAGACGAATGCCTGCTCATTGCCCGGGGGAAGGAAGCTCTGATGAATCGCTTGCTTCGGAGCGACGCGCATCTACTTAAAGTAGTGCATCGCTGCCGTTCGTGCCACGAGCCGCTAGCTGCCCGGGCAACAACGGGCAAGCGGCAGCGCGCCTTTCCTCAAGAAACGCGAACATGCTCGCGGTTGCGCTCACTATATTGCCTAGCAGCGCTGGGGCGTCGCTCTCTCCCAGCCCAAAGGCATTCTCTTGAAGAATTTCGTGAAGATTTCCAGTTTTCTCGCAGCCGTCCTCTGTCCACAACTTTGCTTGGCCGTGGGAAGCGCGGAGCTGTACAGCGCCAAGGCCTACGGCTACGGGCGCTTCGAAGCGCGCACCCGCTTTGCGGCCGGTGATGGGGTCGTGGGCTCGTTTTTCCTTTGGAAAGACGGCTCCGAAAAAGCGGGCACATTCTGGAACGAGCTCGATTTCGAGAAGATCGGCGCGGATTGCCAGGTGCAGTCGAACCCCATCTACGGAAACCCAAGCACCAATCACGGCAAGCAACACGCACTCCAGTTGGACCTGTGCGGCGCGTTTCATACCTATACCTTCGAGTGGACGCCTGAAGCGATTGTTTGGCTGGTGGACGGCGCCGAGATTCGGCGAGAAACGGGCGCCACGGCGCTCGCCTTCTCGGAAAACGCCAGCGCTGGGATGCAGATTCACTTCAATGTTTGGCCCGGGGACGCCACGTTTGGCGGCAACTTCAATCCCAGCATCCTTCCAACGCATCAGTACCTCGACTGGGTTCAGTACTCGGCGTACCAGGACGGCGCATTCACGCTGACTTTTCGTGAAGACTTCGATGCAGGCACCTTACCTGACGGCTGGCTCACCGGCAGCTGGCCTTCGCCGAAGAACAAGTCCACCCATGCTCCCGAAAACGTGAATTTCATCGGCGGCTATGCCGTGCTCTCGCTCACCGCGGACAACGCTCTCGGTCCGGCAGGGGCAATGCCGGCAGGAGCTGGCGGCGCGGGAGCAATGAATGGTGCCGCGGGCTCGAACGGAGCAGTAGCGTCCGCCGGAACGGGGACCGGCGGCGCGCCTGGTTCGTCCGGCTCGACGAACAGCGCAGCGGGAGCCGGTGTGGCGACCAGCGCCGGTGCCGTGGGCGCATCGCCGTCGCCGACGACAGGGAGCGTCGGTTGTAGCGTCGGTCCTTCACTTCGCACGGGCACGGCGTGGTGGACAATCGGCGTCTCGGCCTTGGCATTGCTGCATCGCCGAGCTCGCCGCGCTCGCGCCATCAGCGAGCCGTCGACCGTTGGCACCTGATCGAGTGGCCCGCCGTACGAGGCGTCGAGCCAATATTTACGCGTTCGGCTCGGGATCTATTGTGAGCAGAACGCGATCTTGTCACGACATCTGCTGGAGTCGTTAAATTCGGGATCAAGCGTAACTCATGCGACGGGATCGGGCGGCCACCGACATTGCGTCTGGTGTGTCGATCGCTCCTACTGCGTTGGTATGCGTCCCGTGCTCCCAATCCTAGTCGGCGAAGTTCGCTCGTGACTTTTCGGCGCTCGAGCCTGGCTGGCCTGGCAGGTGCACTGGCGTTCGTGAGCACGCCGTCAGCCCAGGCGGCATCGTTGCAAGCCGTGAGCGGTTGGGGCACCAGCGGGCTGCCCTCGGACGTGAGCATGTACGTTTATGTTCCGGACAAGGTCGTTCAAAATCCTCCGATTCTGACCTTGATCCACTATTGCGGGGGCACCGCTTCCGCGGTCTTTGGTCAGGCGCAGGGGGGCGGCATGGTCAAGGCGGCCGACCAGTATGGTTTCATCATGGTCGTGCCGAGCAGTGGGCGATGCTGGGACATCGTCTCTGACAAGACACGCAAGCGCGACGGCGGGGGCGATAGCCACGCTATCCGTCAGATGGTGAAATATGCGGTGGAGAAGTACAAGGCCAACCCAGATCGCGTTTACTCCACCGGGGACTCGTCCGGCGGAATGATGACGGAGTTGCTGCTCGCTGTTTACCCGGACGTTTTCAAGGCCGGCTCGGCATTCGCCGGCATGCCCGCCGCCTGCCGCGGCGCGAACGAGACGGGCAGCGGTGGCGGCTACAGCAATGCCTGCGCTGGGGGATCGGTCACGCACACCGCCCAGGAATGGGGCGACTTGGTGCGCAGCCTCAACCCCGGATACACGGGGTATCGCCCGCGCGTTCAGCTTTTCCACGGCGACATGGACACGACCATCAACTATAAAAACTTCACCGAGGCCATCAAGGAATGGACCAGTGTTTTGAGCCTCGAGACGAGTCCGACCTCGACCGACTCGGGACTCACACTAGGGACTCACCAAGCAAAGCGTCAGACGTGGCAAAGCCCCTGCGGCTTCACCGAGCTCGACGCCTTCACGTCGATCGGAGGCGATCATGGTCCGTCTGACACATTGTTCGTAGCCAAGTACGTGATTCCGTTCTTGGGCCTGGACAGGGCCGGCACCGTGGACCCCCAAGTCGAACAGTGCACGGCTGGCGCGGGCGGCTCCGGAGGCTCTAGCGCTGGAGCTGCAGGTACCGGCGGAACAGCGAGCGGCAGCGCAGGAACGACGGGCGCGGGCGGCTCCGGCGGGTTCGCAGCCAATGCCGCTGGCGGGCGCGCGGGAGCAGCAACGGCCGGCGGACATGCGGCTGGCGCAGCGAGTGCGACGGGCGGTAACGAAAACGGAGGCGCTCGAGCCGCCACTGGCGGTCAGGGTAGCGGAATTGCGGGATCTTCAACCAGCGCTGGCGCGAACAACAGTGGGCTAGTCGGTGCGCCGTCGAATGGCCAGGGCGCGGAAGCAAACAGCTCGAGTTGCAGTCTCACCGAGCTGAAAGCGCAAAGTCGATATCCCGCAGCGTTCGCAGCGTTCGCCGCTGGGATCGCCCTGTCCCTTAACCGCCGTCATTCGAAGAAGCGTCGCCAGCTGACGCAGTCGTCGAAGTCGTAGCCGCCCCCCCGCTCTTCCCTATCCGCGCGGAAGCGCGCCACCGGCGTGGGCAACGCGCCTTTCTTCTGGTTCTTGCCGAAGTCGCCGCTACTTGCCGTAGCCGGCAGCCTTTACATTCGCCAACACTGCGTCGTCGACGGCGGTGGTCGGGTAGCCCGAGACGATGGCGCCTTCATAGAAGGTGCCCCACGAGATGTTGCTGTTGTCACCGCCG